>Ga0074197_1000201_pt1 | contig 86979 bp, 89 predicted proteins | sample EPASupsiteSAE305_FD_64526 | JGI IMG/M metagenome (GOLD analysis project Ga0074197, IMG submission 64526) | Bioremediated contaminated groundwater microbial communities from EPA Superfund site, New Mexico - SAE3-05 reassembly with SPADES | ecosystem: Environmental > Aquatic > Deep subsurface >... | reverse complement strand
GAGATGTCACAAGTTCGAGTCGTGTAATGCCCACCATTTTTGATTGTACTTCGTTGAAATTTGCATTGTCTAATGCAAAAAGCTAAGTTTTGCTTACGAAATGTAAGTGTTGTTAAAACCTTTTGTTTAATGAAAGTGACCCTTTCGTCTAGTGGCCAAGGACACTATCACTTCATGGTAGGGACAGAGGTTCAAATCCTTTAGGGGTCGCCATAAATTGGTGTTATGATATAAAAAAATGGGCGTTTAGCTCAGTTGGTAGAGCGCTACCCTTACAAGGTAGATGTCACAAGTTCGAGTCTTGTAATGCCCACCATTTTTTTGATTATACTTCGTTAAATTTCAACTCGCATAGTTTACTATGTTTCGTTAAAATTTACCTTGTCTGATACAAAAAACTTATAAATTTTCATTTTAATGCGCGGTGGTAGTTCAGTTGGTTAGAATACCTGCCTGTCACGCAGGGGGTCGCGGGTTCGAGTCCCGTCCACCGCGCCACTACCTTTTTAAATTCATAAAATAGCCATATTCTAAATCTCATGCGCCAATTCTAATATCAAGTGCAATTTTCACCTAAAATTAACTAGCTAACTTTTTTCTCAATCTATAGATTGCTTCGTCGTAAACTCCTCGCAATGACTTATTTATAAGAAGCTTTTTGTTCCTCGTCCGTCATACATATCTTTATATCTAAAAGTTATAAGATTTTGCATAATTGCAAAAAGAATCATGAAATTTATAAAACTACTTCCCCCATAACTAAACATTGGAAGCGGAATTCCTACAACGGGGGCATACCCTATGGTCATAGAAATATTTACGCCCATATAGATAAAAATAATAAATGATATTGAAATTGTTACGACTTTTATGTAGTAATCACTATTAAAAATACTCAAACTCATGAGATGCAAAATAAGCATAATGTATACGAGTATAATCCCGGAAGCTCCCAAAAATCCTGTTCTCTCAACAAGAAAAGCAAAGATAAAGTCACTTGTGGCGATGGGGAGAAATCTCATCTGCGTTTGTGTTGCATCCTCTTTTGATTTTCCCGTAAATCCGCCTGAACCGATTGCAATTATGGACTGTTGAACATGATAAGACGGTTTTTCGCTAAGAAAATCATGAATTCTTGTTTTTTGGTAGTCATGAAGTAGAAATTTATATGCTATCGGAGAAAAAAGCAAAACCGCACCAAGTATAACAGCCCATATTTTCCAGTAAACACCAATAAAAAAAAGTACCCCAAAGCCGATAAGAAGAAGAACCATTGCCGTACCTAAATCAGGCTCTTTTGCTATTAAAATAAACGGCAAGATTATGTAAAAGCTTATTTTTAGAAATTCTTTTATTTTATAACCGTTCATCGGTGGTGGATTTTTATTTATTAAATATGCAAGCATTAAAATAAGGGCAGGTTTTACAAATTCGGATGGTTGAATCGTGGCATTTATAAAAGGAATATCTATCCACCTTTGCGCGCCGAGTCTAGCATGACCAAAAAACTCAACTGCAAAAAGCAGTGCTATGCTTATCCAGTAAACAAGTGGAATAAGCCAACTCATTCTGCGAATTGGCAGTAAAAAAACTGCTAAAAATACTAAAGTCGCAACTCCGACATAAGCTAACTGTTTTTGAGCCAAAGCAGGTACGGCTTCGCTTATGAGCCAGTTTGAAGTAAGAACAAGCGGGATAATTAAAATAATAGAAAGGAAATCAAATTGTGCTAAAATACGCTTATCAATTCTCCACAAATTTGAAACTCCCTAAAAATTTAGAAATTGTATCATAAAGGTTAGAAATATGAATAGAATAGAAAGTTATATTTGTGATGATGCCCAGCGTCTTGATACATTTTTAGCAACACAAATCGGGCAAAGCCGCTCACAGATTGCACAACTGATTAAAAAAGAGTGTGTATTTGTTGATGGGAAAATAGTTTCTCGCAGCGGAGTTAAACTAAAAGAGAATCAAATAGTCAAAGTTGAATTTCCGCAAGCAGAGATAAAACCGGCACTTGACATTGAGTTTAATGTTGAGATACTTTATGAAGATGACGATGTTTTAGTCATAAATAAGCCTAGCGGACTTACGGTTCATCCGGCTCCGAGTGTAAAAGAAGCAACTCTGGTTGATTGGTTAAAACATAGAGGAGTCAGACTCTCTACTATAAGCGGTGAAGAGAGACACGGGATAGTTCATAGACTTGATAAGGGTACGAGCGGGAGTATGATAATAGCAAAAAACAATGAAGCGCATGAGTTTTTGTCTAAGCAACTTCAAGATAAAAGTATGGGAAGATACTATTTAGCGGTTGTAAACCCGCCGCTTAAAGATGATTTGACGCTTATTGAGCGTCCAATCGCCAGAAGTACGCACAACAGGCTTAAAATGGCGTGTTTAGAGCACGGCAAATATGCTAAAACGCTCTTTAAAACATTAGCATCGTCAAATGATGAAAAAAATCAGCTTTTAGCTTGTAAACTTTTTACGGGAAGAACACATCAAATCCGTGTTCATTTGGAGAGTATAAATCGTCATATTATCGGTGACCATATTTATGCGCAAAACCCTAAACTTGAGAATGCGGAACGAATTTTGCTACATGCGTACATGATATATTTTATTCATCCTACGAGTAAAGAGAGACTCTCGTTTGTGGCACTTCCCGATAGACAAATGATGGATTATTTAGATAAAAAATTTGATATGGAGCAGATAAATGAAGTTATTAACCCTGGTTACATTGTGCACAGCTTCGCTACTAATTCTTAGCGGTTGTAATGCAAAACCGACGCCAAAAAAAGATTCGACTATTGATGCATCGTTGCCTACTGTGGTTCTCACAAGAAACGGAACAATTGCCGACATGAATTCGATAGCTCTTGAATGGGAGCCTATAGACGATAAAAGAGTAGAGGGAGTTTATATCTATAAAGTCGCACTAGATAAGAAGAGCGGTGATACGGATGAATATTACGATACGGTAAGCAGCCGTTTCTCTACTCACTATTTAGATACAAAAATAGAACCGGAGACAAGATACGGTTACTATTTTAAAACATATAGTGCCAGTGCTGAATCTAAAAAGAGTCAAATAACTACGATAACCTCGCTTGCGCCTATGGAATCAGTATCGTGGATTCACGGTACACAGAATATGCCAAAAAGTGCAAAAATAATATGGCGTCCGCATATAAATGAGAAAGTAAAAGCGTATGTAGTTCAAAGAAGAACTTTGCAAGAGAGCGATTGGGGCGATGTCACAACAGTTAACGGAAGGCTTAATGCAGAGTATATTGATAAAAATTTAAAAGATAATTTTACATATAAATATCGTGTTCGTGCATTAGCTTATGACGGTATGCTCTCAAAACCAAGTCAAGAAGTTACAGTCGTAACAAAAGAGTTGCCTATTGAAGTAGCACAGATAACGGCTACAACAAATTTACCTAAGATGATAAAAATTAACTGGCAAGGCGCTAATGCAAAAGATTTCTTACTATATAGAGTATACAGATCTCATACCATTGACAGCGGCTATGAAATGGTTGCCGATACGACAAAAAATTCTTATGTAGACACGATTGATGAAGACGGCAAAGAATATTTTTACAGAGTAAGCGTTTTTGATAAAGATAAATTGGAGAGTGTCAATAAAAACTATTCGGCACTTGGCAGAACATTGGTAAAACCGGTGTCTCCTTCACTAAGCGAAGCAAGATTTGTTGATGGAAGAGTAAAATTATCTTGGACGAACTCTGATCCTAGAGCAAAAAGCTATATAGTTCAAAAAGAGTATAAAAAAGGTTTCTTTGAGACAAAAATAGAAGATTTCGAAAATTTAACCTCTCTTGAATTTAGCGATTCAAATGTCGTAGCAGGGGGAACTTACTACTATAAAATATTTTCTGTTGATTCAAATGGTATAAAGTCAAAGCCGAGTGCAGAGGCTCTTATAAAAATAGAAGAGGGTGCAGCAGTTAAAAAGACGGCTCCAATCAGAACAGAGAGAAGATTACAACAATCTGTTCCGGCTCCTGCTACGGAAGTAGTTGATGAACCTGCCGTAAATGTAATTGTTCCGATAAAAGATTTTAATTAAAACGAGTATGAATGCCACACCTACACATAGCAGAGTTTAAAGAGATAGAGTTTCCATCACAAAATGATGGAGTCTCGTTTAATTTCATAGCGGATAATATAAGTCATGAAAAAGAGAGATTAATTTCCGTTACTGTTGATGAGGATAACTTTTTTTTATTGGTTAAAGATGAAGAGGGTAAAAAGCTGCTCAAAAGCGATAAGCTAACAAGACCTGCTTCTATATTTAATGTTCATAAAGCACTTCTTGCTTATGCAAAAGCGTCTGATATGACTATCCTCTCATCTAATGTTGTGCAAAATCAAAAAAATATTCATCTTCAAGAAGTTAAAGCACTTAAAGATATAAATTATTTTGCAACAAACTTTCCTAAAGATAGAGAAGTTCGTATAGAAGTCGGTTTTGGTTCAGGTCGTCATCTACTTCATCAAGCCCTAAACAATCCTGATGTTCTTTTTATAGGTATAGAGATTCACTTTCCCTCAATTGAGCAGGTTTTAAAACAAATAACTATTCAAAATCTTAATAATTTGCTTATATTAAACTATGATGCAAGACTTTTTATGGAGCTTGTTCCATCAAATATAGTCGGAAAAATTTATGTCCATTTTCCTGTTCCATGGGATAAAAAACCGCATAGAAGGGTAATATCTACTACATTTATAGAAGAAGCCAAACGAATTTTAAAAATTGGCGGAACGCTGGAGCTTAGAACTGATAGCGAGAACTATTATGCTTACTCTTATGAAACATTTATCGCTTTTAATAAAACTACTCTTCATATAAACAAAAACAAAGATATAGCTGTTACAAGCAAGTATGAAGATAGATGGAAAAAGATGGAAAAAAACATCTATGACTTGACTATGATAAATGATGTGGAATCTCCTGCGTTAAGTTTGGACGGAGATTTTACTTTTTTAGAAGTTAACCGCTCTAATGAGAAACTTTTAAAACTTTATAAAGAGATAATAAGATTTGATAGCGGATTTGTTAATTTTGAGAGAGCCTACACTTTAAAAGATGGAGTTATGTTTCGTATGTCTATGGGCAGTTTTGACAGACCTGAGCATCTTTATGTTATTGTTAAAAAAGATAATATATTTTATTATCCGGCTTTACCGTTAAAATCAAAAAGCAATCTTATCGCTCACCAACTCTTAAGCAGGGCGCTTCATGAATAAAGTTATAATAGCTAAGGATCTCTCTTTATCGTATTCAAGCAATGAAACTATTATAAATAAGGCAAATTTTTCTATAAGTTCAGGTAATTTTGTATTCATTACCGGAGCGAGCGGGAGCGGAAAATCAACACTTCTGAAATCTCTTTTTGGAGCATTAAAGCCGAAGCAGGGTTCTCTTGTGGTTGGTGGTGTTGAGCTTAACGGTGTTTCGCGTTCAAAACTAAATTTATTGAGAAGACATATTGGAATCGTTTTTCAAGATTATAAACTAATAAAAGAGTGGACAATCGATAAAAATATTATGCTTCCTCTTCTTATTAACGGATATATGAAAAGTGTTGCAAACGCTCAAGTAGATAAACTCTTAAAACATGTAAGATTGAATCATCAATCAGGCAAATATCCGCTTGAACTTAGCGGTGGCGAGCAACAAAGAGTAGCAATGGCTAGAGCACTTTCTCATAATCCTATTCTAATTTTAGCAGATGAGCCTACTGGTAATCTTGACGACTACTCATCGCAACTTATTTGGAATTTGCTTGAGGGGGCAAATAGTCAATTAAAAACTACTGTTATAGTTGTAACGCATCATATCCCAAAAAATATAAGTGTGGAGTACAAACATTTTCATATAGAGTATGGGAGCATTAATGAAATCCGTTAAAAATCATCTATCTCTTGTAATCGCGCTTTTGAGTATACTATTTTCAATGCAAGTTTTTTTTATAGTCGATCGTTCTATTGAAGCGTATAAAATAAACCTTGCAAGCAGTTATTCTATTATAGCGGTTAGTAAAAAACAGTTAAACAGTAGTGATATTTTAAAAATAAATAAAATAATCTCGCATGTACAAGAGTTATCGCCTGATTCAGTTATAAAAAGACTGAGCAGCGATATGAAAAATACAAATGTAGAGCTTTTGAAACTTACTTTACCGAAATTTTATAAGCTGACTCTTGCCTATTATCCGACTCCACAGGAGATTAAAGAGTTAAAAAGCAATTTATTTGAGAATAATTCAATAACGAAAGTAGAAGATTTTTCTCATACACATGACACGACATATAAATTTCTACTTTTATTTAAAAATGTTGTTTCACTTTTTGCTCTTGTAGTTGTGGTGGTTACTGTTTTACTTATATTTAAAGAACTTAGAATTTGGCAGTACAAGCACAATGAGAGAATGACAATTATGGGGCTTTTCGGAGCAGCTTTATGGCTTCGCTCGGCGGTACTGTTTAGACTTGCCATCGTTGATGCGCTTATTGCAAGTTTTTTAGCTTTTGGAATCTTTTTCTATTTTTCATCCCATTCTTGGGTAAAAGAACAGTTTAGTAACATTGGAATTAGTATAGCCATCTTTAATCCGATAGATGATTTTTTAGCAATTTTAGGAGTTTCGATATCAATTTCAATTCTTTTAGCATCGCTAATAGTCTTATGGCACAAAGAAGAGGCATGAGTCGTTTACTAATAATATTTATATTGACAAATTTTATTTTAGAGGCAAAAACAAGTGTTGATACTAAAATAGAAAAAACAAGCTCTGAGATGAGTTCTTATGCAAAAAGCCATGAAGATATAAATAAAAAAATGGATGAAACTGCAAAGGCTATTATATTGCAAGAAGAAGAGATCCAAAAGCAGCAAGTCTATCTTAAGAAGTTAAAAGATGAACTTGTAGATAAAGAGAGTAGTTATGAGGAGAATGCTAAAGAGCTAAAGGGATTAAAAACTTCTCAGGATAAACTAAAAACGGATGGAAGTAAACTGGAGCAAGAGTTGGTTTTTACGATAGCTCAAAGTGTATCTTTATCTATAATACTTGAAGCGGAGTACAGTGCTAATGAGGAATCGCTTATCGAGTATGAAGTTCTTGAACTTATGCTTAAAGATGCAAAAAGTAAAATAAAAGGGTTAAATGAAAATTTTCATAATAACTCTAAAAATATAGATATTTTAAATCAGCAAGTAAGTTCATTGGAAGTTGCAATAACGGCAATTGATACAAAAAGAAAAGAAGTTACGAAAACTCAGGATGCAAACAAAGAGTCTCTAAAAAATTTAAAAATTGCAAAAGATTCATATAAAAAAGAGCTTCAGGATATTTTGGGTAAGCAGGATTTATTGAAGAAAACCTTAGCACAATTAAATATTATCAAAATAGATGAAATCAATAAGGCTAAAGAAGAGTCAGAGAGAGCTCAAGCTTTTGATGCCAAGGATGTAGTTTCAGACAATAATTTGCCTAAAGTAAAATCAGTCGGAAGCAGTTATCAAGCGGTAAAAACAAAAGAGTATAGCGGTGAAAAAACAATTGCACCATTTGAGCCGTATAAGATTACCAAGGTATACGGTAACTATACCGACCCGATTTACGGTATAAAAGTTTTCAATGAATCAATCTCTCTAAAACCTAGTGAAAAAGACACAAAAGTGAAAACTGTTTTTAATGGAAAAGTAATATATGCGGATAAAACTCCGGTATTGGACAATATTGTAATTGTTGAACATGATGACGGACTGCATACTATTTACGCAAATCTATCGCAAATCGCACCTGATATCAGTAAAGGTAAAAAAGTAAAAAAAGGGTATACAATAGGTCGTGTCAGTGATGAATTAATCTTTGAAGTTACTCAAAAATCTTTTCATATAAATCCTGTAAAATTATTTCAATAAATTTTTTATTTTTTGAACTACTTTAAAATTATTTCTGTTATAATTTATTGGTCACAACTTGATTATCAAGGAAAAAACTATGGATACCAAAAGAGATTCGGATAATAGTAGAAATAATTTGATGTATTACAATCAGATGCTTAGAGAAAGTGAAATGAAAAAAAATGCCAAGAGAAGGCAGGATAATATTTCTACCTCTTTTAGCTCACAAGAAGTTGATTTTGGCAATTATCTTTTAGCACCAAGTGGATATGAGGGTATTTTTTACACTATCTATTTTTTAACGATACCTTATGCTGTGGGTACCGTATTTCTATTTTTTTTTATAGCCGATGCAAACTATAGTAATTTTAAACTTTTAGATATAAGTTCATTTTTGGTTGTTTGGTTGATGGGATATGAGATTGTTGCGACTTTACTGTTGATAGCTATTTTTTTATCATTTCTAAGACATGATGATAAATCTAAAAAAAAGCATAGACACCCTAATCACCGTTAATTTTTGATATAATTTCAAAAAAAATTTTAGGTATACAAGAAATGAACTTTATTCAAACTCGCGGATGCGATAAAAACAAGCCCCAAAGCGTAACATTCTCAGAAGCTATTTTAAGCCCGATTGCCTCTTTTGGCGGTCTTTATGTACCACAGAGCCTGCCGGAGTTAGGTAAGGAGTTTTTGAGTAAACATTTAAACTCTTCATATAAAGAGTTGGCTTCTGATATGTTAGGTCGTTTTGAGATTGATATTGAAAAAAGCGTAATAGATGAAGCTCTCGCTCTTTATGATAAGTTTGATAATCCATCAAATCCAGTACCGGTTGTAAAAGTAAAAGAGAATCTCTATGTAAGTGAGCTCTACCATGGACCGACCCGTGCATTTAAAGATATGGCGCTGCAACCTTTCGGTGTTGTACTCTCTTCAATCGCACAAAAAAGAAACGAACACTATCTAATTCTTGCTGCAACAAGCGGAGATACGGGTCCTGCTGCGCTTGAGACTTTTAAAAATCGTGCAAATGTTCAAGTTGCATGTCTCTATCCTGATGGCGGAACAAGTGATGTTCAAAGACTTCAGATGGTCACGGAAGATGCAAAAAATTTAAAAGTTATCGGTATAAACGGTGTTTTTGATGATGCACAAAATGCACTTAAGAGGCTTTTAGCTTCTGATGATTTTAAAACTGCATTGAGAGAGAAAAATATTCTGCTTTCAGCTGCAAACTCTGTAAACTTTGGACGAATTATTTTTCAAATCATCTATCATATTCATAGTTACTTAGAGCTTGTTCGTCAAAACGGTATCAGTATGGGAGAAAAAGTTTATCTAAATGTTCCAAGCGGAAATTTCGGAAATGCTCTTGGTGCTTACTATGCATGGAAAATGGGACTTCCTGTTGAAAAAATCATTATCTCCTCAAACGAAAACAATGTTTTAACAAAACTTATAAAAACCGGAAAATATGATTTGAGAGATTCTCATGTCGTAAGTACGACTTCACCGGCTATGGATATTTTAAAATCATCAAATGTAGAGAGAATTCTTTATGATATGTTCGGTTACGAGAGAACGAGAGAGTTGATGGAGAACTTAGAGAGCAAAAACTTTTATGAGCTTAGCACAAGTGAATTAGCAGAGCTTCAAAATAGTTTTGATGCTGATTTTTGTAACGGTGACGAGGGCAAAAAATATATCAAAGATATATTTTATGACAATGGCTATTTGATGGATCCTCACACTGCTACATGTATGAAATCGTATGAGACATGTTCAAATCCTGAGATAAAAACAATTGCATATTCGACTGCCGAGTGGACAAAATTTTCCCCTGTTATCGCAAATGCATTAACTGGTGAAGAGGATGCAGAGGATATAAAAGCTTTGGTTGCTATATCTAAAGAGGCAAAACTTGAAATCCCTGCTATGATAAAAGAGCTGTTTTCTAAAGAGATTGTTCAAAAAACGGTTATAGAAAAAGAAGATATCGAAAAAGAGATATTGAAGTTCTTATAATTCAATTTTTACACAAGGGTTTTTTTTGCAACTTTTAATAGAGGCTCTTTGTAAAAAAAATAGAGATGGTTTTGATGATTTTTATAACATCTACTCCATATCATTTCCGATGAGTGAGCAAAAATCAAAAGAAGAGCTTTTGAAAATGCTACACTCTCCCCACTACACGATTTTTACTTCTAAAAACAATAATAAAATTACAGGTTTTTGTATCATCTTTCACTCGCCGCAAACTTCATTTTATCTTTTGGAGTATATGGCAGTTGATGTATCTCAAAGAAGCTCAGGGATAGGCTCAAAGCTCTTTTCTTACGCCGTTGAAGATATTTTTAGTAAATATGGCACTAAACCTTTGCTTGTAGAGATAGATTCACCTGAAGAAAAATGTGATGAACAAGCAATAAGAGAAAAAAGAGAACAATTTTATAAAAAACTAGGATGTAGAAAAATTGACTCGTTTGATTATATTTTAGCGATAAAAAATGACAAAACGGTACCGCTTATGAAACTTTTAGTGTACCATACTAAGCTGCAAAATGTTTTAAAACCACGACTTCAAGAGTGGTTAGAAGATATTTATGCGCTTATTTACGGATGTACTAAAGATGATAAACGCATCGCTAAAATGCTTTGTCATCTACCGCAAACTTTAAATCTAATTTAGGGAAGAGAAAAATGGATATTTTTTTAAATGAAGAGTATACGACACTCTGGACTGCGATAAGCTCCATCATGGGTGTTATAGCAACTATGATGGCTGTTTTTGCATTGCTTTATTCAATGCGTACATATAACAAAACGATGCAGGTTGTTCACTATGGTGAAATCGATAAAATGTATTTTGAGATACTCAAAGAGGCTCTCTCTAAACCGCATTTAGTAAGGCAAAATATAATACGGAGCGAAGATGAAGAGGTTGAGTACGGCATTTATGCCTTTATCGTATGGAACTTTTTAGAGTCTATCTATGACCGCTGCATGCTAAATGAGAGTTTGAAAACAACATGGTTTCCTATTATTGCAACAGAACGCAACACACATTTTGCTTGGATACAAAATCCTCAAAATCGAACAAAGTTTAAAGATGAATTCTTAAACTTTATCGATAAAGGAGAGCTCAAATAGCGTAGAAGAGTATTAAAGCTCAGTTGCTCTTTTATACGCTTTTTCTATAGCATTTATGCATGAAGCTCTGACACTTCCATCCTCAAGGGCAGTATATCCTGCAGCGGTCGTTCCTCCAGGGCTCATAACACCATCTTTTAAAAGTGCAGGGTGAATATCTTGTATAAGTTCACCAAAACCGCCAAAAAGACCGCGCATAGTTGCCATTGCATCGCTTCTTTTCATCCCTTGTTTTACTGCTCCATCAGCAAATGCTTCAGCGATAAGTGCCAAGTATGCAGGTCCGCTTCCCGCAAGTGCGGTAGCAATGTCAACTTCTTTCTCGCTTCCCAGCCAAAGAGTTGTGCCGATAGCCCCCAGTAACTCCTCTGCTTCATTTTTAAATGCCTCATCTCCCGTTAGCGTTGTCATAGATTTACCGACGCTTGCTGCCAAATTCGGCATACATCTAACTACTGCATGTGGGTTTAAATGTTGTTTTAGTTTTTGCACCGTCGTTCCTGCAAGGACAGAGTAAAGAACTTCTGCTCTTCCTTTTATTTTAGTAGCAACCTCTTCAACATTTGCAGGCTTAACGCAGAAAATAACTGTTTTACCCTCAATATCAAACCCATCCATCAGCACTTTTTCTACTCGAGTGCCGAGTTCATCTTCAAATTTATTAAGCTGTTCAAAACTTCTACCCACCACTTCGATTTTATAACTGTTTTTTAAACCTTTAGCTATGCTAAGTGCCATATTTCCGTTTCCGATAAAAGTGATAGTTTTCATAAAGTGCCTTAATTTTTTTTATGATAGTATAGCATTTAACTGCCAACTTTTAGTGATTTAGACATTGACTGTGCCTTTTTTCTAAAAACTCTAAACTCGTCTTTCATTTTTTATTATAATTATATTTTTGGTAAACTGTTGCTATTAAAGGGTAAAAATGAGATACATTATAGACATGATAGATGATATGCGTGAGAATATAAAAAACTCCGAAGACTATACACTTTTGGCTGTGCTTTTAAAAGAAGACGATTCAAAAAACTTTCAAAATGCAGGTGAAAAAGTTATTACATCTTTATATATTGACCATGATGCTAGAGAGTTACGGTTAGGGTTTTTAGATGAAAATGTTATGACAAAAAACTTATTAGAGTGTGTAAACTCTTTAGAAATGCAAGCTATGATGTATGAAGTAATGATAAAAATCTCAAATGAACATCCGCTTATGCCTGTTATTGGGTTTGGTGAAAATCATGAACAAAAACAGTATGTTTTTTTTGTGACTAACTAATTTATATCAATTTGGAATGACCTCAGAAAACATATAGTAAATCTCACTCTTTTTCCAAATCTTCCAGAGCTTTTTTTGCTTGAGATATGGCTTAAAATATATCACTGCCACTTTGTGGTAGTATAACATTATCAAAATAAATATTAATATGCAGGGTAAGAAATGGAACAATTTTTAGCTGAGGCAAAGCGTTCAAGTAGGGTTATCGGTACTTTAAGCGGAGCAGAGAAAAACAGAATTTTAAGAGAGATGGCTAACTCTCTAAGAGCAAATAGTATGGATTTGCTTGAGGCAAATGCACTCGATATGTTGGATGCAGATAAAAATTCTCTAAGCTCGGCTCTAAAAGATAGATTGCTTTTAGATGAGAAACGCATTAACGCTATGGCTGTGGCGGTTGAGGAGATAGCAGCACTTAAAGAGCCGGTAGGGCGTGTTTTAGATGGCTGGGTTACTGAAGATGGACTGAAAATCGAAAAAGTATCGATTCCAATCGGTGTTATAGGAATCATATATGAGTCTCGCCCGAATGTTACAAGCGACACGGCGGCTCTTTGTTTTAAAAGCTCAAATGTTTGCGTTTTAAAGGGAGGAAAAGAGGCAGAACACTCAAACAGAGCAATAGCGAAAGTTCTCCAAAGTGTTTTAGAGAAAAACAATCTGCCAAAATCTTTAATCTCTCTAATTCCTGACTCTTCAAGGGAGGGAGTTGCAAAATTAATCAAGATGGATAAATATGTGGACTTGATTATTCCTCGCGGTGGAGAAGGGCTTATAAAGTATGTGTGTGACAATGCAACGGTTAGCGTCGTTAAGCACGATAAAGGGCAGTGCCACACTTACATAGATAAAGACGCGAAACTTGATGATGCGATTAAAATTGCTATAAACGCAAAGGTTCAAAGACCGGGTGTTTGTAATGCGATGGAGACACTTTTGGTTGATAGTGCAATAGCGAAAAATGCTCTCCCTCTTTTAAAAACTGAGTTCGATAAAGCACACACGGAGTTAAAAGGATGTGTAAATACTCAAGCGATTATTGATGTAGCACCTGCTACCGAGAAAGATTATGACACGGAGTACTTGGCGAATATTTTAAATATTAAAGTTGTTGACGGGGTTGAGGGTGCGATTGAGCATATAGTTAGATTTGGTTCGGGTCACTCAGAGGCGATAATTACCCAAAATATAACTTCAGCGGAAATGTTTTTAAATGCGATTGATGCGGCAGCTGTTTATGTAAATGCATCAACTCGTTTTACCGATGGCGGGGCTTTTGGGTTTGGTGCAGAGGTTGGAATAAGCACAAATAAACTTCATGCTCGCGGACCGATGGGCATAGAGGGATTGACAACATATAAGTTTAAAATCTACGGAAGCGGACAAATTAGATAAAATAGTATAATTGTTGATACAAATCAACATCATCAATCTCTATATTAAATATAATTAAGTTATATAAATTAAAAGGAGTTTAAATGTCACTTATTCCTGTAGAGGCATCTAAGATAGATGTTATTGGGGCATCTGTAGATTTTTTCAAGTTAGAAAAAGATGGAGAGAGTACTTATTATTTTGATACATCAAAATGCGGACCTCCTGAACCTATGGTAAATGCAATGTGTGGGTTGAAGCTAATTAAGGGAACAGATGCTAAATTAGTTATGATTAATCATAAAACACCGGGCGGATTGTTTGCTAAGTTGGGTGATGATATCTCATATGAGACGAGTGATGCAGAGGGCGGTTTGGTTAAAATAACTTTTAGAAGCAACGACGCATCATCGGCAAATACAGATCTTAATCAAAATGCATGTCATTAAATAGTTAGATGTTTTCTATTTCGCAAGATTTTGCACCTCCGTTCAAACTTATCTCCCCGTATTTTATAGTGGGGAGTCTGTTCTACCTATTATCGATTCTATTTCTATTTTTTTTCTCCATGGAAAATATCTCAATGCTAGATACAAGAGTATTAAGCTTTGTCCATCTATTTTTGCTCGGTTTTGTAATGATGACGATTTTTGGCGCAATGGCACAGTTGGTACCTGTTGTTTTAGAAGTAGGGCATTTCGGTGTTGAGCTCTTTTATGCGATTTGGCCGCTTCTTGCAATCGGCACAATGCTAATGGCATTTGGATTTTATAGCCATCCCATGCTGCTTCCATTTGGTGGAGTAGTTGTTTTGATTGCTATGATGATATTTGTTATGGAGATATTTTTAACTATAAAAAAAGTTAAAAAACTAAATCTTGTGATGAGCAGTATGCTTATAGCAAATATATTTCTGTTTTTTGGAATTATTTTCGGTCTTGTTATGGCACTCGGATATGCGGGAATGATAGATATAGATATAAATCCTTTACTAAGAAGTCATGTATTTTTGGTTATTGTCGGATATATAACAGTAACAATCATGGGACTATCTGTTGTTTTACTTCCTATGTTTGGACTCTCGCACGGTTTTTCTATGAAGCCGCTAGAGAGAGCTTTGACAATCGTTTCTTTGGCTGTTTTGCTAGTCGTGCTATCGTCATTTATAAAGTTTAAGTTTTTAGAATATGCCGGTTATATATTTATTGCAATTGGTCTTTTTATATATTTTTATTTTATAAAAATCATATATAAAACAAGAGCTAGAAAAGAGATAGATATTTATGCAAAATCTCTTATTTTTTCATATTTTTCTTTGATAGCTTCATTAATTTTAGGCTTGATTTATTTGGTTGTCGGTTATGAACCACTGCTTTTGGCTTCCGCTTGGATGATGTTTTTTGGCTTTTTTTCTTTTATAATAACAGGACATGTTTATAAAATCATCCCGTTTCTTGTCTGGTTTGAGAGATTTTCTCCACTTGTCGGAAAGCAAAAAGTCCCGATGCTTGCAGATATGCTGCCAAAAAAAAGCTCATCGGCGCAGTTCATTTTTTGTGCCGTAGGTACCGTGATTATAGCTATTGCTATATTGTTGCAAAATGATGTTTTTATAAAAGCCGGTGTCTCATTTTTATTTACGGGTGCCTTGGCTTTTGTAAGAAATGTGCTTTATATGATAAATTATAGATGAAATGTCACTCTCTTTGACTTTTATCTGTAAAAATTAAGTGTTAATAAAAAAATAAAATTAAGGATTTTGATATGTATACAAAAGAGGAGCTGTTTTTAGCAATTTCGACCGTAATAGACCCAGAAGTCGGTTTCAATCTCGTAGAGATGGGACTTATCTACGACGCTTCATGTGACGATGAGGGAAATGCGTATGTAAAGATGACACTTTCAACAAAAGCTTGTCCGATGCATCAGTTAATTCAGCAGTGGGTAAAAGAGGCTGTCAAAAAAATGGCTGGAATCAAGGAAGTAACAATTGACTTGGTATGGGAGCCAGAGTGGAATATCACAATGGCAGACGAGCATGTTAAAAAAGCACTAAACAGAGCTTAACTGTTAGCTTTACACCCCAAGGGCACTTTGTCACTTCGTTCGGGCGTACTCTTTTATGGCTTCACAAACTTGAGTTAGAGATCTTTTATATTTTTTCAAGTTGTTTATATACTCCATATCTGATGGATGAGCGATACTTTCTTTTAAGTCCATAGCAATTTGGTGCAGATTATCTGCACCGATATTTGCGGTTACTCCCGATATGTCTAGTAACATTTTATCGGCACCGATGCTATCCCCGCTATTTATGAAATCTTTAAGTTTATCTGCCGAATCGGAGTATTTGGATATAAAATCATTTAGTATTTCAAGGTAGAAGTTTTTATCGTCTCCGCATATCTCCAAACCCTTATCGCTGTCAAACTCTGCCGATGCATGAGATTTTTTTGAGCTATCTTTAATCTCCTCCCCGCTTGTATAGACATACAGAATATCATAAAGATTATCCATTTTTAAAGGTTTTTCAAGATGTCCTTCCATTCCTGTGTTTAGCATATTTCTAATATCATCGGATGCCGTATCTCCGCTAAGAGCAACTATTGGCAGATGATTATAATTTGGATTTTTTCGAATAATTCTCGTAGCTTCAAAACCGTCAATAATCGGCATATGAGCATCCATAAGTATTACTGAAAAATCACTATCTGTTTCTAAAATATCTAATGCTTCTTGACCGTCATTTGCAATAGTTATATTTATGCCTGAGTCTGATAATAGGGAAGTTATTACCTTTTGATTTATTATATTATCTTCTGCAATTAAAATTTTTACATTTTTAAATACGGCAAAATCATCTTTTGAAATTTTGCCATGAGGAAGAAGTTTGCGTTTTTTTCTATCTACTCTTTCAGTTACGCTTACTATTTCTGAAGGTTTAATCTCTTCTTTTACTTCTAATTTTTTATCTTCAATTTTTTCAACAGTTTGAGTTTTGGATTCCTGTTTATCTTTTTTATTTTGTAATATTTTAAAAACAGTGTACAACATAATTAGAGTTAGAGCAACGGCTCCCCCGATTAATTCTAAATAATTCATTTGCGTACCCTCTCATTTTTTTCTTTATCATACACTAATAAAAATTAAATTAATGTATAATATAATAAAAATATTATAGGCTTTGTATGCAAGATATTCCACATATTCCAGTACTTTATAGAGAGGTTTTAGAAACTTTTAGCGATACTAAGGGTGGAATTATCATCGACTGTACTATGGGGTACGGCGGACACTCCTCAATAATTCTTGAGGCAAATCCAGATGTGAAGCTAATCGCAATAGACCAAGATCAGAGCGCAATCGATTTTTCTACTAAAAGACTTGAACCATATAAAGATAGAGTAGTTATTAAAAAAGGTCGTTTTTCATCTGTAATAAAAGATATATTAATGGAATATGATATTAAAGAGATTAAAGGTATTTTAGCCGATATCGGTGTTTCATCTCTTCAACTAGATCAAAAAGATAGAGGTTTTTCTTTTTCTAGCGATAATCTTGATATGAGAATGGATAGAGATGCGCCACTTAGCGCGGCAACTGTAGTAAATGAGTATAGTACACAAGAGTTGGAGAAAATACTTTTAGAGTATGGCGAACTTAGAAACTATAAAAAAATAGCGTCTTTTATAGTAAATAACCGTCCTTTTTCTTCTGCAAAGGAGTTGAGCGATACTATAAAACATCTAATGCCGACCGGCAAAAAAATTCATCCCTCAACTCTTCTTATGCAGGCAATCAGGATAGAAGTAAACAATGAACTCGGCGAGTTGGAGTCACTTTTAGATACAATAGAAGAGGCAAAGTTTCCAAATGCAAAAGTGGCTATTATCTCTTTTCATTCATTAGAAGACAGGGTCGTAAAAGATAGGTTTAATAAATGGAGAGATAACTGTATATGTCCGCAAGAGGCTATGAGATGTACATGCGGGGGTAATCATTCTTATGGCAGAGTTCTGACAAAAAAACCCATAACGGCGAAAGAGGATGAGTTAAAACAAAATCCAAGAAGCAGAAGCGCTAAGATAAGAGTATTTGAAACGGATAGCGGTAATGAGTGAAAAGATTGAATTATTAGAAGAAGTAAATACAGTAATTATTAGTGAAAAAACAGAGCTGCTTGATGAAGTAAATTTAGTTCTAAATCCAAAAGAGAGTGTAGATTTAAATTATCTTATATATGTTTTGCTTAGTATTACATTTGTTTTGGTTGTGCTGTTCCCAAAGATATATATTCAGCAACAGATATATTTTATGAGTAGAGATGTGTCAAGATTAAAAGGTGAATACGATACTCTAAAAGAAGAAAACAGACTTATAAGAAGTTCGGTTGAATCTATACGATTTAAAAACCAAGTACTTGACACACTTTTTTAAAATTGGCGAAATAAAAGATATTTAAATATCAGAAAAATCTAAGGTGAGCTAAAGTATAATTCCGACCTGCAAACAGTGGGTTCTTAGCTCAGTTGGTTAGAGCCCCCCGCTCATAACGGGGTGGTCGAGTGTTCAAGTCACTCAGAACCCACCACTTATCTTAGGTACTTTCAAGCGTTTTTCAAATCACTCAATTTTTTAACTGTCACGGTATTGCAACAGCTATTTTTAAACAGCTCCACATTTGTATCAATTGGCGTAATGAAAAAAAATGAAATATACAAAAAATTATTCAGTAAATCTACCATGCAACAGATTATAAATTTTATTGTTTTCTCTTTTGCCTACTGCCAAAACTAAAATAGTTACAGTTTCATCTTCAACTTTATAAGCAAGTCTAAAACCTGCTGTCCTGAGCTTGATTTTGTATACATCATCAAAACCGCTTAATTTATCTTTTGGAACTTTTGGATTTATGAGCCTCTCAGTAAGCTTTTTTTTGAATTGTTCACTGATGGCAGTATCAAGACTCTTCCACTCTTTGAGTGCCTTAGGATGAAAGGTAAGTTTATAAGTCATTTAAAGAAACTTCTACGGGTGTAAAATTCTCATTCAGTCTATTTCTTACCTCTTTTGACAGCATATAGTCGTCCAACATATCCATTAATTTTTCATAAGTTTTTGCAGGAACTAAATAAGCAGATGGAATGTTGTGATTTAAAATTGCAATCGTCTCATTGCCAGCATTTTTTAAAAGTTCACTTGGAGATTTTTTTAACTCTGTTATACTAGCTGTAAAGTTTGATAATATAGGTTGCATTTAAGTACCTTTTTTAGTATTTAATTTAATACTGATATTGTATATAAAAAAAGTAATAATGTAAATGTATAGTTTATTTTTGATAGTAGAATTATAATATTTTTTGCAACAAAAATCGGTTATCTTCGGTTGCAATATATTTTTATAATTCTTCAAAAATCCATATAATAGGCACTTTTAGAGGTATTTTTAAGGCTCTCACAACGGGGTGGTCGAGTGTTCAAGTCACTCAGAACCAACCACTTTTAGACTCCATGCACAACAAATTCTAAAATTTACTAGCTAACTTTTTGTTCATTTCACTGAAAAATACTTCATATAAAGTTTTACATCCAAGTACTTTTCCAAGTTTATGGTTTAGTTTGTTCTGAATTAATTTAAAATTAGTGATATAATGTATGTGAATATATCACAAAAAAAAGGGCACCGCTATGAAAAAATTAATTTTGCTAACAGCTTTTCCCATTTTAATCTTTGCATCATCTGCACAAGATATTGTCTCAAAAGTTTGTTCTGAATGTCACGGTTCAAAAATGAATGAAAGTTGTATGGGTGTATCTAAGATTCCAAATAGTTTATCACAACCAGAAATATTAGCCACTTTAAAAGGTTATAAAGAAGGAAAAAGAAGTGAGCATAGTATGGGTAGTACAATGACTGAAAAAGTATCAGACTTTAGTGATAGCGAATTTGAAGAGTTGTCAAAATATATACCTACTTTAAAATAAATTTTGATTTTAGGAAATAATTTACTAAATGTATCAAAAAAACAGTGCTTAATTTTAAAACTTAGTTGTATTTAAATTCTCCGTATATTCTAATATGTTATTATACATTTTTAATTTTTTGAACGAGTGAAAATATATAAGAATATATAAAAAGATGTAAAGGAGAATAGATGGGTAGAGCGTTTGAATATAGAAAGGCATCAAAATTAAAAAGATGGGGAGCAATGTCGACATTGTTTCCAAAATTGGGAAAAATAATCACTATGGCTGCAAAAGATGGTGGAACGGATCCCGATATGAATGCCAAGCTTCGTACGGCAATTCTTAATGCCAAAGCTGAAAATATGCCAAAAGACAATATTGAAGCGGCTATAAAAAGAGCAACTTCAAAAGATACTGCAAGTATGTTAGAGGTAAATTTTGAAGGAAAAGCTCCGCACGGAGTGCAACTTTTTATAGAGTGTATGACAGATAATAATACAAGAACCGTTGCAAATGTAAAAAATATACTTACTAAACATGGTGGTGAGATGCTTACAAAAGGTTCTTTAGAGTTTATGTTTGATAGAAAAGCACTTTTTGAATTTCCTTTAAAGAACGGTATGAATTTAGAAGAACTTGAGTTAGAGCTTATTGATGCAGGACTTGAAGAGATAGAATCTGAAGACGGTGTTGTTATGGTAACGGCGGATTTTACAAGTTTTGGTTCCATTAACAGCGCTTTAGAAAATATGGGAATCGAAATTACAAAAGCCAACTTGGAGAGAATGCCAAATTCTCCTATTTCAATTACAGAACAGCAACAAGCAGATATAGATAAGATTTTAAATAAGCTTGAAGATGATGAGGATGTTCAAAAAGTATTTACAAATATAGCGTAATGATTGTTATAGCATACGCTATATGAAGTGTGTAAATAGCCAGTTTGTAGAAACTTTAGAAGTTAAACAGTCAAAATTTATAGCTCATATAATTCCGTATAAAGGCTATGCTGTTGCTCTTGAGATATTAAAGCAAGAGCATTTAAAAGCTAGGCATTTTGTTGTAGCTTACAGATATTTAAATGAGTTTAATCAAGTTATTGAACACTCAAGTGATGATAGAGAACCAAAAGGAACTTCAGGAAAGCCGTGTTTAATGGTATTACAGGGAGCCAACATAATAAATAGCGCAGTTATAGTCGTTAGATATTTTGGTGGGACGAAACTTGGTGCGGGTGGATTGGTTAGAGCATATAGCGACGCAGTAAATCTTGTTTTGGGTTTGGCTGAATTGAGTGACTATAAAGAAGAAATAACATTAAAAATATCTTTTAAATATGCAAATATTAGAAGAGTAGAATATGAATGCAAACAATATAAAATTTGTATAGTAGAAAAAACTTTCGATAAAGAAACTGTATTTGAAATCAAATCTGATGAATCAAATATAAATATGTTTTTTAAAAAGATTGATAGATTGGTAAAGATAGTAGAGTAAATTTTACTCTACTACTTTCTTCCATGAACTGCATTTCCCATATCCCACATAGGCAAGAAAATGCCAAGAGCGAGCAAAAGAACCATACAAGCAAGGATTAATAACATGATTGGCTCAATCGCCTCTGACAAACCGTCAATAATTGCGTCAAATCTCATTTTGTAATATTCGGCGACTTTACCTACCATAGTATCTAAAGTACCGCTGTCTTCGCCTGCGCTAATCATCTGAATAATCATATTTTCAAACAGTCCAGTTTCTTGCAGACCTTCATGCAAAGCAGAACCTTTCTCAACAGCTGCCCTTACGGAAGAGAGTTTTACCTTTAGAGGAAGATTGTCTATCATAGAAATTGAGGTGTCAAGTGCTTCTGCTATAGGAATTCCCGCTTTAATAAGTTCGGAAAATACAAGTGTAAAGCGGCTGAGTGTTGCAAACATAATAATATTTTTAATAAGATATGTTTTCAACAAAACCTTATGCCAACTATATCTGATATCTTTATAGTTATTTATTAAGTAGTTAAAGATTGAGAATGCTACGACTAAAACAGCTAGCACATACAAACCGTAGTTATTAAATAGATGTTCCAATTTTAACAAAATTTGTGTTGGCAGTGGCAGTGTAGCGTGAAGCTCTTCAAAAATTGTTTTAAATTGAGGAACAACATAGGATATAAGAACAGTAAAGGCAATCGCCATTGCAATCATTACATTTCTTGGATACGCCATTGCTTTTTTAAACTTAACGACATTTGCTCGAATCTCTTCAAGCATATCGGCAAGAGAGTAGAGCGCATCGTCAAGATTACCTGTTTTTTCACCGAGCTGAACCATTGCAATTGCTAAATTGCCTAATTCAAAACGAAAATTTTCCATAGATTTTGATAAAGAGTGACCGGAGTTGATATCTTCTGCTAGTTTGCCAAAAACTAATTTCAAATTTTCGTCCGTAGTAGATCTTGCAATTTCATTTAATGAATCATAAATTGAAATACCGGCATTCGTCATAACGGCTAACTGCCTGATAGAGGCTATAAGAGCATCTGGTTTTATCTTTCGTTTTTTTACATTGCTTAACAAGTCTGCCTTAAATCTCTTCCATCTTGCTTCTAACGGTTCTTCTCCCTCTGCAATTTTAATTATTATTCCCGAATGTTTTAGCTTCATAAGCTCATTGGCTTGTTTTCTATCATCGGCATATATTCCAATTTCTTCTTTTTTACCTTTAGAAAGTATAGTTGCTATAAAGTATTTCATTATTTTGCCACCCTTAAAATTTCTTCTAAACTCGTAATACCGGCAAGAGCTTTATTGATACCGTTTTCAAAGATTCCTACAAATCCATCTTCAATTGCCTGAGCATGTAGAGCTTGAACCGATGCATTTTTTGCAATAAGAGATGATATCTTTTCATTTACAACTAAGACTTCACAAATCATCTCTCTACCCATGTAACCAGTTTCGTTGCACTCTTTACAACCCTTTCCAATGTAAAATTTACTATCTTGCGGAACTAAATGTTTTAGCTCTTCAAGCGATGAAATAGAAACTTTCTCTTCTGTTTTGCAATGTAAGCAAATCTTTCTAACAAGTCTTTGAGCTTGTATAGCAACCAAAGAGCCGCTAATTAGATATGGAGCAACTCCCATGTCTACCATACGAGTAACTGCACTGATAGAGTCGTTTGTGTGCAGTGTAGATATTACCAAGTGACCAGTAAGTGCGGCTTTTACTGCAATTTCAAGTGTTTCTGAATCACGAATCTCACCAATCATTATTTTATCCGGATCTTGTCTTAAAATAGATCTAAGTGCAGCAGCAAAAGTTAATCCCACTTTCGGATTTACTTGTACTTGTTGAATAAGATTCATTCTATATTCTACAGGATCTTCAACGGTAATAACCTTATCTTCAACATTTCTAAGTTCATTTAAAGCACCGTAGAGCGTTGTTGTTTTACCGCTTCCCGTAGGACCGGTAACCAATATGATACCGTAAGGAGTTTTAAGCGCTTTTAAAAATTTTTGATAACTAACGCTATCCATTCCGGCATCTTCAAGCTTAACAAGTGCTTTTTGTTTGTCAAGCACCCTCATAACAACAGATTCACCGTATAAAATCGGAAGTGTAGATATACGAAAATCGAACTCTTTAGAACCGACTATTGTTGAAAAACGGCCGTCTTGCGGTTTCCTTTTTTCTGCAATATCAAGATTTGCAAGAAGTTTAAGTCTTGAGGCGAGAGGAGGGTAAATGTCTTTTTCAAATATAAATATCTCAATCAGTTTCCCGTCAATACGAGTTCGCACGACACAATTTTTTTCTGTCGGCTCAACATGCACATCACTCGCACGAGCTTTAATACAGGCATTTAAGATAACATCAATCAGAAGTAAAATAGAAGAAGCTTCTTGTTGTTCTTCTAGGGAATTGATGGAGTTTAACTCATCTCTTATTTTTTTTACCAAACCTTTTACACTGTCTTTCAACTCAACTTTAAACAGATATGATTCAATCTGTTTTTTTGTCGCAACTGCTATTTTTATCGGTTTTTTTGGAAAAAGCCTCTGTACGGATTCTTGAGCTTCAATATTGAGTGGATCACAAAAAGCTATGGTAATGCTTAGTTCATCTTCTGATATCGGCAGGGCATTATACTTTTTTAGTTGGGCGAGTGATACTTTTTCTGTAAGTCTATAATCCATATCTATAGAATCTAAATCAAGGAATAGTAAATTTTGTTTTTGAGCTAATTTTAAGAGTACATCTTTTTCTTGTATATAGTCATAGTTGTTGATAATAGATAAATCATATTCACCGCTTTGTATTTTATCAACAATGAAACGCACAAGCCTATCCATTGTCATAAATCCGGATATAGTTATATCTCTGAGAATTAGATTTGTATCAAGACCCTTAGCAATCAATCTATCGACTTGGCTCTTCATTATAGAACCGTTTGCTAATAAATCTGATGTTATCCTATCCATAATATTTTCCTACCAGTAGACATGTTTTTTAATGCTTACTGAATTATAAAACTCTTCAATAATCATTTTATTTATTTTATCATCTTTTAAAAGATAAAGTTTATATTTTAGTTTATTATCATTTTTATCTTCAAAAATATATAAATCTTTTCGTTCTTCTTTTTTAAGCTTAGAGTATAAATCAAAAACTTTTGATAAAACATAATCCGTAGTCGGTAAATTTAAGGAAGATATATCATAATTATCCATTAACGCATGATATAGAAGTTTCTTTTGCATAACTATAATAGAGAAATATGCTGCATTTGAACGAGCTTCTTGTGAAAACTTTAATGTTGTAATCGGAACAGATAAGCGATCTACATAGTCAACATTTAAACAGGCAAAGGCATACAAAGATACATACTCTTCATCCTTTGAATAAGCAATAAAATTTTTAAAACCAAGTTCACAGGCATTTTCATACTCTTTGTTTTGGTAAAGCTCAAGCATCTCCTGTTTTATATCTGCATATAAACTGATTGCAACTAGTAATACTAATAATATTTTCATTTAAATTTTCCTGATTGAATATCATCAAGCAACTGTTTTGCCTGTGAAGATTGTGAGTGACCGATATACTTCTTAAGAGTCTCAATCGCCATATCTTTTTTATTCATTTTTACAAGTGACTTTGAAAATATAATCCAACTCTCTTCAATATTATTATTTATTTCATTTGTTGTCAAAGCATAGTTATAAGCTTTTTCATATTCGCCTGATTGATAATATCTTTTAGCAACAAAAAGACTCAATGCAGGATTATGATTAACATTAAATCTTTTTATAACATCTTTAATATCATCTTCATCGTTGTTTTTTCTTTTTATATCAATATTGTTTTTATTATCTACTTTTGATATGGGTGCTAAAATTTCTTCAACAACTACAGGTGGTGCCGGAACTATCACTTCTTGTTTCTTAGCAACTTGTTTCACATTCTCTATAGTGGCAGGTACCGCTTCTTCTTGTTTCTTTTGTGTTTCTACGAGACTCTTTTTTACCTCTTTGTTTACATTATTATTACTACTCTCCTTTTTAGCTAGCGGAGGTGTTTGTGACTTTATACTATTTATAAAATTTAGTGACGGAGAGAGTATGACTTTTTCTTCTCTCTTCTCTTCAATCTTTTTCTCTTCTATCGGGGTGGTTTTTATCTCTTCTTTTGGTATTTCAGGTTGTGGCTTTACTACGGCCTCTTGAGCTACTGCTATATCCTCTTTTTTAGCTGTGGAGTTTTGAGATGTAGAATTCTCATCTTTGGTTACGGGTTTTGCAACGCTTTGCTGTATAACAATTTGCTGCTGTGGCTCTTCAATTTTAGAATTAAAATCGTATAAAATAAAAAAAGCGATAGAAGCTATAACTACTGCCGTGCTTGCAGATATTGCAATATAAGGAGCCAATTGCTTTTGTTTATATTTTTTATGTCTAATCTCTAAATCATAAATATCAAGCATTTATCAATCCTGTGTGAATTGCAGACATCTCTATAATTATAGTTGAAATTTCACTTCCTTTTATTTTGATTGGATTATTTTCTTCATAGTACATATATATATCAAATAGTGAATACAATAACTTATTTGTGTTTCTGTAGTTTCCATTTGTTAGTTTATGAATTAGATTTACTGATTTTTGAGTAAACATATTTGCAGTGTCTAAGCAATTTGCTTTCATCAATTTTTTTTGAATATATATCTTCAACTCTGAGTTTGAGGCATTCTCAAGTTTGATACTTTCCCAAATTCTAGTTTGAAAATGCTCTTTTGCAATCAAATCTTCTTTTTCTGTTTTGTGAAGAGCAATTACAAATTTTACTTTTCTTGTATCCGATAAAAGTCTGATTTTTTCCATCATCACAGTAGAGTAGAGCTGTGCTTCATCCAAGAGTATAAGTGGAATTTCAGCACTACCGAGTTCCACACTCTCTACTACTTTCATAAATTGAGTAAAATTTAGCTCGCTGTCATACTTCATATCATATAAATCTTGAGCGAGTGTTTTGAAAAACTCACTCTCATCCAATATAGGTGTTTTATATAAATAAGCCTTTTGGGTAGATATGAGAGCATGGTGCAGTTTTGATAAAAACATACTCTTACCCGTACCCGGTTTACCGTATAAAAGTATCATCTTTAGCGGTTTTTCAATCGAATTTCTCAAAGATTGATAGATGCTAGATACTCTTTCAAGTTGCACATAGTCGTTGGCATTTACGGTATCTAAAAAAACATCCCTTGAGTTTTCATAGACACTTGGTTTCAATTTCTCTCTTCTTTGTTCTCTGTCGTAGTCATGATTGCATTTTTAGAGTTAAGTAGAGCTTTCTCTGAAAGACCTTGGTAACCTAAATCAGATAAAGAGAGATCTTTTTTGTCTTTTCTAATAATACGCGGTTGTATTACAATAACAAGCTCTTGAGTAATTTTTTCTTTACTCTCATATTTAAACAGATAGTTTAAAATAGGAATGTCTCCTAAAATAGGAACCTTATTCATATTAACATTATTGCTTGTGTTAATTAATCCGCCTAAAATAATGCGGTTCCCGTCTTTTACGGTCACAACTGATGATAGCTGACGACGACGAAGGTCGGGCGGCATAGTTCTGTCTGCAGCGCTAACTTTAGACATATCCGACGCTGTTTCAGATAGAGAAGGGTTTATTTTTAATGTTATTGTATCGTCGCCTGAAATTTCAGGTGTAATATCTAAAAGAACACCTGCAAAAACCGATTGAAGATCTTCGCTTGTACTTTGTGTTCCGCTTGTTCCGGTTGCCAAAGTTTGTGTGCTTATTATTTTATAAAAATACTCCGTACCTGCAGTAATTAGTGCCGGTTGATTGTTGAGTGTTAATACTTTTGGATTTGAGACAGAAGCTACATCCCCTTGAGTTTTAAGAAATTTTATAACTTCATTTAATTTTCCGCTAGCACTCAACTTTATAAGATGAGAATTCTCACTTGCTCCGCCGCCTGCAATTGCCGTAGTAATTTTATTATCCTCAAATTCAGTTATGTTTTTGTGGAAAAGTTTATCAATACTCATATCAATATCTTGAAGTGCATAGAGCTGACTCCAATCAATACCAGTGGTTTTTCCATCACTTAATGTTACAGACAAAAGTTGAACATCTATCAAAACTTGAAGTTGTACTTTGTCTTGAAGTTTTTTAAGATATTGTTCAAATCTCTCCATCTGCTTAACGGTTGATGTAACAGTGATAATTCCGGCATTTTTATTAATAATCGGAGCTTGCGCTTTATATATATCTTGCGGTCTATTTAAAACTTCTTGAAATTCTAAATCTAACTGATGCCAAAATTCCACTTCATCGACACTATCTATTTTCATACCTGATTTACCTGCAGCACCGCCGCCGGTATCTTGGTTTGTAGTTGTAGTAGTTCCGCTCGTAGTAGCCGTTTTGCCGGCCCCCTCTGAGGAGAGTGTTATGTTTGTTTTAGATTCGCTCTTTCTTTGTGAAAGAATATAATCAACATTAAACATCTTCGTCTCAAGATATGAGATTTTTAAAATATTATTTTCAAGAGTATATGCAAGATTATTCTCTTTCAATACAAGTTGAAAAACTTCATCTACGGTTAAGTTATTTAGATTTGTTTTATTTAAATTGCTATTTAAAAATGCTTGAGCGTTCGGATCGGTAACAATAATGCTAAATTGACACACATCACTAAGCTGTTCTATGAAATCAATTATTTTAGTGTTTTTCGTCGAACTAATGCTAAATAGTTCATAAGAACAATCAGCTGCAAAAGTATTGCTTGAGAGTAGAAACGCCAAAAGCGTTGAGTACATTGTTGTTTTTATAAGTTTCATGAATCTGCCCTACTTATTTTTGAATTTTAGAGTTGGTGTTTTACTATATGTTGATAAGATAAGCTCTTTATCACCTTTTTTTAGAGTTACAGTAGTTTTACTAATACCAACTATAGTGTAACTGCTAATTTTGTCACTTATTTTATACCAGCTACCATCAATCATAGCCGAAGAATTGATGATTGTATCTAAATTAAACTCATCTTTTTTAATCTCGCTTTTATCTGTTTTGATGCAAACTGGTTTTAAAGATGGAATCTGGGATTGCGGCACAGAAGCAGCCGTTGCATCTTTTTTTACCTCGGCTCTACTCTTCTGCAAGAAAACAAAAGGATCTTCAATATTTAAAATCTCTACACCTTTTCTAGGCGGTTTAATTGCTTCTATCTGCTCATCAACCCACTCTAACTCGGTAACAGCGCAAAGGGTAGTGCTTAGATAAAGTGTTATTAGTGCTATTAATATTGTTTTCATCGGTAAGTAATCCCCCAAACTGAAATGTTAATATCACTCTTCAGTGCATCTTGTGCTTTTATACTGAAGTCATGGATATCTACAACTAATTCACTCTGTTCTAAAGAGTTTATAAACTTAACGGTATCTGAATAATTACCCTTAACTTCAAGAGAAATATCTAAAACATGACCGAAAGAGGAGTCGTTGTTTTCCGAATAGCTATTTGCGAAGTTAGCTATATGAATGTTATGTTTTTGAGCATTTATAGATATTGAGTTTAAGTATGCACCCCATGCTTTCTCATCATATATAAGCGAAGATATTGTTTCTATCTTGTTCTTTATATAGCTATTTTTATTTTTTTGAGTTACCAACTCAGCCTCAAGCCCCTTGATGTCTTGGTCAATTTTAGCTATTTTTGCTTCGGTATTTACATTTAAGTAAATTTTGTCCTCATTTATCTTTGCCGTAATATCAGTAACTTTTTTTCTTGCTGCATTAAACTCATTCAAGGATAAATCATAAAACGGATAAGCTGCTGCAAATAAAACTGCAGCTATCATAATATATATGATATTGATGTCCCTTTGAGATTTTTCCTTAAAAAAATTATCAATTTTGTGTAAGATATTTTCTATCATCAGTTTGAAATTCATAATAGATTCACTTTCAACTCACCAAGGTATAGTTTCGTTTTCTCTTCATATGATATCTCATCTATAGAGAAATGAAACTTTCCTTCGTAAATTTTTGTAAGATATTTAATCATATCCGTAATTTTTTTATCATCCGACGATGCCAAGTTGAGACTTAACTCTTTTTTTGCACCGTCTTTATCTGTTTTTTCAGCATACAAAGCGGACTCTAGCTTTACATTGTACTTATTTAAATCCTTCGTAAACATATGAATAAGAGCTGCTTTCATAGGATAGTTGACTTTAACATCATGAATTTTTATGAGTGTATTTTTCTTTTCAATATACTCTTGCTCTTCGTATGCCACTAACTTTGAAACTCTCTCTTTCTCAGCTTCTCTGCTCTTTAGTGTGGCTTCTCTTATCATTTTAATATTGTGAAGAGTCCCATACTCATCTTCGAGAAGTTTGTATTGGAGTGATTGAGCATATGTAAGTGTCCAATAAGAAACAGGATATGCAAAGGCAAGTACTAGTGAAGCAACAGCAAGTAGGATAGCACGACCGCTCTCTCTCTTTGCAAACGGTGGAGGACGGTGATAAGTCGTAAAGTTACAGTCACATCTATCTTTTTCTAAAAGCGTAGCAAAGATATGCATAAGTGAATGAAAATGGTCAATATGGTTTTTTTTGCTTTCAAACCCATAATCAAAATCGAAACTTCTGCTTTTAATGCTAAGCTCTACTTCTGCCATTTCATCAAGTTTGGTTGTGGTCGGAAGCTGAGAATCTATAAATATACAATCAATCTTATCTATATTTAAAGCTCTCTTTACATATGTTAAAATATCATTGATATTTGCAAATATCTCTTTGTAAAGCTTTATTATATGCGTTTTATAGCTACTAGTGGTAGTCTTTAAATCTTCTCTTGAAAGAAAAGCGATAAAGTCTTCATATTCGACCATCTCACCATATATTTCACAAAATCTTTCATGCATTTGTGGAAATGAATAATTTATTGACTTACTATATATGAAGTTCTTTTCATTATAAATAGTAATAAAAGTATCATTTTCTTGAAAATAGATGAAACAGTGAACACCGCCCTCTGCCAAAATCTCTCTAGTATAGAGTGATTTAAAAAGCAACGGCGAAGGTATAATGTAATCAATATATTTTACTTTTTCAATTGCATTTTTAAAAGTATCGTCGACCGCTAACGGATCTATAATAAATATATGGAAATTTCTGTTGTCTTCATCAAGTTTATTGAATGTTTCAATAAACTGCATCTGATACATTATCGCTTGATCAAGTCCAAGTTCTTCATACGCTTTATTGTAAATAGCATCATATAAATCATCTTCTGGAATATTTTTACTTATAGCAATGTAACTATTTATAAAACTTTTTGTATTCAGATAAGAGATAACATATTGCTCTTTAGAGTAGATTGGAGATGTGGTTTCATTTAAAAAGTTTGAAACTGCACTTACATATGTGTTCTTGTATGGATTGATAGAAAGCACACTGGAGAAAGAGTGTTGTTCTTTTTTACTCATTTTCATAATCCTATCTAAAATGAACTTTGGACATAAAGCAAAATTCATCATTTTTGTAAAATTCAACTCTGTAAACTTTGCCGTTTGCATCAATAGAGTATCTTTTGTCAAAATCTTTAAGCTTTAAGCTTATACCGCTTTCGTCAATAGAATCTTTTGCTTTAAACCCAATCATATTTACACGGTAGCCATTTCGCTTAACAACATTAAAATCGTCATTTACAACAATATCTGAAGTTTTATTTAAAGAAACTTTATTTCTGTCAATAACAACATCAAACTGATCTTGACTCTCACATAACTTTTCCAATTCAAAGTATTGTGGGCTAAGTGAAGTTATTTTCTGATTACCAATATAAACAACAAAATCTTCACCATCCCTCACAACGCTTCCCAATGGATTAGAGAATTTAAATATATTACCCTTTGATTTTATCGGAATAAAGCTTAAAGATTTTTTTATATTAGTCAAATCTATGGATATATTGTCATTTATAGTTAAATTACCGTAGTCTTTTAGCAAAATATCTATGTTTTTTTCGGTTAAGTCAAATTTTCTTGAAAAAGATATATTCATTATATTCATAAATTCTTCAATCGCTAGAAGGTGGTAAAATACTTTTTGGGATAATGTGGGTAAATTTTTGCTGCTTTCTATGGCAAAAGCGGGTTTGTTGTTGGTAACGGCATAATATGTAAGCGAGAGCTGCATTGCCTCGTCATCAAATTTAGTATTGGTGTTTTTTACATCAAAAGTATGATGTTCTTTGATTAGCTTTTTATTTATTCTATCTTTGACATTTAGAGCAATTTTACCTAAATCCCCAAACGGTTGGCTTTTATTTAAGTCACATTGATCAATTACGCATGTTTGACCCCATGCATTTGCGTTAAAGATACTCCCTTTATCTGTTTTTCTGTAAAATCCATTTCCGTCATGGAGATTTAAAACTAAAGATACATTGTTTTGGAGAATTATTTTTTTAATCTCTTGGATAGTCTCTTTATCTTTATCTTTATCTTCAATAATGGAGAATTTTCTATTCATATCTCCGTTAATACCTCTAGAGTCTTTTTGAATGCTATTTTGATTTAAGTTTGGTACTATCCAAAGGTTTTTTGTGTTAATTTTATAATGAGTTGCCAAAATAGATGCAGAGAAGTACCCACCCGGTTCATCACCGTGTATGCCGCCGATAACAAGAAGCGTCGTGTTTGAATCACTGTTCTGTTTTTTAATCAATTGAACATCGGCATATAGAGAGGCAACAGATACACTTAAGATAAAAATAAATTTTATAAAAAGAGATTTCGTAAACATATCTGCTTATTTTTCTGTAAGGATATGAATTTTATTATTTTTATCAACTTCTACAATAAGCGTTTTGTCGCCTTCGAATTTAAAAGTATCAGATTTATAAAACTCTTTAAAGTTAATTTGATAAATATTTGATGTATTAGGATATGGAAAAATATTTATATTATTAAAAACAATACTTTTTCTCTCATTTTTTTGAAAGATTCTCGCCTTGTAGCTCTTAAAATCTTTGAAGTTCATCCCGTCATCTTTTACAAACTCATTTGAGTAGAAATTAAGATACCCATTTATGTCATCATAAATCCAACTATATCTCCATGCATATAGTTGTGCTAGGATAGATGCTAATGTCTTTTTTGACACATCCTGTTTTACCTTTGTATCATTTATGATAAGTATAGTTTTTGAGATATCAATATTTCTATCCAAGCATTCAATATTTGAGTTATTGATTGCTATGCATCCTCTTGTAAAGTCATCTCTAGCTTGATTGGTAGGAAGTCCGTGAATCCATATCCCGTCGCCGTCTCTACCTCTGTAAGAGTCATAAAGATTTGGATAAGATGTTACAAATGCCAAGGGGCCATAAAATGAATCTAGCTTAGTATTTTTAGAGAGTTTTTTAGTTATCTGGTAAATTCCAATGGGAGTTTTTAAATCTCCCTCTTTTACTTTATCACCTTTGAGTTTTCCCGTAAAAGCATCGTATGCTTTTTTATGTTTAAAATCCTTATTTTTATCAAGCGAGTAGAGATCAAGTTTTGATTTTGACTTATCACATGTAAGAATATTTGAATATGCTTCTATGTAACCGAAGGTCGTGTCTTTGTTTTTTAAGATATCATTCCAATACTCATCTTTTGAGAGTTCTTTATCCATCTGTTTTTCGATATCCGCAATCCCGTTGATTCTATAGTTTGTGAGAATATTATCAGCAAAAACATTTGTTAAAATAAATAGTAGCAATATATATTTCATGAAGTGTAACCTATTTCCTTTAAGTATGATTTATCTTTACTCCAACCCTTTTTGACGACAACCTGTAAGTCAAGATATACTTTTTTGCCGCTTAGAGATTCTATCTTCTCTCTGGAGTATTTTCCGATTCTTTTAATCGCTTCACCGCCGCGACCGATAATTATCCCTTTTTGGGAATCTTTTTCTACTATAATAGTAGCAATGATTTTGTCTATATTTTTCTCTTCATATATCTTGTCGATAATTACATCAGATTCATAAGGTATCTCATCACTTACATTTTGAAATATGCCCTCTCTTATAAATCCTGCATATATATCACGAACAAGTTCGCTTGTCAGATCTTCGGGATCATAAAGAAATGGAGACTCCGGTAAAAGTTTTGATATCGTTTCAAGCAAATCTTTATGACCGACTTTTTTAGGTACAGCCATTGGAATAAGTGCTTCAAACAAGTCAGAAAACTGGTTATATTGGGCTATTTTTTTAAAAAGTTTTTCTTGCGATACTTGATCTATTTTACTTAAAACTATTATATGTTTAATTTTTGAACCATTTAGTTTTAAAAATTTTTCATAGTTTTCAACGCTGTCCGTAACGGGAGCTAAATAAACTATTAAATCACAATCACCCATAGCTTTGAGTGCTTCATCAAGCATAAATTGGTTTAAAACTTTTTCTCTCTCATGCAGACCCGGAGTGTCGACAAAAATGATTTGAGTATCATTGTGCATTACTATCGCATTTGATCTTTTTCTCGTTGCATTGGCTTTTTGACTTACCATTGCGATATTTTCACCTAAAAGTGAATTCATAAGGGTGCTTTTTCCGGCGTTTGGACGACCGATCAACGATACGAAGCCTGCTTTAGTCATGTTTTTTTCCTTTTTCGGTCTGTTTAAACCAACTATTTCGCTTTAGTGCCTTAGCAATCAGCGTTCTAATTATAGTATATATCTTGACAAGTCATTGTTTTCAACGACGACATCAAGTTTTTCATGTACCAGTTCTGCAGTGACGATAAACTCTTTGTCTTTGTACTCGTCCGCATTAAAACTTACATCTTCTAAAACTTTCTCAATTACGGTATGAAGCCTTCTAGCACCTATATCTTCTGTTATCTCATTTGCTCTATGCGTCAGTTTTGCGATTGCTCTGATTGCCTCATCTTCAAATATTAACTTCATTCCCTCTGTGCTTAGTAGTGCTTCGTATTGGTTAAGAAGTGAATTTTTTGTTTGAGTAAGTATTTTGTAGAGAGTTTCTTCCGTTAGGGATTCAAGTTCGACTCTTAGCGGAAATCTGCCTTGAAGCTCGGGAATCAAATCGCTTGGTTTGCACAAATGAAATGCACCAGCCGCAATAAATAAAATATGATCGGTATTTATAACGCCGTATTTTGTACTTACGCTGCTACCCTCAACGATAGGAAGCAAATCTCTTTGAACACCCTCTTTACTTGGGTCATTTCTGCCTTGTGACTTTTCACTTATAGCGATTTTATCAATCTCATCAAGAAAAATAATCCCGCCGTTCTCAGCTCGTCTTAGTGCTTCGGCATGGATATTTGTAGTATCAAGAAGTTTTGAACTGGCTTCGGCTCTTAAGATGGATTTTGCATCTTTTACCGTTACATCTTTTTTATTGTCTTCTTTACTCATTTGAGAAAATACTTTAGAGAAAGACTCTTGAACTTTTGCCATCTCTGGGGGCAGATTGGTATCGTTAAACTCAATATGCATCTTTTGTACTTCAAGCTGTATGATTTTATCATCCATTTCACCAGATAGCACTCTCTCTTCCATAGTTTTTAGAAGTCTTTGATAATCATCTTTTTTACTCTCACTTGCACTCTCAGGAAGAGGTGGAAGAAGTTTTTCAACTATTTTGTTTAAAATATAGTTCTCAATTTTTTCTCTATTTTCTTCCTCTTTTTCTGCTTTAACAATAGAGATAGATGCGACAACCAAATCTCTAATCATCGACTCGACATCTCGTCCGACAAAACCGACTTCGGTATATTTGCTAGCTTCAACTTTGATAAAAGGAACTTTCATCATTTTTGCGAGTCTTCTTGAAATCTCTGTTTTACCGACACCCGTTGAGCCAATCATAAGGATATTTTTTGGCGTTATGTCGTTTTGAAGTTCTTGGCTTAGCTGCATTCTTCTGTATCTTGTTCTAAGAGCAAGAGCAATAGTTTTTTTTGCATTGTGTTGTGAAATAACATATTTGTCTAAATATTCAACTATCTCTTTTGGTGTTAAATTCACTGATTTACTCCATTTAATGTAAGAGTTTTAATGTTATGGTTGGTATATATGCACAAATCAGCTGCTATGTGCAAGCTTTCTTTTACAAGCTCTTCTTCATCCAAAGAGGCATGCTTTTTTAAAGCTCTTGCCGCAGATATAGCGAAGTTGCCTCCGCTTCCTATTGAGGCGATTTCTCCATCTTCTGGTTCAACTACATCTCCGTTACCTGTGAGTATGAAGATATGCTCGTTATTTAAAACAATCATCATAGCTTCAAGACGGCGAAGCACTTTGTCTTTTCTCCAAGCTTTGGAAAACTCAACTACTGATTTTAAAATATCACCTTTTTTTGCTTCCAAAAAATCTTCAAACATATCAAAAAGATTAAACGCATCTGCCGTACTTCCGGCAAAACCGGCTAAAATCTTGCCGTGATGAAGTGTGCGAATCTTTGTAGCATTTCCTTTAAGGACGCTATTTCCGAAAGTGACTTGTCCGTCACCTCCGATTACAGCCTTGTTTTTGCCTTTGTATGCGAGTATTGTAGTAGCGTCAAACATTATTCGCCTACAACATCCACATGTAAAACGGCATGAATTCCGTGACCCAGTTTAAGGTCTAGCTTATGTTCACCGACACTCTTGATGGAGATTTTATCCGTAATATGTTTTTTATCAATCTCTACACTATGTTGCTCTTGTAGTGCGTGAGCAACTTCATCTTTTGTTATTGAGCCGAAAAGGTGACCGTTTTGACCGAGTTTTTTTCTGATTACGATTTTAGCTTTATCAAGTTTTGTTGCTAATTCTTTGAGTGATGCTACCTCTTTAGCTAAATTTTCTGCCGCTATTCTCTCTTCTTCTTTATGTTGCGCCAGAATTTCAGTCGTTGCATGTTTTGCAAAACCTTTTGCAATGAGAAAGTTTTGACCGTAACCGTCTTTTACTTCTTTAACTTCGCCTGCTTTGCCTAATGTTTTTACATCTTTAATCAATAATACTTTCATAAATATTTCCCTATCTTTCTATTTTCCCGCCGTAAGAGACGATTCCATAAGATAAATTTCCGATTTTCGCATATCCCATGTCTTTTAAAATTCTAGCACAATGTGCACTACGACTTCCAACATGGCAATAAACAATTATATTTTCATCTTTTTTTAATTTTGCATCATCAAGAGCTGCAAAAAAACTACTTGTCGGAACAAGTTTGTCGGCACCTTTGATGTGACCCATCTGCCACTCCATGTGCTCACGAACATCTACAAGTTTAAAACTGACCATACCTAGTTCTCTTGCTTCAAGAAGAGAGATAAGCTCATCGCTGTCTAGCTCTTTTTGGTTTAGTAAAATTTGTGCTTCATCTTTTGTTAAACCGCGAGAGTGAGTATGAACTACCTCTTCGATATCCATTTGCGCTTTTTTATTTGCTGCATACTCAGGAGTACAGTAAATCCCGCAGTGACATACTCCATCTTCGGGAATCTCTTTTTCAATTGCCGGTTTACATGGACAGATTCTATCGTCAACACTTTTTGGTTTACCCTCAATAACTTCAACCATAAAACATGGACAAAAACGCTTGGAATACATCATCTTGTTTCTAGCAAGACCCATTTGTACGCCTTCGTTCACCTCTGCTTGAGGATTGTACACCCAGTTGAACTGATTAATTACCTTATCAGTAAAATCGATTGTTTTTTTTAGCTCAGCTTGAAACTCATCTGAATTCATATCTATCTTGATTATGCTCACGGTTTTTCCTTGAGTGCTTATTTTTTTCTTGCTTTTCCTGCGATTATAAAGCGAAGTGCATTAAGTTTGATGAAACCTGCCGCATCTTTTTGATCATAAACCGCATCTTCTTCAAATGTACAATACTCAGGGTTAAATAGTGATTTTGTAGATTTGCGACCGACTACGCTCACGCTTCCTTTGTAGAGTTTTAGTCTAACTGTTCCTTCTACATTTTTTTGAGTTGTATCGATTGCAGCTTGAAGCATTTCGCGCTCCGGCGAGAACCAAAAACCATTATAGATGAGTTTTGCATATCTTGGCATCATCTCATCTTTTAAGTGTGCTTCTTCACGGTCAAGTGTAATAGACTCAATCGCACGGTGTCCTTTTAACATCAAAGTTCCACCCGGAGTTTCGTAACATCCACGGCTTTTCATTCCGACAAATCTGTTTTCTACAATATCTGCACGACCGATTCCATGATGACCTGCAATTTTGTTAAGTGTTGCAAGCATTGTAGCAGGACTTAAATCTTCACCGTTTAAAGAGACAGGATCACCGTTTTTGTAACCAATTTCGATGTACTCAGGAGTATTTGGTGCATCTTCAGGTTTTGTTGTCCATAACCACATACTATCTTCAGGCTCTGCATTTGGGTCTTCTAAAATTCCGCCCTCATATGAGATGTGAAGTAGATTTGCATCCATTGAATAAGGAGATTTTTTACCTTTTTTCTCTATTTGGATGCCATGTTCTGCAGCATATGCTAAGAGTTTTTCTCTTGAGTTTAAGTCCCACTCTCTCCATGGAGCGATGATAGTTAGCGTAGAATCTTTACTCAAGTAACCCATCTCAAATCTAACTTGGTCGTTTCCTTTACCTGTTGCACCATGACTTACGCCATCAGCACCTGTTAAGTGAGCGATTTCAACTTGTCTTTTAGCAATTAGAGGTCTTGCAATAGAAGTTCCTAAAAGGTATTCGCCTTCATAAATTGCATTTGCTCTAAACATAGGGAAAACATAATCTTTTACAAACTCTTCTCTTAAGTCATCAATAAAAATATTTTCAGGTTTAATACCTAATGAGAGTGCTTTAACACGAGCCGGTTCAACTTCTTCACCTTGCCCGATGTCAGCCGTAAAAGTTACAACTTCACACTTATATTCATCTTGTAACCATTTTAAAATAACGCTAGTGTCAAGTCCGCCGGAATATGCTAAAACTACTTTTTTAACTTCTCTTTTCATATAAAAATCCTCTTAAGCAAAATAATTGCCGCGATTTTACTACAAAATATATTAAAAAGCGGTTAGCGGGATGATTTCAAAGAGTTGTAAATAAGTGTGAAAGATTAATAAAGAATAGATTCAAAAGGGCGCAAATTACCCTTTTGAATCAAATAAAATACCTGTTACTTCTTGCATTTTTGGCAAGAAGTCCGCAGCTTGCTCTGCCGGAAATCTTCTTATTATTTTGCTTGTTTCTGACTCTATTACAGATACAAAAAATATATCTTGAGAATCAACGCCAAACTTTATGTTCGTATTCATAGGAGCTAAGGCTTTGTTTAGTTGATCTACTAAATCTTGCACTTGCTCTTTTGAATTTATCTTCTGAGAGCTATTTGAACTCTCTTTTTGCATCTCTTTAACTAAATCAACCTGTCTTGGTTGTTGTATTTGTACCTGCTGCGAGTTAGCAACTTTTGATTGCGCCTCTTGTGCACTCACCTGAGATTGTTGTTGTCTTGCAACATTTGCTATGCCATCCATGACCTACTCCTTCTGTAAAGAATACTATTATTAGACACCAAATCGGCACAAGAAAAAATAACTTTAATAAAAAAGTAAATTTTTTGCTTTATTTTTTTTATTGATATTTATGTTACCCTTGCATTTATGAATGAATATATAAATTTAATAAAATCAGAGCCTGTTTTTAGACGATTATCTACTATACAACTTATCGCGTATTTTGGTGCATGGTTTAGCAATGTGGCTATATACACGCTTCTTTTGGAGATGAGAGTATCAGCTGAAATCGTGGCATTTACTGCAATGCTACATTTTCTCTCCGGTGTAATTCAAGCCCCATTTTCAGGTTCGATAATAGATAACATGAAGCCGAAAATGCTTATGCTGATTTTAATCACATTTGAGATATTTGCAACTCTTTTTTTAGTTTTTGTAAATGATATTTCTGATTTATGGCTTTTATACACTCTTATATTTATAAAAATGGCAGCAGCTAGTTTTTACTTTACGACAGAGATGTCGCTTTTGCCGAAACTTCTTAGCGGAGAGAAGCTTCAAAAGGCGAATGAACTTCACTCAATAATATGGTCATTTTCATATACGCTAGGAATGGCACTGAGCGGATTTGTTGTTTTTTGGTTTGGAATAAAGGTTGCATTTATTCTTGATGCATCTATGTTTGTCGTCGGTTTTTGGCTGCTTTACAACTTGGATATAAAAGTGGATTTTATTAAAAGTCAAGAGAGTTTATTGGAGATGATGGGTGATACATTTAAATATCTTAAAAAAACTCCGCATGCTATTCATTTGATGTTGATGCACGCTTTTGTCGGTCTTACCGCATTTGATGCTCTGGTTGCTTTAATGGTGGATAAATATTACGCTTCAATCATTGCAACATCGCTAGCACTTGGACTTTTACACGCTTCAAGGGCTGTCGGGTTGGTTATGGGACCTATAATTATTGGCAAGTGGATAGACAATAAAAAATTGGTATATATTTTTATCTCTCAAGCATTAGCTATATGGTTATGGGCTGTTTTGATGAGAGATTTTTATTTGTCGATATTTGCTAGTGTTATCGTAGGGCTGTTTACGACAACTCTTTGGTCATATACATATACGCTTCTTCAAAAAAATATTGATGCGAAATATTACGGGCGCATAGTGGCATATAACGATATGCTGTTTCTAAGCTCGGCGGCGTTTACATCTTTTATGATTGGTTTTTTGGCTACTAATAATTACTCATTAGAATTTATAACATTTTTGATAGGTTTGGGATTTGTTTTTGGCGGAATCTATTTTGCTTGGATACTAAAGAGTCAAAAAATTAAAAGCGTGGCATAAATACAAGGGAGATACAGATAAATGGCATCAGGGATTTTTTTACTTTTAGATGATATAGCGATGTTGGCAGATGATGTTGCGGTTGCGAGTAAAGTTGCTACTCAAAAAACTGCGGCAATACTTGGAGATGATTTAGCCGTAAATGCACAAAAGGCTACTGGATTTGACCAGTCACGAGAGCTGGCAATTATTTGGGCTATTACAAAAGGTTCTTTAAAAAATAAGGTTATCATCTTGCCGATAGCGTTTATTTTAACTGCTCTGGCACCTAGTTTAATCACTATTATTCTTATTTTGGGTGCTTTGTTTCTTCTTTATGAGGGAGTTGAGAAGATAGAAGAGTATCTTTTTCATCGCGGACATGAAGAGAAAAATGAGGAGCTGCTTCATTCGACTCCTGAAACGATTTTGGAGATAGAGCAGGAGAAGATAAAATCAGCCATTCTAACCGACTTTATACTCTCAATAGAGATAGTCGTTATCGCACTTACTTCTGTTGCAACTCAACCTTTCATGGTTCAAGTCTCATCGACTATAATTGTCGCTTTAATAGCTACTTTTGGTGTTTACGGTTTTGTTGCTATGATTGTAAGAATGGACAATGTCGGTTTTTGGCTTATAGAGAAAAATCATGAAAAAAGCGGTAATTTTCTTATAAATGCTATGCCAAAACTGATTAAAACTTTAGCATTTGTCGGAACATTTGCTATGATTTTAGTAGGCGGGGGCATACTTGCTCACAAAGTAGAGTTTTTTCATCACTATTTTATAGACGGAGTTCCTACAATCGTTAATGAGTTGCTTATCGGCTTAGTTATAGGAGTTGTTGTATTGCTGGTTGTAAAAATATTTAAGGTATTTAAGAGATGATTTATAGTTCAACGATAGGCGATATTGACCTAAATAAAGTGGTTCGTCTCTATCCGGCTGCGGTTGTAGATGTAGATGGGGAAGTTGCAGAGATGAGTTTAGAGTGGGCGGATATGAATGCTCAAAAAATAAAGATAACGGCTTTTGTTTTAGTTTTTGATTTTACTTTGCCAAATGAGAAAGTGCGAGATAAAAAAGAGATATATTTTAAGACGAAAGATGAGCTGTTTGCGGCGATGCAAGAGGTAGCACAATTTTTTCAAAATTAATTTCAAACGATACTCGCAAAGTATTTTCTATTGCAATTCCCTCTGCATTAAAGCATTTGGTAGATATTCTTCAGATACTGATTGATATGCTGATGGTCGGTATGGTTAGCATCTCGGCTCTTGCTGCCGTGGGTATGAGTATGCAGTTTATGATGATAATCAATGTGCTAATGACACTCTATGTTGTCGGCGGAAATGCACTTATATCGAGATTTATCGGGCAAGGTAGAAAAAAGAGAGCTTCTGCGCTTTTATATGCACTCTTAATTTTTGCTTCTGTTTTATCTGTTTTTGTAACAATCGGCGGTTACTTTGGAAGTGAATATATCTACACTTTGATGGGTGCAGAGGCGGATGTTGTAGAGCAGGGCTCACTTTACTTTAAGATAATTTCACTTGGAATCGTAGTTATCTTTATAGATACGCTTCTCTATAACGCACTCTCTGCCGCGGGTGATACTAAAAATTCGCTCTACATCAAACTTATCTCATCGGCAATAAACGCTTTTTTAAACTATGTTTTTATCTTCGGTCACTTTGGTTTTGATGCCATGGGGATAGAAGGTGCAGCGTATGCAACGGTTATCTCTTACTGTTTTAATGTAGTGGCATACTACATACTTCTAAAAAAACCGCATTCTAAGCTAAATATCATCCCGATAATTAGAGTCAAGGATTTGGTGAGAGCTTGGCATGTAGGGTGGAGTGCGGCACTTGATAGGGGAGTCTCTAGCATCTCATTTCTCTTTTTTGTAGCAATAATAGCCGCATACGGAACAGCCGAACTTGCCGGTTATCAAGTCGGGCTTCGCATAGAGGGTATCGCTTTTATGCCCGGTTTTGGTTTTGCGATAGCCGCAACTGCGCTTGTGGGACAGAGTTTGGGTGCAAAAGATAAAGAAAAAGCCTATGATATGGGAGTTATAAGCGGGCGAATCGCTTATATATTTATGGGAAGCGTTGGAGCTTTTCTTATCATTTTTCCGGAATTTTTAGTAGGTTTTTTTACCAAAGATACCCCAACGATAGCAGTTGCTTCATACTATCTTATACTTGTCGGACTCTCTCAAATACCGCTTGCAATAATGTTTGTCTACTCTGGAGCATTAAGAGGGGCAGGGGCTACAAAAATTACGCTGAAAGTCAATATTATTTCATTATGGATTTTTAGAGTTATCCCATCTTATATAGCTTATAAAATGGGATATGGGATTATCGCTATTTTTGTCATAATGAACATAGAGACGCTTATAAAAGGTCTTATCTATGTCTACATCTATAAAAAGAGAGTTTGGTTGGATACTAAGGTTTAAGAATAAAAGAATGGTTAAATATGTACAATATAAGTAATAATTATTTATTCAAGGTTAAAAAGTGATAAATAAACTCAATAATAAATCAACTATTTTGGTCGTTGACGATACTCCCGATATTCTTAGTTTAGTTATGGAACTTTTAAAAAACGAATATAATTTAAAATTAATTAACAATCCAAAGAAAGCACTTGATTTACTAAAAAATGAACCTAAAATAGATTTAATACTGCTTGATGTTATGATGCCTGGGATTAATGGCTACGAGATGTGTAAATTGATAAAAAATAATCAAACTTACATTCAAACCCCAATAATATTTTTAACGGCTCTTGAAAAAATATCTGATATTGTTAAAGGTTTTGAGTGCGGTGCGGTTGATTATATTACAAAACCATTTATTCCTGAAGTATTAAAAGCTAGAATAAAAACACATATTGAGTTGAAGCAACTTCACGATAGTATGATAAAAGATTTAGAAGAGAAAGAGAATTTACTGTATAGACAAAGCAGAATGACAACACTTGGCGAGATGTTTGAAAATGTTACGCATCAATGGAAGCAGCCACTTTCTATTATTAATATGAGTTGTTCGGCTTTAAAAATAAGTTGTGAATTTGATGAGTTGAATATTGATGAAGTAATAAGTACGATTGATACCGTTATATCTGAAACCGAATATCTTGCACAAACAATTGATGATTTTAGAGATTTTGCCAGAAATGATGCAGAAAAAGAGATATTTGATATACGGGAGATTTTTAAACATGCAGTAGAAATTCTTTCTTACAGGTTCAATAAAACATCAATAGAAATTTATAATGATATGGATAGCTTTAAATATCGTTCATATAAAAATTACATAATTCAAATATTGATAAATATTTTGAATAATGCTATCGATGCACTAGAAAAAAATAGTGATAAAAAATGGATAAAAGTTGAGTCTATAATCAAAAATAGTGAGATAATTATAAGAATCTGCGATAACGCCGGCGGCATAAAAATGGATGTCACAGAATCAGTTTTTGAAAAATATGTCACAACAAAAGAGAAGAAAGAGGAATCAGGGTTAGGTTTATATATGTGCCGTCAAATTATGCAAAAGAAATTAGGCGGCAAAATTAGTGCATATAACACAGCTGAGGGTGCATGTTTTGAATTAATGCTTCCAATTATGCAAGAAGGTTGATTAAAATGACAAATAATAGAAAAGAAGAGTTGCAAAAAACTATTTTAGTTGTTGATGATACCGCAGACAATCTTTCTATTGTATCCAGTATGCTTAAAGGTATATACAAAGTAAAAGTAGCAAAAAGCGGAAAAGCGGCTCTTAAATATCTTAAAGTTTCAGCTGATATAGATCTAATTTTATTAGATATTATGATGCCGGAATTTAGCGGGTATGATGTTATAAAAATTTTAAAACAAGATGAAAAAACAGAAGATATTCCGGTTATATTTTTAACTGCTAGGAGCAATCCAGAAGATGAACAAAAAGGTTTAGAAATGGGAGCATCTGATTATATTACTAAACCGATATCCGCTCCTATAATGCTCTCAAGAATTAAAACTCAGCTAGAAAATAAAGCCGCTAAAGATTTTTTAAAAGATAAGAATGTTTATTTGGAAGAAGAAGTTAAAAAAAGAACTAAAGAGATATCTACTGTTCAAGATATAACTATTTTAACTTTGGCATCTTTGGCTGAAACCAGAGATGCAGATACCGGAAATCATCTTAAAAGAACGCAGTATTACATAAAAATTTTAGCACAAGCTTTAAAAAATCATCCTAAATTTAGCGATTTTTTAAATGATAAAATGATTGAAACTCTTTTTAGATCTGCACCGCTTCATGATATCGGGAAAGTCGGTATTGCAGATAAGATTCTTTTAAAACCTGGGATATTTACATATGAAGAGTTTGAAATTATGAAAATGCATACCGTTTTAGGTAAAGAGGCAATCGAGCATGCTGAAATAGAGGTAGGAATGGAAGTTGATTTTTTAAAAATTGCAAAAGAGATTGCGTATAGTCATCATGAAAATTACGATGGCAGCGGGTATCCGCTTGGTTTGGTCGGCGACGATATACCAATATCGGCAAGATTTATGGCGGTAGCGGATGTGTATGATGCGCTTATAAGTCGCAGGGTATATAAAGAGGCTATGTCTCATGAAGAAGCGGTAAATATTATAGAGAAAAATAGAGCCAGAAAATTTGATCCTGATATAGTAGACATATTTATAAAGTTTCAAAATGATTTTTTGGTTATTGCTCAAAAATATACAGATGATGAGTTTGCAATTAAGCAAAAACAAGAGCAAATTGATAAAATTCTCTAAAATGTTATAGTTTATAGTTTTTTTAAGGATAAGTATGGGGTTGAAATTATTTATATTAGCTATCTTTTTTATGATTTTTCAAGTTGTTTTCGCCGAAGATTTTAGAGATTCTTTGACAAAAGAGGAAAGAGAGTGGTTGGTTGCACACAATACAATAAGACATACCGGTAATCCAGCATATCTACCTTATGAGGCTTTTGATAGAGATAGCGGGCATAAGGGAATGGTATCTGATTATCTTGATACTATAGAGAAAAAACTTGGAATTAAAATTGAGAGGATTCCGTCTCTATCTTGGTCTGATGCCCTGCAAAAATCTAAAGAGAAACAAGTTGATATGTTCACGAACTACACAAATGATGAAGAGTTTAAAGAGAGTCATGACTTTACAAAAGGATTTATAAAAAGTCCTGTTGTCGTTGTAAAACAAAAAAGTGACTACCAATTTTTTATTTCCGATTTTTCACAACTCAACGAAGAGAGTATAGCTTTGGGTAGAAGATACGCCTTTTTAAAACCGATTTTTGAAAAATATACAAATTTAAACTATATTGAGGTAGATACTATAGAAAATGTACTCAAAGGGGTATCTATCGGGAAGTATGATGCTGCTTTAGTAACTCTCAATATCGGCACTTATAATATATCTAAACACGGCTTGCGTAATTTACAGATTATAGGTAAATCTGATTTTGAGATGGAGCTTGGATTTCAAGTTAGAAAAGAATATAAGATTTTTGCAGATATTTTAAACAAAACATTAGACTCTATTACTCAAGAAGAGCATCAGAGAATTTCAAATAAGTGGACAGTAGTAGATGTTAAGAATAAAATAGATTATAAATACATATTTATATTATTGGTTGTTATAGCGTTGATAACGGTGCTATATTTTTATCGAGCTTATGAACTTAAAAAAGAGATTGCAAAAAGCACCTCAAAACTTTCAAAGCTTTTGAAAGTTTTTGATGAACATGTTATTGCCTCCGAAACAGATTTAGATGGAAACATAACATATGCATCTGAAGCATTTTGTAAGATAAACGGCTATTTGCAAAAAGATATAATAGGAAAAAATCATCGCATTATTAAACATCCGGATAATGACACTCAAATATATAAAGAGTTGTGGGAGACGATAACAAAGGGACAAGTTTGGCGAGGTTTGATAAAAAATCGTAAAAAAGATGGTGGTTACTACTGGGCAGAAATTATTATAGAGCAAGATTATGATGAGTCCGGTAAAGTTAATGGGTATATTGCTATTAGACATGATGTTACTGCAAAAGTTGAGCTTCAAGAATTTACAACTAATTTGGAAGAGATTGTCCAAAAACGAACAGAAGAGCTTTTTGCATTAAATAGTCAACAAAAAGCGATATTTGATGCAGCTACTATCGGAATTATAATGCTTCAAGATAGGGTGATAAAGCAGATAAACAATCAAGCATGTAAAATGTTTGGATACGAAAAAGATGAACTTATTAACAGCGGTACAAAAATTCTTTGCGAAGATGATGAATCTTATGAAAAAATCAATGATCAATATAAAATTATTGAAGCCGGAGAGATTGCAACTTGGGAACAGAAAATTGTTCGTAAAGATAAAACCGTTTTCGTGGCTAAAGTTCATTTAAAGGCAAAAGATGAAAAAAATCTCTCGGCAGGGGCTGTCGCAACAATAGATGATATCACTTTAGAGCATAAAGCTATGCAAGATATTAAAGAAGCAAAAAAAATGGCAGAAGAAGCAACAAAAGCGAAAAGCGAATTTTTAGCAAATATGAGTCACGAAATACGAACCCCAATGAGTGCTATCATAGGTATGTCGTATCTGGCTCTTGAGACCGATTTAAATGAAAAACAGAGAAGCTATATTCAAAAAATTGAAAATGCAGCAAAAAACCTTCTTGGTATAATTAATGATGTTTTAGATTTTTCAAAAATAGAGGCTAAAAAAATGATTCTTGAGCATAAAGAGTTTTATCTTGAAGATGTTTTTGAGAACCTTATAGATATTTTTGTTTTTAAAATGGAAGAAAAAAATTTAAAATTACTATTTAATATCGGTAAAGATGTTCCATCTGCTCTAATAGGGGACTCTTTAAAATTATCTCAAATTTTAATAAATCTTGTTAGCAACGCAGTTAAGTTTACCGAAAGAGGTGAAATAATAATAAGCGTAAAAGTGATAGAGATGCAAAAAGGCGTTGTACGACTTGGATTTGAAGTAATAGATAGTGGTATCGGACTTTCAAAAGAGCAGATGGAAAAACTTTTTAATCCATTTCATCAAGCAGACGGCTCAATAACAAGAACATATGGCGGTACCGGGTTGGGACTTTCAATATCTAAGCATCTTGTAGAGATGATGGAGGGAGAGATAGGGGTAGAGAGCAATCTAGGAAAAGGAAGTACTTTTTATTTCAGTGTAAAATTGGAACTAGAAGAAAAAGATAAAACTATTTTAAAAGAGAATGTCCCTCAAAAGCTTCTTACACCATCAAATCTTCACGATGCAGTACTAAATGCTTTTGGTAAAAAAATAGTTAAATATAGTAATTATGAGAAGATAGGCAAATCTGTCGGCGGTGCTAAAGTATTAGTAGTTGAAGATAATTTACAGAATCAGGAGATTGCTATTGAGCTCTTAAACAGGGTAGGCGTTGAGGTTGACATTGCCGATAACGGTCAAGAGGCTTTAGAGAAGATAAAAGAAAGTGAGTATGATGGAATACTTATGGATTGTCAAATGCCTATAATGGATGGTTATGAAGCAACCAAAGCTATAAGGAAACAAGAAATTTTTAAAGAAATTCCTATAATTGCCATGACTGCCAATAATATGCAAAGTGATAAAGTACATTGTAGAGTTGTTGGAATGAGTGATTATATAACAAAGCCCATTGATGTTAAAAACTTTTATCATCTTCTTGTAAAGTGGATAAAACCGAAAAATCCTACATATGGTTTAAATCTAAATGCAAAAAATAGTATGAAAATAGAGCTTGAGAAGTTGAAAATCTACGGAGTCGATATAGATAAAGCACTGCTAAGAGTCGCAAAAGATGAGAAGATACTGTTTAATATGTTAAAAAGATTTTCAAATTCTCAAAGAGATAGTATACATAAAATATCTAAAGCATTAAAAAATGACAAAATGCAAGACGCTCAAAGAGAGGTGCATACTCTTAAGGGATTATGCGGTAATATTGAAGCTACTTCTCTTTTTGAAGAGTTGCAAAAGCTTGAAAATGAGTTGAAATCACAAATCCTAAATAGAGATTTGATAGACTCTATGATTTTAAATACTGATGAAAAATTAAAAAAAGTAATTGCTTCAATTGATGAAAATCTTAAAGTTTTTAATGAGGTTTCAGATACCAAAAATAAAAGAACAGTGATAGGAATTGATTTAAAAGAGATTCAAATAGAGTTTCGTACTTTAAGTGATTTTTTTGAAAATTTTGATTCAGATGCAATTGAGTCTGCGCAAAATTTAGCCAAAAAACTAGCTGACTATGTCCATAAAGAAGAGATAGAACCTATGTTAAGGGCTTCGTCAAATTTTGATTTTGAAGAGGCAAACAACTATTTAAAAAAATTAGCTAAAGAGTTAAATATAGGCGATTTTTAATAGAAGTAATAGGAGTAAAAATAGATGCCCAAAGAAAAATTTTTAGCACTTGAAAAAAAAGTTCAAGATTTAACACTTCTATATATAGAAGATAATAAAGGACTTCAGCAACAGGCAGTAAAAGTATTTAAAAAAATTTTTAAAAATGTTATTACTGCAGATAGCGGGGAGGATGGTTTAAAGTATTTTAAAAAGTATCAACCCAACATAATTATTACCGATATCAATATGTCAAAATTAAATGGTCTTGAAATGTCAAAAATAATTAAAAAAATAGAACCATCTACTAAGATAATTATAACATCTGCTTTTGATGATAAAGATTATTTACTTGAAGCCATTGATATAAATGTAAGTAAATTTTTGAAAAAACCAATATCTATATCTAGTTTGACTGAAGCCATTGAAAAAGTCGTTAACGATATAAATTTTGAAAAAAATAAAGAACTTTTTGAACACTATATAAAAGATGTATTTCAACATCAAGACAGCATGTTAATTCTTCTTAAACTAGAAGAGATTCTTATAGTAAACAAAAAGTGTTTAGATTTTTTTTCACAAGAGTCGATAGAAAGCTTTAGAGAGTTTTTTATAAATTTTAACAAACTTCTTTTAAAGCATAATAATTTTTTGTATAATCATGATGGTATTGATTGGTTAAAGAGTGTAAAAGAGAGCAACGGAAAATTATTTAATGTAAAAATGGCAGACAAAGATAATAATAGTAGACACTTTATACTCAAAGCCTATAAAGTTCCACAAAAAGAGGATATTTTTATACTTTCTTTTGATGATATTACAGAGCTTAATTTGCTTGTTGTTTATGATAAAAATGCTATGCAAAAAGAGAAGCAGGAAAATCAGAAAAAAATTATATACAATATTTTTGAGATTATAAAACGAAACAATTCTAATATAAGAGTATATAACTCATATAAAGGTGTAAATATTTCAAATATTGCTGTTTTAGGAGAACTTAGCGAGCATGAAGTAGTGTTTCAAACACCATATCTTCAACAAAGAGCTATAAAAATAAATAACTATCTCATAATCGAATCAGAACTATTTCCGACTGCTGTTTTATGTGATATTAAAAAGGTTGACTTTGAAAATGGTCAAGTTTTTGTAAAAAACTATAAATTTATAGAGAACAAACCATCTGAGCAGGAGTTTATAAGAGTTGAACCCGAAGATAGCCATAAAGTTACTCTCTTTTTTGAAGGTCGTAAAATTAGTGCGGATATTAAAATTATAGATGTTAGCATAGGTGGAGCAAAAATTGCTTTATCGCTTCTTCCTGCGGGATTTAAAGCAGAAGATGAAGTTATAGTAGATATGGTTTTTAGTATGGGAATGAAACCTCTTATAGTAAATACAAAGGCAAAAGTAAAAAATGTAAGTGAATTAAAAAGAGAATTTGAGGTTATTTTATGTTTTGAAAATGATGCTAATATCAAAAAGCTTTTAACAGAATATGTTGCAAGTAGACAAATGACTCTTGTTAGAGAGTTTAAAAAATTATAATTAAAAAGAAAAAAATATGAACTTTTATGCAAAAGCCAAAAACTCCACTCTCTTTATTACTTTGACTTTTTTGCTTCTTTCATTAATAGTTATTTATGCTGTTTTTGATTATCAATTTAAAAATTCACGACAGCAACAGTTTGAACAAATAGTGAGAGGTGTACATAATCTATTTGAAATAAAAGTACAAGAGAAGCAAAAAAATTTAAGTTTGCAACTGGATCAGATGCTAAATATAGAAAATTTGGCAGAGGCAATCTTTAGCAAAGAGTATGAAAAAATTAAATCAATTATAGATCCTTACTATAGAGATTTAAAAATATCAAATGAAGATATAAATATTTTAACATTTAGAACTAAAGAAAATATAACTCTTTATCGTGCACATAAGCCTGAGTTCTATGGTGATAAATTAAATCAAAAAAGAAAAATTATTATAGATACAAATAATTTAAAACGCTCTTTTAGCGGTTTTGAAGTTGGAAATTTAGAGATTACTTATCGTGTTACGAAGCCTATATTTTATAAAGATAATTATGTTGGAAATGTTGAAATAGGGTTAAATCCTAGAAATATTTTAAAAGATTTAAATTCAGTTTTTGAAATAGATATAGGAGTGGCTGCCAGTAATTCATTTTTAGATGTTATGTTAAATAAATCAATAGTTTATATAGGAGATAGACATTTTTTAGTAAGTGGTAATGAGGCTCTTAAAAACCATTTTTCAAAATATGATAAAAATTTTGATAGATACAAAGTTGATACAAGTATAACTTTAAAAAATCATCTAGCTGAAACATTTGGTTTTTTGGTGGTTGGCTTTGATATCTCACAGAGTCTGGAAAAAAGTATAGAGTTGATGAATCGGCTTTTTATTTTAACTATGATTGTTATGAGTGCGTTTAGCATTATTTTGTTTCTATGTTTTAATAAGGCACTTAAATACTTTAAAGATAAAGTTTATGTCGAACAATTTACGGAATTACCAGAAGGATATGCAGTAAATAAAAAGATTATTGAAAATGCCATTAAAAAAAATAGAGTAGTTCCATATTTTCAACCAATTGTAGATGCAGATGGTAAGATTATAAAATATGAAGCACTTATGCGAATAGTTGATTTACAAAAAAATCAACAAAAAGTTTTATCCCCTTCTGAATTTTTAAATGAATCCATCAAAAGTGAATTATACATCTCTATATCAAAAGATATGATAAGAAAGAGTTTACATTTTTTCTCAAATAGAAATGAGAAAATCTCTATAAATTTTTTACCTGATGATCTTTTTAATCTTATAATTATGGATGAATTTATAGAAGATATAAAAAAATTTGATTCTCCTCAAAGAGTAGTTGTCGAGATAACAGAGAGACAAAGTGTTGAAAATTTTTCAAAATTACTTCAAATAGTAAAAAAATTAAGAAAGTTGGGTGTTTTGATATCAATTGATAATTTTGACAATAGTTACGCAAATAATGTTCATATTTTAGAGATAAAACCGGATTATATTAAGATTAAAGGCTCTTTAATGCAAAACATTTTAACAGACGATAATTCAAAAAATTTAGTTAGAAGTATTGTAAAATTTGCTAAAGAGTTGAATATTAAAACCATAGCAGAATTTGTTGAGAATAAAGAAATATTTGAACTTCTTAAAAAGTACGGTGTGGATGAGTTTCAAGGCTATTATTTTGGCTACCCAACAGATTTAATAAATAGCTGATTGCTTTTTAAGGTTAGATTGCCACGCCTCTTTTGTGGGCTCGCAATGACTGTCATTGCGAAGAGAAAAGCAATGAAGCAATCTATATCTATATAATCTCATTTTGCTCTTCATCCAATTTATGAAAAACAATGCCCCTGTTTTCTATCTTCATTATTCTGTCGAAATAAGGAAGGATTCTATCATCATGTGTGACTGTAATGATGGCAACATTTTGTTCTATTGCAATTTTTTTAAGCATTTTTATAACACTTATTGACCTTTGCGCATCAAGTGCGGCGGTCGGCTCGTCTGCTAAGATAATCTCCGGATTGTTGGCTAATGCCCTTGCAATGGCAACCCTTTGGTTTTGTCCGCCTGAGAGCTGCGATGACATACTGTAAGCTTTGTCCGCAATTTCAAGATACTCTAAAAGCTCCATTGCTTTTTGTTTTGCCGCTTTTTCGCTTACTCCATTTGTTTGCGGAAGAAGCGTTATATTTTCCATGATATTTAAAAAAGGTATGAGATAGTGAGATTGAAAGATAAAACCTATCTTTTCTCTGCGGATTTTACGAGTATCTTTTGCCGTCCACTTGTTGTCGTAAACTTTCTCTTCGCCTAACCAAATCTCTCCGCTTGTAGGTTCTTGTACGCATCCTATCATCATCAAAAGAGTTGTTTTGCCGGCACCGCTTGGAGCGATAAGGGCTACAAGTTCTCCTTTTTTTATCTCAAATGACGCATTTTCAATTACTTTTACAAGGCTTTCATTCTTTCCAAAATGTTTTGTAAGATTTTGAATCTTAATAGCACTCTCTTTGCTCATTTCATCCTCCGATTGCCGCTGCGGGATCAGCGCTTATAACTTTTTTAACACCTACAAAAGAGGCTAAAATGGATGCGATGACAATTATGCCAAAGAGCATCCAAGCATCCGAAATCTCAAGTACGATTCGTTTTGGAAATTTGTCATAAGTTAAGTGTGAAAAAATATTTCCAAAAATGAAAGCAAAAATGCCAAGAAGCAGAGTCTCCTTTACTATCATTGAAACTATAAGAGAGTTCGGGAGTCCCATCAGCTTCATAATGGAGATTTCTTTCATCTTCTCCAGTGTCATTGTGTAGATGATAAGTGCGATAATTATTGTTGAGACAACAACTAAAATAACAGTAAAAAGACCGATTTGTTTAGCAGATTTCTCGACCACATTTTTTGTAAGTATTTCTTTTTGCTGCTCGGCCGTGTATACGCTTTTGTGTTGCCATTTTTTTATATCTTTTGCTACTTCATTGATATCAAACCCATTTTTAACTGTTGCAATAATGGCATTTACCATATAAGATTCAGAATTTTTTACTCCTCTTGCTTCATTGTTTTGAATCTCTTTATTTGAGTATAAAAATTGCAATTCTTGAGCATCTTTTAGACTTAGATAAACTAGAGGATCACCGCTGTTTGATGTTGTGTTATGTGTGACGCCTACAACTGTATAAAGATTTCGTCCAAGTTTGATTTTCTCATCCACTTTAAAGCCTGTTTTGTCTGTTACTACAATCTCATAACGGTCATTTTTTAAATCCCGTCCGGCTATTATCCTTTCGGGATTTATCGGATTTATAGAGCCAAAAACATCGTATCCGACTGCAACAACACGAACAGGCTTTTCATAATGAGGAAGCTGAATATTTTGAAATGTTATAGCTTCGCTTTTATCTATGCCATTCATTACATAAATGATGTTTTTAAAATCTTCATAAACCCTTGAAGATTCTGCAAAAGGCCCCATTGTATTTTCTTGAACTATCCATAAATCCGCATTTATATCATTGAGTAAAATTTCAGCTTCAAATATTAAACCACGATAAACACCTATCATTATGAGTACAATTCCAAGCAGCATTCCAACACCCATAGCCGTAACTATGAACTTGCTAAGAGTGTGTTCGATATCTCTTTTTGCTAAATTTATCATTTAAATATCTTCATTCCCTCACTTAGAGGTTTGTTGTTTATCGTAGGCATAAGCAACTGCGTATTTGCGTCCAAGCCTGAAGAAATTGCAGCTTCATTATCGTTTTGAGCTAAGATAGAGACAGAAATAAAATTGGCAGTTGTGTCGTTTGCTACCCAAACACCTTTCTTACCTTCTTTTGCAACAACAAGGTTAAGAGGAATTTTTAAAACATTTTTATAGTTTGCTACTTCAATGTTAACTTCGGCTTGTTCGTTTATGTAAAATTGATTTGGTATAACATCAAAACCGATTGCAATCTCTCTCTCAAGTGTTACGGCATTGCTCATTGCTACTACTCTTTGAACGGTTCCTGTAAGCTTTGTATCCGGTTTGGATCTGAGTTTTATGGTTGCTTGTTGCATAAGTTTTACCCCATTTGCAAGCCTTTCATCAATATTTGCTTTTATCCATAATGTTTTTGGGTCTACTATTTTAAAAATCACGGCTGATGGCAGTACATACTGATTTTTCTCTGCCTCTTTTGCTATTACATAACCGTCAATAGGTGAGTAGATTTTTAGTCTATCAAGTTTGGCATTTATGGCTTCTATGCTTTTTTGCAGTCGTGATTCTTCAGATTTTGCAGATGCTATTTTGGATTTTGAAGAGTTAATCTGTGCATTTATATTTTGCAAATCGCTTTTTGCCTTGTCATACTCTGCAAGGGAGACAAACTTTTGCTCTAATAGTTTTTCATAACGGTTGTAAGTAGCTTGTAAAAGTACTTTTTGAGCCTCTAAACTTTCTAAGTTATCTTTAGCCGATGCGGCTTCATGAGAGGCTTTTTTTAGAGATAATTTTGCTTCATCAAGAAGCATAGGCGTATCAACAGGGTCTATACTAAGAAGAAGGTCACCTTTTTTTACCCACATCCCCTCGTCAAATAAAATTTCTTCTATCTTTCCGCCGCTTTGTGCCGTTATGGCATATATATTTTTTGCATCCACATTTCCTATACCGCGGATAGTTACATTCAAATCTCCGCTTGAGGGTTTAGTTACGGCAAATGTTGATTTTACAACATATACTTTGTTGTAAAATATAACTCCGCCAAGAGCTATAAAGAGTGTAATAATTATATATTTAATCCATGTTTTCATTTAGTGTCTCCTTGTAAATACTCTAATCTATTTATGATTTTGTTAATGGCAAATTTCGCCTCTAGCAAGCCTAGTTTAGCTTGTAAATTTGTGGAAGTCGCATCAAGAATCTCGATGTAAGTCGACACTCCCTCTTTGTATCTTGCTTCAACTACCTCTTTGGTAGCTTTTGAAGATTCTATCAAAGCCTCTTTTGCTTTAATGGTATGTTTGTATCTATCCAAATCAATTATCAAACTTTGGGTTTCTTCTTCTAAGAGGAGTTTTTTTGAGTTGTATGCCTCTTTTGTTATCTCTTTTGATATGCGGGCTTGTTCGGTTTGTGCCGAGATTCTTCCGCCGCTGTAAATAGGAACTTTAACACTGACCCCAACTAGCGATGTATCGTATTCGTTTATCGAATTTTGATGAGTAAATGAAGCTACCGCGTCAATCGAGCCGTAGTTTTGCGCTTTTGTCGCATCATATATCAAGCCGTCTCTTGCTATCTCTTCTTTAAAGCTCTTTAGTGAAAAGTTTTTTGCGAGCATATCTTCAAGAAGAGATTTTTCATTTTGTATATTTTGTGAAGTTGTGTTATCCACAAGAGCCGTGTTAAAATCAACTTTCTCTCCCATGTAGAGTGAAAGTGCCAAGAGTGCTTTGTTTAAATCGGCTTTTGTTACTGCAAGTGCATCTTCGGCTACATAAAGTGCGCTTAATATGCTTGTTGCATCCGCTTTGGTTTTTAGCCCCTCTTTTACTAACGCTTCGGCTTGTTTGTAAAGTTCATCTTTTGTTTGCAAATCTTTTTGTCTAACCTCTAACGCTTTGGTTTGAAGAAGAGCCAAATTGTACTGATTTTTTACATTGTAAATCAGAAGAGCCTTTGCATCATCCAAAGATAGATTGGCTATATTTTCATTTTTTTCGTAAGCTTTTACGGTTGAGGTAGTTTTTGAAAAATCATATATTTTTTGATTTATTTGGGCATCTACTTGCCAATTATCGTGGGTTATGGTTTTAAACTCGCCGTTTTGCGGCAGTGCAAAAGTATTGTGCGGATTGTACTGTGCACCTACATTTATCTGCGGCATATAGTCGGCTTTTGCAACATCTACTAAAGATTTGCTTTGAGCAACGCCTAAAGAGAGCTTTTTAATATCCGGATGGTTTTTGAGCGTTTTATCGATACACTCATCAACTGTAAGTGCCTCAGCACCCAGTACAAAAACAAAAATATATAAAAATATAGACTTCACCACATCAAAATCCTTTGTTTAAACAGAATAGATATTGTAGTAAAAATTTGTGTAATAAATGTGGAAAAAGTGCGGCAGTTTTAATTTTTAAGATAAAGATGGATACAATCTAGCAAACAAGAAAAAACAATGAGTAAAATATAATGAATCTTCCAAGTCAAACCAAACGAAATACGCTAGGCTTAGCCGTAGTTATACTCCTTATATCATGGGTAGGCGTATATCTTTTTTTAGATCAGCAACTGAAAAAATCCATCCATAACGAGTTTCAAAGAATAGCAAGCGGTACGGAGAATCTATTTAATATAAATATTGAAAATAGTAAAGCGGAACTCGATTTTAAGCTAGATAGGATAGTCGCGGCAGAAGGTTTGGCAAAAGCTGTGGCAAATAAAGATTACGAGCAGATAAATATTATAGTCACTCCTTATTATAAGCAGTTAAAAGCTACCGTTAAAGCCGTAAATATTCTTACATTTCGTTCAGTTGAGGGCGTAACGCTTTTTCGTGCGCATAAACCGGAGTATTTCGGTGATATGCTTAATGAGAAACGCTCATTGATAACAGATACGAATTTTCTGCAGCGCTCTTTAAGCGGTTTTGAAGTTGGTAATCTTGAGATGACATACCGCATCACAAAACCGATTTTTTATGATAATGTTTATGTAGGAAATGTTGAGCTCGGAATAAATCCGGCAAATTTTTTACAAGATTTAAGTTCTATTTTTAAAACGGATATCGGTATAGCAGTAGATAAATCACAGCTTGATGCATTGCTAGATAAAAACGCTACAAGGATAAACGACAAACTTCTACTCATAAGAGGCAGTCAAAATCTAAAAGAGTACTTTTTGCAAAAAGAGGGCAAAATTTTAGAGTCGTGCAAAATAGATATGAATATCCCTCTAAAAAATCATCTTTCGCAAACTTTGGGCTATTTAGTTATAGGTTTTGATATATCGGATGTAGTAAAAAAAGATACGGAATTTATGTACCGCCTCTTTTTTGTTATTGCAGTTATGATGCTGTTTTTAGTTCTTGTTCTGTTTCAAGGTTTCGACAAGATATTAAGATACTTTTCAAAGCAGGTTTATATAGATCATTTAACGGGTTTACTAAATAGACATGCGTTAAATGACGCTTTGTATTCTCAACAGAGCAAGGTGCTTATTTTAAGCGACATCAAAGAGTTCAGTCTTTTAAACGAGCTTTACGGTGTGGAATCCGGAAATGAAATTCTTATTCAAGTAGCAGGTATATTTAAAAATTTTGCGGATGAATACGGGTTTGACGCATACAGAATATCATCCGATGAGTTTGTTCTTTTAAAAAAAGAGGAGAGCTTTGATAAAGAGGTCTATTTTGATACCGTAGAGAAGATTCAAAGTAAGATAAGTTCACTTAAAATATTGGTTCACGGTGTAGATGAGATTATAAACATTGAGATATATTCAGGAGTTGCATTTGACCATGCCCATTCTCTTGAAGATGCCCAGATGGCGCTTAAAAAAGCAAAAAAAGAGTCTCTTTCTTTTATTATTTACTCAAAAAAAGTAGACACAAAAGAGCAGTCTCAAACGGTTATGAAAGTTAAGAGAACTATTAAACATGCACTTGAACATAAAAATGTGCTTCCGTTTTTTCAGTCAATAACCAACAGAGACGGAAATATAGTCAAGTATGAAGCCTTGATGAGAATGGTTGAGTTTGATGGCGGTGAGAAGAGGATTTTATATCCAAATGACTTTTTAAGTATTGCTATGAATAGCGGTTTGTATATAAAAATGGCAAAAGATATGGTAGATCAGAGTTTGGCTTTTTTTGCGAAGAGAGAGGAAAAAGTTTCTTTAAATTTTTTACCAAACGACTTTTTTAACCCATCAATAATGGACGCGCTGATGAGCGGTATAGAGATGTTTGACTCGCCACAGAGAATAGTAGTTGAGATAACAGAACAAGAAGGCGTAGAAAATTTTGAGAGACTGCTAAAAGTTGTTAAAAAACTAAGAACAATGGGCGTTTTAATCGCAATAGATGACTTTGGCAGCGGATATGCAAACTATGTACACATTTTAGAGATTAAACCTGATTATCTCAAGATTGACGGTTCTCTTGTTAGAAATATCCTAACGGATACAAACTCAAAAATTTTGGTGCAAAGCATTGTTAGATTTGCGCAAGAGCTAAATATCACTACCGTTGCCGAATATGTCGAAAACGAAGAGATATTTGAACTGCTTAAAGAGTATGGCGTGGATGAGTTTCAAGGCTACTACTTCGGCAAACCGGTTGATTTGATAAACACATCTCTACCTTTTTCCGCGCCCACCGCTCCCTCTTGATTCTTCATGCGTATTCTGCGCTCCGTGAGAGTTCTTTGAACCGTATCTATTTTCATTCTCTTTTTTTTCTTTAGTTTTATCCCTGTTGTCTTCGTGAGTTTTTTCTCTATCTCTGTTTTGCCCTTTTAAAGAACTCGCTTCTTCACCCATAGAGTTACTTGGGCGCTCTTTCATCTGCTTCGTTTTTGCTTCATCGTCTGCCAAACGCGGTTCTTTTGCAACCAGTGCCGACACAATTATAAGTGATGTAAATAAAACTTTTTTCATAACTCGCTCCTATGTTTTATATTTTAAATATTATTACATAAAGAGACTTTTAAAAACGCTTAATAGATTTCAACCCTTGATTCCATCCGCTCTTGGAGTCATTAAAAACTTGAAAAATACCTTTATGTATATCATAAACGGCAGCGTCCAAATAATAGAAGAGTAGAGATACAGCTCATGCGAATACTCTTCATAAAACGGGATTAAACTCCTCATAAGCGTAGCGGTTACTATTAATGCTACCATCAAATGTGTATAGATATTTGATGTAAGATGTCGTCCCGTGTGTATCCAAGATATAATCATCATAATAACAATATAGGAGAGTCCGATTCCGCCGCTAGTGATAAAGTGCCTAAAATGGTTAACGCCGTAACCGCCGCTATTTAAAATACTCCATCCCATCAGGGCATAACCTATGCTAAAAAGAACATATATGCCGCCCAGATATATAACATACGGCTGATTTAATATAAATTTGTCTTTTAGTTTGTATTCACCAGTAATTCCTAAAACAGCCGCTGCCGCAGCTAGAGCGAGCCATCCTAAAGATGAGTTGTTTGGATATAAAAATTCAACTATCGTAAAAATAGTAACTGCAAAAATCGCCAAATTTGTCTTTGGAGGACGGGATATAAAAACATCATCTATCCCTTTGTCTTCCATAAGTTCGTTGATAGCTTCCATATTTACTCGTCTAAGAGCCAAAAGAACTAAAACAACGACTGCTCCGGTGGCAATTTTTAAAATATCCATAGAAGAAGTAGCCGCATATCCTGCAACCGAAGCAAAAAACCATGCTTCTATGATGAACAGAGCTAAAATCGCATAACCTATGGAAGCGTGTCTTTGAAGTTTATCCAAAACTGCAAATCTTGCAAACCAGATAATCCACCCAAGCATCGCTAAATTTAAAAATGCGACTATATAAATTCCCAGATAATCCATAAACCAAAAACTGATTCGCCCAAGCGCCCATAGTATGACTATATGCTTTAATTTTTTACCGATTAATGGTACAAAACCCGGAAAAAGTTCCGGCAGTCCCGTAGCTAAAAAAGCGAGTGTGCCGGCTGTTATAAGCCCAAAAAGCATCTCATAAATATGCCATGTTAAAGTGTCTGAGATAAAGGGTAGGGTTATGATATTGCTCCATACAAGACCCCATAAAAGCATTGATATTATCACATAAGGGGCAAGAAGCAGAAATATCGCTCTAAAACCGTAAGCTAAATATGGCGGAACATTCTTCTCATCGGGGTAGTAGAGATAATGGCTTGTTGCATGTAAAATTTGCGGTTTTTCTTCAGTGTTGCCCATCATTTTAGTTCCAGTTCAAATGTATTGATTATCTCTTCATCTTGAAGTATTTGGGCACTTTTTCCGTAAACATATTTGTCGTCTCTTTGATTTTGCGCTAAATCAAATCTAAATTTTTTTACTATATGCCCCGGGTCTGCTTTAAGCAGCAGCATCTCATCGCTTAAGCGGATAGCTTCCATCAAATCATGCGTTATAAAAAGTATGCTTATCTCTTTTTTTGAAATCATATCTATCAAAATTGTTTGCAGCTCTTTTTTTAACCCTATGTCCAGTGCGGAAAACGGTTCATCTAAAAAGAGCAGAGAGGGCTTTACTACCAAAGCTCTTGCAAAACTAACTCTTTGTTTCATACCGCCGCTTAAATCTTTTGGAAATTTATCAAAATCATCAACATCCAGTCCAAATTTAAGAGCTATTTCTTTTGATTTTTTTATCGCCTCGCTTTTTTTCTCACCCATTGCCAGTAAACCGAGTGAAATATTGTCTATAACATTTTTCCATGGAAGAAGTCTTGCTTCTTGAAACGCAAAAGAGCTGCTTTTAAATGTGTTTATAACGCTGCCCTCTTCAACATCAAGCAGATTTGCGCAAAGATGCAGAAGTGTAGTTTTACCGCCGCCGCTTGGACCTACGATGGAGAGTACTTCACCTTTGTTGAGTGTAAAATTTATATCTTTTAAAATCTCGGTAAAACCGAAACGGTGGTTTAGTTTTTTAACCTCTAATCTCTCCATAGTTCAACCTCTCTCTTAATCGGTTCTAAGACGATATACTCTATAAACATGAGTGAAGCTATCATTATGACGACAATTGCGAGTGCGCTTGGAGTGTCCAGTTGACTTCTTGCAACTGCAAGTGAAGCCCCGATACCGTTGCTTGTAGCAAGCAGTTCAGCCATTATAACTATCTTCCATGCCATGCCCAGACCGCTTACCCAAGCAGGAAAAACATAAGAGAAGATGTGTGGAAAATAGACATCTAAAAATTTCATGTGCCATGGAAATTTAAAACTCCGTGCCATCTCTTTTAAATCCCCGTCAAGAGTACGGGTTCCTTGAAGCGCTCCGACAAATATGATAGGAAAAGAAGCTACGATAACCGTAAATATTACCGTTTCATCGCCCATACCAAACCATATCATTGCTAAAACTATCCAAGCGATAGGCGGCATACCTACTAGTATGGTGACGATGGGGCGGCTCATCATAGAGGCAGTTGCAAAAAATCCGGCAAGAAGTCCAAGTGTTGTGCCTACAAGAAGGGATAAACCAAAACCTACAAAAGCGCGGTATAGAGTAGTATTTATCTCATTTATTACACTTTCATTATGCAGCATCAGGTTTAGAGTCTTAAAAGTCTCAAGAGGAGAGGGGAGAACTAAATCTCCGTAAACTTGATTTCCCATGTCCCAAAGAGCGATAAAGAGCAGTATGGAGGCAACCGCTCCCCATCCACTCCAAAGGTAAGCCGGAAAATCTTTAAGAATTTTTAGTGCAAATTTCATATATTAGAGCCCATAGTAAAAACTATCTTTTGGGAGTTTATCTCCTATGCTTTTTGGGTCTTCCTCTTTTAAAATATTAAAGAAAAATTCTAAATCTTTCTTTGCGTTAAGCGCACTTACATTTTTAAATCTTACATGCGATATAGAATCACTTACACCCTCTTCATTTAGCATATCAAGCGTTTTTACGACTAACTTTGCCGCTTCTTTTGGATTTGCTTTGTACCAAGTTAAGGATTTTTCATATTCCTCTTGAAATCTTTTAATCACATTTTTATCTTTAATATGCCCCATAACGGCGATTCCGGCTTCAGGAATATCGCCGTTTGTTTTAAATATTTTGCCCCACTCCTCTTGCAAATCAACGCTTCTGTATAAGTCCGGTGCTACGATGCTAACGGGAAAAGATTTTGTTTTGCGAAGTGCTATAGAGATGGCAGGTTCGGCTAAAAGTGCGTGGTCAACCCTTCTCATAATTAACATTTGCATCGCATCGACAGGACTTGCCACATAGACTAAATCAAAATCTTTTTTAGGATCTAATCCCTCTTTTTTTAGAAGCTGGCTAAATACGATATCGGGCATATCCGCACGAAAAGGAACGGCAATTTTTTTGCCTTTAAAATCTTTAAGACTCTTAAGTGAGTTATCACGGCTAATCATGCCGAGGATTCCCCAGACAGAGACATTTAGGAGCTTTATATCCACCCCTTTGTTGTTTAAAATAGCTGCAGTATTTGTAGGAACGGCTAGAAAGTCCACATCTCCTTTAAGCGTCATAGCGCGAAGTTCATCGGGATTTTTCCAAACTCTAAACTCCACTTTGTTTGCAACATCTTTAAGCGCGCCTGTCTCTATCATGTGTAAAATAGGGTGTGAAACAGAAGCAAACGGACCGGCAATCACTATTTTGTCCAATTTCTGGTCCGCACTAATGGCTGTTGTCAAAAATAGGAGTATTAAAAAGGTATAAAAACTTCTCATATCATCTCTTCCTTATCTAAAATTATCAAATAGTATCAATATGATATTTATTATCATTGATACCAATCAAGAAATCTCTCTTATGTAGAAGTTTAATAAAAGTTCCCTTAATTCAAGATAAATAGTGATAATTATTATCAAATAGTGCCCTCTAAGGTGTAAAATAAAAATAATTTTAAAAAAATAAGTTATTTTTAAATATTAATATATAATAATGCAAAACAATGTAAAGCAAAAGGAATTTAGGCTGCAATATTTAAATATAAAATCTAAACTCTCAACAGCACTATTTAAGGCAATAGCAAAAGATTTTAGTATAGGTCTAGTCGTGGGAGGGGGAGCGCTATTTGACAGCTCATAAACCAAATTTTCTTATAGTAAAAAAAATTTAAAACAAATTATATAGGAAATGGAATTTTATGAAAAAGTTATCGTTAAAAATACAAATCACGGCATTAATCGTAGCCTCACTTATACTGCTAGCAGTAATAAGCACTTATGTAGCAGGGTCAAAGAGTAAAGATGCCTTAATTGACTCAAATGGTAAATTGATGTCAGTATCAAGAGATATCAAGAAAAATCAAATAGAATCTTTTTTCCATGAAAATGTAAGAAATATAGATGTACTCTCCAAGTCAGGCAATATAGCCGAATTAGTAAATGATATGTTGCATATACATAATGTTTTAGGAGTTGGTGCTACTGAATCATATCCTGTTCAAAATGAGATGGTAGTCCAAAAGACAAAGATACATGAGGAATTTTTTCAATCTTATGCAAAAGGGTATGGGTATTATGATCTTTTTATTATATGTGCTAAACATGGACATGTGCTCTACAGTACTTCAAAAGAGTCAGATTATGGTGCAAATCTAACAAGTGGAAGCCTAAAAGATAGTGGACTTGCCGAGGTATATAAAAAAGCTCTGCAAAACGGTCGCCCTTCGTTTGTAGATATGAAGCAATATGCTCCAAGCAATAATGAACCAGCTATGTTTTTAGCAACACCTGTTAAAATCAATGGTGAAGTCAAAGCCGTTTTAGCATTTCAAATCGCTGATAGTGCTATAAATAAAGTAATGAATTATCGTGAGGGATATGGAAAAACTCAAGAAGATTTTTTAGTCGGGTCAGATAAGTTAATGAGAAGTGATAGTTTTTTACGAAAAGACACACATTCAATTAAAGCTTCATTTGCAAATCCAGCAATAGGTAAAGTAGATACCGACTCGGTTAGAGAAGCTCTTGCAGGCAAAACAGGCAATATGACAGCAATCGGATTTACAGGCGAGAGCGTTATATTTGCATTTTCACCTATTAAAGTGGGGAATGATTTAACTTGGGCATTCATCTCTAGGATAACTGAAGATGAAGTTGTGAATTCTGCAAATAAGATTAGAGATCTTATAGCCTTATCATCTATCGCTATTTTGATAGTTATTGTTTTTGTGGTTATCGTTTTAGTAAATAGAAGTGTGGTAAAACCAATAGAGAACTTTAAAAATACTCTAACTATTATAGGCAATAATCATGACTTGACAATAAAAGTAAACGAAAACGCTCCGCAAGAGCTCTCAGAGATGGCAAGCAGTTTCAATAAACTCATAGTTACCCTAAAAGATCTTATAGAGACATCTAAACAGTCTTCAGCTGAAAACGCTTCTATCTCGCATGAACTCTCAACAACCGCGATGGGTGTCGGAGAAAATGTCGAGAAGAGCGTAGGGGTAATAGACGAAGCGACTAAAAAAGCAGACAGTATAAAAGATGAGATAGCGCTTGCCGTACAAGAGGCACAGGGAAGTAAACTAGAGATATTAAGAGCAAATGAAAACTTAAATCATGCAAGAGACGAGATAGTAAGCCTTACTCATAAGGTGCAAAGCTCAGCGGAGCTTGAAGTTGAACTCTCTGATAGAATGCAGACACTCTCGCATGAAGCAAATGAAGTAAAGAGTGTTCTTGCAATTATCGCAGATATTGCAGACCAGACGAATCTTCTTGCACTTAATGCCGCTATAGAAGCAGCGCGCGCAGGAGAACACGGAAGAGGGTTTGCGGTAGTTGCCGATGAAGTCCGTAAACTTGCAGAGAGAACACAAAGAAGCCTTACCGAGATAAACGCTACTATAAATATTATTGTTCAATCTATTATGGATGTAAGCACCCAAATGAGCACAAACTCACAAGAGATACAAGAACTTTCAAACAGCGCAATGGATGTTGAGAGCAAGATAAACGATAGCGTTAATATAGTCAAAAAAGCCGTTATGTCAACCGATAAGACAGTGAGTGATTTTGAAAAAACAGGCAAGAATGTTGAAGAAATAGTATCTCAAGTAAGGGAGATAAACAAAATATCTTCGCAAAACGCAAGAAGCGTTGAGGAGATAGCAGCTGCTGCAGAACATCTAAACACTATGACAGATGAGTTGCATACAAAGCTTGAAACATTTAGAACATAAAAAAGCGGGGAACACCCTCGCTTGTATCCGCAAATATCCTTTTTACACTTCCCAGATTATAAACTTTAAGATAAAATTTCACCATGAATTTAAATGAATATAAAAAAGCAGTAGAGCTTTTAAACCTCTACTCATATCACTACTATGTATTGGACAATCCCATAACTACGGATGAGGTGTACGACAAGCTATATCATGAGGTCTTGGAGTATGAAGAGAGTCACGAAGAGGATATTTTAGCCTTTTCTCCTACGCAAAGAGTCGGCGATGTTGTCTCGGATGGATTTTCTAAAGCCTCACACCTTAGCCGTATGTGGAGTTTAGAAGATGTTTTTGACAGTGAAGGCTTAGAGAAGTGGCTTACTAAAACATACAAGTTGGATAAAAATATAACATTTTACTGTGAGCCTAAGTATGACGGTGCATCATTAAACCTTATATATGAAAATGGTGAACTTACTCAAGCCATCACCCGCGGAGACGGTGTTGAGGGAGAACTTATTACTCAAAATGTAAAGACTATCCGCTCAATTCCGCTTACAATAGCATATAAAGATAAAATTGAGATTCGCGGCGAAGTAGTAATATATAAAGATGAATTTGCCAAGATAAACAAAGAACGGAGCTTAAGAGGTGAAGCGGTTTTTGCAAACCCAAGAAATGCCTCCGCAGGAAGTTTGCGTCAACTTGATCCTGCTATTACGGCTTCAAGAAATCTGGTTTTTTTACCTTACGGAGTCGGAGAAAACAGTTTAGAGCATAAACTTCTGAGCCAGAAGATGGAGTATATTTACTCTCTTGGTTTTAAAAGGCCTCCACTTCGCGGTGTCTGCAAAGATTTTGCCGAGATTGAAGCCATATATGAAGTTATGAAAATGGATAGGGACAGCTACCCCATGATGCTTGACGGAATGGTAGTAAAAGTAGATGAAATCGCCTCACAGATAGATATGGGATACACCGTTAAAAATCCCCGTTTCTCCGTTGCGTATAAATTTCCTGCCGTTGAGAAGATTACGACTCTAAAAAAAATAATCCTTCAAGTAGGCAGAACGGGCGTTGTTACTCCGGTTGCACTTGTCGAGCCGACAAATATTGACGGTGTCGTAGTCGAGCGCGCAACTCTGCACAACTTTGACGAGATAGACAGAAAAGATATCCGACTAAAAGATAAAGTGATTATCCTTAGAAGCGGCGATGTCATACCTAAAATCATAAAAGTTTTAACGCATGAAAGAGACGGAAGCGAAGTTAAGTACAAAAGACCGAAAAACTGTCCTGTATGCGGTAGTGAACTCTTAGACGAGGGTGTACTTTTAAAGTGTCAAAATCTAAAGTGCGAAGCAAGAGTTATAAACTCTATCATCTATTTTGCTTCAAAACCTTGTCTGAATATCGACGGTTTAGGCAATAAAATAGTTGAAGCCCTCTTTGATGCAGGTGTGATAAAAAGCGTTCTTGATTTGTTTGATTTAACTTTAGAAAAACTTTTAGTGCTAGAGGGTTTTAAAGAGAAAAAATCACGAAATCTGCTCTATTCGCTCCAAAATGCAAAAGGGTGTGACTATTGGCGTTTTATAAACTCTTTAGGGATTGAGCATATCGGAGAGGTTGCATCTAAGACGCTAAGCAGCCGTTTTGGCAGTGGTTTTATAGATGCCACAAAAGAGGAGATAATTGCATTGGAGGGTTTTGGCGAAGAGATGGCAGAGTCTGTTTTGGAGTTTGTCAGAGTAAACAAAGAGACGATTTTAAAACTGCAAAACATCCTAAAACCGCTTGAACCAAAGCAAAGAGAAGAAGCAAAAGAAAACCCATTTAAGGGTAAAAGTGTTGTTTTGACAGGAAGTATGAGCGAGTCAAGAGATGTTATAAAAGAGATGCTAGAGAGTTTGGGTGCAAAAGTTGTAAGTTCTGTTTCTAAAAAAACGGATTTTGTCATTTACGGCGAAGATGCGGGAAGCAAGTATGATAAAGCCATGAGTTTAGGCGTGTCGTGTTTAAGTGAAGAGGAGATGAGAAATGTTACAAAGATTGGATAACTACTTAGTTGAAGAGGGTTTGGCTACTAGCAGAAATAAAGCTCAAACTCTTATAAAAGATGGATTTGTCAGTGTAAACGGCGAGCAGATAATCAAAAGTTCTTTTGCAATAAAAGAGAGTGACAGAGTTGTCGTAAATGAGCATAAAGAGTTTGTATCTCGTGCGGCTTTTAAACTGAGCAGTTTTTTAGATGAGTTAGGGATTGACTTAAAGGGTAGAGTGGCACTTGATATCGGCTCTTCAACGGGCGGTTTTACACAAGTTTTGCTTGAGAGCGGAGTTTCTGAGGTTACGGCGGTAGATGTCGGGCGAGAACAACTACATGAAAGCTTGAAAAACGACAGCAGAGTTCACTCATACGAAGAGTGCGATATAAGAGATTTTAAGAGCGACAAAGAGTTCGATATAGTCGTGAGCGATGTCGCTTTTATCTCTCTGCTAAATATTTTGGATGCCGTGGACAGACTCTCAAAAGATAAAATCATCCTGCTTTTTAAACCACAGTTTGAAGTAGGACGAGAAGCAAAAAGAGATAAAAACGGTGTCGTAACGGATGAAAAAGCAGTATTGCAAGCGATGATAAAATTTGAAGATGCATGTAGCCTAAAAGGATGGAAACTGGTTTTAAAATCGCCCTCAAAACTAACAGGCAAAGAGGGCAATCTGGAGTATTGTTACTTTTTTGAAAAGTAAAATATGACAAATTGCAATATTTTTTTGAGTTACTTTGCTTAGAAAGTTATAATGCCCAAAACGATTGTTAAAGGGAAAACCGATGAAACCAAACGAATCAATCAAGCTTTTTGAAGAGAAAAAAGTGCGTACTCTTTGGGATGAAGAGCAAGAGAAATGGTATATATCTGTTGTAGATACTATTGAAATTCTTACAGAAAGTGCAAATCCTAGAAAATATTGGAGTGTTTTAAAAACACGACTAAAGAATGAAGGAAGTGAGTTGGCTACAAATTGTAGTCAACTGAAAATGAAATCATCTGATGGGAAATATTATAAAACAGATGTAGCCGATACAGAGCAACTTTTTAGACTTATCCAGTCCATTCCATCACCAAAAGCAGAACCCTTTAAACTATGGTTGGCAAGAGTGGCAAGTGAGCGACTTGATGAGATGAGCGACCCTGAGCTTAGTATTGACAGAGCATTGAAACAGTATTTGGAACTTGGATACAGCCAAAACTGGATAAATCAAAGACTAAAAAGCATCGAAATACGAAAAGAGCTAACAGACGAGTGGAAAAGAGTTGAAGTCAAAGAGGGAGCAGAGTTTGCAACACTTACGGACATCATCACAAAAACTTGGGCAGATAAAACAACAAAAGAGTATAAAATCCTAAAAGGGCTAAAAAAAGAAAATCTGCGAGACAATATGACAAATACGGAGCTTATTTTAAGTATGTTGGCAGAAGCCTCAACAAAAGATATTTCAGAAGCGATAAATCCACAAGGCTTTGAAGAGAGTAAAAATGTTGCATGAGCCGAACTTGAAGCAAAAACAGGCAAAAAAGTCATCACAAGCCAAAATGCAAAAAATTTACTTGAAGATAAAGCAAAAGAGAAGTGATAGTGCAGGTGTTGGTAAAGTTTGAAGATGCGTGAGTTTATAGGGTGGAACACAAGAAATTATTGCAATTTTCAATAATTATCTCATTTAAATGAACATTTTTAGTGTTTGCTTATTTAGCAAATAACAAGCTGTTTTATATATAATGTTCGTTGGATAAATAGTTAAACAAGGAATCAAGGTGAGACATATAATTTATATTTTAATACTGATATCAGCAGTTTTAGTCCAAGCCGCCAGCTTTAATTGTTCGCTTGCCCAAACAGTTATAGAAAAGACAGTTTGCACTAACCCTGAAATTTCAAAGGCAGATGAAGCGCTTGCCACTCTCTATAACAATATCAAGAGCCAATCTAGATATGCTAACGATTTAATAAAAAATCAACATGCTTGGCTAAAAGAAAGAAATTCTTGTAAAACTGATTCGTGTATTTTAGAAAAATATAAGTTTAGGGAAGCAGAGCTAAACGGTTGGCTTCAAAAAGAAGCTGAAAAAGCTAAAGAGCTAGAAAATTGCACTGATCGACCTGAGTGTTGGCCAGAAGGAAGTGCTATGCATAATGGTCTTACATCAGCGGCTAGCTTACAAAAGGCATCCACTCAATTGAAAAAAAGGCATGACGAACTAATTGCACTCTTGTCAGACTCGCCAAACCATAATGGGGAGAAATATCCAGATTCTCGTGTTATCTCAGCTTTAACTATACAACAAATGTCATGGGAAAAATATAGATCTGACGAGTGTGAATTAATTGGTTCACTTACTGGAGCAGGTGGCTCATGGCCATCAACCTATACGAATCATTGTGAGGTAAATTTAACTGAAGCGCGTTTGCGGAGCGTAAATTTAGCAATTAAGTGTATTGAAACAATACCTTTAGAAAATCGTTGGATGGAGCAGGCTGGGTGCCTACAACAACTCGCGCCATTGGCCAATAAACTGTGAAAAACCTTTAAATTCTATATGAATTTTTTCTTCCTCATTCCACCTCTCGAGGTGGAATGCATACTGCACGCTTGTACCATCAAGCAAAAAACTTTAATATGAAGTTAAAATGATAATGCGTACAATTCATAATATAAGTACACATACATTTGAGAAGCAAAGGTGGCGCAGGTTACTATATATATGGATAATAATCTTGAAGAAAAAGTAAAAAAATTGGCAAAATCAACGGGAGTTTCTATAAGCAAGTTTATATCAAATATTTTAGAGCAGAAAGTAAAAACAAGCTGGGATGACTCTGTAAGGGAGTTAAGCGGCAGTTGGAGTGTACAGCCTTTGATAAAAATATAAAGAGTTACAAAACAACCTAACACTGGTAACAAGAAATATTGATGAATTTAAAAGAGTTGAAGGATTATCACTTCAAAACTGACGGACAAGCAAGGAGATAAGATAAAGCATGATGCCATTTAATCATTTAGGATTTGTTTTTAAACATTTTGGTTCATTCGTATATTCTAAAGAGGTTTTGGAAGATCTCTGCCTGTTTTTAAAACCGTTTTGTAATGAAGAAACTGTTTTGGATGTAGGTGCAGGAACAGGTGTGATGAGTGAATTTGCCCATAAATGTAACAGTAAATTAAAATATATAGCCGCAGATCCGGCGGAGGGCATGATACGATATGCTTCGACATACTTAGAAACACATATCGCATCGGCAGAAGCACTTCCATTTAAAGATGGCAGTTTTGATGCCCTGCTTATGGGAGAATCACTTCACCATTTCCAAAATCCGAAGGTCGCATTTGAAGAAGCCGTGCGGGTTTTGAAAAAAAACGGAAAACTTTTTATTTATGATTTTGATGTGAGTACATTTCAAGGCAAGAGTATCTGCATGATGGAAAGATTATTGGGAGAACCTGCCAATTTTTACGAGCCGAGTCTCTTAAAAGAGACACTTGAGAGTTACGGTTTTACGGTGCAAATCAACAAGCATAAATGGCGATATACCGTGAGTGCTTACCTCTAATGATATCAAGTAGTTTTTCATAAACTTCTAAAAATAGTCAAATTTGAGCAATCAAAAAACCACAAATAGTAGTAGTAAGATATTTTTTATTGCAAAGTGAAAAGCCACAAATGAAACTATAAAAATCAAAAACTATGATGTATAAAAGATAAAATAGGATGCTTTTGATACAATTGTAAAACAGATTAAGTCACAAATGGAATAACCATGACAAAAGAAGATATATTACAAATTTTAAAAGAACAAAAAGAATATTTACAAAAGAGTTATGAAGTTGATAAAATAGGGCTTTTTGGAAGTTATGCCAAAGGTCTTCAAACCCAGCAGAGTGATATAGACATCTATGTAGAATTTAAAAATAAAACTTTTAAAAATATTGCGGGACTTTGGGTTTATCTTGAGGAGTTGTATCATAAAAAAATAGATCTTGTGCATAAACATAAACAAAGCAAAGGGGCTATATTTGAGGCAATTCAAAAAGAGGTAATCTATGGATAAGTCAACCACGCTTGAGCTTATAGATTTTATTTTAGAGAGCATTTTTATTATAAAAAAAAGATTTTCTGTTATTGGCACAAGCGATGATTTTCTAAAAGATGATGATGGAGTTGAAAAGCTTGATGCCATTTCTATGCGAATTCAATCATCGGCGAAGCGCTGAAAAATTTAGACAAACGGGAAAAACAATTTTTACTTCAAGTTGCGGATGCAAAATATTGGAGTGAAATTATTAAAGTAAGAGATTTTATATCACATCATTATATTGATTTAGATGCTGAAGCAGTTTATGATATTTGCAAAAATGATCTCGTAGAACTAGAAGAAAAAATATTTGCTCTTAAACAAATTTTAGAAAAATAAGAAGTCGCAAAAACTTTTAAGAGGTTAAAAAGTATGATGAAAGATATAAAGAACAGCACATCCATAGCAATTGGCGGTTTTGACGGGATGCATATCGGGCATCAGAAACTCTTTAGTGCATTAGATAAAGGCGGTGCAATAGTTGTTATAGAGACGGGTTATGCAAATCTGACTCCAAAAAAAGAGCGGGAGAGATTTTCACACCATCCTATTATCTATCTTGAACTTGATGATATTCGCCATTTAAACGGTGAAGAGTTTATACTTTTTTTAAAAGAGAAGTTCCCGAAACTGCAAAAAATAGTCGTCGGATATGATTTTCATTTTGGAAAAAACAGAAAATACTCATTCAATGATTTAAAAACTCTCTTTGACGGAGAGGTTGTTGTTATAGATGAAGTGTCGCTTCACGGGGACTCTGTTCACTCTCATAAGATTAGGGCAAAGCTTCAAATCGGAGATATTAAAGGAGCCAACGCTTTTTTAGGGCATAATTACACTATTAGAGGGAGTGTCGTCTCGGGTCAGGGAATAGGCAAAAAAGAGCTGGTTGCAACTATAAATGTAGAAGCAGAAGATTTTTTGATGCCAAAAGAGGGTGTTTATGCAACGCTAACAAGAATTGACGATGAAGAGCATTTTCATCCGTCAGTCTCTTTTGTAGGTCATAGAGTGACTACGGATGGGAGTTTTGCATTAGAGAGTCATATACTTGACGGCGAAATTTTTTGCCAAAATAGAGCCAGTATAAGTTTTGTAAATTTTATAAGAGAAAATAAAAAATTTGACTCAATTGCCGAGTTAAAAAAAGCAATAAAAAAAGATATATTAACCGCTTCAAAGGAGCTAAAATTTTTACAGATATAAAAGAGTTAGATAGAGAGTATCTACTAAGCACGCAAGATATAAATTTTAAATTTTATCAAAACGAGAGGGATTTCATAGTTGATGAAGTGCCGATGGAAGAGTTTTTGGGTAGGGGAAACTACCTGATTTTAAAAGTGCAAAAAGTTGAGCTTACTACTTGGGATATGATTGCGGTTTTTGCAGAGCTGCTTGATGTTCCGGCACAGAAGATAGGTTATGCAGGGTTAAAAGACAAACATGCCACTACTACGCAGTATATATCTGTCGAGACAAAGCATGAGAGAGCACTTAAAAATTTTCAACACAAACAGATAAAGATACTCTCTAAGGTTAGACATTCACACTCTATAAGAATGGGCGATTTAAAAGGAAACAGATTTAGCATCAATCTTTATGATGTAGATGCCATGGATGCGGGAAAAATAGAAAAAGTTGCTAGAAAAATAGCAAAAAACGGACTTCCAAACTACTTTGGGTATCAGAGATTCGGTCAGGATGCCGGCAGTATAGAGCAGGCAAAAGAGATGATAAAAGGTGAGCTTTTTATCGAAGATGCAAAACTTAAAAGTTTTTTGATTTCGGTTTATCAAAGTTACTACTTTAATGAGTGGCTAAGAGAGAGAGTTCTTTTGAGTAGAGAAAAAAACTCCTCAGAGTTTGTTTTAATGAGCGGTGATGTTTATGTTTCAAAAGATAAAAAGCTCTCAACTTTAAAGCAGATTCCGGTAAAAGAGTTTGAAAGTAAAAAATTGGTGCCTACAGGACTTCTCTGCGGTAGAGATACATTTCGCGCAAGAGATGATGCAAGGGAGATAGAAGAGAAGTATGATGACGAATTCTTACAAGAAAAGGGGTATAGAAGAGAAGCTCTGGTTTATCCAAGCGATATTGATTGTAAGTTTGTCAAAAAAGAGACAATGCTAAATTTCTCTTTTACGCTTCCAAAAGGTTCTTATGCTACTGTGTTTTTGGAGAGTATCGCAGGGAAAAACTATAGTGCAAAAGATGTAAAACAGGACAAAAATAAAAAAAATAGATAAAAAACTTTTTGTATTATAAAAGTTTAATCCAATTTTTACTATAATCACACAATTTTTACGAGACAGGGAGTACACCTATGGGTGAATTGTTCACATTTTTCGGTCTAATTTCTCACGAAAAGACCTTTATCTATATGACACACATGCTGCTTGCTGCAGGTATCGCTTTGATGCTTGTTAAAATGGCTATGTCAAACTTGAAAATAGTTCCAACAGGAACTCAAAATGTAATGGAAGCATATATTTCCGGCGTTCTTAAAATGGGAACGGATGTTATGGGGCAAGAAGCAGCTCGTCGTTATCTTCCTCTTGTTGCTACTATCGGTCTTTTTGTCGGTATTGCTAACTTAATCGGTGTTATTCCGGGATTTGAAGCTCCGACTGCATTTTTAGAATTTGCATTTACTCTTGCTGTCTCTGTATTTATTTACTATAACTTTGAGGGCATTCGTCGTCAAGGTGTTGTTAAGTACTTTAAGCACTTTTTAGGACCTGTTTGGTGGTTATACTGGTTAATGTTCCCTATTGAGATAGTTTCTCACTTCTCTCGTTTAGTTTCACTTAGCTTCCGTCTTTTTGGAAATGTTAAGGGTGACGATATGTTCTTGATGGTTATCTTGATGCTTGCTCCTTGGTTGCTTCCAATGATTCCGTATGCATTATTAACATTTATGGCATTTTTACAAGCGTTTATATTTATGATGCTTACTTATGTTTATCTTGGTAGTGCAGTAACTGTCGATGACCATCATTAATAACAACAAAAATGCAAAAAGAGAAATTCGATAGAATTATAAGCTTTTTGCTTGGAGCATCGTGGGCGATTATCGTCTTCGGCGCTCTTATAACTTTTCAGCTCTTCTTTTTTTTAGGTCTATCGCTTGCTCTTTTTATCACAATAATCTTTATAGTTATCTCATTTTTTTTAATTTTGGCACTTGATGCTTTTAGGGTAAATAGGGAAAAACTAGATGAATCAAAAAAACAGACACAACTGCTAGAAAAAATCTACTCCAAACATACAAAATAAAAACAGTTTTCACTTCTTTATACGCCAATACAAGATTAGATTACCACTCCCTGTCATTATGAGGAGTTTACGATGAAGCAATCTATGTTTGTTTAGAAAGTTCAATTTTAATTGTAAAAAACAACCTGATTACGACCGCCGCCTTTTGCTCTATAGAGTGCTTTATCCGCATTATCTATAATTGATTGTGCATCATCATTATCTGTGCAGGTAGCTATACCAAAACTTGCTGTTTTTTTGCCAACCGTAGTAAAATAAAACTCTTCTATTTTGCTTCTTAAATGCTCGGCTAAAGATAGCGCTCCGTTTTGATCCGTTTGCGGACAGACGATAATAAACTCTTCACCGCCCCATCTACCTACGAAGTCGGTATCTCTAACACTCTCTTTGATAAGAACAGCAAACTCTTTTAAAATCGAATCACCCACAAGATGACCGTATGTGTCATTTACAAGCTTAAAATAATCTACATCAATTAAAATTACCGAGCATACATGGTCGTATCTCTTTTTCTTTTTAAGTTCAATGTCAATTATTTCATCAATTTTGACCCTATTGTAAACATTTGTGAGTCTATCCGTTATATATAGACTGTCTAACACTTTTTTCGCATCAGACAACTCTTCATGGTTTTTATGAAGTTTGTTTATAAATATATTTATTGATTTTACGATTTGACCCAGTTCGTCATAAGAGACAATGCAGAGCCTTTTCTCAAAATCAACATCTCCACTTGCTATCTCTTTTGAGTCGTCGACTATTTTTTTTATCTTATATTTTATATCTCTATAGACTAAAAGTATAATTAAAGTGGATATGAAAAACCATACGGAAAATATGAAATTACCGTTAAATAAAATAAAGTTTGTATTACAGTAGAGAGAGTTGAAATTTTTTTCAATATCATTTTTAATTTTTAATTTTAAACTTTTAAATAAACCATCAATTTCATTATAATTTTGAATTAAAATTTTTGTATCATTTTCAATATTTGCATAACATTGGTCATTTTGTATTATTTTTGCAGAGACCTCTTTAGCAGTTTTATAATAGTTATTAAAAGCAGTAAATCCCTCTTTAATCTCTTTTTTATAACTGCTTTGTATGTATCTGTTTAGATTTTCCCTTATCTTGTCGGCATTTTTATCAGAAGCAGCTATCCACTCTACCTCTTTTGCTGAGACTGCACTGTTCATCTCGTTAACAATTTTTTCTAATAGTAAAATATTATTAAATGAAATCTCTTGTAACGGTAACAGCTCATCGTTAACATCATTTACGGATTGTTTCATCTCTAGCATATTTAAAAATACAAAAATATAAAACGGCAGAACTAAAATAAGACCAAACATAGGTGCTAGTAAAAATTTTTTAAGAATGGAGAGAGAGTAGTAGCGAAAGAGTAGATTTCTAATAATTTTTTTAATTTTCTTCATAGATAATCTTCCACTCATTTATTAAGTCATTTTTATCTATATAAGCGATGGTGTTTACATCTTGAAGTTTTTTTACAATCTCTTGCCAATCTAACCTCTTTGATATTGGTTTTCTGCCGGTAAAAACTAGTCTAGCCCAGTAGCTGTTGTATTGGGATTCACTTTTGGACAAAATATGATTGCAAAATTCATCATGTAGACTTTTATTATCAGATAATATCGGCTCTACTTTTACTTTCTCTATTTTGTCGGTTTTTGCTAGGTAAATATATTGGACTATCTCTTTTGGAATGGTATTTAACTGAGAGTTTTTATTTGTTACGACTACTATTTGCGCATTTAAAAGGTATATACTAAGCAGCAGTAACAAAATAGTTTTCATAAGCTAAACCCTTTCAAAATATAAAATCCAAAGCAAAAGAGAAGACATTTAATTCTTGAGGTTTTTGCATAGAACTTAAGTGATAACTCCCAAAATCGCCTTTTGGAATGACATTCTCATATTGAAGTTTGATATCAAAATTGTCATTGATATAGTATTTTATACCGATAGTTTTTGATGACTGCGCCAGATTCTGAGCACGAAGCAGTAAATCCAAATCATCTACACCCGTATTTGCATCGTATGTCGTTCTATCCATTTTGCTTTTGGCGTATGTAACAAAAGGAATTAATTTATCTAAGCTATACCCCATAGTAGCATAGTATCCATGGACATCGGCAAAAAAGCTAGGGATTTTTCTATGTCCGTATTCAGTAGAAAATATAATATTGTTATAATCTAAAAATAGTCCAAAACCCATGTACTCTGATTTTTTATTTTTAAATTCATACTCATCAACCAATGCAGTTAACCCGTATGCTCTTAATCCGCCAAAGAGTTGATCAAGTGATTGGCTTGATGCGGTTATATCTGCGTTTAGGTATGTAACTCTTGCCTGCAGGGCAGTTGTACCGAATGTCAAGTTTATGGCATATAAGTCATCAATTTCCACTTTTGCTTTTTGATTTAGTGAATGAACGGGAACGGTTAGCTCTTCTTTTCCGTAATTTGCTTGTACGGTATAGAAGTATTTATTTATGATATTTGAGTAGATTGCCTCAACGCCGTTGTAGGATGAAAAAGGAACTTGACCGTAAACTTCGACGCTCTCTCTTATCATAAGGTTTGAATAGCCTACATTTAGATTGTCTGAATTTTTATAGTACGGTGTTCTAATTCTGCCTAGTTTAAAAATTAGATTTTCATTTGTATCATATTTTAGATATCCCCAATCTATTTTTGCTTTTACTTCGTCGTTATAATCATTGTTTACTATGCCTTGAATCAGTACGGAAAATTTTTCATTGATATTTAGCGTAGTTTGCAGTCCGATTAGCGTATCTGTTTTAAAACTTAAATCACCGGATGAACCGTCTTTTTGAAAGATGTCTTTTCTATATATATAGTTGCTGTTATCATTATATACACCACCGATTGTTCCAAAAGTTTTTATATCAAACTCTGACGAATGTGCAGATATATTTAACAATAAAAAAAGAGTAAGTTTAAAAGATAAATTTTTAATTTTCATTAGGCGATAATTATACAACAAAATTATAATTTTTGTTTATTATTAGATATTTATGAAACTTAAAAGCATAAACTAGATAAAATCCACGAAATATTAAACTTTTTTATCAAGGAACATTATGTTTGAAGTAGTTATCGGTCTGGAAGTTCATGTTCAATTAAACACAAAAACTAAACTTTTTTGCTCGTGCCCGACGAGTTTTAATCATAAACAAAATACAAATACCTGCCCAACTTGTTTAGCACTCCCCGGAGCTTTGCCTGTTTTGAACAAAGAGGTGCTTCATAAGTCCGTAATGCTAGGAACCGCTATTGAGGCGACTATAAATCAAACATCATATTTTGATAGAAAAAGTTACTTTTATCCGGATAGCCCATCGGCATATCAGATTACTCAGCTCTATACTCCCGTAGTTGAACACGGAAAACTTCGCATCGACTTTGAGGACGGAAGCCATAAAACTATCCGCATTAATCGTGCTCACATTGAGGCGGATGCCGGTAAAAATATACATGAGGGTCCTATCTCTAAAGTTGATTTAAATCGTGCGGGAACTCCGCTTTTAGAGATAGTGAGCGAACCTGATATGAGAAGTGCGGAAGAGGCAATTTTGTATCTTAAAAAACTTCACTCAATTATCCGCTACATTGATATCGGTGATGCGAATATGCAAGAGGGATCTTTCCGTGTTGATGTAAATGTCTCTATTCGTCCAAAGGGAGATGAGAAGCTCTATACCCGTGTTGAGATAAAAAATATCAACAGTTTTAGATTTATCCAAAGAGCGATAGAACTTGAAGTAGCTCGTCAAATCGAGGCTTGGGAAGATGGTGTTTACGACAAAGAGATAGTTCAAGAGACAAGACTTTTTGACCAAGTCAAGCAAGAGACTCGCTCTATGAGAGGAAAAGAAGAGGCTGCTGATTATCGTTATTTTCCTGAGCCTGACTTGCTTAAGGCAGTCGTAACGGATGAGATGATGGCAGAGTTTAGCAAGATTCCTGAGTTACCTGATGAAAAAATGGCTAGATTTGTAAAAGATTACGGCATGAGTGAGTATAACTCTGTCGTTGTTACTTCGTCCGTTGAGATGGCACATTTTTTTGAGGCAATGGTGGATGAGGGAGCTAGTGCAAAAAATGCTCTTACTTGGTTAACCGTTGAGCTTCAAGGCAGATTAAAGGGCGATGTAAATATTACAAACTCTCCCGTAGAAGCAAAAAAACTTGGACTTTTGGTAAAAAGAATTGAAGACGGCACGATAAGCGGAAAAGCTGCTAAAGATGTGCTTGATTATCTGATGGAAAATGCTAGTGATGTTGATGATGCAATTGACACGCTTGGACTTAAGCAAGTAAGTGATACCGGAGCATTAGAGGCAATCTGTGATGCCGTTATTGCTGCAAATGGCGATAAAGTCGCAGAGTACAAAAGCGGTAAAGATAAACTTTTCGGCTTCTTTGTGGGGCAAGTTATGAAAGAGTCTAAGGGAAGTGCAAATCCTGCGGCAGTAAATGATATATTAAAAGAAAAGCTGGGGTGAATGAATTTTTTTACACGCTGGGTTGTTAATTTTGCATATTTTTTAAATACATCAGAAGCTTATCAACATAAAAAGCGATTTGTTTATGATATTTTAGAAAACGATAAATATCAGTATAAAAAATATTTTGATATTTTTATGATGATTCTTATCTTTTTAAGTATCGCAATTTTGATAGCCGAAGTCAAGTCGGAGATGAATATATATTTAAGATTTTTTAATGTATATGTCATCTCTTTTATTTTTTTTATAGAGTATCTGCTTAGATTTTGGATAAGCAGCAGTATAAGTGAAATCATTATATATAAAAGCGAACATGCTACTGCTCTGGGCAGAGAGTTTTATCTTCACAGAGCGTTAATAAATGCCTTAAAAGCAAAGTTGAGTTTTATTTTTTCTTTTAAAGCGATAATAGATTTACTTGCCATTCTGCCTTTCTTTCATGAACTGAGACTTCTTCGCTTGTTTGTTTTATTTAGGGTTTTTAAGCTATTTAGATATACAAAAAACTTTCAAACTTTTACTTCCGTATTTTCTACAAAAAAATTTGAATTTTTCATTTTATTGATGTTCTCGTCTATAGTTATCTTTGTTTCATCGGTGCTTGTTTATGTAATGGAGGCGGAAAACCCAAAATCTCCTATAAATACGCTTTTTGATGCCGTTTATTGGTCTATTGTAACCATAGCGACTGTCGGTTACGGTGATATCGTACCCGTAACGACCGAGGGACGGACGGTTGCTATATTTGTCATCATTGCCGGAGTTTCGGTTTTGGCTTTTACAACCTCAATCGTCGTCTCTGCATTTACGGAAAAGCTGGATGAGATAAAAGAGATAAAGACAATCGACAACATTAGAAAGCTTAAGCACTTTTATCTTATATGCGGATATGAGAGTGTAGCTCAAGAGGTAGTTAAAAAATTAAAAGATTCAAATACAAGTATTATAGTTTTAGATGAAGATATACAGAGGGTGGAGAGTGCAAAAAAAGATGGACTCATCGCCGTAAATTATGATCCCGGAGATATTGAGAGTTATAAAAAAATAGGTATTGATATAGATGTGCAAGTAAAGTCTATATTGTGTTTAAGAGAGAGTGATATAGAAAATGTATATACTACTTTAACGGTTAGAGCAATTAGCAAAAATGTAAATATTATATCGCTGCTTATGGATGATGCAAATAGAAATAAACTTAAATTTGCCGGCGCAAATGAGATACTCTATCCAAAAGGGATAGTTGGAATGATTTCTAAAGAGTTAATAGGAAGACCTGTTGCTTTTGAAGTTATACATGCACTTAGAAATGATTACTACGGCGTAGATGTCGAAGAAATTTTAGTAGATGATAGAATGAGCCAAAATATACTTTATGTAAGTGAGTTAAATAATTCAAAGTTCAGAGTGATTTTACTTGGGATATACAAAAAAGAGACTAAGAGATTTTTTTTCAATCCGCTTGATAGCACTCTGCTTGAGAGTGGAGATTATTTGTTGGCTATAGGAAATTCTGCTTTTATGAGAGAGTTTGAAAAATATTTACACAAAAAGATTAGAAAATGAAAAATAGAGCTGCTCTTATTTTCGGATATAACGATTATGCGCTAGAAATTGCCAAAAATGTTACGGATGAGTATGATAATGTTTATTTATATAGTTTAAATAGTGAGCAAGATATTTTAAAAAACAGATCTTGCTTTGAAGTAAAAAGTTTTGATTTAAGCGATAGGTGGGATGATCTGAATGAAAATATAGATATCCAAAACTCTATAGCATTTTGTGTTTTAGAAGATAGTGCAGAGAATATTTTTTTAACTATTTCGCTTAGGTCTTCATTTGCCAATCTAAATATTATAGCCCTATCAAATAACAAGCAAACAGCAAATAAATTACAAATGGCGGGTGCTAATAAAGTTATACCTCTTGTTCAAACAACGGCAGAGATGATTTCAGAGATGTTACAGAAGCCTATTGTTAAAGATGTTTTTCATAAAATTTTATTTGAAAGCGGTGCGTTAAAAATCGCTCAGGTAAAGATAAATGACAGTAACGATTATATAGGCAAAACTATTTCTGATATAGACTGGAGCAAAAGATACGGTGTTATGGTTTTAGCGATTGTAAATGAAGATATGAGCAGCGAATTTATATATTCATCTAAAATAAAGCACCATATTATAGATAAAGACAATATGTTTATAGTTGTCGGATATGAACAAGATATAAAAGAGTTTGAAAAAATTACAGGGAGTATATGTGACTAAAGTAGGAGTAATCGGAGCCGGTAAATGGGGAACGGCTTTAGCTTTTGCACTAAGCCAAAAATGTGAGGTATACATAACTTCAAGAACGCCCAGAGATATAAAAAATTTTGTCTCTCTTGAAGAGATTTTAAAGTTAGAGTATTTGGTTATTACGATTCCGGCACAACAAATCTCATCGTGGCTTGAAGAAAATTTTATATTTATGAATCAAAAAATTTTAGTAGCATCAAAAGGGATAGAAGCAACAACCGGAAAATTTTTAAATGAGATATATGCTTCGTATATTCCTGATGAAAATATAGCATTTCTTTCCGGTCCGTCGTTTGCGGCAGAAGTTATGAAATCTCTGCCGACGGCACTTGTCGTTAATTCTAAAAATGAAGAGTTAAGCGCTGAATTTGCTTCATTTTTTCCATCTTTTATAAAAGCATATACATCTACCGATGTTGTAGGCGCCGAAGTTGCGGGGGCTTATAAAAATGTCATTGCTATTGCCGCGGGTATTTGTGAGGGTTTGGGTCTTGGTAAAAATGCCGCCGCTTCTCTTACATCAAGAGGTTTGGTTGAGATGCATAGGTTCGGCAAAGTGTACGGTGCAAAGGATGAGAGTTTTATAGGTCTTAGCGGAGCGGGCGATCTCTTTTTAACAGCATCATCGACTATGAGCAGAAATTTTCGCGTCGGCTTGGGCATCGCGGAGGGGAAATCTAAAGAGCAAATAGTAAAAGAACTCGGAGAAGTTGCCGAGGGTATAGGAACAACTTACGCACTCTATGAAATTGCGAAGAAAAAAGAGTTATATCTGCCTATTGCAAGAGAGGTTTACAATATGCTAGAAGGTCTTGACCCTCATGTGAGCTTAAGTAATTTTCTTGCGAGTTGATAGCCAAAAAGATGGCTATCATAGTTTTAAAAAGATTTCTCTTCTATTATATATTCAGCAATTAGTTTAAGTTCGCTTTCCGTTACTTTATCTTTTTGTGATTTCATAACACCGAATAATCTTATAGTGTCTTTTGGAAATAGCATTTTATCTTCACTAGGACTAATTGCATAATCAACTATATATTTGATTTTGTCTTCTTTGTTTTCATAAGTTTCTCTAGCTTTTTTAGTTATTGCCCAATAAGGCGGTGCTTTCATATTTTTTAGTTTTTCTTCAGATACTACGCCCATTAAGTGACACTCTCCACATTTTTTTACTGCCAATTCTTCTCCTTCGCTAGAGGCAAACAGCAGTGTAAAAGAAGCAGCTAGTAGAGACAGGCTCAATATTTTTTTCATGATAACACCTTTTTTATAAAATAAGATAATCAAGATTATAACATATATTTATTGCAATCGTATGAGTGTAAAAATTATAATTTAAGATTTTTCATGGTTTTATTGTACCTTTTTAGCTAGAATTGCATTAAAAAGATAAGGCTTATAATGATAGTTCATATAGTTATGTTTAAGTTTAAGGATGAAAACAAAGGCGCAAATATTGAAGAGACTAAAAAGAGATTAAACGCTTTGGTTGATTTAGTTCCAACTCTTATAACAATGGAAGTCGGTATAAATTTTACAGTTGCAGATAGAGCGTTTGACCTCTCTCTCTACTCTACATTTGACACAAAAGAAGATTTGGACATTTATGCCGTGCATCCTGAACATTTAAAGGTTGTGGAATTTATAAAATCCGTAACTGCAGAGTCAAAGGTAGTTGATTATATTTTGTAGCAGATGAGGGGGGTATTGCATATCAAAATTTTGATATGCAAAAAGGTACGCCGTTATGAGATTTTTATCTAGCAAACTCTACGGCTCTGCTCTCACGAATAACATTTACTTTAATCTCACCCGGATATTGGACTTTTGCTTCTATCTCTTTAGCTATCTCTTTTGCCATTAAAACAGCCTCATCGTCATTTATTAGCGATGCATTTACGATAACCCTTACTTCCCGTCCTGCATTTATCGCAAAAGCTTGTTTTACACCTATATGTTCGGAAGCTATCTCTTCTATCTCCGTTACTCTCTTTAAGAAGCTCTCTAAAACTTCTCTTCTAGCACCCGGTCTTGCAGCCGATAGTGCGTCAGCAGCACAAACTGCACCACACTCTATAGAGTTAATCTCTTCATATCCATGGTGAGCATAAATCGCATTTAAAACTATACTATGCTCATTGTAGCGATTGCAAATAGCTGCACCCAAATCCACATGGTTGCCTTCGCTGTCGTGCGTAAGTGCTTTGCCTATGTCATGCAGTAATCCTGCTCTTTTTGCAAGTCTAACATCTCCACCCATTTCAGCAGCCATAATTCCTGCCAGATGAGCAACTTCAAGAGTGTGAGCAAGAGCATTTTGCCCATAACTTGCACGATAACGAAGCTTGCCGATAAGCTTTATAAGTTCAGGATGCATAACGCCTACATCTAAATCGGCTACTATTTCTTCACCTTCATTTAGTGTATTTGATTCAAATTCATCACAAACTTTATTATAAATCTCTTCAATACGGGCAGGCTGAATACGACCGTCTTGTATAAGAAGCTCTATGGTTTTTGTTGCAATGGCGCGTCTATAGAGATTAAAACTGCTTACAAGAATTATATTTGGAGTATCATCTATAATGATATCTACACCCAAAAGAGTCTCAAGAGTTTTGATATTTCTACCCTCTTTACCGATTATGCGACCTTTTAACTCATCATCAGAGAGGTTAATCATATTTGTAAGTCTCTCGGCTGCAAACTCACCCGCATATCTGCTTGTAGCTTGAGCTAAAATATAATTTGCTCTTTTTTTTGCCTCATTTTTAGCTTCATTTTCATATTTTCTAACAATATGAGCTATTTGTGCACGAGACTTTTCTTCTACTTTTTCCAGCAAAACAACTTTTGCTTCATCTTTTGTCATACCAGCACAATGCTCAATCGCATTTAGTGCTTCATCCATTTTTTCTTCATATCTCTTTTTAAGTGAACTTAGAGATTTTTCATTTCTTTTTAAATCAACTTGTCTAGCTTTTAAAGTGGCAACTTCATCTTGAAGCTTTTTCTCTTCATTTTGTTTATAACGCTTAAAACTTTGCTCTTTTCTTATAATATCATCTTCTCTTTGTAGAAGATCTATCTTGGCTTTTTCTTTTGCGCTTTCATATAGCTTTGTAGCTTCTAACCCTATCTCTTGAGATTTGATATTGGCTTTATATAAAAGCAACTGTGCTTCATTTTCAATCGCACCTGCTTGAGCTTTAGCTTTTTCGACATAAATATCAAAATTAGCACTAGTTATTTTTTTAGAGATGAAAAATCCAACAAGCCCACTAACGACAGCCGCTGAGCCGCCTATTAGTACCTCATTTAACATTTTACTTCCTCTTTATAGCCATATTTTTATTTTGCACCTTAATATGCGGTGTGATAATTAAATCGCATGTGATGTCATAATCATCACAAATAAATTTTTTTGTAAAACAAAATTCTGATTGTATAAAAATTGTGTATGGTCTCTTTTTCAACTTTGCAAAGAAACGATCATACATCCCTTTTCCAAAACCAACTCTTTGTAAATTTCCATCTACACCAACTATCGGTACTATGGCTATATCTATTTTTTTAATTTTTCTTAAACTGTTTCCCGCTTCATAAATACCAAACTTTTTTTTCTTAAGCGGTAACCTAAATGGTACCATCTTAAAACTTTCGCCTTCCATAAACGGTACGAAAATATCATATTTTTTTCTGAGTATTTTAATTGATTTTGCCGTATCTGCTTCAAAAGGCAAAGATGTATAAAAAAGTATATTTTTATTTTTATGTTTTTTAAGTTCTTGAAGCAACAAAGAGCTTATTTTTGCATTTTTGTACATACTATTATGTTTTGGACTATTTTTAATTTTATCTAGACAATTTTGTCTAAAAATTGTTTTTGTAAGAGGCATATAAAATCTTTATGGTTATAATTTTGTTTATTTTACTCAAAAAACAGAAAACAAGGCAGGCAAATGTTTAAAAAATATATTTTATTTATATCGATATTATTAGCGATTTTATTTCAAGGTTGTTCCGATAACAAAGAAAAAACCAGTAGCGCAAATGAGATGCTCTCAGGTCCGGAGTATGTGTTAACGGGTCTTGATAAAAAAGAGTATGTTGTAAAGAAAAGTGCTAATGGTTTTGTTTTAGAGGGCGCAAAAGACAAAGTAGTTATTTTTGACATATTTGCAACTTGGTGTCCGCCTTGTCGTGCAGCAGCTCCTCACTTAACTTCTCTTCAAGAAAAATATAAAAACGACCTTATTGTTATTGGACTTACCATTGAAGATAAGATAGAAAATTCAAAACTGCAAGAGTTTGCAGAGAAATATAAAGCAAAATATATTTTGGTAAATTCGGATCAGAACCGTCGCTTAAGCGATGCAATCGTAAAAGAGTTGAAACTTGGCGAGAGATATCCAATTCCTACTATGGCAATGTATAAAAACGGAAATTTAATCAATCATTATGTCGGTGCTACACAAGAAGAGTTTGTGGATAGCGACATTAGAAACGCTTTAGGTAAATAGATGTTCGGATTTATAAAAAAATCGCTTAGTAAAACAGTAGAGGCTATAAAAGCAGTAGTTCCAAAAAAGCAGCTTTCGTTTTCTAAAAGCGAGATTGAAGATATTTTGCTTGAAGCTGATGTAGAGTACGAGTTAGTAGAAATTATTTTAAATGAGATATATCAAAGCAAGGTGACTCGTGATATTCTTCGACCAAAATTACTCGCCACACTTGCACATACAACTTATAAAGAGCCGGAATTTACCTCTCCGTTTGTTGAGTTAATCGTTGGAGTAAATGGTGCAGGAAAGACAACGACTATATCTAAACTTGCTCTAAAATATAAAAATGAGGGTAAAAAAGTTATTCTTGGCGCAGGAGACACTTTTCGTGCTGCTGCCATAGAACAACTTACTCTTTGGGCAAAAAAATTGGACATTCCAATAGTGGCTTCAAAGCAGGGGCATGACAGCTCCGCTGTAGCCTATGACACCATAGATTCTGCCAAGTCAAAAGGGTTTGATAATGTCATCATTGATACTGCAGGAAGACTTCATACTCAAACAAATTTGGCAAATGAGCTGAAAAAAATCAACCGTATTTGTGATAAAGCTCATAGTGGCGCACCTCATAGAACTATTCTTATCATTGACGGAACACAAGGAAATTCTGCAATCGCTCAAGCAAAAGCATTTCATGAGATGATAGGAATTGATGGAATTATTATCACAAAACTTGACGGAACGGCAAAAGGCGGAAGCATTTTTAGTATTGCTTATGCTCTTGGACTCCCAATTCTTTATGTCGGCACCGGTGAAAAACCTGAAAATTTAACACCGTTTGATAAGTACGAGTTTGTTGACGGTCTGCTTGATGCTATGTTTGAGGAAGAGATAATTTAAAGGATAACCGTCATTGCGAGAAGCAAAGCGACGAAGCAATCCACGAAGAGCAGACTGCCACGGACAGAGCCTCGCAGTGACGGTTGTTTGTCATTGCGAACGGAGTGAAGCAATCCATGAAGAGCAGTGACATCTTTTTTAAGTTCTAAAAACTTCAAGCTTAGCATGCAACTCATCCGTCATAGAGTTTAGATGATCAGCTGCGGCTGCAATCTCTTCAACATTTCTTGCATTTTTAGAAGAGATTTCATTGATTTGAGA
>Ga0074197_1000200_pt1 | contig 86989 bp, 83 predicted proteins | sample EPASupsiteSAE305_FD_64526 | JGI IMG/M metagenome (GOLD analysis project Ga0074197, IMG submission 64526) | Bioremediated contaminated groundwater microbial communities from EPA Superfund site, New Mexico - SAE3-05 reassembly with SPADES | ecosystem: Environmental > Aquatic > Deep subsurface >... | reverse complement strand
TCCGCTCTGTGGCTGTATGCAAACCCCAGTCTGGATCAAAAGCAACTACAAGATGAACGTGGCCAGGCCCGGAATTCGGGGAGTGCATCCCATCGGCCGGGCTACTTCCCTGTATGACTCCGGACTCAATCCGCCCTACATGGGCGCCTTGGGTTCCAACGACGAGTTCCTCTGGGTGGTCTACCGCAAGCAACGGTGCTGCACATGCTGCGAATAAGTTGGAGGATACTTCCGGTGGTGCTGATAATCGCCCTCTTTCAGGACGAGATGGGCGTCTTTGCGGAAGAACGCAAGGAAGCAGGAGAACTGGTGGAGAAGTTGGTCGAGAAGGCCCGTAAACTCAGTGAGACCATGCACCTGCCTGAGAATGCTCATAACGACAAGGGGCAGGAAGCAGCTCAGCAAACAGCGAAAGAATACAACTCGCCTGATTTCCAAGAGAAGCTCCGTTGCCAGATGGAAAGGATCCAACAAAGCGGTCCACAGCAGGAACAGGCAATGAAAGCGCAGGAGAAAGGTGCGATTGCCGCCCAGGAGTCGGTCTACCTCTTCCTTTCCAGTTCCATACCCGAGAGCTTGGTGAACCGATACCTGATCGATATTGGCCGAACCGGCGAACAACGGATTGTGCCGGCCCTGTTTGGTCTGCCGCAAGGATTGGAAGGCAGGCGCTTCAATGCCGACTATTTTAACCGGGTAATGCACACCGATCCGGGATGTAGGGATACACCCGAATCTCCCTGTCAGCGGCTGGAAATACCGCTACGGGTCAACCCGGAGTTGTTCACCCGATACAACATCATCGAGGTACCGGCACTGGTCTATGACAACGGCCAGAATTCCTGGTCGATCCATGGGGAAGCAGAGCTGGCCTACCTGCTGGAAAAGGTTGGCAAGGCGGCAAACAATTCCGCTTTGGCTGGCATCGGTGCCAAATTGCGAGGTAACCAATGAACGAACCGATAGAAGCACGTGACGAAGAAAGCGGGGCAACGGTTTCTCCCGGCTACCTGGAGGTGATCGGTATCGTCCTAGTCATCGTTCTGGTGGCATTATTCGCCTACGATCGGTTTCTGGTCCCCAAGGTGAAGGTGGCTGATCTAAAGGGATACCTGCAGGAGCAAAAAACCTTGCTTGCTGCCGGGACCATTACCGAAGAGCAGTGGAAACGAAATCTCGACACCCTGGAACTGGTGTTCCAGGAACAACCTCGTCACCATCTGATCATTCTCAAGGATGTGGTGCTGCACCATGACCCGAATACCGAACTCAAGCTCAAATAAACCGTTCTGGCGGTTGAACCGGCGGGAACAGACCGTGACCGTCGTCTTTCTCGCCTTCCTCCTGGTCGGCGCCTGGCTGCCCGGACGGATCACCGTGGCCACCAGTGGTTCGCTGGAGCATCGGGTCTTTTTTCTCCTGCCAGCACCCGCCAAGGTGGAGCTGGGCGATTACCTGGTCTTCCGTCGCCAGGATCTCTCGCAGGTGCAGCCGGGACTGCGCTTGGATCATAACCAGATGCTCAAGCGGGTCGGCTGTCTTCCGGGCGATCAACTGACCACCGACGAAAACCACCACTTTTTCTGCAATGGCAGACCCTTGGGGCAGGCATTGGAAGCGGATAGCAAGGGTCGCCCCTTGCCCCTATTCTCCTTCACCGGGCCGGTCCCGGCGGACAAATTGTTCATGGTCGGCACTCATCCCCGCAGTTATGACAGTAAATACTATGGGTTCATCGATGTTCACGAGATCAGCCATCAAGCTCTGCCGCTTTGGTAGCGTGGGCTTGAGTCTGGTGCTGCTGACCACGCCAGTCTGGGCCAGGAACTCCATGCCCTCGGCGACCACCAGCTTTTATCAGGAGAGCAAGCACGGCTGGTTCTGGTATGAGGATCCGGCTCCGGTGGTCGAGGAGGACCGGGAGATGCCTGCAACGGAGCCCAAGGCCTCCCCTTTATCTCGTGAGGTGTCCTTAGCCCACTATTCCACGGAAACCCTGTGGAACATGCACCCGGACGATTTCCAGCAGTTGCTGAACGGCCTGCAGAAGAAGGCGGTCCAGTACCCAACCGAGCAGAACATCCTGGAATACCTCTCCATCCAGGACATTGCCCGGCGCAAGGCCCTAGCCTACGCCAATGCGGCCCAGTTCGTCACCCAGAAACGGGCAGACCTGTTTAATATCAGCCAGGTCTACCCCACCTCCAGCCCGGGCACCCTGGCCCGGGTTCAGATGCAGCAGGAGGAGATCGCCGGCACCATCCGCGAAGCTGGGAAAGATCATGCCCTGCTGTTCTTTGCTGCAGCCGGTTGTGGTTTCTGCGAAAAGCAGGCCCAGATCCTGGCTTACTTTGTCGACAAATACGGCTGGCAGGTCAAACCGGTGGATATTGAACGTGAACCCAACCTGGCCCTGCGCTTCAACATCACCACCACCCCGACCTTGCTCCTGATCAGGCAGGACAGGGAGGCCTCGATGCCCATTGCAACCGGCGTGGCCACACTCCCGGAGATCGAGCGCAATCTCTACCAGGCAATCCGCTCAATGCGGGGTGACACCTCCATGGAATCGTTCACCACCTATGATTTTCAGAAAGGCAGCGCCCTGGACCCTACCTCGATCCTGAAGATCCAGACGCCTTGGCGAGGAACCGATCCAGCAAACACGTCATCCAGGAAACCATCACCATGAAAAAAATTCTCTTTCCCACCATTATCGCTATGGCCATCTCCGCCCAAACAGCGCAGGCCGGTTGGGTTGACGACTGGCTGCAGCAGCAGGCGGGAAGCACTCCCAATTATTTCAGCGGGCAGCAGCGCGGTTACTACTCCGGCGGCAGTTTCTCCGGCCGCTGGCCCAGCACCGCCGAATATCCGGTCACCGTGGAGGTGCCTCGGATCAAGAGCGGCTGCGGCGGGATCGATGTGTTCATGGGCGGCTTCAGCTTCATGAACACTGATTACCTGGTCAACAAGCTCCAGGCCATCCTCACGGGTGCCCCGGCGGTGGCCTTTGATCTGGCCCTGAAAACGCTTTGCGAGCAGTGCTCGAATACCATCAAGAACTTCGAGGCCCTGGCCGACAATCTCAACTCCATGCAGTTGGATGAATGTGCCGCTTCCAAGGAATTGGTAGGGATCGTGGCTAATGAAAACGGTTTCCACTCCTCCGAGGTGATGCGGGAGCGGCTTGGCACCGCCATCAAGGAGAACAAACTGGTCAGCGGTACCGCCGAGATGTGGGATATTCTCACCAAGCAGGACCGGGCCAACAACAACCAGCCCCAATCAGCCGACGTGGCGGATGTGACCAGCGGCTGCAATGCCGACATGACCAATATCTTTCTCGCCGGTGGTTCATTGCTGGCCAATGTCGGCTCGCGGATGAGTATTCCGGCCAGCCATATCGATCTGATCCGGGGACTGGTGGGGGATGTGCAGTTGGAAGGCTCTGCCAATGCCTACCGGATCTCGGCCATCCCACCCTGTCCGCAGAACAATCCGGATGACATCAAGGCCTTCACCGAAGGCGCGGTTTACATCAAGAGTACAACCGGCGCATGCAGCCAGATCAACGATGCCAACCGGGACCTGGTCGCCCATATCAGCACCACCCTGAACAGCATTGCCGACAAGGTGGAAACCAAGGGAACGCTCACCACCGCCGAGCAGACCTTCCTCGAATCCAACCCGTTGGCCACCCTGCCGATTCTCAAGACCGCCGTGGGCACCAGCACCAGGGCGACGATCATCCCCGGCCTAGCTGACATTACCGCTAAGGCCTACAGCCTGCAGATGCTCTCCGATCTCTATCTCCGGGGTGAATCGATTGCCGCCAAAGCCAAGGAGATGCTGGAGAAGAAGGCCGGGCCCTCCACTGGGCAGGGGCCGGAGAAGTGTGCTGCCGTGCTCTTTGCCGAACATGCCGACCAGAGCATCACTGCCATGCTGGCCCGGATTCGTGCACTCAAGGAGTCGGCCAAGACCAGCTATGTCGCCGCTGCGAATGAAATGAACACCACGGTTGCCTATCTCAACCACATGCAGCGGATGGAGGTGCAGATGGCGGCCGAGATCACCCGGCGCTACGGCAAGGACCTGGCCGCGAGGATGCAGATGTGATGAACAAGAAATACATGACGAAGTGGGGCTTGTTCCCTCTGGCCTTGGGCGCCATTCTCCTCTCGGCCGGGTCTGCCCTGGCCCTGGATATGGAGTATTACACCTACGGTGGCTTCAATCCCATCGTCCAGGCCTTCATCCGTATTGCTCTGATCTTCAGCGATGCAAGTTATCAGGGGCTTATCTTTGTGATGACGGTCATCGGCATCATGGCCGGGGCAGCAGCCTGGATCGCCCGGGCCACCACTGGCGCCCGGATCATCCCCCTCACCTGGACTGTGCCGGTGATCTTCGGAGCGATCGTCTATCTGGCCGTCTTCATTCCCAAGGGCAACATTACTGTCTATGACCCGGTACTCAACCGCTTCCAGACGGTGGGCGATATTCCGGATGCCATTGTCTTCACCGCCGGCACCCTCAACCTGATCGAACGTGGGCTGGTGGATATCATTGATACCTCGGCGGCACCCGATGCCGCCTATACCCAGACCGCTGGGGGCATTGGCTTCAAGACCCTGGAGTCGGTCAAGGGTTCCGCCCCCAAGGACAACTATGCCCGCACCTCCATGATTCGCTACGTCAAGGACTGCGTCACCTTCGAACTGATGCGGCCGGGCACCACGCTTTCCCTGGATGACCTACGCAACACCAGCACCGATTTCCTGGTCAATCTCGCCCAAGCGGTCAATCCCTCGGTCTACACCGTCTACTACGATGCCGCGAGTCCTGCCGGCACCGCCATGACCTGTACTCAGGCCTGGACCAACCTGCAACCGATCTACGCCACCGCCGCTAACTATACCGAGTCGATCCGCAAGGTCTGCAGCAAGTCCTACTACGATCCCAGCAGTGCCACCGAGCTGGCCACCTGCCGCAATCAGATCGCAAATACACTCAACTTCACCACCGGCACAGCGGTGACGCCGGAGCGGATCATCCAGCAGCGGCAGATTGCCGAGATCCTCTACAACTTCTATTTCCAGGATGATGTCGAGACCTCCATGCTGATGGAAAGCGACCGCAAAATTACCACCTCCGGTTTGGGCATCGGCCTGACCATGAATGAATGGATACCGATCATCCGGGCGGTGATGACCGCCATTGCCATTGGCGTGATTCCATTCCTGGTGCTCTTTCTCCCCACCCCAATCGTCGGCAAGGCAGCCTCGGTGATGCTGGGCTTCTTTGTCTTCCTCTCCACCTGGGGGGTGACCGACGCGGTAATCCATGGGGCGGCCATGGATTATGCCGCCCGCAACTTCGAGGAGGTCCGGCAGTCGAGTCTTGGGGTCTATGCCATGGCCGCCCTGCCTTCGGTCTCCACCAAGATGCTGGCCATGTTCGGCGTCATTCGATCCGCAGGGATTATGCTCGCCAGCCTCTTTTCCATGATGCTGATTCGCTTCGGTGGCCATTCCCTGGCCATGCTCGCCGGCAATCTGAGCAGTCTTGTCCAAGGAGCAGGCAGTCATGCCGGGGCCCTGTTGACTCCGGATGGCCTCTCGTCAGCCATGCGTCAGCAAACCAGGGCCGCTGGCCTGTTGGACGGGATGGCTGAGCATCGCTTTGCCAACTTGGCTGCCGCTGAATCCTGGGGACTGCACAAGTCTGTGGGTGGACATACCGCTGCCATGAACGCCCGCAGGAGCCTGCAACTGTCGGGGCAGATTCCACCCAAGACATCACAGGGCGACTTTGCCACCATGATGGCCTCGGCCAACCAAAGTGTCGGCACAACCTCCGGACCGGTGACCATTTCCACCGGTCCGGATGGATTCGCAACCCGAATGCGGTCCGAATCAGTCAATCCGGACGGCTCTTCCAGTGTCGTCACTCTTGGTCCGGGTGGAACCGGTACTCAGGAGGACATCCTTGCCGCCGGCAAGGCCTCTTACGTGGTGGATAGTGATGGAGCTAAAACCACCACCCAGGCCTCGGTTCATGGCCTTGATCCGGTCAAGGTGGGGGCTATGGCGGTACAGCAGAAGGTGGCTGGAGCTGCCAAGACCCTGGGGAGTGACAGTAACTGGGGGATGCTCTGGCAGCAGGTGCAGAGGGATAGTCTGTCCGGTGGAGAAAACAGGAGTTACTCCGACACGCTCAACAACTCTCTCAGCAACAGTTGGAAACGGGCATTTAACGATCAATCCAGCTTTATCCACTCGCTGGATGAAACTCAGAGAAACCAGTTGCAAGGAATGCTGGGATCTGGTGGCGAAATCAAAGGTGCAAGAATTGGCGCCAATGGACAACTTTCGATAGTTGGAAGCGATGGAGAAAGATTAACTTTTAATATTTCTGAGGACATGGCCAAAGCCTTTTCCCGAGACGAAGCTAAAGTGCGCTCTGAAGCAGTTGCTCAGACATTCAGCAATGGTCGTGGATTGGATTACCTCGCCAATGTGGCCAAGCGTATCGGGGCTACAGAGGCCTACTCTATCATTGATGAGGCCCGGTCAATCAGTAGGTCACAGGAATCCTATGGTGCAGATCTGACCACAGCTCTGGTGAAGAATTACGCCCGAGAGCGCTATGGCGAGGAAACCCCGGAGACGATCCGTAAAACCATCAGCGATTTCAACAGTTATGTCACGCAACACGGTGCAGCCGGCGTCCACAATATGCGTGACATTGTCAGTGGCTTTGTCAGCGGGCACGGATATGGTTGGGGCAGTACCCACTCAGAGGTGCAAGGAACCATCCACAACACCCGGAATCGGATCCATGACCAAGGGTTGATGAAAGACTTTGTCGATCAAACGGCTGGATCAATTCGTTCCAACACCGCCGGCATTACCGTGGGAAGTATCCAACCTCCCGAAAGTCCCCTCCCGTTACTAAAACCGGATGGGACACGAACCATATCCGATGCTGATAATCTGCGGAGCGTCAATCGTCATGAAGAATCCGGGCAAGGTCGAATCCGCACTGATATGAAGGGAATGGCTACAGAAGGGATCGGCAAGGTGTTCAAAGGGGTGGTGGACAGCCAGTGGAATCGTCCGACTTCGGAAGGGTACTTTCAGGCGCCACCAGAGAATAAATTAGCTCCGGGTGAAGGAAACCCCGGAGCTGAAGTGGAGATACATAAAAGGAAATGAGCTATCTTCGAAAAAAAGAGGACAAAACGACTTAGCTATCATCCCCATGATAAATATTCCCTGGATAGGATCGCCAAGAGAAACAAAACTCCGGCTCTTCTTTGATATCAGAAAACAAATCCTCAGTGTTTGAAATGGTTTTCCAAGAAGCTGCGAAACTGGATGCCAACCCACTTGCGGAAAAAGGCCGCACCGGAACCGATTCATCCATCAATCGGCCACAGGACTGGCACATCGCGCTGTCTTCGGACTCATACCCGCAATGGGGGCAGATGGTGGTCCAAATGGTCTGGTCAGACATGATTGTTCTCCGGTGTGCTGGATTGCGGGATGATCAGTACCGGTTCGTGTACGAGAGAATACGTTTCCAGCTAACTCTTATCATGTTTTCGAGAAAAGTCAAACCATCGGAAATAGCCTTACAATTAACAGATACGAGGATTGAGGTGGTTCAAAAAGAACGAAAGCTCATTGCATTGTTTTCGCTCCTGGCCGGTTTTCTACTTTTCTCCGCGTCGAGCTGCACTCTACCGACCACCGCCGGGGCAACCGTTGCTGCCTATATAGATGTTCAAGGGAACCTCCATTATGTGCGAGGCAAGAACAGTCGGACGAACAAAAAGATCACAACCAACCGACCATTCCCGCGATCAGCAAGTGATTCCCCCTCTCAAACAATCAACACCTTCATCCATGCAGCCGCCACCGAACACGGCATTGACCCCTTGCTGATCAAGGCCATCATCAAAGCCGAATCGAATTTTGACCCTGCCGCTGTTTCGCCCAAGGGAGCTCAGGGGTTGATGCAACTCATGCCGGCTACGGCCAGGGATTTGCAGGTTGTTGACCCCTATGACCCTCAAGACAACATTGCCGGAGGCACCAAATACCTGCGTTCCCTGCTCGACAACTATGAATGGGATGTAGAACTCAGTCTCGCCGCCTATAACGCAGGACCGGGTAATGTCAAAAAAGCAATCCCCAATATCCCCGAAACCAGGGAGTATGTGGCGAAAGTGTTGGGCAATTACCAATCCTATCAAATGAAAAGGTAAATCGTACCGCCACCTGCGGGTATCCATTCAGAAAATCTCAATTCGGCTTGAATTCAGTCTCCCAGAGCCCTTTTTACGGGACAGTGGAGCCATCAAGCATCCTTTCCTTCTGATTCCCCCTCCAGCATTTCCATCAACTCTGCCTGAAATGCCTCATCCCGCATCAATTTCTTGGCCAAGGCGTGACACAACGCGCTTGCTAGTCCGTTCATGTCAGGGGACTCGACATCCATGGTGATTTCGCCATCGTCGGAGGTGGAGAGAATGAGTGCGGCCTGATTGTTGTTGAGTTCCATTTCAGTGCTCCGTCATTTGCGCTTTATACAATATTTCATCGGGATAGATTTCCAGGGAATCGCCAGCCTGTAGCGGAAATTCCTTGGGTAACTGGGTCTGGATTACGCCAAACACCGTCTCGCCTTCGATGTGCTCCACTTCCAGGTCCAGATAGCCACCATCGGCACGAACATTCTTGCCGGCGCCTATGCGAAAAAAGACTCGAATGGTGACCACATCGCCAACATGGAGGTGCTGAAGATCGACTCCTGGGTAGTCGGGAAATTTGTTGGGGTAATAATCCGGCACCTTGGCGTTTTCCATACTGAAGACGTGGTAGCCGTTTTCCAGGATCTCCTTGAAAAAGGGGAAACTGTCGTTTTGTGCGGGGAACTTCAAAATGTTCTTTTTTTTCATTGCGTTGGTCGCCGGGTACAATTAGACAGAATCAGAAGGCGTGATCGATTTTATCATGCGATGCCGCTGAACAGCTTACCCCGCATTCCAGGGTGCTGCAAACGCATCAGCCGCGAGGGTACGGGAGCCTTTTTGTGTCATCGAAACATGCTCAACCTTCTCAGATTGATTGTTCAAGACCAGAAAGGAAGCCTCTATAACAAGAAGTTGCTGACCCGACCAGGCAAATACTGCACCACCTGTAAGCAGGAAGGATACCGGAGCATGAACCACGTCACCCATACCACCATCGTCAACTTTATCTGGGGTATTGCAACCGGCAAGTATCGGGCAGTGATTCTGGACAATGCCGGAGATTATGCAGATATGGAGGCCGGAGAATGAGCGTCGGCCGTTCCACGGAATATTTTGCCGGTCTTGTCCGTGAGCTGCGCAAGTTGCCCCAGGAAACAGAATGGGTGGAATTCAAGCACAATAATGCCAATCTCCAGGAGCTTGGCGAATACCTCTCCGCTCTGGCCAATTCTGCAGCGCTTCTGGGCAAGGTGAACGCCTATCTGGTCTGGGGAGTGGATAACCAAACCCACGATATCATCGGCACCACTTTCAAGCCCGCTGGCGTAAAGTACGGTAACGAAGAACTGGAAAGTTGGCTGCTTCGCCTCCTGGAACCCAAGATCAATTTCCGCTTTCATGAGTTGACAATCGAGGATAGGCCGGTAGTGCTTCTGGAAATTGGCGCCGCCTTCCGGCATCCAGTGCGATTCAGCGGCCTGGAGTATATCCGAGTCAGCTCCTACAAGAAAAAACTCAAGGATTACCCGGAAAAGGAACGAGCCCTTTGGCGGGTCTTTGACCAGGTCCCCTTCGAGCGGGGCGTTGCGGCTGAACATGTCAGTGGCGAAGAGGTTCTTAAACTGCTCGATTATCCCGCCTATTTCGACCTTCTGGAGCTACCCCCGCCGGATGGCCGAGCCGCAATCCTCGACGCCTTGGGTAAGGATGAGCTAATCCAATCGAGTCAGGCAGGCAATTGGAACATCACCAATCTCGGAGCACTCCTCTTTGCCAAAAAACTGGAAGAATTTCCAGGGTTGCGGCGCAAGCCAATACGGGTTGTTCACTATAGAGGCCGTGGGCGGGTCGAAACACTCCGGGAGCAGACCGGCTACAAGGGATACGCCAGCGGTTTTGAAGGCTTGATTGCTTTCATCATGGCTCTGGTGCCAAGCAATGAAGTGATTGAGCAGGCCTTGCGACGGACGGTGCCGATGTTTCCGGAACTGGCGGTACGGGAATTGGTGGCCAATGCGTTGATCCATCAAGACCTCTTCGTCACCGGGGCGGGGCCGATGGTGGAAATTTTTGATGACCGGATGGAGATCACCAACCCAGGAGAGCCGTTGGTCGACACACAGCGGTTTCTGGATACTCCACCCAAATCCCGCAACGAATCACTGGCCTCCTTGATGCGCCGATTTCGTATTTGTGAAGAACGCGGGAGTGGTATCGATAAGGTGGTCGCCCAAGTTGAGGCCTATCAACTGCCTGCCCCAGCTTTCGAGGTTCCGGAAGGGTTTACCAGGGCTATTCTGTTTGCACATCGACCGCTGAACGAAATGGACAAGGCCGACCGGGAGAGAGCCTGCTACCTCCACGCCTGCCTGAAATGGGTGATGCGTGATTACTTGACCAATGCCTCGCTCAGAAAGCGGTTTGGGGTTGAAGAGAGAAACAAGGCCGCCGTTTCCCGGTATATCCGTGAGGCTGTCGAGGATGGGAAGATCAAGCCCTTTGACGAAGAGGCACCCAAGAAATTGATGAAGTATGTTCCTTTCTGGGCCTGATTTTCATTGATGGGTAATTGATGGAAGCCGTTATGGTCGAGGGGGATATCAAGGTAACACATTGATATACTGCATATTCAACCAGAAAATTTTCATTGATGGGTAATTGATGGATGGGGAATTAATGATCAACAGAAACTGGTTTGAGAACTTTTTAGATCGCTCCCATCCGAGGGCCATGGTGGGCTCAATTTCCAGATGATAAAAAAGGCCGTAAGAGTATGAGCCGATTGATTGCGATCTCCGGTTGCGAGAATGCCAACCGTAAGGCGGATGTCGTCTACGTCCACGGGTTGGGTGGCGATGCACATGGGACGTGGCGTCACGGTAAAGACGATTCGACCTCTTGGCCGCATAGGTTGGGAGAAGAGTTTCCGAAAATCGGAGTCTGGTCGCTGGACTACGCTGCCAGCCCGACGTGCTGGTTGCGGCTGCCTCGACTGTTTGGTATCGGCTCCCGTGACTCCGGATACAGCATGCCCTTACCTGATCGCGCACTACAGGTGCTTGATCTCCTCCGCCAAAGAGGCCTTGGCCAATACCCCCTCATGTTTATCTGCCATAGTCTGGGTGGTCTTCTGGTGAAACAGTTGCTCCGAAAGGCCAGCGACTCCAGAGACTCTCGAATGCAAGAGGTAGCTCGCAACACGCGCGCCGTTCTTTTCCTCGCCACGCCACATGCGGGAGCAACGTTAGCTTCTCTCGCCAATACCTTTCGGAAAATCTTTCGTACCACAGTCAGCGTCGAGGACCTTCGCGAGCACGATGCCCATCTTCGCGACTTGTATAACTGGTACCAATATCATTCGACACGTCTCGGGATTGAGACGGTCACATATTTCGAATTGCGCTCCATCAAAGGAGCCCCGCTCATCGTCACTCCCACCTCGGCCAATCCAGGAGTAGGCATCGATCCAGTAGGGCTTGACGAAGATCACATCTCCATTGCCAAACCACGTGATTGGAACGCCCAGGTTTGCTGTGCAGCGCAGGATCTCCTGCGAAACCAAGTGCTCGCAGAGCGACATGCCGTTTCAAGTATCTCTTCAAGCGTAGCACCTGACGATGTAGCGTCCATTCCTCCAGACCAAGCTGGCAAACTCATCGATACCATCCAGCAGCAAGCGAACGTCATGGGCTTGCAGGCAAACGTGATTGATCGGCTCATCTCGCAGCATGATGCCCCGTTCAGCGTGAAATACTCCTTTCAAGCAACACAAGACGGCGAGACAAGCTATGTGCCGATCGAAGGACAAACTTGGGAAAATAAATTCCCGATAACGCGGATGCCTCGGCAAGAGGCAGAGGGAGTTTTTGGCGAGGCATTTGCCAAGTCTAACGAGCGAATAACTCTTACGGATATTGCCGACATAATCGAGAGACTGGAGACCGCAGACGACATAATAGCAGAGATCCGCGCACAACTTGCTGTGTGGAATAATGACGCAGCACTTCTTCTTTCATGTCGGCTCGACGACCATTTGAGAGATTTTGAAGTCTCCACCTGTCCACGTCTACTTGAGTACCTCTTTTTGCTGGCGCGTGTCCACGTGATTCGTGCGGAGAAGAAGGACCAGGAGGCATTAGCACACATCAAGAAGGCAAATGACTTCCTCACCCAAATTGAGGCGCACTTGGAAGTCTCACCTCAACCGGCGCTTGCTGCAGAGGTGAACGCGCTCAGAGGATCGATAGAAAACCTTACAAGCGGGTCCGAGGCCGCACTTCAGTTTCTAGCCGACCTCGACGATCCCTATGCGATTCGGATTCGCCTTGCGATGCACCTGAACAAGCGGGATATTAATGAGGCAATAGAACTTATCGAGGACAAACCCCCACACTTGAAATGGTGCGACCTCGGAGTCTCAGCCTATATAGCTGCGGATCGTCGACATGATGCAATGGCACTCGTTGACTGGGCTAAGGAACAAGGCGATCGGAGTAAATATCCCCAGTGTGTTGTTTGCCTCGCCGATGCGTCCCTTGTTCGAGCGTTGGCCAATCAGAAGCCGGGAAAAAACATCCTACCGAAAGATCTCTGTGATGCTGAACGGGAGGCTGTACAGCAGGTTCTCAGGGATATCGCCCCTGTCTTGTCCTCCATCATCACCAAGGGCTCTGTCGATTCGGAACTGGCAAACGTTGCTGTCAAGATCGGTTGGCAGGCACATCTTTTATTAGGGCATCGTGACGAAGTTGCGACGCTTGCACGGTTAATGTCAACTCGCACGCCTGTGCCAACCGACGTGGCACGCAGCGTTATGAGCGGTTACATGACTCCTCCTCAGGATCTTCCTAAGCGATTGCGAGAAGACCATCCTGACGACCTAGACGCTAACATTCTTGCGGCTGTCGTTGAATCGCATATGGGGCAGCATACAACAGCGTACGAAGAAGCGAAAAAACTGCTCGCGCTCGCAGACTCTAATGAGAAGAAGAAAGAACTCTTTAAGTTGTTCCAGCAACTCTGGCAAGAATTGGATGGCGATGCTGTCGCGGAATGCGAAAATATCGCCCGCCTACTGGTTGACGACTATCCGCAGCTACAGGCCTTGTTTGATGCTGATCGGGCACTTCGCGCTGGCAATGGGGTCGAAGCGCTTGAGATACTCGACAATCAGAGGGCGGAGGACGATCTATACTGGCTGCAATTGCGAGGTAATGCCCTGATGCAGCAAGGCCGTCTCGCAGAAGCAGTCGAGATGTTCCAGCTTGCTGCGCGTCGGACCGGCGCTTCCGTGCTACTTCACCAAACAGCGGACCTTGCCTTCCAGTCTGAAAAAGTGGCTGTTGCAGTGGAATGCTACGAGGCGTTGATTGCGACAGAGCCCGACAATCTCATCGCGCGTGGCAATCTCGCTTCGCTCTACATATTCCATCTGCACGACATAGACAAAGCTGCAATCCAATTCCAAGCACTGCACGAAGCTGAGCCAAAAAATCCAGTTTACATTGTGAATTTGGCAATTTGTCTGGCCCAACTCTATCGGCCGACGGAGAGCCTAGCCTTGTATGACGAAGCCTGCGAGACCGCCCCCCCGGACCTCCGTGCCGTGTTGGGACGAGCTGAACTCCACTTGAGCCTGGGTGCCCCAGATGCCGCCTTCGCCTCTCTTCGGCAGTTCCGAGATACTCTTTGGGATTCGCCAGACTTCCTTCTCGCGTGCATGAATACTGCATATGCGGCAGGTGACGAGCAATTCGTACACGAGGCTCTCACCAAGCTCAATGAACTCCGTGCTGACGGACTCGTCAACGAGAATGCATTCCGCTTGGTTCATACTGACGAAGCCCTTGAATTTTTCAAAGAGTCCTTTAAGGCCGAGGAGGACAGAAGGAAGGTCATCCACACGGAAATGCTCAAAGGAAGCATGCCGTGGGTGTGGGTGGCGCAGCTCTCCGCAGATGCGGTGTACTGGGCTTGGCGACTGCGCACGCAAGAGCTTGGTTGGGTTGGAGACGACCCGGTCAACCGCACGAGCTACACAATCTACTCGACGAACGGATTCCACGCCGGAGAAATGGAGAATGGCCGTCGCGCATTGCGGCTATTGAAATGTCCGCCGCTCGGCACACCGGTCGTCGCCGATCTCTCAGCACTAATTACGCTGCACAGACTTGGCCTCCTTGACAAAGCTGCGGATTATTTCGGCCAAATTCTAATTCCCCAGACGTACTTGGCAACCGTGTTAGAAGACGGAAAGAAAATGGTTTTCCACCAACGTTCGCGGCAACGGACGGCAGAGGAGATCAGTCGGTATGCGGCGAATGAGACTATTACTACGCTCGACCAGCAGAATGGAAGGAGAGATCCTTTACCAGTCGCAGACGAGTACCATGACTCGGATGTTCATCGGTATCACCTTATCGATGTGATCAATCCTGTCTACGAGGCTGGTCTTGTAGATGACGCAACGTACGAACGCGTGAGCAAGGTGTGCAGAAAGCCATCCAGTGTAGATGGTGAGCACCCGCCGTTGGTGCGACTACAGGATGTACATATCGAGCTTCTGACTCTGGAAACGCTTTCCTCCTTTGGATTGTTGAATGCGATCACGAAGTATTACCGGGTGTGCATTACCAAAGAGGCACGTATTGAACTGAGGCGGCGCCTCGACGCATTGAGCTTTCAGGAGGAAGCACGGGTTTGGCATTTCGCTTTATGGGATCGTGTCCAAAACGATCCGCGATTCAGATTTGTGAAGCCGTTTGTGCCCCAGGAAATGAAAGATAAGAGTACCGATGATATAGATTTCCTAGCCTTTTTGGCGTGCTTCATAGCTCAAGATCATGGCATCCCCCTGCTTGCTGATGATCGAGTTTGCCAGGCTATGACGCTGAATAAGCAGCAAGGTTTCCCCTGTGCAGCTTTCGGTACCGGTGCTGTGGTGCTAGCCATGTCCGAATCAGGTAGGCTGGACGCCTCTGAAGCAGCGGAGGCGATACTAACTCTCATGCGATGGCGCTATCGATTCATTGTGCCATCTGTAACAATCTTGAAAACGTACGCGGCACAGTACCGTGGGAACCCGCCAGGCTTTGCCCTCCGCGAGATGGCCGAATATGTTCACGATTGCATGAGAGATGCAGGCTTGTTTGCTGGGCCGGAGAACACAGATCTCAAAGAATCAATGGCGGTACGACTCTATATGTCGTGGCTAAACCTCCTGGCTGAATGGATCCTCGGATTATGGGGTGACAGCGACTTCCCGGATGATACTGCTACGCAATTTACCGAATGGTGTGCTCAGGAGTGCCTGCCGTCGCCACCGCGTGTTGTTAACGGCTTCGTCAAAACCAGAATCGGCTCATTGACCAGCAAGCTCCTGATTTGGCAAATGTTACTCAATTCGAACTCTGTCGTCGATGATGAACGCGTGTCAGCTGCAATGAAGGCTGTTCAAACGGCACTGAAGATATCTGACGAAGACTATCTGCTTATAGTAACGGAAATTCTGAATGACACCCCAAGAACAGAACCCAAGCCCTGAAGAGATGCGGAAGGTGATGCGGGCAATACAGGTCCGCATGCGGAACATCGCACTGCATCATTTTGAGCAAATAGGGCCGCGGACCCTTCGCTCTCTACAGGATCTCGACCTTATTGGCGACGAAGCACCACCTATTGACGATGGCGTGGATCTCGCAGTGCTGCACGACCTACAGCACGCGAGACGGCAGCACCTTCCAGATGGGCCCTTGGTGCTTTACGTAGCAGAAGCAGGCGAGCCAAAACGAGTGGTCGTCGAACTCCCCGTGCTATTCTTTTTCGATGACCGAGACGTGCGGCAGGCAGCGTTGGAGTGCATAGAGAAGATGCTCGTGAAGAACTCTATGGCCGTCACTCCTAAGACGGCGACCATATTGAAAGAGTTTCGGAATGCTTTGAAATCCGAGAAGCCGGGAGACTGGCGGCCAGCGGCTGTCGCTATTTGTGACGCGCTTAACGATGATGTGCTCATCGCATTGCACGGAGTCCGGCAATGCCTCGAAAGCCAGCCAGTGATTCAAGACAGCCTTAATTTCTACACTTCGAGGTTGATTCGCCCCTCGATGACTTCTCTCGATTCAATCAGTCTTCCTATCGGCCATCCCGAGAGAGATCATGGGATCTTGGCAAAACTTCTATTAGATATAGTTGGTCGCGCCAAAAATATTCCCGAACTGTGCGACTCGTACCTTGCTGATCTTGGATTCCTGCCTCTCGCTCCACATTATAGTATGGCGGCTGCGGTGAAAAAGTGGCTTGCTTTCCACCCTGGTTCCGATCCTTGGCATGAAGTATGGGGATGGGCAAATACTAAATTGACTCCCATATCCCGTTACCATTCATGCTCCGTCTTCGTTCTCTTTCCCGAATTGATCCCAGATGGCAAGCTTTCGGCTCTTTGGGACGAAGTACTCTCAGTCATCCAAGACTCGGGCAGGCAGGGAACCGACTGCCCAGAGTACGAGCCATGGGCGCTTCGTCGAGACCTCACACGACATTACACCTTCCACCTGGAGGCATGTTTGCCCGACAGTGATGGCACAAGCATAGCGTGCTTTGCATGGTGGTTCGCGGAACAGGTTGCCACCCTCTTCCCGTCTGAGGCAGGCGCGTCAAAGTTTTACCGGGAGAACTGGGTCAAACCTGCTTTAGACTTGTCCAGCCTCATCTGGCTGACTGCAAGTGCGCCGATTCAGCGTTCGTTTTTGCGTTATATCACCTTCACGATACAATCCCCGTGGACCGTAGCTCTGCTAACTCTGATGGGCGAACATCTAAATGAACTTGCACCCGCCGAGCAAGCGGAGGCTGTTCAAATGAGATTCCACGAGGCCCTGGTCTCAAGCATGCTTTTCACATTGCCTTTCCCCATCGAACCCCCGGACAATCCCACCTACGCTCTTGAATGCTCATTTGCCGATACTGTGCTCAGATGGGCAGAATATCAGACGGAGGAACATCGAAAGGCGCTGGAGCAGCTCGTTGCGACGAATCGGACGCTCGGAACTAGGGATGGCCTCTGCGATGCGCTACGAAAGCTCGGCGAGTCTGGCCTGCCGGATCAGATAGCTTTGTGCATTGCCCTGAAGGCGAAGGTATACACCGACCCGATGGTCACGGAAGGTATATGGGAAGTTGTTTCTGATGCTGAATGGCGCAAGAAAGTACTTGGAGGCGTCGATCAGCAGGTCCAGGACATGCTGATCGAGTCCCTGAGCATGCTCCTCGTTGACAACCAAGACAAGTGGTCCTCGTTCCTGCCGCATTATATAGCGGAGTTATGCGAGAAGGAAGAAAACGAAGAGCGACGACGAGTTCTGTTCCTGTACGCTATCCATACAAGCCTTGCTTCCGATACGGTGAGTGCAGTACGTCGCCTTCTTCGAGGAGAACAGAAGGCAAAGTTTGTGGAGTACGTAAAAGAATACCGTGCGCGGGCTGAATCTATTCGTCCTGACTGTCCCCCCTGGGTGGCGGGGAAGCTGCGTGGCTTGATGGCGAGCATGCATGTGTTGTAATAAGGGATCAGGGATGGAAACTCCTTAGGGATAAGGATGATATTGGTGAAGTGTTAACATGCTGACACCCAACGATAGCGAGCAGTGAATGAACCGGCACTGGCACTGCACCCCACCACAGATGCTTACGTTTCAGCACAATATTTCCTGTTCACCCCAAGGCAATTTGGCTATATGTCATTTTTTAATGAAAGAGCAGAGCGTTAATCCTCTCGACAACAGCCTGCCAATCAACTTCTGGTGTCATGTGGCACCAACTGATTCGAACGCAAGTATTTGCTGCATCATCTGTCATGCCCATTGCCTTGAGCACATGGCTCGGTGTGTAACTGCTGGATGTACACGCCGAGCCATTGGAGATGGCAATCAGATCCTTTAATGCAACAATCAGCGCTTCAGAATCCATTCCAGGAAAAGAAAGATTGAGCACATGATTCATGACCAACGCTTGGTCACCGGTTAATTGGGGATCAAGGGGCATGAGAGCGTTCAGCACGTTATCGCGTATCGCTTTACACGCCAAATTACGTTTATCATTGTCTCTCACCGCAATCTCAGCGGCAAAACCTAATGCCGCGATCATTGCGACCGGTAAAGTGCCAGGTCGCAATCCACGTTCTTGCCCACCACCGTGCATAAGAGGACGCAAGGGCGGAAGTGCATACCCCCTCCGACGCATGACAAGTGCACCTATCCCTTTAGGTGCGAATATCTTATGCCCACTGATACTGATCAGATCAATTCTCTGATTGCGCAACGTTTCCAACTCTTTGCCAAACCCTTGCGCGGCATCGGTATGAAAATATGCAGGATGACCTTTCAGCACATCGGCAATGGCAGCTAGAGGCTGGCGTACGCCGGTTTCGTTATTTACCTGCATAACCGAGACCAGCAGCGTATCAGGTTGCAAAGCCCTGCCCACATCCTCGGGGCTAACAGCTCCGGATGCTCCTGCCGATAATCGTGTGACGCTAAAGCCTTCCCTTTCCAGTGCCTCGCACGGTTCCAGCACCGCCTTATGTTCGATGGCCGTGGTAATGATATGCCGTCGATTTTGTTCAATTCCCGCCGTACGTAAGCCTATTATCGCCAGATTATTGCTCTCGGTTGCGCCGCTGGTAAAAATCACCTCATCCCGTTTGGCGGCAACTACCGCCGCCACCTGGTCCCGCGCCTTCTGCACCGCCCGCTTCGCCCGCACTCCATATTCATGGGTTCGACTCCCTTCGTTGCCGAACTCGTCAGTCAGAAAATGGAGCAAAACCTCTCGAACCTCTGGATCAAGCGGGGTGGTAGCATTACAGTCGAGGTAGGCTGCTGTCATATATTGGCCATGTATGTTATTATTCTTTTAATTATTGACGTACATTTAGCGGTTGATGTATAAAAGATCTCATAGACTTTAACAAACTTTCCAAAATGAGCCTACTGCAATCTTTACCTCTATGAACCGCCATGAATACCAATTCTATCTTGAGTTTCCCTGTCATTCGCGGCCTCCAGGCACGACGAGAATACTACGTCGCCATGTGGACGTTGCGTATGCTTCGGCAAATATCCATTTTTGACGAAGACGCACTGCCGCCGGAACTGCGCGCCCAGCGGACACTCAACAAAGCCCGGATTCCGGAAATTTCCGATTACATTCTCAATAACCCGGACGACTACGTTTTCTCGGCCCTCACCGTTTCCATTGATTCGGAGGTTGCCTTTGAACCTCTGCCCGGCCAGGACCGTCTCGGCATTCTTCGCGTCCCCATGGATGCCCACTTCATCATCAATGATGGCCAACACCGCCGAGCCGCTATTATCGAAGCGTTAAAACATCGGCCGGAACTGGAGCACGAAACCATAGCCGTGGTCTTCTTCCTGGATATCGGCCTTGAGCGCTGTCAGCAAATGTTTGCCGACCTCAACCGGTATGCCATCCGCCCCAGCCGTTCGCTTGGCCTGCTTTACGACCACCGCAATGACAAGGCCCGCTTAGCCAAACTGGTAATTATGAAATCGGAAAATTTCCGCGATCTCGTTGATATGGAAAAATCCTCCCTTGCCCCCCGTTCACGCAAACTTTTTACTCTGTCTGCCTTCTACAATGCTTGTGCCGATTTGGTCAACGGGCTGGCAACCGGTGATATCAATAATGACGCCAATCTTGCACGAAGCTTCTGGGAAGCCGTCGCGGAACATTTTCCTTTGTGGGGGCAAGTCCGCGAAGGCCGCATGCCCGCCAGCGAAGTGCGGGAAGGGTACATACATACCCACGGCATCACCCTGCAGGCCATCGGCAAGGCCGGAAATGCCCTGCTCCTCACCCATCCCAATGATTGGCAAAATCGACTAATATCACTGGAAAAGATTGACTGGTCTCGCAACAACGCCAAGCTCTGGGAAGGTCGCGCTATGATCGGTGGCAAGGTTTCCAAGGTCACCACCAACGTGGTCCTGACTATCAATGTTATCAAACAGGCCTTATCACTTCCTCTCACAGAAGAAGAACAGCGGGTCGAGACTGCGCACTTGCGCAAATAACCAACTCACCCAAAGAAGACCCATATGACTTCAAAGCAACGAACAGAAAAAACAATAGCCGCGCAACCTACCGATCCTGCGCCACGGCAATGTAAATCAGCCTTCAACAAACTCGGCTTTCAGGCAACCATAGAGCTGCTGCAGGAGGAGATCCGCACTCTCTACACAGCTGACGATGCCCCCTGGATCATCGGCTATTCGGGCGGCAAGGATTCAACTGCCACCCTCCAGCTGATCTGGATCGCTATCGCCGGACTACCGGCAGAACAGCGACGCAAGAAGATCTATGCAATCTCTACCGACACCATGGTGGAAAATCCGGTCGTTGCCTCCTGGGTTGCAAACTCGTTGGCGGTCATGAAACAATCGGCAACAGAGCAGGACATCCCCATTCAGCCCTGTCGACTCGTGCCAACCTTGGCAGACTCTTATTGGGTCAACCTGATAGGCAAAGGCTATCCTGCCCCCAGGCACAAATTCCGTTGGTGCACTGCAAGGCTAAAAATTGCTCCGTCGAACACTTTCATCAACAGCATCGTCTCGTCAAGCGGCGAAGCAATCCTCGTGCTCGGCACCCGAAAAGCTGAAAGCTCAGCACGGGCTGCCAACATGGCACGACACGAAAAAGGCCGGGTGCGTGATCGACTCAGCCCCAATTCAAGCTTGCCCGGCTCATTAGTTTACACCCCAATCGAAGACTGGACTAACGATGATGTCTGGTTCTATCTCATGCAGGTAAAGAACCCCTGGGGCTATAACAATCGAGATCTGCTTGGTATGTACGCCGGTGCATCAGAGGATGGTGAATGCCCTCTGGTCGTTGATGACTCGACGCCTAGTTGCGGCGATTCCCGCTTTGGCTGCTGGGTCTGCACACTGGTAGATAAAGACAAATCCATGACCGCCATGATCCAGAATGACGAAGAAAAAGAGTGGATGATGCCTCTCCTCGATATTCGCGACGCACTAGATTTCCGTCGGGATCACAAAGGGGAATATGCTGAAAATGCCGACTATGATATCCGAGATTTTCGCCGTATGAGCGGAGCGGTACAAGTAATGGCCGGTGGGCGTCCTATTCCCGGGCCATACCTTCAGAGTGCACGTGAAGAGTGGCTCAAGAAACTCCTTGTCGCCCAGACATACATCCGTAAAAATGGTCCACCGGAAGTCTGTAATATCGAATTGATTACCTTGGAGGAATTACAAGAGATTCGTCGTATCTGGGTGGTCGATAAGCATGAATTGGAAGATTCCCTTCCTCGTATTTACCTGGAAGCCACTGGCTCTAATTATCCCGGTCGGCAACTTGATGACAACTTGGTGATTGGCGAAGAGGAAATGAAGGTGCTTGCCGAGCTATGCGGCGATGACCGCCTGCATTACGAACTGACACGTGAGCTATTGAGCGTTACTCGGCAGCAGCGCAGTACTACTCGCCGCGCCGGTCTGTACAAGACCCTGGAAAAAACCTTCACCCGCCACTTCTACGACGACAGGAACGATGCACTTTCACGAGCGCAGCGCATGGCAGAACAGAAAAAGTGGCTGTCCGCAGAACATCCGCAGTTTATCTCGGTCGTCATGGAGCCGCTGGCCAGCGATGAGGAGACTGACGCATGATTCTGGATAGTATCATTCTGGAAAATTTCGGTGTCTACGGTGGACGCCAGGAAGCGCTCCTTACGCCCAAAGAAGGCAAGCCGATTGTTCTTTTCGGTGGCATGAACGGCGGCGGCAAGACCACCTTGTTGGATGCCGTCCAATTGGCCTTTTATGGCCCCAAAGCCCGCATCTCCAATCGGGGTAAGCTTGCCTACAAAGAGTATCTCAAAGAGTCTATCCATCGGAGCAGCGATCCTGGCGAAGGGGCCAGTATCACTATTCGCTTCCGCCGGGTTATCGAAGGCGAAATCTGCAACTTTGAACTACAGCGGAGCTGGCGATCCGGCATCAAGGGGATCGAAGAGACCGTGAGGGTCTTACGCGACGGCCTCCCCGACGACATCTTCACCGAACACTGGGATGAAGCTATTGAAGCTTACCTCCCCAGCAGCATTGCCCATCTCTTCTTTTTCGATGGTGAGCAGATCAAAGAGCTGGCCGAAGGTGACCATGCTGCCGAGATTCTCGGTTCCGCCATTCACTCCCTACTGGGCCTTGACTTGGTAGATCGGCTGGAAAACGATCTCAAGATATTCGAGCGTAAAAAAAAGGGAGAAGGGCTCGATCCGGAAGCAGCCCGTAAGCTCGCCCAGGCTCGCGAAGAACTGGAAGAGATTGATCACCAGCAGGAAAAAGCGGCCATGGAAGAAGGCGCATTGGTAAACGAGGCCGGCCGCCTGGCCAAGGAACTGCGCGCCAAGGAAGAGGAGTTCCGGGCAGAAGGGGGCGAACTTTTTATCCAGCGCAAAGAGTTGGTGGGGGCGCTGGACGCTTTAACAGTCCAAAAGAAATCAACCGAAACCCAACTGAGGGAGTTGGTTGTCGGACCGTTTCCACTATTGCTGGTGGAACATCTTTTGGCCGAAGTAGAGCAAATGGTTCGCCACGAAACAGAAATAAAACGCGCTCGCCTGCTGCAAGAAGCGTTAGAAAACCGCGACGCTGCAATATTGACCGCTCTCAAAGCAGAGAAATTGGCTTCCCAACCACTTCGCATCATGGCGAAGGTTCTTGAAGGCGATCGCGCCAGCCGGGCTGGACTAGCTCAGGAAGAGTTGGTATTGGATGCGAATGATAACCTCGCGCCTCAGATCGCCCATCTGCGAGGTACCGTGCTGCCGAGTGCCGAGCAACAAGCACGAGACCTGACGGCAAAAATTATTACACTGGATGAAAAGATAACTCGCCTGGAGGGGGAACTGGAGCGGGTGCCAACAGCAGAGAGGATTGCCGATCTGCAGCAGGAGTTGGAAACAATCCGGAAAGCCCATCAGGAAAAGTGGGCCGAATTAGAGGCGGTCAAGGTACGACGTGACGCGTTGAAGCGACAGCGACAGGTAGCCGAAGCCAGGCTGGATAAAATCGGGGCATGTGATGTGGATGCCCAATTCACTGAGGATGGTCGGTTACGGATGCTCAAGCACTCACAAAAGGTTCGCGAAACCCTAGCCCGTTTCCGCACGATGATCGTCCAACGACATACCGTAAATATGGAAGCGTTAATGTTGGAGTCGTTCCGCAAACTGCTGCGCAAGAAAGAGCTGGTGCATAGTCTATCGGTCAACCCTGAGACCTTTGAAGCAACTTTAATTACCAAAGATGGCAAGCCGCTTCCCTTTGATCGACTTTCGGCAGGGGAAAAGCAACTCCTGGCGACATCGCTCCTTTGGGGTCTCGCCCGCGCCTCCGGTCGCCCCGTGCCAACCATTATCGACACACCGCTCGGTCGCCTTGATTCTTCGCACAGGAAACACCTAATCGAGCGTTACTTCCCGAATGCATCACATCAAGTTCTATTGTTATCAACGGATGAAGAGATTGTAGGAAGTTACCTAAAGGAACTCAAGCCGTTTATTTCCAGAAGTTATCTTCTGGTGCACAATGAAGAGACGGGGCAAACAAATATCAAAGAAGGATATTTTAAGGAATGAAACCACCAGTCGAACATGTAAAGATAAGCGCCAAAGGAAGAGATGTTTTAATAAAAATAAAGAGACGTACTGGACTGGAGCATTGGAATGATATATGCCGATTGGCTTTATGCAAATCTCTAGCAAACAATACAAAGCCTCAAAAAATACAAAAATTTGGAGAAACAGCGATTGATATTGAATGGAAGGTATTTGCTGGATCTTATAGTGATGTGCTCGCAGCGCTTGTGATGATAAAAGCAAAAAACGATGGAATTGAAATATCAAACGGCGAGGCTGTCTCGAGCTACTTCAGATGTCATATGGAGCGAGGAATTTTTATTGTTAAAGAGACACCAGAACTCATGAGCCTGATTTCTATATAAAAAAATAATTATTGTAAAATTTTATTTTTTATCACATCAATTGATCTGTTGAGCGTTGAAGAAACATAGGCCACTGATGCCACTATATTTTTATGATCTGGCTGTATTCTACGATTAGATGCCCATGAAATATCTTTGCGCTGTTCAAGCATAGAACAGAATTCTTTTGCTATATTGTCACCAGTCTTTGAAAATAAAAGCACATCAGAATAATTCCATTTATTTCGTACTTCACTTGGCACTGGCCATCGATTCGAACCAGTATTTATTATATCTTTAAATAACTTAATACGATTGAGCCTATCCGGGTCGACAATTTCTTGATTTAAAGTAAATTTGTCACAAAGATTTTTCCAGGCTGTGTGATGTGGTCGATCTCCTTCATTTCGAAATTTTAATTTTACACTATTATTATTGATTGAAATATAGTGACCAACATAATTACCATGGTCCAAATGATACCTATCGGGATTATCAGCAGATGAAATAATAGATGATATTTGTTCCTTTGCAAAATAACAGGAATATCTCCCAAGTAATCTAGCTATAAGGTTAGCACAAAAAAAAGAGTGATAATAAACCGTGACAAGCAGCCAGGCTTTTGGTGCATTAGGAGAACTAGCCAAGGCAGAAATTGCATCAAATTGCCGAGATATTCTCATCGACCCATGATAAGTTTCGGTAAAAATAATTTCGTTATAATTTTTTATGTCGATATTCACCTCAAAGACATTATTTTCTAAAATATTTACATCGTCATTGAGGCTCGCTATATAATCTTTGACAAAATACGAGTGACTTTTACTCCTCAAAAGGAATCGATAATTATAATCAGATTCTTTGAGCTTTTTGATGACCAGGTCGCGTAAAATCAATTCTGGCATCTAGAACAAATCCTCTGAAATATTGTGATTTATCGCTATTACATTTTTAATCTCACCTGACAGAGACTTGATAGCCTGCTGGTTCGTCCCCCTGTGGTGGTCGAAATCTATATTTACTATTGGCTCTAAGATTTGTTCAAAGGATTCTATTTTGTAATTATTATGCTTTGTCATAACCAAATTGCATGCATCAACGAAGGCCCCCATTATTGCTTGAAAAAAAGCTGTATTGTATATTTTTTCCGCTTTTCCAAAAGTTTTAATTAGCAAATTCTCTACAGCGCTCAGAAAATTAATTAACAATTTAATCCGTTTGTCTTGATCAATATTGTTCATTGGGGAAAGGTCCAAAATTGGGTCGAGGGCATTTTTAAATGGGACATGCGATATTTTCCCGGATACACTTTTAGTGCGAGCCATCTTCCCGCAGAGTGGCGATTCAATTTCTTGGTCAAGCGCATCAAACAACCCTCTTCGTATTGCCTCCTTTGAAGATGGCTCGGCCGTAAACTTTAACAACTCGATCCTAAGTGTCTTGGGAACTCCTTTTTGATATCCGTTAACATCTAAAAAATATTGAACTTCTTGTTCAGTGTTTAATCCTGTAAAGATACACACTGGTAATAATACGTTAATTTCCGCCATATTCGCGCCATAAAGTCTATGCTGCCCGTCAATAACTAAAAAAGAATTTGGCAAGTTATTGTAACTGATTGATTTATCATTATCGCTATAAACTAATCCAGATTTATCTTGAGAACTAAGTATTATTGATCCAGGAATTACATTCCCATCTTCAAGATATTTTTTTATATTGATAGCTCTTTGTTTTCCGAGAGCTCTTTGGAAACCAACGAGTGGATCTTCTTCAGCTCTGGAAATTTTTGCATTCTTGAATAGCTGCTTTGCACTCATTACTGCTATATAAAATTCAATTTTATTGTAGCGTATAGCTAATGCATTTGTAGTAATTTTAGTCATATAAACACCTATTAGTATTTAAATTGATAATTTTTATAATTTAACTTGAAGATTCAAGAGCAAGATCTAATGCATAAATTGGAATTGATATATTTTCAAGCTGCACTCCGAATCCTTTCTTGATCATCATTTCCACTATAGATTCACCATCAACAAGAACTATAGGTACAGCGCCTCTTTTGATAGAAACGTTAATAGCACCATCTGAAAATGATGCAGTTGTAAAAAATATCCCTTGTTCAAAATCACCTTGAATCGCCCCACGAAATTTGTCAACCTCTGGCCTTTGAATATTTCCTTTAGTCCAACGCTTGCATTGAAATGCTACATTCAAATTAGCTAATCCAACTTTTAGTTTCCCATGACCATCAATTCCACCATCTCCAGAAATACTCGTTACATTAGTATCATGAAATCCATATACATCCAGCAGTTGTTTTGAAAATAATTCAAAAGACTGAGGTGAAAGTTGTTTTAAACCTAAGAGGATTTTATTTTTTAGATCTAAGATGTATAGAGAATAAAGATTTTGCAATTCTTGCAAACTATTTGCTGGTTGGGTTGCAGCTAGTTCTTTTTGACTTGCGTGTCTTTTGGTTCTATTTTTCTGAGTTGGTCGTGTTGGCTGTTCAAGAAGCCAATATTTATTTTCGCCAATGAGTTTAAAATGTTTTGTCGGTTTAGCACTTGGAAAATCAACGCCTTCACAATGTCTTCGCACCTGACCTCGTACAATTTGTATTGGATTATCTGCATGAAACTCGTAAAGATTGGCATCAATTATTGCTTGGTACGCCTCATTAACTGTCATCGGGAAGCCACTTTCAAGCATAACTTTCTTGATTGCCTCAGTAATTGTCATTCTGTGAACCTATTTAGTTGACAAATTTCATAAAATTATATCATCAATTCCAGATCTAACCTTCCTGCACTATCTTCTCTTTGAGTTTCAATAAAAGCTAGTAACCCATCCAAATCGACAGGTCGTCCAGCAAAAAAATCCTGCAAGATAGCAAGCCCCCCATTTGCATATTCCTGGAATACTGAAATCCGCTTATCCTCTGCATCTGAAGAACCTGAAAGGCAGCTAGAGTCTTGGGTCTCGACCAGTGTCATCAGGTACAGTACCCCCGGCCAGGATGGACAACTGCCAAATGTACTCTGATCGATACCTTTACCGGCATCAGTGGTTGTCAAAAGAGATCTGGTATTATTTCTTGCCCCAATCTGCGCGGCAAACAGCAAGAGTTTCCAAATTTCTTTAAAAACTCCCACTTGATCGGACATAAGGGACTTGATGATTTCTTCTTTATCGCCTGCGCGTTGAATACGTTTCATACCGGCTCCAGCCCTCTTTCTGGCACTCGTTTTTGTTCCAGACGTGTTCAGCCCGTAAACATCTTCATCAACCACATGAAACAATACTTCACTGTAGGAATCTACCCGCTCCACATTTTCTGTATGCCTGCGGATTGTTGTTCTCAGAACATGTTCAGGGGTCGGTGTGTTAAATACGTAAAGATCTCTCTGGACTATCTCAGCGTAGATCTCATCTATCGATGCCGGCCTGCCAAGCGCTTGCAACACCTGTTGGGCAATATCTGCAATGGTGTCCCTTGTGGTCATAGCGGCACAATCTCGGTATATTCATCGTTTTCCAGTGGCCAGTATTGCTGGATATTCTGACCATCCACAACCAGTTCCGGAGCAGCCTTCTCCGGCATGGTCGGCCCATAATACCGCAAATAATACCGCTTACTGATACGCCCAGATTCCTTAAGGACCGCTTCGACATCACCATCGTACTGTTTCGGGCTTACAAAAAGGACGACCTGCGGAGCGATCTCCGGAATATACTTGGCGACTCCTTCCCGAAAAATACTCAAAGAGCCGAAGGGGGAATCGATAGCAATCGGAAATGCCGAGCCCGCCAAATCCCGTAATATAGTAGGGATTTCCGAACGACGCTTTGCAAGGGCAACGAGGCTGGCAATAAAGACCAGCGACGTAACTGTTCGCTCGCCGGTACTGAGGGCCGCGTCAATTTCAACCGATTCAGACGAACCATCTCCACCGGCAACTCGTTTTCTAATTCGCAGCGTGTAAGTGTCTGTCAGCTCCGCCCAGTAATCTTTCGTCATGATTTTGCGGAAATGGTTATCGATTTCGGCATTAAGCAGCGGTCGCAAATGTTCGGTTTCAGCTTTCAGAATTTGGTCAAGAATATTTGCACAATCCTCCACCGCATCCACGCGACGTTGAGCACGGGCGGCAGCCTCTTCCTTGTCCTCTATCTGTCGAATTTGCGTTTCAAGCACTCCTATCGATTCACCCGTAACTTTGACTTGTTCGCCGATCCGTCCAATTGCCGCATTCTGGGCATCGCGATCAAGGCCGAGAGATTTTCGTTTTTCTTCTAGTTGCGAAACTTCCTCGTCATTTTTTCCGCCTAGCGCCTGGTGAATCTCTTCAATTTCTTCATCACGCTCTCGGATTTCACGGGCGTATTCCAGGCGGTCCATTTTTAGTTGATTGAGCAGATCTTGTGTTTGTCCAAAAACACCTTCTATTAAGCCAATAGCATGGTCGAGAGCGCCAACAGCATTGTTAAAATCCTGGTCTCCGGCAATAGTCAGCAGATTCTCCACAGCTGCCCGCTCCAGAGATCCCTCAGTAAGAGCTCTAGCACAGATGCATGTGCCCTGTTCCAGAAGCTCTTGTAAAAAGGTATTCAGCACTCTGGCGGGAATCTTACCTTCGCTCCGGAATCGGGAAATAATTTCCCGGCCTCGATTGATTAATTGAGACGTGAACAGAGTATAACCGTCATCCGCTATCAGTTTTGCCAAACGCTTGGTGACCTCTTCTCTCTTCCCTTCAAATTCTTCCTTTTCTCGCATCAAGTGAATGCGTTTGGTTTGCAGCTCATGGGCAACCCTATTGGCTGCCAATTTGTTGTCTACTGTAGCAATTTCTTCCTGTATAGCTTTTAGGTTAGCAAGTGTTTGATCGTGTTGATTCTCGAATTCTTTTTGCTGTTCCTCTAAATTCGACAACTGATCTATCAATTCTCGCTTTTCCTCACTGGTCATTTCTTTTTGTTCGTTACGCAGTTTTCCGCGGACATTCTGATGACGCAGGTCGTCAATTGTCTGCTTAAGCAACTCCAAACCGAGCATTTGGCGTATTGCTTCGGTCACCTGTGCGCTGTTTCTTTCCATTGCAAGGTAGTTGATACGTTCTCCATTGAAAAAAAGAAAACGGCTAATTCCGTCAGGAACGATGGCCTGAATCCTTTGTTGCGGCCGATCTAACGAAAAAGTTTGGCCACTCCTCATTACTTCCAAGGAGAGAGTTGTCTGCCTGGGGTTAACCTTTTGTTGAGCGAGGGTGAGTTGGCGCGTTAAGATGTAACGGTCAGCATCATGTTTGAAGGTAATTTCAATGGTTGCAGCAAGTGCCAGCGGGTCTTTAGTGCGCAGTGCCAGTCCCTCATGAATTATGCTGTCCGGCCGCTCAAAGTCATCGGGGTTTCCGTTATTGCCCATGAGACCATCGCGACCATACAGTCCCCAAAGAAGAGCCTTCAAAAGCGTTGTCTTGCCAAAACCGTTTTCAGCATGAACAACGGTGACGTTACGCTCGCGCAGATCGGAGAACACGATTTCCTGCCGCCCCTTGAACTGACGAAAATTTTCCAGAACTAGACGCTCAAGAATCATTTGATCACCCGCTTTACGTGGTCATAGATCCGCGTATGAATATCGCTTCGGCGCTTCAGATGCATGACATCACGTTCTTCTTTGAGAATATCCCTGATAAGGGACTGGTACGTCGGGGGCGCTGCCTTGAAGATTTCTTGTGCAAGAGTGAGTTTTTTGTTTGGTTCCGATGAGTCTGGTCCTGAAGTCATGTAATTACTCCGACAGTAAATTGTATTTCAACCGCAAATCATGCAGAGAATGCAGCGCTTCCGGCCCGTTTTCCGCCATACGACAAAACTCCGCGATCCGGCTCAACTCTCTTTGGAAAAACGACCGCTCCATATTGAACCCCGAGTCATCAAGCCTGCCGCCAAGATCAGGAGGCTCGACCACAAAGTCATAAATAATAGCTCGATTCTTGCCCGGTGCATTACGGAGCAACCGACCTCGGCGTTGAACAAATTGGCGAGGGTTAGTGGAACTGGCAAGGAGAAACCCCATACACAAGTCGGGCAAGTCAATACCTTCATCAAGACAACGGATGGCCACGACACCGTCCAAAAAGCCGCTTGACAGGTCGCGCAGAATCTCTTCCCGCTCTTCCGTACTCTCCCGGAAGGTGAAATTTCGCACCCTTAAACCATGCTTTTCCCCGAGTAATCGGGCAACTGCTTGAATCTGGCGGACCTCCTCATCAGCGATGGCATCGGTGGTACGACCGTCTCCGCAGTAAAAGATAGCTTTTTTCGGTAGCTCCGGCAGAGAAGAAATTACTCGGTCCAAAACGGCGAGCTTATTTTCTGCTCCTGCCAGGAGCCTTGAACGCTTGATGAGCAATTTCATTGCCGCCTGCTGTATCTCAATGTCGTCTTCGCCACGGGAGAAGAACTTAGCCAGCTTGGTGGTAATCTCCTCGTAGGCGGTGGCTTCGGCGTCTGTCAAGGTCACAGGGATCGGATAGTACCGGTAGCGGCAAAGACGACCATCTGCAATGGCCGTTGACAAAGAATATTCATAAATAATACTGCCGAAATAGTCCAGCAACGCCGACGTACCCACAGGGTCGTAATGACGTTCGGGTGTTGCAGACAATCCCAAACGCATCGCGATTCCTTCCGGCAACGCTTCACGAATACGTTCAGCGCCCAAGTTATGAACCTCGTCAGCGATGAGGAGGTGGTGGGCTGCCGCTGATGCCACCCGTGGTCGAATACGCGCCTGAAAGCTCTCGCTTTGAAAGGTGGCATTGGTGACTACAAGAGCATGGATCTGCGACATTCCTATAGAGAGCCGCTGATACCCTTCCTCCAGTTCCACCTGCCACCGGGCCTTCCCCTCAAAACAAGCCACTGGCTGCAGGCCAAAAGTGGCCATTTCTCTCAGCCATTGTTTACAAAGATTAATGAACGGACAAACAACAATCAGCACGAGAGGTCGGTTTTTTTCCGCTACCTTGCTAGCCAGAGTAAGCGCTGTTAAAGTCTTCCCGGAGCCTGTTGCCATAGCGAAGATCCCTTTCCCGCCGGCCTTGCTCCAGGCACGGATCGCATCTGCCTGGTATGGGCGCAGTACGAAACCTTTTGGCAGAGAAAAGTTGGTATGTGGCTCCGGTCCTTTCAACCGGTCGAGTGAAAGACCAACGGGCGGCTTGTCCAGATCGCGGAAACGCTCGAGCAACTCCTTGCTCGCAGCAGAAAATTCCAGAACCTGTAATCCCGGCGTCGTGTCATTCCAGAGGGCATCAAAATTTTCCACTTCTTCCAGCACTCGTCCTTCCTGGTCCTGCCAGGAGCAGAACACTTTGAGGCTTTCAAAGTTTTCCATCAATCCACCGGCGGTCTCGTTGGCTGAACCCGAAAATGCCACGTGGTTGCCTTCTCGATCGGTGAAAATGCCGCTCTTTTCATGGAAAATTCCCCGCGCAAAACCTCCACGAGTATCCAGACGCAAGGCAAGCTTGATCTCCAAGAGTCCGGCAGCTGCGAGCCACGCCAAGGCATTCAGCCGGTCCCTTATTAAGGCATCTTCAATGTCGGCAAGACTACGGGCTGCAATAGCCCGCAGAGCATCTGCCGGATTACTGGCCGCTCCCTGCAACGCTTCCACGTCGGCAGGTTCTAAATAGGGTGAGACCACCAACTGCATCTTGCCCCGCCGTGAAGCGAGGCTGGCCACTCCCCTGGCCGCCAACGCCAAACCAGCACTGGTAAAGTACCCCGCTGCCCGACGGTAGAGGATTGAGGACTCCATGCATGGGATGAAGAAATCCTTCACGAGATCGTCACGACCGGTACGATAAGAAAGATTAAGCTTGATGGATGTCAGCTGTACCAATAGTTGTCTCGAAAATAGTCTCTATGCTGTCAATCTCACATTTGAAAACAAAAAAGGCCTCCTATCAGCAATTCACTGAATGAGGCGGCCTGTGTTCAACAAATATTTTGAAAAGGCAGAAAGCCCATTGTCCTCTCTCCCCAATAAAATCACGAAAATTCTTTAGGTTGTTACACCTTGTCGTTCAAAATGTCAAATATTGTACGGTGCACTGTGTTTTACCACGGGTTGTTTTTTTGACCTTCGTAAATGGAGGCATTCGGAATTGAAGAATCGTTTATATTTAGTTTCTTCGTTTCTTCCATCACTCTGTTTCTTCTTTCTTGGCCGAAGGCCATGTTTCTTGCCCTCCTTGCCCCACCAAGCCTACAATAAAAAAAAACGGCTGCCCAACCGTCATGGTCGGAGCAGCCGTTTGAATTACGGGGGGTTCTTTCGTTTCTTAGGCTGCCGCCGGCAGCGTTTCTTCCTGAACACCAACTACCCCCGCCTTGTCGAGGACAAAGTCGGCAGAGCGCTGGGCCTCGGCAGCGGCGGTGAAGATGGCTTTGCTATCGCCCTGGAGGATCTGCAGCCAGTGGTTGATATACTCTGGATGACGCATGTTATCAAAGGGGATGCCGGTGTGGGCACCGAGGAAGGCTGCGCCGATCTCGGCTACCAGCTCCTCGAAGGCATAGCCAAGATCACCAAAGCGGGTTCCGAACACCCGGTTCAGCCGTTCAGGATGCCCGGTCCAGTGGCAGACCTCGTGGAAGCCGGTGGCGTAGTAGAAATCACTATGCTCGAAGCTGGACCGATGCGGCAGGATCACCATATCTGGACCCGGCAGATAGCAGGCCTTGTTGCCGCCATGTTTCAGGTTCGGCAGAGCCAGGATCTGCTCCGCCAGCTCGTTGCATTCGTCCGCATCCGACACCTCTTCTTCGACCAACGGCGGTAGATCCAACCCCTTGCACTGCTCCACATTGAACACCGTGTAGCTGCGGGCAAAGGGGATCAGCTTCCGCTCCTGTTCGTCATAGGTCAGGGGATCAGCTTCCGCATCACCGTTACGGTCCCTGGCGGGCAGGAACTTCCAAAAAACAACAGAAGCCCCTTTTTCACCCTTGCGCACATGGCCGCCCAACTGCTCGGTATTGCGGAAGGTGAGCCAGCGGGGATCGACATGCCCCCGGGCAAGCGCCACCAGGTTCAGCAGTAGGACGTTTATCCCCCGATAGGGCCGGTTGGTGAGCGCATTGCGGAAGGGTCCGCAATGAACCGATTGCCAGGGTTTGGCCCAGGGATTGACGCCGTCTTCCAGGGCGGTGATGATCTTGGCGGTGATTTCTTCGTAGATGGATATTTTTTGATCGTTCATAGTTTAGCTCCTTGGGTGCAGGGAAATTTCATCGGGTCGTCCCCAATGGGTTTCAGGCGCTGTGATGGCCGGTTTCAGAAAGGGAGATGACTTCTTCCCCCACGATCAGATGATCAAGCACCCGAACGTCGATCACCTTGAGGATCTCGGTCAGGGTGCGGGTGAGTTCCAGATCTTCCTTGCTGGGCTGGATGCCGCCGGAGGGGTGGTTATGGGCGATGATGACCGACGCTGCATTGAGCGCCAGCGCCTCCTTGACCACCTCGCGGGGATGGACCGAGTTGCGGTTGATCGAGCCCCGGAACAATTCCCGCCAGGCCAGCACCTGATGCCGGCTGTCGAGGAATAGGCAGCCGAACACCTCGTGCTCCAGGCCGGTGAGCTTGAGCCCGATGGCCTCCTTGGCGGCGGTGGGCGACATAATAGCGGCCCCGCGCCGAAACTGATAACCGCTCAGCCTGCGTGCTTCGGAGAGAATGGTTTCCTTGGGTGCGGGTTGATAGACGCCGCAGAGATCTTTGATGTAGAGCATGTGTGCCTCCTGTGGACGAGGCACAACACCCCATCGGGGCAGCGTGCCCCGTCAGGGATGTTTTTTTGTGATCGATAGCTATCAAGCAGCCTGGCGGACCTCGGCCAAGACGAAGTGGCCAAGGTGGGGCGGCTTGTAGAGACGAATGGGTTTGTGGTTGATCTCGCCATGACCCTGGCGGTCATAGCTGCCGATCCTACGCTCCTGCCAGTAGATGCCCCCGGCTTGCAGCCGGAAGCGGTTACCGTCGACATAGGCCACCGCCGTATTGCCCCGGAGATAGACCCGCCCTCTGATCACCAACTCGTGGCGGACCAGGGCGGTCTGCCCATCGGGGGAACTGATGGTGGTCGTGGTGGTGACTCGGGTTTCCTCGGTGGTGGTAATGCTTTCGGTCTCATCGAGATCGAGTACCGAGGCCAGTTCTCGCTGGCGATACCTACTCCAGGCGGTGGTGACATCCTCCACCGGCTGCTGGCCGGTGAGGGCCTTGGCCAACTCGTACATCATGCTATTCTCCGATTCGGAGAGGGCAGCCAGCCCTTGACCCGAGAGTTCGCCCTCAACGGCGAGCGAAGTCTCCATCTTCTGGGCCATGAGGCTGAGCGCCTTGTCCTGCATGGTTTCGGCATAGGCCAGGTAGAAGACCCGGACCGGCAGATTCTGGCCAATCCGCCAACTACGGCGGCTGGCCTGCCTGAGGGTGAACACCGAATAGCCGCACTGGAAGAAGACGATGGTCGGAAAGTCCAAAAGATCCAGACCGGTCTTGACCAGGTTGGGGTTGCAGAGCAGACAGTCGTACTGGCCGGTGGCGAGGTTTTCTTTGAGCCAATCTTCCCGCTGTTCCGGTTTGACCGCCTGGCCCCGGAGCACCAAGGGGGAGAATCCTTGCTGGTGCAGCTTGTCCACCAGGGTGGGCACCAGGTCGCGGGTGCCGGTGTGTTCGAGGAAGACCGCCACCTTGCGGCCCTGTTTGCGTTCCGTTTTCAGGATCTCCAACAACCGTTTTTCCTTGGCCAGGAGGTTGATTTCAAGGGCCGGAGCCGAGGCTATCAGTTCTTCCACGCCGCCGCGTTCGAGATAGACCCGTTCGCCGAAGCGGCAACCATCCGGATAGGCCAGGAGGCTTTGCAACATCTTGCCCAAGATCCGCATGTCGCCGCAGGCGAGAGCCTTGCGGGTGGCAGCGACCAGGGTGTTGGCGAGTTCGAAATAAGGGGTTTGGAGTACGTCATCCATGGGGTTGGTGACGATGATTTCTTCGTAGTCGGGCAGGGCCTGGCTGACATCGTTCAGCCGGACAAAGGCGGAACGCTCCAACAACAGATCCGGGAGCAGCAGCGGGGAAATTCCCGGCGCCTCCTTGATCCGGGCCTTGCCGGTCTTGCGGCCGATGCTGGCCTGGTTCCAGTCCGGACCCAGATCATCGGCCTTGTAGGTTCGCTCCACCACTCCATAGCGTTCGGCAAAACCGAGGGTGCGGCCGTATTCAAAACCGGCCTGCACCATCTGCCGGGGAAACATCCGCCAGAGAAGGTAAAACAAATCCTTCGAGTAGCCGCCCATGAGGGTGCCGGTCAACGCCAGCACCTTGCGGGAACGGGCGATCAGGCAGGACATGGCCTGGCCTTGGGCAGTGCCACCTCCCTTGAGTTCATGGACCTCGTCGAGGATGACCAGGTCGAAGAACCCTTTGGGCAGGTATCGTTTGATGAACTCGGCCTTGGCATAGCGCCGGTTGCGTTCACCATCGGCCGACCACATTCGGGCTTGGCAATGTTCGCAGACCGGGGCCGGGTCGTTCACATTCAAAAAGACCTGAGCGCCGCAGTCCGGGCAGCAGGTTGCCCCTTGCCGGACCATGAGGCCGGGCTTGCGCTGGTAGTGCAGCTTGGCCCGCTCCTTGCCCAGCACCCAGATCTCGGTGCCGCGAGGCTGTTGTGGTTTTCGTTTATGCTCAAGCAAGAGGGTCATGTCCCGGCCGTTGAGGTTGATGCAGGTGCAGCCGGGCAGCGTGGCTTCCGCCTCCCGGATCCACTTGCGCACCAGATGGCCGGGGCATTGGATGAGGATGCGTTTGACCGGTTTGGGATCGAGCGCGGCCACGGCCAGGCTCATGATCGTCTTGCCGGCACCCATCTCGCCCACCAGGAAGGCACCTTTGCGGTCCTCCTTGTAGAGCGTCCGGGCAATGGGCAGGATGCCGCAGCGGATCTGGGCCTCAAACGGGGTGCGTTTGAGCTGGCCCAGTTGTGCCCGTGCCTGTGCATCCCACTGATCCTCCGCCTTGGGCTGATAGACCGGGTGCATGGTGGTGATGACCTGGGACTTGAGCACTTCGCCCCACTGGTCAAGAAAGTCGCTTAAAGGGATGTCCATCGTCTGTCCTCCATGGGAAAGGCAGACGATCCCCTTCAGGGGAACGAATGCCTCCCCTGATCGGGTTCTTTTGAGTTTGTTTAACCGAGATAACCTTGCCGGATCCCTTCCAGGATCCGTTCTTCCAATTCCTCTTCCTGCCAATTGATCTGCCAGGCCTGCCGCAGGTGCGGATTGCCAAAGGAATAGAGCCGCTCCGGCTGCAGGACCTCGTCCCACAGCCAGTCGCGCCATTCAGACTTCAGCGGCATGGTGGTGCTGTTGTCCAGGCGGTGATAGGCCTGCTGCTTGACCGCTGCCATGTCCTCGCCAAAGACGATGACCGAGCAAATGGTCTCTGTGTGCTGGGCCTTGCGTTCGAACTGCTCGGCGCTGATCAGCACCTTGTTAACCACATCGCCGATCTTCCGCGCCCGGATGGAGCGGATGGTGCCCGGCGTGCGGCCCAGCTCCAGGGGAGTGGGTTCGATCCCGGAGATACGGCTGAAGCCGCCGTTGTAGAAGTGGGCCGAGGTGGCCTGGATCTGGGCTGGGCTGCCGACTAGACTGAGCAGATAGGCCCGCGCCTGATCGGCCTCGATGCTGGCGATGAGGCCGTCGCAGTAGGTGACAAAGCCGTTGCTGCGGATGGTGAGATAATCGTGCATGATGCCTCCTGAAAAAGAGGGAGACATCCCCACCGGGGAATGCTCCCCCCATGGGTTGGTGTGATTGAAGATTACAAAACTCAGCGGATGATCAGCATCTCGGCCTTGGCCATGTCGATGGCCTTGACCGTGGGCTGATACAGGTCACGGGTGGTGACCATGGTGTCGCCGCTGTTGTTTTCGGCTATGGAGTGGATTTTTTCCGTCTTGTGGACCACGCCCTTGATCACCAGCCGGTGGCCGTCCATCTCGATCTCGCCGTTCATGTAACCGCCGGCGAGCATCAGGGCCAGGTGGCCGTTTTTCAACGGTGCCAAAGGCCGGATGGAGTGGCACTGTCCGGGCGCCAGATCGTGGGCGAGCAGATCCTCCAACAGCCCGCTTTTACGGACCAGGGGAATAGCTTCCCTCGGATCGATCCGGCTGCACCTGAAGGTGCAGGGATGTTTGGGCGCGGGGATAACCAGCCGTTCCGTGCAGCTTGATAACTGCGGTGCCGTGGCCAGAAAGATCTCCGGTGCCATGCCGGCGATGCAGTTCAGCTCCTGCTCCATTTGGGCAGCCTTGGCCTTGGTCACCAATGAGCGTTTCCGCCCGATCACCAGGCACTGATGGAAAAGCCGAAAATCATCCTCTGGAAAGGCGTAGACCTGAAGGTCGGTGAAATGTCGGGCCAGGACCGAGGCGCAGGCGATCAGCACTGTGTAGGGAACAACCAGCACCAGCCAGCCGTCCTTGTGCAGTGTCTCCTGGAAGCGTCTGAGAAAGAGCGCTTCCAGCCGTTGTGCCTGGGCCTCCGGCTCCAGACTGTAGTCATAGGGTGGATTGAGGTAGAGCAGGCCAAAGGCAGCGGGTGAAATCCGCATCTCAACCAGGGCGTCGCCCCAGAGGAGATGGTCAATTCGTTGCCGTGCCTCGGTGGCCCGATCATGATCCAGTTCAATGCCGTAGGTGATAGCGCCTGTTCCTTCTGCCAGTGCGGTAAGGGTTTGGCCTTGGCCGCAGCAAGGGTCGAGAATGCGGGCGCCATCTTCAATATCGAGCAGTTGTTTGAGTTGGCCACGGACGCTCTCCGGTGTCGGATAAAAGCCGGCCTTGGCCTGTGAACCCAGTCGTGCCATGATGTTCTCCTGTGGTGGTGTGTTCAGGGCTTTCTCGTGTGTTCGGTTTCGACCAGGAAATGCATCTGGGCTGTTTGCCCGAGCATAAAGCCATCCTGACCCTCGGTTTGGGCCAGGTGCAACAAGTCGGTCAACAGATCGATGATTCCGGTTTCGAGGGTATCCAGTGGTTCGCCCTTGCTCAGGCAATACTGATCAAGCGCCTGCCGGGCGGATTCGGTGCGTCGTGTCATGGTCGTTCTCCTGTCAATTTTCGCAAAAGGGCCTGAACCCCGCGAGGCGGGATTCAGGCATGGGGTGTTGTGTGAGTGCAATCAGTGGCAATCAGAACGGTACGTCGTCGGAAGGAGGCGGTTCATTACCGTCTTCCGGTGGCACCGGAATATCGGTGCGTTCGCCGCCGCCCAGCATCTTCATCTCACGGGCAATGATCTCCGTGGTGAAGCGGGTGGCACCTTCCGCGTCCTGCCATTTGCGGGTCTGTAAACGACCCTCCAGGTAAATCCGGGAGCCTTTGGAGAGGTACTCGGAGCAGATCTCGGCCAGACGGCCGAAAGCAACGATGCGGTGCCATTCGGTCGATTCCTGCGACTTGCCTTCGTTATCCTTCCACCGTTCGGTGGTGGCGATGCGGAAGGTGGCCACGGCGACCTGGGTTTTGGTATAACGGGTGTCAACGTCTGCGCCTAAATTGCCGATCAGCATAGTCTTGTTCAACATGGTGCTTCTCCTTGATGGATGAGGTAATGGCTCTCCCCACTATGGGGAGAGATTTGGGCTTGTTGTGATTGGGAAGTGAAGGCTTAGGCCGCTTTCTTGATCTCCAGGAAGGCGTAGGAGCTGCTCTTCTGGAAATCATTCAGCGAGTGACCGTAGCCTTGAAGGAACTGGTTGAGCTGGTCCGTATCCAGTGACTTCCTGGTGCGAACCGCCTTGCGCAGCAGATGGCCAAAGGCCTTGAGCGGACCGCGTTGGGCCACGATGGCCAGCAGGTTGCTCTTACGCATGCCGATCTCTGTATCCAGATCTTTTTGCTGGTGTTGTAGCTCCAGCAGGATCTCGACACTCTCGGTCAACTCGCGCACCTCCTCGGCCTCGAACTTGGGGCAGTCCAGGAGGAAGGGGCAGTAGCCGCAGAGCGGTCCCACTTCCATGGAGGGCGTGGCCAGATCACCTGCACTGTAGGCTTGGTATTGGTTCCAGATGGTGGCGGCCCGGTCAATCAGGCCGTGATAGAGGATGTCCTGGGGGGTGTAGCCGCCAAAGAGTCGCATCCCCTGATCACCGAAGTTGACCGCCAGGATGGCGCCTTTCTCCACGGTGTAATCGGGGAAGCTGTCGGCCAGCAGACCCATTTGCAGATAGAGTTGGGTTTCCCAGGCGCCGTAGGGATGTTCCGGGATGTTCTCCGGTGCTTTCACCTCCAGGACCGCCATGGTCTTGCGCACCTCCGAGACGAAGACAAAGTCGAGATGGGCCATGACCGGGACAGCGCCCGCATGTCGAACTTCAGTTTGTCGTTGGAAGTTGCTGAACCCGGCAATCATGAAGGCAGCGGCAACCACTTCTTCGGCCATGTGACCGCGTCGCTGCCGCAGCAGGGTGACCAGGTCGGCCTCCGGGGCATGGAGTTTTCTGAGGATGGTCTTGCGTGGGCAGGCGCCGATATCGGAAGCCCCGAGATAGGTGCTCCGATCACCGAGCGTTGCCTCGGTCTGTTGGATGGCAAGCTGCTGGAGTGCGGCCTGCAGGGTGAGCATTAACTGGTCTGACATGGTGGTATCCTCCTGAAAAAAATGAGGGAGGATACACGGATTCCCGCCGAGGGAATGGTATCGCTCCCTCTGGGGTTGGGTGATGTTGTGGTGATTAAGCTGCTTGCTTCATCCAGGTTTTTCCGGTCTTATCCCATTGAAAGCCTGCTGCCTTGAGCAGTTCCTTCTTGTCGAAGAGATGGTCGCCAATGGCGATGATCACCCCTTGACGATGCTCGAAGCTTACGCCGGCGATCTTGGGCAGAGTTGCCGAAGGATCGCTCTGGTTGGCAGGTGGTTCATCGGGTTGGCTGGTTCTGGATGCAGGTTTGGTTTTCGGTTGCGTGGAGGGTGGTTGAGTTCGTTGCGTTCCCTGAAGATAGACGTTCTTCAATAGTCCCTTGTAGGCATCGCTGCCGATGGACAACAGTGACATGCATTTCTGGATGGCATCGGTGATGGCCCCTTTCTGGGCATCGCCGACATTGCCTTTGACGATTTGCATCTGTCCCTTGTGCGAGCCCTTGCACAGCCAATCGCCGTCGATCTTCACAAACAATCGAACCTCGGCGACCGCCTGGGTCTCGAAAATTTCCTCTTTGGTCAGTTCATACCGCCAATTCTCCGGACCGAGCACCTCATTGACGCTGTCAAAGACGTACTGCGGCCGAAAGCCGTACTTGATTTGACCGATCACGTTACCTCCCTTGTCGGTCATCTTGATTTCCTGAATCGCCTCGATGCCGTATGCACGCAAGCGTTCGTTGATCGACTGGATCTGTTCCTGTAATGGTGCCATGGTGTTGCCTCCTATGAATTTGGGGAGCAAAACGGCATGGCTCCGCCGGGAGCATGACGTATAGCTCCCGATGGATGAGCGGGGTGGGGTCTGTATTGAAAGACCGATAGAATCAGTCGATTCGAGAACGCGCAGAGAGAACGCGGGTTCGAAAAGACAGAGAAAGGGCTATCGGTTCAACGGGGAAAAAGAGTGAAGGAAAACGAATAGAACGATTCGTTTGCAGGGGTGCGTACGCAGCTCTTCCAAATCAAAGAAAAACGTTCGCCTCTGCGATTAAACGTCTCTGGCCGGGAAAAGACAGCGCTGCGTGGTACTGGATTCAAGAACACGAAAACGTGCTCAGCTAAGCCCTGGAAAGGGGTATCTCATTGGAAATGAGTCGGAAATATGAAGCCATGGTAACGCTTGTTTTGCAAAAGGCAAGCAAAATAGACGGTTACTTTTCTGTGTTGATAGGCAGAGCAAGAAAGCGCTGGTGCCAGTGTCACTTCTGGTCAAGGTTTACTGGAGCATTATTTATCTGCCCTTTTCGGCAATACCCAGTTCGAGCGCGGGTAGTGGCAGGTGTAGCCGCTGGGGTAACGTTCCAGATAATCCTGATGTTCAGGCTCGGCCTCCCAGAATTCGCCGACCGGCGCGAGTTCGGTAGTTACTTTTCCCGGCCACAAGTTCGAGGCATTGACGTCGGCAATCGTGTCGAGCGCCGTTTGCTTCTGGGCGTCATTAACGTAATAAATCGCCGAACGATAAGACGCGCCTCGATCATTACCCTGCCGGTTGGCGGTGGTGGGGTCGTGTATCTGGAAAAAGAATTCCAAGATTCGGCGATAGGAAACCTCATCAGGGTTAAAGAAGATTTCGATACCTTCGGCGTGAGAGCCATGATTACGGTAAGTGGCGTTGTACACGTCGCCACCGGTGTAACCAACCCGCGTTTTCTCCACGCCCGGTAGTTTGCGGATCAGATCCTGCATGCCCCAGAAACAGCCCCCTGCCAAAACTGCACGTTCCTGTGCCATTACTTGCCCTCCACTTGGTTGATATAACCACCGTAGCCTTCCTCCTCCATATCATCCCGGGGGATGAAGCGCAACGAAGCCGAATTGATGCAGTAGCGCAAGCCTCCGCGATCCTGCGGGCCATCCGGGAATACATGACCCAGATGGCTGTCACCATGAACCGAGCGGACCTCAGTGCGGATCATGCCGTGGCTGGTGTCGCGCAATTCATTAATGTACGCCGGCTCAATGGGTTTAGTGAAGCTGGGCCAACCACAGCCCGATTCGAACTTGTCAGACGATGCAAACAGCGGTTCGCCAGATACAATATCTACATAGATGCCCGGCGAGCGATTGTTAAGATACTCGCCTGTCCCTGGACGCTCCGTGCCATCTTGCTGGGTTACTCGGTGCTGTTCTGGCGTCAGGTTGGCGACGGCGTATTCAGATTTCTTGTACATCTTTATGAAATTCTCCTTGAGCACGCTTGTATAGCATTTGCCTCGAAAACAATATGCCCAACGCTGTCAAGGTCGTATCACCTTCTTTGGATCGCACAAATGTCCTGCATCTAGAGCCAGACCGCCACAGGTGGCACAGGTATATTTCATTTCATGCAAATGCTCACCACAGACCTGATCAGTGGATGTCGCACACAACTTCCCTTCGAGTTCTTCGGTGCCAGGATTGCAGAGCCTATTCGAATCCTCTGAAGTTGCACCGCAGTTCATGCAGTTATATGTCATGTCGTCCTCCTAATTCATAGTCCCGGCTATCATCTTGACGAATCAAATAAGCAGCCAGCCGAGCTAGCCACCCACATAATTTGAAGCTAAGGAAGACGTTGCGGCTTGTCAATGTTTGGAATGCCTAAGAGATAGCGGGGCATAGGTCGGTATAGGCTGGGTTGGGTGTATGGTGTGCGAAAATTTGGGCCCGATCGGGGCGAAGAAATCTATCTTTTTATATCGGGGAGATACAATACATACCGCGACCAGTTATGTGGTCGTTGGGTGAGGCAAGAAAGTGGGTAGAAAAGACCGCAACTGATCGAAAAAAAACAAAATTCAGCCGGTATTTCCAAGAATTGCTGGTACCAGTGCACCAATTCGGGATGGTCAAAAAAAATCCTATTTACAGTGTGTTACATAGGGTGCCGGAAGGGATTAAGCGAATGCACTTTAAGCAGGGAAAGGCTGAGCGACCTGATTTGAATGGTTCTGGTTGGGATGGCACCAGATAAATGAGCAACCTGATCTGTCTCATAAAAAAACTCGCTCCACACCGGAAGGAGAGGCGTTCCGGAGGGGCGAGTGTGCCACAAGATCACTTTTTCGTCCGATCAGATGACTCGAAGCTGTTTTTGTGTTCGATCAAATATCGTCGTAAGTAACTCTTATGAAGAGGTCGACCTGTCCTCTTGCCTTAAAGATAATCACTGATCATTTCGGCGCCATTAGAACTAGGGCGATATGATGGGGCAAGATAAACTGTAGATATCTTAACCCTGAACAATTATGGTTCAAGGTGAGGCGACAGCACTAATCTCTTGTATGATCAGAGCGATGGCAAATGTGAACCTCGCATAACCTAGATGAATCAGAATAAAAGATGACTCACTTTTATGCCCTTCCTTCAACAGGTATCTCGCGCAATTTCTTGATATCACGTACCGGTGGCGCGCCGAATAATCGACGATATTCCCGGTTGAATTGTGATACGCTTTCGTAACCGACATGAAAGGCCACTGTCGATGCATCTGCCGGCTCGGTAAGCATTATTTTGCGCGCTTCGTTCAACCGCAACATTTTCTGAAACTGCAACGGGGTCATCGCCGTAAGTGATTTGAAATGGTGGTGAAAGGAGGAGGCGCTCATGCTGACCTGCTTTGCGAGATCTTCGATGCGAAGAGAGGCAGTATAGTTGTCCTTGAGCCAATCGATTATTCGCGCTATCTGATGCCCTTGACTGAAAACAGAAGCTATCTGACGTATACGCTCCCCCTGATCACCGATAAGCAGGCGATAGGTGATCTCCCGTATAGTACCAGGCGCAAGAATCGGAACATCTGCCTCTTCTTCGAGCAGATCAAGCAAGTGTTGAAAACAACAGAGAAGCGGCAAGGTTACCTTCCCTGTTGCCATACCCCGAGGTGATTGTTGTACACGCGGAGGCGGGAGTTTACTGTCTGCCATCAGTTGCGCAATTTGATGGAGGTCGAATTTCAGCCTGAGTCCGAGATAGGGCTTTGTCTCGCTGGCAGTAATAACTTCGGCAATGGTGGGGAGGTGCACAGCGGTAACTCGCTTATTCGTCCCATTCGTATAACTCGCATTGAATTGGGTGCTAGAAACCGAACATTGAATTTCTCGTTTGATTTTGCAGCACGGCTTTGTCTTTAACTACCCCCTTCATGCGGAATCAACCGCTAGGTTGTAGCGGCTTGCAAACAAGAACGCTCGGACTCGCAAACAAGATAATTCTGGGCTCACATTATTTGCCAATATGTCAGGTTAGTGTCCAAGGAATCGGCAATAATGTGCCAACAAAAGCCGAAACTGGTCCTAATCGGGGTCTGCTTCACGAAAAGGAAAAAAATCGTACGTTTAGCTTATAAATTTCTTAATAAGATAAGAGCAGTAAAGAAGCTTGCAGCGCCTCACCTTCCCTGCTTGCGATGTCGGAAGGAAAGCTACAACATCCAAAGAACCCATCAGGGGAAAATGTGCTGTGGGCGGACTCCAATGGAAACACTTGAGGATGGAATGAAATTTTGGCAGGATAAAAAGTTGAGTCAAATCTGACCTGACAGGCACCAGTAAAAAACTGGCAACTGTTAGGTCAAGTCGTAACTACTACAAATAATACAACGGATACCTTACGAAATGTAGTTTGCTTCTTTCCGTCACCATTGGTGATTTGGCTTGCTCAAAACACTTCTAAGAAGTGCAGTTAACTTATTTTTTGTTAGGGGTTTCATGGCAAATCCTTTTATTCCAACTGCTCGCGCCTGAGCTTCATTTACAAGACTACTGTAACCAGTGCACAAGATTATGGGGATATCGGGTCTTATTTGCAAAAAACGACGGGAAAGATCAATGCCTGTCATAACGGGCATTGTTTGATCAGTAATAACGGCGTCAAATTTATCAGGTTCGTTCTGGAAAGCAACAAGAGCATCAATACTGTTGGTGCGAGCTGTAACTTTATAACCAAGTCGCTCCAACATGGTTTGTCCCATCTCCACAAGGATATCCTCATCATCAATTAATAAAATTCGCTCCCCTTCAGATAAATCAGCATCTAATTCCTCTATGGTTGAAGTAATTTGACCTTCAACAGCCGGGAAAAATACCTTGAAAACCGTACCCTTCCCAATCTCACTCTCACAGGTAATAAATCCTCCAGACGACGTGACGATACCATGCACAATCGCCAAGCCTAATCCCGTTCCTTTGCCAACTTCTTTAGTAGTATAATAAGGTTCGAAAATTTTTTCTTTTATTTCAGGAGAAATACCCGATCCAGAGTCTGTAATTGATAGAACGACAAATTCTCCAGCTGCTATTCCAGGTTGATGTTTGAGGTCCTGCTCAGAGAGTTCACGATCAACAAGGGAAATGTCTAGAATTCCACCTGATTGCTCCATGGCATGAAAGGCATTAGTGACAAGATTCATCACTATTTGATGCAATTGGGTTGGATCGATGACGATTAATTTCTTGGAAGTTTCGAAATATTGTTTAATCGTAATGGTTGATGGCAAGGCCGGACGGAGAAGCTTGAGAGCCTCCTTGGCAACATGACGTGGCTCCAATGCAACTTTTTCTGTGTTAGCTTGGCGACTAAAAGCAAGGATTTGCTTAACCAAGTTAGCCGCACGTCCCCCTGCATCCAATACTTTATCAAGATCATTGGCTATATTAGAGCCAGGAGTACATAAATCTTTAGCCAATTCTGCATATCCGATAATAGCCCCAAGGATGTTATTGAAGTCATGCGCAATACCACCTGCCAGTGTGCCGATCGCCTCCATTTTCTGAGCTTGCTGCAATCGTGCTTGCAATTCTTTTCTTTCTCTTTCTGTTTGTTTGAGCTCTGAAACATCCTGAATAATTGAGTGTAAGAGGCTCTTTCCCTTTATATCTATCTTGCTACTGTATACGGCCACATCACGTACAGAACCGTCAGCAAGGCGGTGTTGGAATTCAAAATAGATACGTTGCTGATTTTTAGCCTGTTCCAACTCTTCCTGCATCTCGTCGGCTGACAACACATTGATTTCATTTATGTTCATACCTGTCAACTGTTCCGCATTCCAACCATAGTAATTTTCAGCAGCTTCGTTGGCATCAATAATGGCACCGTCAACCGGATCAATAATGAGTTTAATCGCAGAGTGTTTTTGAAATAGTTCTCGAAATTTATTTTCGCTTTCTTTGAGATCGTTCGCAGCCTCGACCTGATTTGTAATAACTTCTGAGAAAAGAATGATTCCGCCAATGGTTCCTTCTGAATCGTGCCAGGGAAGAATTTCCCAGCGAATCCAATCCATTCTTCCATTTGCTCGCAGGAATGGGTCTTTATCACAACGCTCAGTAGTTCCCGCGAGACAGCGACGATGTGTTTCTTTCCAACGTTCTGGAATTTCAGTAAATACTTCATAATGGGACTTGCCGATTATCTCCTGTGTGTCAATTTCATAATCGGTTAGATATCTCCGGCTGGCAATTATATATCGCATTTGACTGTCAAACATTGCGATGGCAGCAGGTGCATGTTCAACAAATAGTTTCAGTATTTTTCTGTTCTTCTCATTTGCTCCTAAAACCCGTTTTCGTTCTGTAATATCATTGACGAGGACCATCTCGGCACGACGATTGTCAAACATCAGGGTGTGCGAAGTGATCTCAACGTCAATGAGACTGCCATCCTTTTTGATATGACGCCAGCTACCGGCTTCATCGAGGCCATTATCAACTTGTGCTATATTTTCCAGCAATCTAGACAGGTCTTCAGGAGGGCGGATGTCCTTGATAGTCATCTCGAGGAATTCTTCTCGACTGTATCCGTAGTGTGTTATGGCTGCATCATTAACTGCCAGAAACCTAAGAGATTCAAGATCGTATACCCACATTGGTTGTGGATTAGTGACAAACAACTGTCGATAACGCTTTTCGCTCTCTTGAAGCTCTTTTTCCTTCTGCTTACGCTGCTCTAATTCAATCTCTAGCTCTTGTGTTCGCTCTGAAATCGCGCGTTTTAGTGACCTTTGATGATTAGTAACGAGAAATCCAATTATAGAAAATAAAACGAAAATGAGGAGACTCGTACCTTGAAAAAGCCATAGTCGATTTTCGATAGTTGACCGCCATCCTGTGGTAGGTATGGCAGCTAACTGCCATTCTCCATCTGGGAGATTGATAGGGATGTAAATTGGATGAGAGGAATACGTCTCCTCTGAACCATAAAATACTCGTCCATTCCGATCTCGGATTGCCACATTGACGCCTAATTCTTTTTCATCGAAAGCCATGGAGAGAATCGGCGGCAAATCCATAATGACGACCGCAAATCCCCAGAAAGAGCCCTCTTGATAGACCGCTAGGCGTGCAACTAACCCCATTCCACCCTGGCGCAGTTCATAGGGAACACTCAAAACGATCCGTTTTGTTTGCAGAGCCCTCTCTATATCATTTCGAATCAGTGGTCGTTGGTCATGGAGAAGATCATGTCCCAAAATATTTTCATTATCCTTAAGAGGATAAACGAATTTGTTAACACCGCCCGGAGAAAGCTGAATCAAACGTATCCCGGTAAGCATAGAGTGCATGCCTGCGGCAAAGGTATTGAAGTGGGCGTTATCGATACCTCCATGTAATTTTTCGTGAGCCAAGACAAAACTTTTGAGAACATCAACGATCATAATTCGACGACTGATTTCATTTGCCAATGTGTCGCATTGCGGTGTCAATGTTTTTGTTAATCTTGCACGTTGCTCTTGTAAAAGAATGCCATCATACCATTGAGTGACAAACCACCACAAAGGAAGAGTAAAAAGTATCCATATAAAAAAAATGAATAATATTTTCTTGGGCATAGTTTATAAAAAATTACAATGTACTTGAATATTAATCAATGTACTCACACGCATCTGTGTATGAGCGATGGAGCAGGTAAGTTGCCCATGCAGGAAGATTTGAAATGAGAGGCGCTTCAACTGAAGCACTCGTTCAGTTTCCTCATGTGCTACCTGGCTGCAGGGAGTGCGTGGGTGCGATGATTGATTGTTGATCGGAATCGATCCGTGCTGCCGGTATTTTTTTCTTGAACTGATTTTTAATGGTATGAGCAGTTACAGCCATTGCAATGGCTGCCACTTCTTCGATTTCTTCTTCGGATGCCTGGGCTGCCCTCGCACCTGCGAGGCCAATGTCCGTTCAGGAGTCGCAACCGGCAGCTAGGGCAGCGCCCAATGCGACGAGTTGCTTCGTTTTGTGATCGAGAACACCGGGCGCCATTGCCGCATTAAAAAAATCCTCGAATTTCCCCATCGGATCATTCATTGTTTTATTCTCCTTGATGCCTACGAGGTGCCAATCTTCTGGGCACCTTGCTTTCCGCAGTGTGACCACAAAAAGATCCCGTGGCGAACTCCCCTCTTCCTGGCGTATGATCTCCAAAATTTCGTAGCCCTTTGCCAATTGGTGAATCTTCTCTTTGGTGAAGAAATGGATGACAAACCCGCCGATCTCATACATGTCCTCACTCAGATGGGTACCGGTTCGAAAATGCTTGTCGAAATTGCTGCGAACGGAATAGGTGACCAAACCATTTGGTTTAAGGATGCGGTGGGTTTCACGCAGAATATCAACCATCTCGAAGCTGGAAAGTTCCATACAGAGCAGCATATGCGCAAAGCAAGCGTCGAAGGTGTTGTCAGGAAAGGGCAGCAGCTTTTTCACATCGTGGGTTTGGGCATGAATTCTGGGGGTAAGTCCTCTGGACTTGGCCTTTTCCAGGACAGCCGAAACAGCGGTTGGTGAATAATCCAAAGCGGTAACGTCAAGACCGTTTTGGGCAAACAGCATGGTGTCGCGTCCTTGACCACAACCCAATTCCAAAAGAGTCTGCACGCCTTCTTTTTGGAAATGGGCCAAAGAAAGCCGGGCACAATCGCTTGGCTCCTCCCCGAAAAAAGCCGGGGCTTGAACAAAGACCTTGTCCCAGTGAAACTGTTGCTCCATTTTTGCGTGTGCTCGATGATTCTGCATTGTACGGCCTGAAAAGAGAGGGATGGCTCACCTCATTTGATCTCTGTTATCGTAAGCACACCGTTCTTATCAACCGCTTTAAAGAGGATCGTGCACCCACCAGAAAAGCATGCAACATCTTTTTCTCCTTCACCCTGAACACCATAGTCATCGGGGGCATGTTCAGGTTGGCGATTCTTTCGTGTTTGAGGGCCAATCTTCCTGCCTCTTTGTCGATCTTGCGCAATTGTCCAGAGGACATTCCCACTATAACAACGGTTTATCAAGCAGTTTCATAGCTGGCCAAAATTTCCCCAAAATAGAGCGTGTGGTAATCTTTTTGAGGATACAATTTATCTAGGTCACTATCGAGAAAAGCGTTGTCCATTGCAGACTTGTAGACGATTTTGCATTCGTAATGGATACCGGCGATGTCGACAATGGGAGATTCCGTACATTTTGCCTGTTTTTGTAGCAAATTACATTCTTTGAACTTATCAAAATCTCTACCTGATTTGGTGCCACAATAAGCAACAGCCCTGTTGTGTTCTTCACCAGCAGGAATCGTAACGGTAAAATTGTCCGTTTTTTCAAGCAATGTGAAAGTATATCTCGAATCTCTGACGGCAATCATAAAAACAGGCCTTTGCCATATATATCCAATTGTTGCCCATCCAATTGTCATGGTATTGACGATACCGTCCGCCTTGACTGTCAAAAATGCGCCTTTTTTAATTCGTTCCATTAATTTGCCAGCTTGTTGAAGATAGTCTCTATCTTTCATAATAATTTTCCTTTCTAATATTAATAGGTTCGCAAATCACCGGACATGGCCCAACTTGCTCTTTACCATAAGACACTGAGATTCCGATGCTGATAGCAGGGGCCATAGAAATGCTTCCCTCAATGTCCCGCGATTAACGTACTCCTTATTAATTAGCTCGTCAGGATGAAGGAGCAATTCGCATTTTCAACCTGCTGGGGTTTGTAATCTCAGTCAAATCTGATGGTAAGCTCTGGATAGGTGAACAGAGATAGGTTGACTTTGTGGCATCGCTGATAATGATGCGATCAAAGTCGTCTTCCGCACGCCGATTACTCTGTTTTCACTGCATCATTAACGATGCGTTCAAAAATTGGGTCCATTTCCGCCGCTAACGTATCTAGCTCTCTATTCTTGTAGGGAGAAAATACGGCAGTTGGGGGAAAATAGCTAATGGTCGATGAACCATTCTCGTTTTCAGTGACGTAGATGCAAAACGGTTCTTCAATACCAGCAGGAATGCTAGCGTTGAGCATACAAACCGCATAACCTTATTGTCAATTTATGTTAATACAAAGAGGAGGACTGCATCAAAAAGGCTTCGGCTTGTTGTGTCGACAGTGGTCGACTAAAGAGGAAACCTTGGGCCTCTTGACATTTCTTTCCACGAAGGAACTCTAATTGCCCCTTCGTTTCAACGCCTTCAGCGATAACTTTCAGGTTCATGCCTTCTGCCATGGCTATGATAGCACAAATGATGGATTGATCTTTCATGCCCCCATGTATTCCACTGACAAAGGTACGATCTATCTTCAGGCAGTCGATGGGCATTTCTTTTAGCCGATTTAAACTTGAATAACCGGTCCCGAAATCGTCAATAGCAATATTGATATTCATTGCTTTGAGATTATGCAGAATGTCGCTAATTTCCTGTGTGTCTTGCGCTAGTAGACTTTCAGTGATTTCAATTTCAAGAAAGCGAGGGTTCAAATCTGTTTTTGCAAGAACTTCGCTGATCATTTTTAAAAAATTGGTATGGGTGAACTGTTTTATGGATACATTGACGGCAATTCGTTGCAGAGGAAAACCTTGATCCTGCCAAACCTTACACTGTCTACACGCCGTGCGCATAACCCATTCCCCAATACCCAGGATCATGCCGTTTTCTTCGGCAATGGGGATAAACTCGATTGGTGGAACATTGCCCAATTCCCAATTGTTCCAGCGCATCAGGGCTTCCATGCCGCTAACCTGACCAGAGGCCAGGTCAAACTGCGGCTGGTAGTTCAGCGTGAATTCATCCCGTTCAATGGCATGTCGGAGATGGTTTTCAATCGTCATCCGTTTCAACGCCGTGGCATTCATGGATTCCTGATAGTATTTGAACATGTTGGGGCCAATGCGTTTGGAATAATACATGGCCATGTCGGCATTTTTGATCAGTGCTTCTTTGTTATCACCATCTTCGGGATAGACCGCAATGCCGATACTAGGAGTAACTATGACCTGGTGGCTACCAAGATTCAGAGGGTGGCCAAGTTGTTCCGCAATGCGTTGGGCAACTACCCCCGCATCTTCTACCCTGCTCAATTCAGGCAAGATCACGGTGAACTCGTCTCCGCCCACACGGGCAGCCATTTCGCTGCCAGGTGACCTGGCAACGGTATCGGAACTCCGCAGGCAGTTGGCAAGTCGCTCAGCCACAGCCTTGAGCAAATCGTCACCGATACTGTGCCCCAAGGTGTCATTGATCCGTTTGAAGTTGTCCAGGTCGATAAAGAGCAAAGCGACCTTGCGGTTGTAGCGACAAGCAGCGGCTAGTGTTTGGGTCAGTCTGTCGATGAACAGCGTTCGATTCGGCAGACCGGTCAGGCTGTCATAAAAAGCCAATTGATGCAATCGACACTGGATTTCACGATTCAGTTCCCATTTACGGGTAAGGGCGTGGGCCAATTGGAGCACTTCTAAATTATCGAAAGGTTTTTTAAGGAAAAGCAAGTTGTCACTTTCCCCAAGTTTACGTCGGATATCCTGCCAGGAATAGTCCGTATACGCCGTGCACAGGACGACCTGAAGATCCGGGCATGCCTGCCAGAGATGACCTATCGTTTCAATGCCGTCCCAACCCGGAGGCATGCGACTGTCCACAAAAGCCAAGCCGTACGGCCGACCCGCTGATTGGGCATGCCGCACTTTGTCCAGGCCTTCTTCCCCTTGGGAGGCACAGTCAATTTCAAAGGCAACCGCCGGTGTGGTTTGACTCGAAGAACCGAAAAGCGCTGACCGCATGTCGTGCAGGGTATCGCCAGGTTTGGCAGAGTTGGCCAGGATCTTGCGGAAATCGTCATGGATTGCGGAATTGTCGTCAATCACAAGGATACGGAGGGGCGCGGTCTTTTTATCGGATTTCATGTATTGTTACCTGCGTGGCAAGGGAGTTCAAGGGTGAAGGTTGCTCCACAACCGAGGCCTTCGCTATGCACAGTCAAACTGCCACCCAATTCTTTGGTCGTCAAGGCGCTACTGTGCAAACCAAAACCGTGACCGGATTTGCGTGTGGTGAAACCGTATTGGAAAATGCGGGTCAGGTTCTCCGGGGCAATGCCTATACCATTATCTACGACTTGTATTTTTACGCTGTCAGGAATCGCGTTAAAAATTCGCAGAGTGACCATTTTCTCCTTGTTACCGCTATCGGTACAAGCATTTTGGGCATTGTTGATCAAATTGACAAGAATCTGGAGGGTCTTGTGTTTATCCACTAAAACAGGTGGCACGGCCTGGTACTCTCGCTGTAAGGAAACCTCGTTGCAGGTGAGCGCATCAGCGCTGAGCGTTAAGGCATCCTCCATAAGTTTTTCTGGAAGGATGGTTTCGCGTAGCGTCGAAGTTTTACCGTAGCTCTGTTGCATGGCAACAATTTCCTTAATGTGCTCGATTCGATCATGCAGCGATTCGGTCTCCCTGATCATAATTTGCCGCTCCTCCTCCAGCGTGCCGGCGAGAGAAGTAAGGAAAATTGGTATCATTTGCCCACGAGAATCTTTCGTAAGGAAGTGGCACAGACCGCCCTCGGGTTCAGCCATCAGGTCAGCCACCTTGGCAACATCACCTACGTTCGATTCACGTAATTGAGTCATGAGCATTGCGCAGGATACATTGACACTATTCAGGACATTGCCGACATTATGCAACACGCCAACCGCAACCTCCGCCATGCCAGAGTGATAGGACTGCTCCATGAGAGATTGACGCGTCATTGCAAGTCGCTCGACCATGCGGTCGAACTCCTGACTGAGTATGCCGATTTCATCCTTTCGATCAAGAGCAATATGCGCGGAAAGATCATTGCTTTGCCCCATGGCCACGGCGTGGCCGGTCAATCGTCCCAAGGGAGCGAGCACCATTTGCTGCAGGCTGATTATCAGGACAACTACAATCACAAGACCTGCTCCTAAAATGGATAACAGCGTAAATCCAACAGCTTTTTCGCCCCTACTAGAGATTAACTTTGGAACGTCAACCCTCAACAGCAGTGCAGGTTTTTCATCCACGTCAAGCATCACCTTGAAAACCTGGTTTTCGCCACCATTGTCGCGGATAAACGTGTCATCGTGACCACGTAGTTGGGCAAGGATAGCTTCTGTCTCTGAATTCATGATCTCAGCGCCTAGAACTGTCGTGTGCAGGCCGATACGGATCTGTTCGGAAATGGAACCGGTATTTAAGAACCGGCCCAAAACCAGGTGCCCTTTAACAGGTCCTTTGTTGTCCGATGTCAAAATTGGTTTTACCGAAATCAGCACGGGCCCATTGGTTGTTACCAAAACGCCATCGACCGTCGTTTGCGCATCTGTTATGTGAATCCCCTCAAGCTTCTCGGTAAGCCCTGGAATTTCAATCTCTTGCTGATTATCAAGGTCAACTGCCATGCCCCAGACCAACTTTTGGTCGGCATCGAATAAATACAAAAAGTTCACCTTCAGACTGTTGATAGCCTGTTTGTTCAGGTTGGCTTCACGATAAGCCTCGTTTCGATCCTGAACAAAACGATACGTGTCATCCCAAACAGACCAATCAGTTGCTGATAAATCCAGATGCTGAATTTCCCTTTGAATAGCGGATGCCGCACGTTCCATGTTTTTCAAAGATTCTTCTTTTTCAAGGGCATAAAAACTCGGCAAGATAAAAATGCGCTGCACTCCGTAATCCAGCACCCCGTATACAAAAAAAATAAACAATATCAGGCTGATAACCTTAGTTCTCAAAGACAATGTTCTACTCCCTTAGAGATAATGCCTCTCGCTTGACCAAGGGGCTTTTTTTTAAAACAGAATAGTTTTTTATTTGGGGTCTGTTCACTAAACGGAAAAATCGTACGCTAAGTTTTAATCACCCGCTTAAGTGGATGCCAAACCAATCCCACGAGCGCAATTATGCAAAAAGCCGCGCCTGCATAAAATGTGAACGACGCCCCGAGTCGGTCCCATAACAGCCCAGCCAGGACGCTTGCAAATAGCAATGCCAAGCCGCTTACTAAATTGAAGACTCCATACGCGGTGCCGCGCAAGTCGGCGGGTACGGTATCGGCAACCATAGTCGCCAGCAAGCCCTGAACGATGCCCATGTGGATGCCCCAGAGGGCGACACCGACCAGCACGACACCCCAGTGATCGTTAGTTGCCAAGACCAGATCGGCCGCGATCAGGACGACCAAACCGAGAGCCAGTAGTGGCCTGTGGCTCATGCGGTCGGAGAGCTTGCCGAATGGGTACGCCGACAGCGCATAGACCAAGTTCATCGCCACCATCACCAGAGGCACCAAGGCAACCGGGACGCCGCCCTGCTGAGCGCGGAGAACCAGGAACGCCTCACTAAACCTTGCCAATGTGAATACTGCGCCAACACTCACCACCCACCAATATGGGCCCCCAAAACGCTTCAAGTTCTCACGTTGGATCGGATTGATGCGCTTTGTCGTCTGTTGTTGTTCTGGCTCGTGCAACCCGAAGAACAGCAGCGCAACTGCCATCAAGCCAGGAATCACCGCCACCCAGAACACCGCTCGAAAGTCGTTGGCCCAGAGCAGCATCAAGCCAACTGCCAACAAGGGGCCAAGAAATGCCCCCATGGTGTCTAGAGACTGGCGCAGGCCGAATGCGGCACCACGCAGATTCGATGGCGCAATGTCAGCAACCAATGCGTCACGTGGTGCACCGCGTATGCCTTTGCCGGTCCGATCCAGCAGGCGGGCAGTCAGCACGATGCCGGTCGTTGAAGCCACGGCAAAAAATGGTTTAGAGAGAGCGCCCATCGCGTAGCCGAATACGGCCAAACCTTTGCGCTTGCCGAAATAATCGCTGAAGGCCCCCGAGAATATTTTGACGATCAACGCCGTGGATTCAGCCAGCCCTTCCACCAGGCCGACAGCAAAGGCACTGGCCCCGAGCGCTGTGACCATGAACAGCGGTAGCAGGCTATGGATCATCTCCGACGAAATATCCATCAGCATGCTGACTACACCGAGTACCCATATGCCGGCGGGAATTTGCCGCAATGTGCTTTTTGTTGGTGTTGCCATCGATTTGATCCCCATAAATCCGCCCTACTTGAGGTAAGACCGTAACGCGGCGACCACTTGCTCCAAGTCCTCGCTACGCTGCTGCGGGGAAATATCATTCGCTCCAAGATGCTCGCGGAGGTGTCCTTCCAACACCTCAGACATCAACCCATTCACAGCCCCCCGGATTGCAGCGATCTGCTGGAGAACTGCCGAGCAATCCGTCTCGTGTTCTAACGCTTTTTCTAGGGCCTCGGCCTGCCCCTTGATGCGCCGCACGCGTGTCAATAACTGCTTCTTGCTTTTGATCGTATGTGCCATGACATCCTCTTTTCAATTGCCTTAAAGTATACTGGGGTATAGTATATGCCGGATTAGTATAACCGGATTACCTAAAGGATACGAGCATGCAATCTTCTATTTCTGTTGAAAATGTCGAAAACGGGCTTCACTCACACGTCTTTAATGAAGGCAACCCGCTGGCCGAAAGAAATACCCGCTGGGCCGTCGTACTAACTGCCGTGATGATGGTGACCGAGATCGTCGGTGGGTGGATGTATAACTCAATGGCGTTGCTGGCTGATGGCTGGCACATGAGTTCGCACGCTTTGGCGCTTGGTCTCTCGGTGTTAGCCTATGGCGCTGCTCGACGCTTCGCACACGATAAACGGTTTGCTTTCGGTGCGTGGAAAATCGAGGTGCTGGGAGGCTATACCAGCGCGGTTTTCCTGGTGGGTGTAGCCGGGTTGATGCTCTATCAATCTGCTGAGCGCCTGATCTCACCTAGCCCCATTCACTACAATCAAGCTATTGCCATAGCCGCAGCTGGCCTATTGGTCAATCTTGCCTGCGCGTGGCTGCTGAAGGACGGCCATGCTCATCATCACGACCACGAAGAACACCATGACCACGGTGGCCACGATCATCACCATCACGACCTGAACCTGCGTTCGGCCTATCTACACGTAGTCGCGGATGCAGCCACATCCGTACTCGCAATTGTGGCGCTTTTTGGCGGCAAGCTTTGGGGGGCAAGCTGGCTTGACCCGGTAATGGGCATTGTCGGTGCCGGATTAGTTGCGGTATGGGCGTATGGGTTGCTACGCGATACCGGGCGCGTACTGCTCGATGCCGAGATGGATGCGCCCGTCGTGGCTGAAATCCACGAAGTAATCGAGGCCAGTCCAGTGAAAGCTGAAATCACCGATTTGCATGTCTGGCGTGTCGGTAAGGGGAAATACGCCTGTATCCTCTCGCTCTCTGTGATTGATGTCGTTGAGCCGGACTACTTCAGGCGACAGCTTAGCATTCATGAAGAGTTGGTGCATGTTACGGTGGAGTTGAACCAGCGCGCGCAATTAAACATTTGACGCATTAGCTGAACGTCAGCTTGAGCTATACCCTAACCTGATGTCAGTTTTTTGATGGAATTGTGTCAGATTAAGGCTACTTTTTGATTTTCTTGACACTCACAAGACGATTTCTAAGACTTCAAACTGGCAGTTTGAAGCTAAACGTACGATTTTGTCCATTTCGTGAACAGACCCCTTTTTAGCTCTGATCACCCAGATGTCTCGCCAACGGCCTGATGGCACATCTTGCTGAACGGGGCACGCTACACCTTCCAGGGCGATGGCAAGATCCTCGATCTGGATGCGATCGTAGCTGGCCGGACTGGAGTTAGGGTGACGGAAATTTCTGGGGTTCCGGCTTACAACCCCCATAAGGAGCAACTCAAGCAGGTCTGGCTGAACCTGCTCAACAACGCAGCCGATGCCATTGGTCAGGATGGCGTTATATACGTCCAATCCAGACACGACATCCAAGGGCAAGGGGTCGAGGTCAGCGTGGCCGACACCGGCAATGGAGTGGAAAAAGAACATCTGAGCAAAATATTTGATCCGTTCTTTACAACCAAGCAGGTTGGCAAGGGAACAGGCCTCGGGCTTTCTGTCTCGTTTGGAATAATCAAGGAGCATGGCGGCAATATCTCTGCTCAGAGCCCTCCAGCGGCGGATTACCTGCCCGATAATTTTTTAAAAGCTGAGCATTATGGCCCCGGAACCGTGTTTATTGTTGAATTGCCAATTGACCAAGGTGGAAAAACTCAAACGGTGCACACCGGAAGCGAATAAGGAACGTTCAGAAACAGTTCGAAAAACCCTCTACCACTGCCGTGCTTGAGATTTGGGGGGACAGTTCACAATGCATTCCCTGGTGACTCTCACAAATGTGCAATTATTTCATTGAGGGATGCCAACGAGGCCTTATTGTTGAGGGATATGTAATGCGGACATGTGCCAAGGAACGCCGTCGAATTCGACACTAAAAATCAAAAGAGGAGGAATGGCATGTTTTGTAACCAGTGCGAACAGACCGCTAAAGGAATTGGCTGTACCATCGCCGGCGTGTGCGGCAAAAACGAGGAGGTCGCCGACCTGCAGGACCTGTTGATCTACGCCCTGCAGGGGCTGGCTCTCTATGCCCAGGAAGGGCGGAAGTTCGGTATTGTTGACGAGGCCACCGATCTCTTCAGCTATGAAGCCATCTTTTCCACCCTGACCAATGTCGATTTCGATCCGGATCGTTTTGTGGTCCTGATCAACAAGGCGGTCGAACTGCGCGAGGCAATGAAGGCCAAGGTTGCAGCCGCCGGTGGCAAAACCGATTTCACGGAGGCCCCGGCCACCTTTATCCCGACTGGCTCCGTGACTGATCTCGCAACTCAGGGTGCAGCTCTGAAACTGATCGAGAATCTGGATAGCGATGTCAATATCCGTTCTCTGAAACAGACCCTGCTGTACGGCCTAAAAGGCATCGCCGCCTATGCCGATCACGCCGCCATTCTTGGCCAGAAGGACCCGGCCATCGCTGCTTTCTGTTACGAGGCACTGGCCGTCATGCTGGTTCCCGGCTTGACTGTAGAGCAGTGCGTACCCGTAGCCATGAAGGCCGGCGAGATCAACCTGCGCGCCATGGAATTGCTCGATGCAGCCAACACCGGCACCTACGGCCATCCGGTGCCAACCTCCGTGCCGTTGGGCCATCGTCCGAACAAATGCATCCTCATCACCGGTCATGATCTCCACGACCTCGAGCTGCTGCTTAAGCAGACCGAGGGCAAGGGGATCGACATCTACACCCACGGCGAGATGCTGCCCTGCCACGGCTATCCGGAGCTGAAAAAATACCCCCATTTCTACGGTCATTTCGGCACCGCCTGGCAGAATCAGCACAAGGAATTTCCCAATTTTCCGGGACCAATCCTCTTTACCACCAACTGTATCCAAAAGCCGCGCGACGACTACAAGGACCGGGTCTTCACCAACGGCCTGGTGGGCTGGCCCGGGGTGAAACATATCACCAACAAGGACTATTCGGCGGTGGTCGCCATGGCGCTAGCCATGCCCGGCTTCACTGACGAAGTCGACAACGACTCGGTATTGGTCGGTTTTGGCCGTAATGCCGTGCTCGGGGTGGCCGACAAGGTAATCGAGGCCGTCAAATCGAAGGCGATTCGCCATTTCTTCCTGGTGGGCGGCTGTGACGGCGCCAAGCCCGGCCGCGATTATTTCACTAAATTTGTCGAGCAGGTGCCCAAAGACTGCGTCGTCCTGACCCTGGCCTGCGGCAAGTTCCGCTTCTTTGACCAAAAGCTGGGCGATATTGGCGGTATCCCTCGCCTGCTCGATGTCGGTCAATGCAACGATTCCTACTCCGCCATCCAGATCGCGGTGGCATTAGCCAAGGCCTTTGACTGCGAAGTCAATGACCTGCCGCTGTCCATGATCATTTCCTGGTATGAGCAGAAGGCGGTGGCCGTGCTTTTGACCCTGTTGTATCTCGGCATCAAGGATATCCGCCTCGGACCGTCGCTGCCGGCCTTCATTACCCCAGCAGTGCTGCAGTTCCTGGTCGACACCTTCGACATTAAACCCATCGCCGCTAATCCCGAGGATGATTTGAAAGCGATCCTCGGATAATCCGTTTTCGTTTGTTTCAATGTCTACCCCCCTCGTCGGACTATCACGGTTCGGCGAGGGTGAGCGCAACACACAACATATCGCCCATCGCAAGACTGTGAAAGGCGGCCCCAAAGAGCTCCATGGATTTTTTTTCAGAGGAGACCCGCATGCAACAAACAACAGGGGGTAGTGACTACCAAGCTGTAAAAAAACGCCATTTGGCTTTTAATATTATTAAGGGGTTTGAAGTCCAGCGGCACGGAAACATGCGTTAGTGTTCTAACTGTCCATAATATAAAAAGTTTGTAGACATATAATTTGCCCTGAAAATCCTGGTTCATTAAATCGTTTTTCCTTGGATCAGGAGACGGACTGTCTTTTAATTGATTTAATTAAGAGGCTGTTTCACTTCAACATATCTGCCTTAGCGTACACTTTGGGACCATTGGTCTTCAAATCCCTTAAGGAAAATATTTCAGGCGCAGATCAGTCCGTCCTTGATTTTGACGGTACGCTCTGCGCGGGCAGCAAGTTCCGGGTTGTGGGTAATCATGATTGTTGTCAACCCCTCATCACTGAGCCGGCGCAAAATAGCATAGATTTTTTCGCTGTTTTCTGTATCCAGGTTCCCCGTTGGTTCATCCGCCAGCAGCACTGCCGGATCATTGACCAGCCCACGGGCGATGGCGGTACGCTGCATCTCGCCGCCGCTCAACTGCGCTGGGGCATGATTGAGGCGATGTTCGAGACCAACCATTTCCGCCAGCTTTTCGATCTTTTTACGGTCGACCGGTTTTTTACTGAAGAGCAATGGCAGGGCGATATTGTCAAAAACACTTAATCCGGGGATCAGATAGAACTGTTGAAAAACAAAACCGATTTTCTCCCTGCGGATTTTTACCAGTTGCGATTCGGGCATGCCGGAGGTATTAACCCTATCAAAAAAAATATCACCCTTTGTCGGTTGATCAAGGCAGCCAAGGATGTGCAGCAAGGTGGTTTTGCCGGCGCCGGAAGGACCAACGATGGCTATCATCTCCCCCGCATCGATAGTCAAATCAACGCCACGTAAGGCGCGAACATTTTCGACTCCGCGACGATAGGTTTTTTCGATATTTTTTAATTCAATCATCCCTTGATAGCCTCTACCGGATTAATATTTGATGCTTTGACTGCGGGATACATTCCGGCACAGAGCCCGATAATAAAGATAAAGGTTACGCTTCCGAGCGCCACGACCGGATCAAAGCTGATCAGTTTACCAGAGGGCACAAAAGGCATGACTGAGCGGACAAAGGCTTCAATCAGACGTGCGCCGAGGGTGGACAGCACAATGCCGACAACACCACCACAAAGGGCGAGAATCGTTGTTTCACTTAAGATAATGCGGAAGATGTCCCAGCGTGACGCGCCGACCGCACGCATCATGCCTATCTCCTGGGTGCGCTCGAACACCGCCATCAGAATCGAATTCATCACCCCGACGGCGCTGATCAAAATAGCAATCAGCACGATAGCCAGGCTCAATGCCCGTGCTGCAGCTGCAAGATTGCTCACGGAATTCATAACTTCGCCCATGGTGACAATCTGGATGCCGGGTACCGTTGATGTCAGCGCCTCGGTAATGGCACCAATGCGCGTCGGGTCGTCGACCTTGACACCGATGGCGGTTGCTGCTTGTGGATAGCCAAGCAGGTTCTGGGCTGTTTTAATCGGCATGTAGACAAAGGCATCGTCCTGACTGCCTGAATATCCTACGATTCCTGCAACCACCAGATCAACACCCTCGGCCGGCGAGGAGAAGTGATCGCCCGGCTTGAGGTTGTCGTGCTTGGCAACCTCGTATCCCAACAACACCTCGTGCTCATGCCGCGGAATCGTACCGGTGATTTTCCAAGCCGGCTTTATCGCCGTCAGCACCGCAATATCGATACCGTAGATCAGATCGATCTTGCCACGCTGTTGATCCGGCAACTGGGCCACCAGAATCGGTGTTGCCAGATCAATACCGTCAGTACGCCCCACATGCTCCATCACCCCGGTATCGAGAAACTTGGGGATAACCGCCCCGTGTAACACCAAAGCCGCCACCTCATGTGCACATCCGGATGGCACAATCATAAAGTGGAGACCGGTACGCTCAAGTTCAAGCGCGAGGCCTTCAGTAAATCCTTTATTGAAGGATAACACGGCAAACAGCACACCAACCGATGCAGAGATACCGAGCATGGTTAAAACGCTGCGGGTACGATGACGCAGGATGTTTTTTGCGGCAAGTTTCAAATAGCTGGTCATTTGACTTCAACTCCGGTGGCAATCAACAAAAAAGCCTGCTGGCTTCTGGCTACCGTACCACTGGCAATGACCGTTTTGTTCGGCAGCGAGGGCAACTCAAATCCATTGCGCGACAGATCGACATAGACCTGACCGGTTTCGTCCTGCAGATAAAACCAGCACCCATTTGAAGCACACTGACTGACTACGCGACCTTCCAGCGTGATCTTTTTACCCATCAAATCAGACCGCATAAACATGTCCTTGACCTGAACTTTGGGCGCACCGGGGTCGACCCCGGCGCCGTATTGTGCACCGCCGCTGCAGGCAGTCAGAAAAAAGGAAACAACAAGGACATACCCCATCAAAAATATTTTCATCGTTTACAACTCCTGATCGTCTGACTTAACTTAATCTGCCTAGTAGTGGATAGATCTCCGCCACCACGTACGACGTTCCCTCTATTCTTCAAACCTGATCGTGTCACCAGTTGTTAATGCGCCAGGAACCGTTGGATCATATACTTGGCACACCAGTAACAACCGCTTCAATTACAGCGCTAGCGGAAATATCACCGTCGTTGAACCGTAATCAGCTTCAGATTCAGAGCTGGTTCAGGAAATGAAAACAGGGATTCCATATTTGCTGATCAAAGCTGACGAAGACCATCCTTGCTCAGCGCAACATCTTTTAACACGTGTACCACGTTGTGTCACCAAACATCGCGGGTCCGCCCTGACAGATATCGAGAAAACCTATCGTCAAGGTGGCAGGGGAATCGAGCTACAAAACGTTGTAGGACCACAGCAGCACTTTCCTTCATTTATAGCAGAAAAACAGATCAGTATTGGGCCAAAACGTAACCGCCTCTAGAAGGCATTGAATGACAACCGATAATTGGCCACGGTATCGCGGGTATCAAGGGGCACCCACGACGCCTTCAGGGAACCCCAAGTGTTTTTTTTAGGCGAACGTGTTCCCCCATCAGCTCGGAGAGTACTTCGTTCTTGACATGCAGGTTGGCCTCCAGTTCCTCGAAACGTTTCAGTTCATCCACCGCGCCACATCTCGACTCTACCCGTTTCGTGAGCAGACCCCTGATAGCCGGTCATGCTGGTGTTAAACACAAACTCACCAGCAGCCTCCCCGTTACCGGTAAAGGATTGGCAGTCAAAAATTCGGCCATCCTCGAGGGCCAGAAGTGCAGGCACCCAGTTTTCAATACTTTTTGATATCATGAGCCATCCGTAATCCGACTGGTCTTAGTGTCGTTCACCCAAAGTGTATGCAACGGCTTGCATGCCCATCGCAAAGGCTTTCAAGTTGATATCGACAAACTGTTTCTTTGTTTTTTCCTCGATCGTTCGCTGGATCAGATCGGGGGACAAGGCGACAGCCCCGCTTTTGGCCAGTGCCCCCAGCATCACCATATTCAGGGCAAGCGATGACCCGGCCTGGAGCGCCAGTGCTGTGGCATCAAAGGCGATCAATTGTTGCACACGATCGGCCATCAAGGTTAACGCGGTTTTCACATCAGGATATTGGGTTTTCCCCAAAGCCACGGTATAGGGCGGCACCGAAGCCGTGTTGGTGATTACCACCGAGTTGGCCCTGCATTTTTTGGCTGCACGAATGGTTTCTGAAGGTTCGAATCCAAGCAAAATATCCGTATCGCCATCAGCGATACAATAGCTGCCCCCTTCTCCCAGCAGAACCATGGACTCTACAACGCCGCCACGCTGGGCCATGCCGTGAAATTCGGACATTCGTACCGGAACCTGGGCGGTCAGTGCTGCCTCACCTAAAATGCGGGACGCCAAGATGTTTCCCTGGCCGCCGACAGCAACGATCATCAGCTTCGTCGTGTGCATGTTTCCTCCTGTTTTATGGGCAATATGGCATTTTCAGGGCAGAACTGAACGCAGAAAGCGCAGCCTTCGCACCGGTTGGCATCAATGAAAACCCGCTGGTTTTCCAGGAAAAAGGCAGGGCAGGCCACTTTGGCGACACAATCGCGATGATCCCGGCATTTTTCTTTGTTTATGAAAAAAGATTTTTTCTTTTTACAGAAGGGAAGCGTCCTTTCATGCAGAGGACAAGGTGCGCGAGCGATGAGGACCGAAACACCCTGGTGCCGGGAGATCTCCTGCAACGCTTCCAAAGTTTTGCGATATTGAAAAGGATTGACTGTGGTCACATTTTTAACCCCTAAACCCCTGACTGCGGCCTCGATGGGTATTGGATTTCGCCTAAGATTCAGGTGGTCGAGATCGACTCCCGGATGCGGTTGATGGCCGGTCATGGCAGTGGTGGAATTGTCCAGCACGACCAGAGTAAAATCGTGATTATTAGAGACCGCGTTGGCTAGAGGCGAAAGACCACTGTGAAAAAAAGTGGAATCACCGATGAAAGCCACCACCTTGCGACCGGTGGCCCTCGCAAATCCGCCGGCCGTACCAATCCCCGCACCCATGGCAATGAGAAAATCGCCCATATTTAACGGCGGCAGAAGCCCCAGGGTGTAACAACCGATATCGGTTGGGTAGATGGCCTGGTCGCCGAAGACTTCACGGACCGCTACATAGGTTGCACGATGCGGGCACCCGGCGCACAGGTTGGGGGGGCGCGGAGGTGCCTCGGGCAGATCATCGGTATGAATGGGCTGGCATGCTTCAAAGGGGATATCGAAAAAGCAGGCAATCACCTTTTTCACCTGAGCCGGGTCATACTCATACAACCGGGAGAAAAGCCCTTCTCCTTTGCCTTGCACGGTAAGCGACAATCCGGTCTTTTGGGCACTGTTGCACACAGCCTCTTCCATGTAAGGTTCGCCCTCTTCAACCACTAAAATTTTTTCACAACCTTCCAGAAATTTTAAGATCATCCTTTCCGGAAAGGGGTGGGAAAAGCCCACGCGCAGGATCCGAAAACTATCGGTAACACCAAGCTCCTTTAAAGCATCGCTGACGTAGCCGTAACTGACGCCGTTACAGATGATACCCCACTTGCCGTTGCCTTCAATCCGGTTCCAAGGGCTTTGATCGGCATGACTGCTTGCTTTGGCATATTTATCGAGCAGTTGGGGATGCAGCTTGCGGGAAACCGCGGGTATGCAAACGTATGCAAAAGGTTTTTTCTTGAAAACGCCGGTTGTTTTTCTTTGACGCAAGGGACCCAGGGTCACCGTTCCGCTGGAATGGTTGATCCGTGTGGTGGTGCGCAAAATGACAGGCAGCCTAAGTTCCTCCGAGAGATCGAAGGCATATATAGTCATCTCCTTGGCTTCGGCGACTGTGGAGGGCTCCAGAATAGGCAGGCTGCTGAGTTTCCCGTAATAACGAGTGTCCTGTTCGTTCTGGCTTGAAAACATGAATGGGTCGTCGGCAACCACAAGGACCAAGGGGCCGACAATCCCCGTGTAAGCCAGAGTCATCAGGGCATCGGCAGCCACATTGACACCCACGTGTTTCATGGTGACCATTGTCTTCAGTCCGCACATAGCCGCCCCTGCCGCTATCTCAAGGGCTACTTTTTCATTGGCGCTGTATTCAAAATACAAGTCCGTTTCCATGGCAATCTGGAAAAACTGCAGGGCAATTTCAGAAGATGGCGTTCCGGGGTAGGCTGCCGTAAAGGCCACGCCAGCTTCGAGCGCTCCCCTGGCAATGGCTTCGTTCCCCAGCATAAGCATCTGATCGCCTACACGATCAAGCAACAATGGGTGCATGTCCCTCGCTCCTTTCAAGTTGTTATTGGTTAATTAGCTGAAATTGAAGCTTTTAATCCTGATATCTTGGCTGTCTTTATCGCTGCACAAAGCATGTAATGCTTACGCATTAAAACGAATAAGGATATCGCCTGCCTCCACCGCTTTTCCCGCAAAGACCCGGATCTCTGCGATGACGCCGTCCACCGGTGACGCCACCCCACTCTCCATTTTCATGGATTCGATAATCACCAGGGCCTGACCACGAAAAACGCGTTCACCTTTCTTGACCGGCACATCCACCACGAGTCCTGGCATGGGGCAAACAAGCACATCGCCCGCTCGCTTTTCGATTTTTTCAGGCATATATTTCAACAAATTCCACTCTTTAGGGGTATAAATCTCGAACAATCGAGAGATGCCGTTGCAAGCAATAACAATAAAAGATTTTTCCACCTGTAACCGAAAGCGGTGAACCTGTCCGTCGATATTGAGTTTAAGCCTACGGCGGTAGAACTTGAATTCGGGAGCTTCCACCGCGTATTTGGAGTTGTCTACATAAACGGTCCAAAGACTGTTACCTGGGGTATTATTCAGTTGCACCTCAAACACATCATCTTCCGACCTGATTTTGTACTGGTGGGTGTTGCAGGTTCCCGTGTTGATACCGATTAGGGAGACCATCGGCCTTAGCGACTCGCGTACCGCCACGGTTCGAACGTGATGGATAAGAGTTGCCGCTAAGGCTGCCAGGCTAACGATTGCTCGATCCGGTGGTATTTTCGGGAGATTGTCGTCAAAATGCTGGTCGATGAAATGAGTGGTCAGGTTTCCTTTTGCATACTCCGGATGACACAAAATGCTGTTAGCAAAATCGATATTGGTAATAACTCCTTCAATATGATAGCCGTTTAGGGCCTCAATGAGCCGGACACGGGCGTTTTCCCGATCTTCTCCATGACAGATAACCTTGGCGATCATAGAATCATAGTAAACGCCAATATTGCCACCCGTCTGGACGCCGCTGTCCACCCGGGTTCCACTGCTCCTGGGTTCCGCGTAGCGGGTGATCATGCCGGTGGAGGGTACAAACCCTCTGGCCGGATCTTCAGCGCAGATGCGTGCTTCCATTGCCCAACCATTGAAAATCACATCATCTTGGTCGAAGGGAAGTCTTTCGCCGGCGGCTATCCGTAACTGAAGCTCTACCAAGTCAAGTCCTGTGACCATCTCAGTGACGGGGTGTTCCACTTGCAGGCGGGTGTTCATTTCGAGAAAATAAAAACCGCCATGGGCGTCCAGCACAAACTCTACCGTACCGGCATTCACGTATCCCGCCTTACGGGCTAATTCGCAGGCGGAACGTCCCATTTTTCCCCGCAGTTCCTCGGATACAGCCGGGGATGGCGATTCTTCGACTATTTTCTGATACCGACGTTGGATGGAGCATTCTCTTTCACCAAGGTGGACAATATTTCCGAAATTGTCGGCTAATACTTGAATTTCCACATGCCGAGGCTGAGTCACGTAGCGTTCCATGAAAATCCGGCTGCTACTGAATGCCTTGCGCGTCTCCTGGCGACTGGCCGTCAATGCGGCTTCCATTTCAGCCGGCTCGTGGACAATGCGCATTCCTTTGCCACCGCCGCCAGCCGCAGGTTTGAGCAGCACCGGATAACCGATGCTCTCCGCAACTGTCAAAGCATCTTCCACATCGTTCAAAGGGTCCATGTGGCCTGGAATAACGGGGACACCTGCTTTGATGGCCAGTTCTTTGGAAGATATTTTGTCGCCCATCATATCGATGGCCGTGGCCGGAGGACCGATGAAGGTCAGGTCGGCCGCCTCGATGCTCCTGGCAAACTTGGCGTTTTCCGACAAAAAGCCATATCCAGGATGCACAGCGGTGCAGCCGGTGGAAATAGCAGCATCGATAATTTTTTCTGCATTGAGGTACGAATCCTGGGCATGTGGTCCTCCGATATGCACAGATTCATCGGCCATTTGTACGTACAGGCTGCGACTGTCGGCATTGGAATAGACAGCCACAGTGGCAATCCCCAAGCGGTTGCAGGTGCTGATAATTCGAACGGCTATTTCGCCGCGGTTGGCGATAAGAATTTTCGTGAACATGGCGTGCCTCAGAGGGGAATATTTCCGTGTTTACGTTCTGGCCCCTTAGTCCTCTTGCCCTCGAGTACCTGCAGGGTGCGAATGAGATGGGAGCGGGTGTCACGGGGAAAGATGACATCATCGATATATCCCCGTTGCGCGGCTAGAAAGGGGTTGGCAAAAGTGCTCCGGTAAATCTCGATTTTCTCGTTTAATACGGACTCAGGATCTTCGGCTGTTGAAATTTCCTTGCGGTAGATCACCTCAGCAGCGCCTTTAGGCCCCATGACGGCGATTTCCGCCGTTGGCCAGGCATAGTTGACGTCACAATGGATATGTTTTGAGTTCATGACCAGATAGGCTCCGCCATAGGCCTTGCGGATGATAACGGAAATTCGTGGCACCGTAGCCTCGGTGAAAGCATAAAGCAATTTAGCGCCGTGGCGAATAATACCGCCATGCTCCTGATCAGGGCCGGGCATGAAGCCTGGAACATCCACCAGCGTAACCAGTGGAATATTGAAGGAGTCACAGAAACGGACGAAACGTCCCGCCTTGAACGAAGCATCGCTATCGAGGACGCCTGCCAGTACTGCTGGTTGATTGGCAACCAGGCCCACGGTCTGGCCGCCCAGCCGACCAAAGCCGCAAATGATGTTACGAGCAAACCCGGAATGGACCTCCATGAACTCGGCACCATCAAGGATGCTGGAAATCAGCACGTTCATGTCGTAGGTTTGGTTGGAATTTCCGGGAACAAGGAAATCCAGGGCCGGGTCGGCACGATAAGGGGAATCGCTCAGGTCAAGAATCGGCGAACGCTGCCGGTTGTTGGAGGGCAGATAGCTGATCAGCCGCCGGACCTCACGCAGGCAGAGAATGTCATTGGCCACGGTGAAATGGGCCACGCCGCTTTTTTGGGCATGGACCTTGGCACCGCCCAGATCTTCGGAAGTGATGTCCTGATGGGTGACGGTTTTGACCACACTCGGGCCGGTGACGAACATGTAGGAAGAGTCTTCGACCATAAAAACAAAATCTGTTATCGATGGGCTGTAAACCGCGCCGCCTGCACAGGGGCCCATAATGCAGGAAATCTGGGGAACCACCCCGCTGGCCCTGACATTGCGATGAAAAATCTCGCCGTAGGCAGCCAGGGCATCCATACCTTCCTGAATGCGGGCGCCTCCGGAATCGTTCAGGCCGATGATCGGTGCTCCCACTCGCATAGCCAGGTCCATGACCTTGCAAATTTTCTGCGCATGCGCTTCACCCAAGGAACCGCCGATAACGGTGAAATCCTGACTGAAGACAAACACTTCGCGTCCGTCGATCGAGCCGTGGCCGGTAATGACGCCATCTCCGAGATAATTTTTATCCTCGCCCAGGCTGCCGCCGCGGCTCATTTTGAGGACATCGAATTCCTCAAAACTGCCGGTGTCCAGCAACAGGTCCAATCGCTCCCTAGCCGTCAGTTTTCCCTTACGGTGCTGCGCCTCTATTTTTTCTGCACCGCCTGCAGCCATAGATTCCGCGCGCAATCCCTCTAGGGTTTCAAGCGTGGCGCTATAATGATCATTCATCGTTTTCACCTGTTCCGCATTTTCAAAAAAGCAATCTTCGTCCTGATGCGTCATGGATTTGAATTGCAGCCTCTCAACAAGCAGCCTTAAGAATACTCCGGGCTTTCAGATAATCTTCACGCAACTGATCGGTGGCCCAGAATACCTTCATCATGTAATACCACTGGCCTTTGCTCTGTTGTCTGTCGGCTTTTTGTTCAGACAAGGTGGTCTTCGCGCACCTCGGCGTCTGCAGCTTCCACCTCGGCCCGCATCCTTTCCCTGTAGTTTTTTAGTTCATCGCGCAAGTGGGAATCGGATGTGGCCAGAATAGCCACCGCCAAAAGAGCCGCATTTTTGGCCCCGGCTTTGCCGATGGCCGTGGTGCCCACCGGGATGCCAGCTGGCATCTGGACCATAGAAAGCAAGGAATCAAGTCCGCCCAAATCCGACGTGGTCATGGGAACGCCTAGTACCGGCAAGATCGTCATCGCGGCCAGTACTCCGGCAAGGTGAGCAGCTTTGCCAGCAGCGGCGATGATGATTTTGAGACCCTGTGCTTCTGCTTCGCTAGCGAAGGCATAGGCGCGGTCCGGAGTCCGGTGGGCAGAGATAATTCTAACCTCATGCGGCACTCCGAACGCCTTGAGCGTGCTGGAGCACTCCTTCATAACTTCGTAATCGGATTTGCTCCCCATAACGATTGCCACCAAGGGCGAATTTTGTGCAGTTTTGTGATTCATATCAATAAGCCTCCGCAAGAAATACATTTGTTCGACGGACTTTTTCAGCAAAAGCCGTCAGTTCAGATGAAGCTGGATAGAGTCCTTGGACATCTTCTTCGGTCAACACGGCAGTCATAGATGGCACATGCATGCCATCCGGAATGGAAACCGCCTCCACCAGTGCTTGGTGCTGGACAACGGTATCGCGACCCAGCGAGGCGTTAAAAACAACGCTTTTGAATCCAATGAAGCAATTCGCGCCCACGTCGCAAGGGCCGTGAACCACTGCTCCGTGGGCCAAAGAAGAACCCTTTCCGATTCGAACCGTCGAGCCCCCCAAGGCGTGGATAATCACTCCGTCTTGGACGTTGACCTCGGATTCGATGACAATCGCTTTTACCTTTCCTTTGATGCAGGGCTCATCTGCGCGAATCACGGCATTCGGCCCCACAAAGACTTTTTCGCCGATTTCAACATTGCCGATCACAACAGCAGATGGGTGTACAAAGGCGGTGGTGTCTACCCTGGGCATATTGCCAACGTGATTTCTGTGGATCATCGCATTTTCTCCTTATCATCGTTTTCAATCAGACGCGTCGATGCCTCGTGATACTTTTCCGCCGTTTTTTTAATGACATCGTCGGGCAGTTCCGGCACGGGCGGTTTCTTATTCCATTTAATTCTATCCAGATAATCCCTTACGAACTGCTTGTCGAAACTAGGTGGAGTAGTTCCGGTCCGGTACGTGTCAACCGGCCAGAAACGGGATGAATCCGGAGTGAACAGCTCATCAATTAAGACCAGGTCATCATCGATCATGCCGAATTCGAACTTGGAGTCGGCAATGATGATGCCGCGTTGTTTGGCGAAATCGGCGGCGAAGGCATACAAACGTAGACTAATATCCCGAACTTTCTGGGCGGTTTCCAGCCCTACCAAATCCGTAGCTTTCTCAAACGAGATGTTTTCATCATGCGCGCCTGCTGCGGCCTTTGTAGAAGGAGTAAAAATCGGCTCAGGTAGACAATCCGCCTCGGTCAGTCCTTGGGGGAGCGCAATCCCGCACACACAGCCATCCTGGAGGTACTCTTTCCATCCGGTGCCCACTATGTATCCCCGCACGATGGCCTCAATGGGCAGAGGAACAGCTTTTTTCACCAGGACCGACCTTTTCGTCAGTTCCTCATGAACCCACCGTCCATCGTTTACCCAACCCTTCAGAGATGGAGCCGTGTCAACCAAGTGATTCATAACGAGATCCTTGGACTGATCGAACCAGAAATTCGACAGACGGGTAAGAATCTCTCCTTTACCCGGAATAGAATTGGGGAGCACATGATCGAAGGCTGAGATACGATCGCTGGCGACGATCAAAAGATGACGATCATCGTCAACCTCATAAACGTCGCGTACTTTTCCATGTCGCAGAAACTTGAAACCGGTTGGTGTCCTCATCTTTCCTCACGAATATGTACAAAAAAAAAGGGCCGTCATTCGTTCAGATGAACGAATGACGGCCCGGTATTTTTTACGCTCCCCCAACTCTTCACTACGGGGGGATCGTTCAAACTCTCAGACTTGTATTAAAATTTTCAACCCTTCTAGAGAAATGCGTCTCACGCCGTTCTTCAAATTGGTTTGTCTAAAATAGATCATGTCAGTCCTTTTTGTCAAGATCAATTAGCCTTAGCAGCGATCCGGTAAATTTACCCGATTAACTCAAGCCCCAATTTTCTATTTGGGTTTGGGGCATAGGCGACAGGGGCTGCAAGCGAGAAAAGGATTATCCGCTCACCGGTAACAGTACTAATGTCCGTGTGCAGGCTTATAATTGTAACGTTGAGAATAGCTTCCAGGGCCGATTCCAGCAAGGGACGGCCTTGTTCGAGTAGAGCGATTCGGATACGCTTTATCAACTCGCGCCCATCTTTGTGGCCAGATGCTTCGGCAAGCTTGATTTCGGCCGGGGTAAGCACATTTTTCAGCCGTACCAGCACCATGTCATCAATGATGTACGCCTTTATTTCCAACGGTCCTCGACCCATGTATTCCTTTTCAAACTTAGTAACAGCTTCACAGACTTGCGCTTCGATTTGTCCTTTCGTTCTATTCAAATTATTCACGTCTGTTGTTTTTTGGGTAATGTCACCATATCATTGACACGAAACCGGATGGGTCAGCAGTTCCGTAAACGTCCACAGATGATCGGTAACGCTCGCTGCCATGGCCGGCGTTTTGGGACGAAAGAGCCGATCTTTGCCTCGACTGAGTGTTGCGCGGGGCCGTATCAAGTTATAACAAGCCACACAGATGGCGAATTTGGCTTTTAGCCAGCGCAGTGAACGGGCAGCCGTTGGGGCTTTTCTTGCTAGATGTGCATCCCACAACCTCCAGTCCAGATTCGAGCGCTCAACATAGACTGTATTAATCACCTGGCTGGGCGACTTCTCCAATCGTTTAAGGATACGCGGCTCGCTTCCATGCACCACATTGCGCTCAACCTTGATCACTTTGCCACCATGGCGGGTCTTATGCACTGTGGCATAATCCAAATCGGCATCAATAGCCTTGTGCGGATTCCGAGGGCGACCAGGCTTGCCTGTCGGTTCAGCCGGGATCATCTCATGAAACAGTTCCCCCATGAAAGTGCCGTAGTGGGAAAGCTCATCCGAGACAAACAGTGGTTTGTCGACGCAACGGCCAGTCAAGTCTTTCAACATTTGCCGGGCATCCTCGAGTTCGAGGCCACCAATCCAGTACGTAATGATCAAACGGGTGGGTGCGTCGATGGCCGTCCAGATCCAGGTTCGCCCGTACTGGTGTTCGAGGTCTTTGGCGGAGCCAGTACTTTTCTTTTTTTTACAAAAGTCCAGAGCTCATCAAGCTGGGCCTCGGTCATATGCAAGGAGGTCAAAAGGCTGGAGAGCACGTGGGCGCAATGCTGACCTGCGCGAAGAATGACCCTGTTCACCGTATCCTTGTCCAGTTCCAGCAGACGTGCCGTGGCTCGAACCCCTACCCCTTCCGCTGCGTGATGGATGATCTGGCGAATTGTCTCAGTCGGTAGATGAACACCGAACAAAGCACTACCGCGTGTGGCTGCAAAACGTTTGCCGCAGGTTCGGCAGTAGAGCAGATCGCGACTCTTGTCTTTTCCGTACTTGCCACGTATCGAAATGTTGCCTTGCCCTCGCAGGCCATGATCTTTGCATTGTACGTTCGGGCAAAAAGACTGCTCAAGTATATCCACTGGCCACCTCCTTGTAGATTGGCTGTGGAGATCGTACTTGAGGGAAAATTGCATGTCAACTAACTGGTGACATTACCTGAAATTACCTAACGGCCGAAACGCTACTTTTTAATCTCAGTTATCGTGAGAATACCATTATTGTCCGTCGCCTTGAACAGGATCTTGTCGCCTACCTGAATGGTATTCAACATGCTTTGCTCCTTCACCCTGAACACCATGGTCATCGGTGGCATGTTCAGGGTGGTGATCCTCCCGTGCTTCAGGGTCAACTTCCCGGCCTCCTTGTCGATTTTGCGGACATCTCCAGAGGTCATATCCGCAGGTGTGCTTGCTGTCACTCCCTGATCTTGATACTCCTTGGCTGTTTGCGCCGCACCAGCGACAACTCCGCCACATACACCGGCAACCAAAGCTACCATCAGGAAAAAAACAGTTTTCTTCATGGGCGACCTCCTTTTCAAGAAATACTCCGTTCAACGGTATAGCCATAGGAAAACAAATCGTTTAATCGAACCTGCTCGATCCCTCAATGATCTTTGTGTCGAATTGGCTTGCGGATGTGCACCTCGACATTCTCCGCAGGTTGTTGCGTGCGGGGCATGGAGGGCCTCCCGGCAAAGCGGGAGCGACTCGGTTCCTTGATTGTCTGTTTGTACCGATACGCTCTTGTTCCCGTGGGGTGCTTGAACCATCCGGGATTCGAGTAATCGTTGGGCTTCTGGTCGGACCGGACCTTGACGACACTGAACATCCCGCCCATCTCGACTGAACCGAACGGGCCGGCACCGGTCATCATCGGTATGGTGTTGTCCGGAATCGGCATCTCCATCTCGGTCATATCAGCCATGCCTCGCTCCCCCATCACCATATAGTCAGGAATGAGCTGGGAGATTTTCTTGCTCAGCCCTCGATGATCGACGCCGATCATGGTCGGCACATCATGGCCCATGGCGTTCATGGTATGGTGGCTTTTGTGGCAGTGAAAGGCCCAGTCACCGACCTCGTCGGCAACAAATTCGATCTGCCGCACCTGTCCCACCGCAATATCCGTGGTCACCTCGGGCCAGCGGGCCGACAATGGCACTGGTCCGCCATCGGTGCCGGTCACTTCAAATTCATGGCCATGAAGATGAATCGGATGATTGGTCATGGTCAGGTTGCCGATACGCACGCGCACCCTATCGTTGAGCCGGACGTTGAGCGAATCGATTCCTGGAAAAATGCGGCTGTTCCAACTCCAGAGATTGAAATCCAGCATGGTCATAATTTTGGGCGTGTAGCTGCCCGGTTCGATGTCGTAGGCATTGAGGAGAAAGATGAAGTCCCGATCGACCTCCTCGATGAGTGGATGCTTGTCCTTCGGGTGAGTCACCCAGGATCCCATCATCCCCATGGCCATCTGGGTCATTTCATCGGCATGGGGATGGTACATGAAGGTTCCGGGGCGGCGTGCGATAAACTCATACACAAAAGTCTGGCCGGGTTTGATCGCCGGCTGGGTCAGGCCGGAGACACCATCCATCCCATTGGGAAGACGTTGGCCATGCCAATGAATGGAGGTGTGTTCCGGTAGCCTATTGGTGACAAAGATACGGACGCGGTCTCCTTCGACGACCTCGATGGTCGGACCAGGACTTTGGCCGTTATACCCCCAAAGATGCGCCTTGAACCCTGGGGCCATCTCCCGGACCACCGGCTCGGCCACCAGGTGGAACTCCTTAACACCGTTGTTCATGCGCCACGGGAGCGTCCAGCCATTGAGCGTCACCACCGGATTATAGGGCTGCCCCGTCTCCGGGATCAGCGGCGGTTTGGTACTGGCGTCCGTTTGCACCACCGGATCGGGCAGAGCCGCCAAGGCGACACGATTGACCAGCGCTGCTGCCACTGCACCGCCGGCGAGCCCTGCTGCTTTTAAAAACGCTCTTCTCGTTGTCATCGGCTCTCCTTCCTCTCCCTTCCAAGCGCGTTCAATGAGGCGACTCGACACGCTGGCTGGTCATTCCCGCCTGCTTGCCTATCTCCCCCACGGTGGGGTTGCCGATGATGGCCGTCTGCAGGGCAGAATGGGCCAGCCAGAAATCCTGTTGTGCACTGATCGCTGCACGCACCGTGTTCACCTGATCCCGTGTGTCGGCCAGCAGTTCAAAGACGCCGATCAACATGCCGTTGTAGCGCAGCAGATTTTCCTCGGAAATCACCTTGCGCAAGGGCAGAACCTCGTCGCGATACTGTTTGGCCACATCATAGGCGGTGCGGTAGGCCGCGTAGGTTTCCCGCAGATTGGATCCGGCCGCGCGTACCGTCGCTTCCAGCCGATTGGCGGCGGCCAAGGTCTGGGCGTTTGTGGCGTCACGCTGCATATCCCCCCAATCAAACACGGGCAGGCGCACGGTAATTTCATACCCGTCCCGGTTCTCATGAGTGCCGGCACCATCGTCAAAGACAGTATCATGGCGAACACCGAGTTCAATGTCCGTCAGGCTGGTGATCAGGGTCAAACCGTGCTCTTTTGCGGCTGCATTATAGGCGGCCTTGGCTAATTGGATGTCCAGTCGTCCCGACTGAACCGCTTGGCTGACTTCCTCCGGACTGCGCGGAGTCTGGGGCAAATCGGGAAGCCGTTCCGGCAGTTTGAGCCTCTTTTCCTGATCGTCTGTGAGCCCGAGCACGCGAACCAGCTCTTCTCGGGTTGCCATGGCGGTCTGCTGTGCCATGGCCCATTGGGTCGCCGCATCGGCATAGAACGCCTGCTGCCGTGCTCGTTGCAGCCGGTTGAAATTGCCCACCAGCTGCATGCGGCGGGCAAGCTCGGCGCTGATCTCGCCGACCTCGGTCACTTGTTGTGCATAGGTGAGACTTTGTTGCGCAGCGACCGCTTTTACCCACGCCTGGCGAACCCTGGTGACACTCTCTACCACATCGATGGCGAGGCGGGCTTGGGACTGCTCGATCCGACGCTGGGCCGTGGCAGAGCGGAGCGGTAAGGTCAGAATGTCGAGCAGGCCGAATGCCAACAACCGCTCGTATTCGACCTCGTCACCCAAGCTCGTGCGTTCAAAAACAAGGAGTGGATTGGCAATGCGCCCCGATTGCGCCGCTCGGGCCGCATCTGACCAGTGTTGGGCAAGCATGGCCTGTATGGCGGGGCTGTTGACCAGGGCGAGATGGACTGCGTCTTGTTGGTTTAAGGGCTGGGCAAGCAGCGTTGCCGCTGTCTGGGCCATGAACGCCCGTTGATCAGCCGTTTGCGCCAGCGTCAGCTTGCCGTCGGTAAACTCCGCCGTTGCCTGATTGGTTTTGGCCAACGACTCCTCCAAATTCACCCGGGCACAAGCGGTAAGGCCCAGCGCCAGCAACACAACAGCAACGAGGGGCAGTTTGGGCAAGCAACCAATCTTCATGGCTTGCCTTCATGTCCGGAATGGTGGTTCGAATCTTTGGACGAGGCCGGGAGCGGTTGTTGTGGGAGGGAAAATTCCGGTTGGTCGGGCTGAAAAGCCTCTTCGAGGTAAGCGCGCCAGCCACCAATACGGCCAACGGTGTCGTTGGCTTCCAGCCAGGAGGCGACCGCTTCTTCCCGGTAGCCATGGTAGTTTTTAAAGACTGAGGAGTAGGAAAGCAGCGGAGGCACAAAATCGGTGGGCGATGCGGAGTCATGCGCCGCTGAGCTGGGACCGGCCCAACCGGGTGCGCTGAGCCATAGGACTGCAACGCACTGGAGCAGAGAGCGCAAGGCAACAACCTGCAAGCAACGTGGTGCCGGGGCGTCTTTCATGGCAATCTCCTGGGATGCAGATTATTTCGCCATCCTCTCCTGCGGGTAAAGAATCGTCACCATGGAAATGCAACAACAAGAGAAGCGGGGAATGGGTTCGGCCCTCCCTCTCCGGCGGAGCCGTTTCACGGAGCTAACTTCAAAAGCTGCTTTTGTGATTCGATGATCTGTTCCATCATGATGAAGTTCCTGTCCGCTTTCTTCTGCATCATCGTATGACACATGGGCATGTTCCCCTTCATCCCCTGCATTCCGGCATGCCCTTGGGGAGATGCCATCATCTCCATCATGGGGCATTTGCCGGATTGCATCATGGACATCATCATTTTGTCGTCCATCTCGCGCATCATGTTCACGCCGCTCGCCATCGCCGCCAGATGTTCCGCTATCAATTTCTTGCGTTCGGCGGGATTTTCCGTGGCGTTGATTTTTTCCATCATGGCCTGCATGGTTTTCAGGTGAGCAGCCATCGCCTCTTCCTGCGGTTTCATGTCCTCCATGCCGCTCATTTGGCTCATGTCATGACCGGCTGGTTGAGTGGCTGCCGGTTGAGTGGTTTGCGGTGCCGTTCCATGGCTTGCATGATCGCTCTGTTCCGTGGCCATACCGTAGCTCGAAACGATAAAAAACAACGAGATGACAACGGCCAATATCCTTGACTTTTTCATGGCGTCTCCTTGATGCGATGTTTTGAATACATGCTGGCATATTACAAACTGCCCTATTGAATTATAGTAAACTCCATAATTGTCAGGTCAAGAGGTGGATACGATCTGAAAATTATAGAGCTCGACATATTCACCGAAAGTTAACAGGTTTCTTGAAAAAAATGGTCAAAGAAAAATGATATTATTATTTATTTTAGCACTATATGAATTTTTCAGTCGTGATGGGTTATAAAAAATAATTGACACTTTGTGGTACACTTTCTAATTTATGAACAAATGATCATATCTAGGAGGAATGTCATGGATCAACTCCCCTGTGAAACAGATGTTTGCACGCAGCTGTGTGAACACCCCCAGACAGTTTGTTTAGCAAAAGCTGAATTATTACTGGACGAAGATGCCAGGCAAGCCGCTGAAATTTTTAAAATTTTGGGAGATGCCACCAGGGTTAAGATTCTCTATGCCCTCTCCAAGAGAGAACTCTGCGTCTGTGACCTCGCTGCTGTCGTTGCCATGGGGCAATCTGCAGTGTCCCATCAACTTCGTCTGCTCCGTGGATCGCGGTTGGTCAAATATCGAAAAGAGGGGAAAATGGTCTGGTATTCACTTGATGATCAACATTTTTTTTCACTTTTGTCTCAAGGGGTTGAGCATATCACCCACAGGTAATTGTCATGAAACTCGATACTTCTTTCAATGCGGCTAATGAAAATAGTTGCCAGGATGCGTGCTGCCGCCATGACCATGAAGGCCACGAGGACGCAAGCCGCGACCACCAGGAGCAACCAGACCTTGGAACCATTACCAATTTAAAAATCCCTGACTTTAGGCAAACGGGCAAGACGTTCGATTCAGACCAAAACTCGGGTGAGAAGCAAAAGACCGAGAACTCGGCCATTCCTCGCGGGGCCGGAACACGAACGATCTACCGCATTGCGGGAATGGATTGCGGTGACTGCGCTGCAAAATTAGAGAAACGAATTGCTGCAATACCAGGTGTCACCGCGGCAACCGTTAACTTTGCCACAGCAAAAATGATCGTCGAGCATTCCGTTGACAAGGCTATTATCGAGCGGACTGTGAAACAGTCTGGTTATAGCGCAGAGACCGATCAAACTCTTTCCCGTCAGCAAACAGCCAAGTCGATCTGGTGGAAGAATGCCAGAACCATAGCAACCATTGTGTCTGGAGCTCTATTGACATGTGCGTTGGTTTTAAGTTGGCTTGAATTCTCCGAGGGTATTGTCACCCCGTTGTATGCCCTCGCTGCTGCCACAGGTGCATTCCATGCGGCGAGAAGCGGATTGTACAGTCTTCGCACCTTGTCGCTAGATATGAATTTTCTGATGACAGCCGCAATTATCGGTGCAGCAGTGCTCGGTGAATGGAGCGAGGGAGCAACCGTTGCCTTCTTGTTTTCTTTTGGCAATACCTTGCAGACTTACACCATGGAGAAGACGCGACGTTCCATTCAGTCATTGATGGAACTTGCGCCGCCAGAAGCTTTGGTCGTGAGGGGGGGGCAAGAACAACGTTTGCCGGTCGAAGATATTGCGGTGGGCGACATCATAATCGTCAAGCCTGGTGAGCGGATCGCCATGGACGGCATTGTCCTTCATGGCGCGTCTGCGGTCAACCAGGCCACAATTACCGGCGAATCAATACCTGTTGAAAAAAACACCGGTGATCCAGTGTATGCCGGAACTATGAACGAACAGGGTGCGCTCGAAATTCAAGTGACACAGATCGCCGCCAATTCAACATTGGCCAAAATTTTCCACCTTGTTGAAGAGGCGCAGGGGCAGAAAGCTCCCTCACAGCAGTTCGTCGATATCTTTGCAAAGTATTACACCCCGCTGGTCCTGGTGGCTGCAGCCGGGGTCATGACTCTGCCCTGGTTGCTGTTTCAGCAACCTTTTGCCCCATGGTTTTATAATGGATTGGTGTTGCTTGTTATCTCTTGTCCCTGTGCGTTGGTCATTTCTACACCAGTGTCCATCGTCTCTGCTATCGGCAATGCTTCTCGGCGTGGTGTACTTATCAAGGGAGGCGCGCACCTGGAAGAAATGAGTGCGATCAAGGCTATTGCGTTTGACAAAACCGGCACCTTGACCCAAGGGCAACCGGTGGTGACCGATATTGTCGCCGTTGATGGATCTACCGAAACAGGCATCTTGACAATAGCTGCAAGCATCGAGAACCGATCTGAACATCCCTTGGCCCGCGCTATCGCGGAACGGGCAAAGGGCCTGGAGTTGAAATCGGCACTGCAGTTTAAAGCACTGGTCGGGAAAGGGGCACAGGCAGAGGTCGATGGTCGACTCATGTCCATTGGAAATCATCGCCTGTTTGCGGAAATTGGTCTTGATATAAGTCAATATGAGCAGAAACTGGCAGGCCTTGAACAACAGGGTAAAACCGTACTCTTTCTTGGTTCGCAAGAGAAAATAATGGCGTTGATTGCGGTTGCCGATACGTTACGGCAAAACAGTCAAGAAACCGTAAAATCCCTTCACCAAGCAGGATTGAAACATATCGCCATGCTGACAGGAGATAACAAACGTGTGGCCGGAGCCATTGCCGCAACGCTTGACCTTGACGCTTTTTACAGTGATCTCTTGCCTGAAGATAAAGTTGCTGCGGTAAAGAAAATGCAACTCGAATATGGCAAGGTAGCGATGGTGGGTGATGGCGTCAATGATGCCCCCGCCCTGGCATCAGCCACCGTTGGCATAGCCATGGGAGTCGCTGGGTCGGATACAGCTCTTGAGACGGCGGATATAGCCTTAATGACCGATGATCTCGGCAAACTCACCTATATTATGCAGTTGAGTCGAAAAACAGTGGCGATCATCAAGCAAAATATCAGTTTCTCCATTCTGATAAAACTGATATTTATACTGTTTTTGTTTTTTGATATGGCAACGCTTTGGCTTGCGGTATTTGCCGACATGGGAGCATCTCTCTTGGTCACACTCAATGGAATGCGATTGATGCGCCGTTTGTAGCGTTACGGGAGAACACAATGATACTTCAACTCAAAAGCCCCTGTCAAAAAGGGGCTTTTGAGGGAGGGAAGTATTACATCAGGGCAGCTATATATTTCTCCATTTCCGTTTCAGAGGTTGCCACATCCAATGGCACCAGCTCATCGTTGATGAAAACGTTGGTCGAGCTTCTCAGGTTATAAGGAATAGCCTCTGCAGAGTCTGTTTTGTGGATATGCAACTCCAGTTTGTCGTTAAAAATCGACTGCATTTTATTGGCTACAACTGTAGCCTTCTGACAGGTCACTCAAGCGGGGTTGCCGCTGTGAAAAAGTAACATTTTGACCATGTTCTCCTCCATTGTAAGGGTTAAGATTCTGGAGTCTCTGGCCCCGGAACCCCTAAATGACGGCATATGGAAACTTCAACCTCTTGTTGAGGCACATTGCCGCCTTCAACAACAATCTCATCTTCTACCATTATGGCAGGAGCCACGGGCAAATCCAACTCGAAATAAGCATCGGTCTGATACTCGGCTTTCGGCTTGGAAATAACCTCGATTTTGACATCATTCTTGGTGCCCAACCTGGGCATCATCGCTAGAAAATCCTTTCAAGAATTACCGTTTGGTTCGTTGAGAAAAAAGCGAACTAACATCATTATCTTCTTTATGTAGAAAATAATTAAAGCTTCAGCCCCAAAGGGGCTATCCTGTTTTCTGAAGGCATCTAGTCAAGGTGTTCCAATCCAGGTTAACAGGAGCAATCTTGACCTTTAACGTCGAGCTAAAAGGCGCAAAGCGGCAGATGGTAACATTTCGTCCGAGTAGACGACTACGCGATCAGTTGAATAAATAATCCAGTCCTAGGCATTGCAAATGACATCTGCCGGCCATATAATCTAAGTACAGCCAAGTCAGCTGACCTCGCACCGGTGCCCGACTATAGTTCGGGGCGCTCCGATGAATAAACGGACGTGCATTAGAGTCATTGAGTCATGGGGAATGACGAGGCTAAAAAAGTCGAGTCACCTGGCCTCTCAATGGAGAATCCTCCAGCAGAGGTAGGCGGGTAAACAGCCATCCGCTACGCCAGATTGACCCGGCTTTTCCTTTTTACTCTCCCCAAAAAGACAGCATCTCCTACCGGAACCATCTTTCCCGCGCAGTATTTGACTCACCTTGCAAATAAAACTTCCCGGTTGGCTTCGTTGGTTTGGGCTGATTGGAAAATGGATAGCAACCCAAGACCTTTTCGGAAACGGGAGGGCTATTTCTTGGGACACTCATTTCAGGTTGATCGTTCAAAAAGTCCGGATTGTGCCGGGGATATATCCTTCCGGCGTGTTATTCAGGTCTCCACCATTCGCGGCATGTTTCAAGCGAGGGATCGCCTGCCCGGTCCATTTTTCAACGGTATTCCTTCCTTTCGATTTTTTATAGGTGCGGGTGATAGTGTCCTGGTTGAAATCACACTCAAAAACGACAATGTCGGCACTGGTCTTATATATGATCTGGTAATTGGTTTTCCCTGGGTTTCGAATGATCAGATCAATAATGGCGAGTGCCTGGGCTGATGTCCCGAACCCATCGGGTTTTGTCCCAAGGTTCACGGCCACTTGGGCAATTGCTGGTACGGAAAACAGAAATAATGCTATGCAATTGATTAGAGTTTTGCGGATCATAATAAAATTTATTCCCCCATCATCTCCCAAGTATCAACCGGCAACTTGAAATGCTCAATCGTGCTGTTGGAGCCCGCTCCTTCAAGCCGACCCCGCCGGGGACCTACCCTCATCTTTCGTGCAGCCTCGTGGCGCACTACTTCCAATCAAACTGGAGATACCTTTACTTTACCTTGGTAGCACCTTGAACAACCTGCTTCGCAAACAAAATTTGTTAAAAGCAGGCGTGGGGTTTATCGAATTTCACCCAACATCGGGCGAAACAAAAATATTTCCAGTCGACCTTAGTTTTGTCAAATACCTGAGTCGGAGATTGAGTCCGGGATCGATTGCTTGTTGATAGGTAAGCGAAACGCGAAGCACGATCCTTGCCCCAATTGGCTCTCACACCAGATCTCGCCGCCTAATTTTTCGATCAATTCCTTGGCCACAGCCAAGCCATAACCTGTGGAACTCTCATTCCCTGTTGGTGTTGCCGTAAGTTTTACACCTCTTTGGAACAACTTGCCCTGATCTTCCTCGCTCAAACCTGGCCCCTCATCAATTACACTACAAATAGCCCAACCATTCTCATCCCGAACCTGCACTCGTATCTGCTTGTTGGGTTGCGAGAATTTGACCGCGTTTGAGAGAAGATTGTCGAAGACAGCAGCGATGGCAACACGATCCGTGTGCACGGGCAAGACATCGACGACAGAACATGCGTTCACGCGGATCTTTTTCAGATCTGCCTGCCGTTGATAGTAGTCACAAGCCCGTTGAACCAAAGTGGGCATGTCAACCTCCTCAATCCGGAATTTAATCTCCGGAGTGTCCGCCTTGAACATTAACTGGCGGACGGTGCGTTCCATCAAGTTAGTGGCTTGCTGTAGACCTTCCAACCAAATTTTGACCTGCGGGTCGGGATAATCAGCCAAGCTTTTCATAATTAATTGTATACCTACTCCGCTGACGGTGAGGTAGTTGTTGAGGGCGTGTGCGGCGAATGCCACAGAATCAGCGTCGAAAGCCGGTATTTTCTCCAACTTGGCCAAAGCCTCCTCCAATTCCGCCTGGGCTCTGGCGATCGAGGACGCGACATGCTCCTTTATTTCTACCATGATTTTTCCTTACTGTTTTTCAGGTCGAGTTCCATCTTCAATGAAGATCGCTATTAACCTACTCTAAAATATTGCCTGAAAATGAAAAGCTGTAGGTGGGGGTGAAGTGGTTGAGAATAACAGAAGATATGTGAACTCTTAACGATGCGACAATCAAGAGATAGTTTGACTCGAAGCAGAAAATGTGGTGCGCCCCCTCACTCGAGGAATTTACGCAACAAATTAAAAAAGTGAATATATTTATATAATGCATTGACTGATTATGCATCGGGAGCTATCTTTGTAAAAAATACACAAAAGGAATGTGACAATGGTTAAGCGATTAAGCATAAGTGTACCGGATGACTTGTTTTCTCGGATACAACGATTCAAGGATAAACTGCAGGTGTCTGGGATTTGCCAAAATGCGCTAAATAGCGCAGTGGGCCAGTATGAAATTTTGGCAAAAGAAATTCCACCCAGCAGATTCGAAATCTTGGTCGAGAGGTTGAAAAAAAGTGTGAAGGCAAAGAACCGGGCTTTTTATGAGGAAGGGTATCGCGATGGCAGAGAGGACGCTTTTGTCATAGATGCTGAGAAGTACAACGATTATCAATATGAAAAAGATGTCGTAGACCCTTTTTACCCTCTTGATATGCTGGAAATGGTAGCTTCTGATAAATCAGTAAAAAAACACGAGTGTCTTTATATAACCTCAACTTATCAAGAGGCCAAAAAAGAACTCGCCGAAACTAATACAATAGAAATGCTAGAGTCATTCTTAAAGTTGGTAGAAGGCGATTTGGTTGAAAAAGGATTTAAAGATAAAGATGGAAAGGTAAAAATGAGTTTTGATTATATATTTCTAGCGAAAATCTATTTTGAAGGATGGCTAGATGGCATGGAAAGCATATTAGATTTAGTTGAACAAAAAATTTTCTCTGGAGGAAGCTATGCAGATGACTAATCATGCTAACAAAAGAAAGCAGCAACGTTGCATATCAAATACAACTATTGAGATTATAAAACAATATGGTCGAGAACTTCCGGCATCTAATGGGTGTAAAAGGATTTTTTTTGGAAATAAAGAATACAACAATCTCATTTTTGACATTAAAAAAACCCTGCATTATCTTGAAAAGGCAAGAGGAGCATCTCTTATCGTAAATAACGATAAGGTTGTCACATTATACGAACTGCCGTAGATAACAAAAATCAAGTTAATCATATAGTTTCAATTATTTAAATAAACTTAATATTGGTATTAAAATGAAAGAAACAAGAAAAATTATAAAAAAAATAAGCGAAGCTTTCAACGGTACCGATCCGATAGCAGAAGCTGTTTCCCAAATGAAAATAATGAGTCATGATGATCTGGAAAAATTAGTCTTAATTGCCGCGAACAAAATTGGGTTGCTACTGAAAGGTAGTGACTATGATGATCCGAGTGATGCTGCTATGCATTTTTGTCTAGGGATCAACGGGATTTTTGAAAACTATAATATCGCCTTGGATGCGTCACTTTCTAACACTGATTCTCGCGGTAACGCATGAATAGCTAAAGTGATTTTAACCAGAGGAAATGAAATGAATATAAGCAAGGAATATAGCCGAATGGTCTTCAATGATGCTATGGATATGCTGAATGACTCAACGCATCCTTGTCGCCATTTTCTGCGCTGGCAAGAAGAAAAAGGTTACACGCCATTTCAGCTCCCCGAACCGTTTTCAGGGAAGGAGTGCCAACTTGGTATTGCGTTTCTTGGAATGAACCCTAGTGTTGCAGCAGACGAAATCATACCTTGCGCTACCGAGGAAATTTCGTTTGAACAATACGACAATTATTTCCGTGATCGCTTTGAGCAGAAAAATCGAGACCCCAGAGGAAAACTGGTTATTCGCTATAAAAACGGTTCATTGGGAAGGCCAACACTTTGGAATAACCTCGAACTCTTTGGAAGGGAATATTTAAAATCAGCCTGTGGGCCAGAGGGTTTTAAATTAGGGAAAGATGCTGTTCTCTCTCAGGCAATTCACTATAAAAGTTTAAATGGATGGCTTGGCGATACCGGACTAGAAAAACAGCGAGTTATTTCTCATCAACGAGCTTTTATGCAAAGACTTCTCGACGAGGACTGTATTTCGATTTTAGTGCCTATGGGAAATGATGCATTAGCCATGTTGTCGAATTTGATCAGTTTTTCAAAAAATGTACCATCGTCCATTTCTGAGGCTATGGGCAATCTGTATCAGGGAAAAACTAATTCGGGAAAACAGATTAGCGTCTGTCCGATAAAGCATTTATCCCGACCTCCAGGACCAGAGCTAAAAAGGAAAGTTGCGGGCCAGATTCTCACGGCGATTGAACTTACAAAATCATAAGGCATGATTATGCAAGACCACGACGATGATAATATCTTTGATGAGGATGATGCCCTAGATTTTATTATTTATGAGGAGCTTAACAAGCAAAGCTCAGAGCATAAAAAAGGCAAAGGAGGCTGTCTCGAATTTGCAGTGCTTTTGTTGCTCCCAATAGTACACATGATGTTTCTTTGCTAAAATCATAATGCGTTTATTGGTACAAAATAAATCGATCAACTAGATGTTCTATCTACAAATCAATAAGTTGGAAGGGGTCAAATGAAAAGAAGAACACGTGAAGATTTTGAAGGTACTTATATTTTGCAAACTTCTCCTTCTCGACAATTAACTGATAACAATCAAATTTCCTGGAGTAAAATAGAAAACTTTCTAAATTCCAAATTTAAAGCTGAATTCAGCGTGTTGTCAAATTTAGTTGAAGACCATGTCCATGGCACTAAAACCGCTAACCATGGTTACCAATTCGTAATTTATTGCATCAAAAGTGGTTGGCTCAAGCGTATATTAAAGTAAAAATACTTCAGAGCAATGTTAACTTCTAACATTGAATTTTAATTTCTTCTAAGAATGAAGATAACCCATCCCAATGATCCAGCACTGGATCAAAATTTAACGGATTTTGAATGCCAAGTTGTTCAATTGTATAATTTGCTTTTCCATAGTTACAAGAAGCACATGAAGCTACAAGATTAGAAGGGTTTGTTGCACCACCAAGAATCCAAGGATAGACGTGGTCAGCAACTGGCCATGTTGCATGGACCAAACCGTGTGTTGTAAGGTTCGTAGGCCCTTTAATGAATTCATTTGAATTTAACTTTTTGATAAACTCTTTCATGATCTTTTGTGAAATTAGTTTATTTCCACAGTATCGGCATTTGTAACCGTCTCTTTCAAAGACTTCTACCTGATATTTTTTCGGAACTCTTAATGGATCTCTTTTACTCTCTGGAATTGGAGTTGGTTTTGGAGTATTGATGATGTTTACTCTGAATCTACCAGAATTTTGGCCATGCTCGATATACCAATCACAAAACTCTTCAGCACGAAGTGATCTAATGATGTCAAGGCAAATGTCACGATTACCATTTACAAATTCACGACTGCAGCGGCAAATATTTCAATTTGTGAATCAAGCCATTTGGGGGGTCTTAATGGAGATCGACTATCCCATAATTGTGGGTCATTCTGAATTTCTGAGCATTGCTGTTTACCACGGCACATATAATTTTTTCCCTTAAAAAAAGCTATCGAGCCAGAGTGTCAGTATCTTCTCCTGGCCGTTCAAGGTATTTCCAATTTATACGTAACAAAATAGAAGCCGAATATATGGTATAATTCGGTCATCAAAAGCCTGTTTTTTCGACAAAAGAAAAAGGAGGTTACTATGACCGAACAACATTGGACCCCTGCCAATTTTC
>Ga0074197_1000197_pt1 | contig 87370 bp, 80 predicted proteins | sample EPASupsiteSAE305_FD_64526 | JGI IMG/M metagenome (GOLD analysis project Ga0074197, IMG submission 64526) | Bioremediated contaminated groundwater microbial communities from EPA Superfund site, New Mexico - SAE3-05 reassembly with SPADES | ecosystem: Environmental > Aquatic > Deep subsurface >... | reverse complement strand
GTCGGCTGCCTTCACCTGGTACTGCCAGACTTGCTCGGCCCACAGGGTGGCCTGGTTCCAGTCCTTCTTCTTGGCAGCGTCTTCATGCTTGGCCTTGGCGTCCTTGATCTTGTTCAGCTGATCAACGGCGTCGTCCATCATGTTCACCACATCCGGGAAGTCCTTGTAATTCACGGAGGTGATGTAGCCGACCACCTGATCGATGACGGCCTGGGTATCGGCCACCTTCTTCAGTTGCTTCTTGTAGTCGTCTTCGCTGTAGATCGCCTTTTCAGCACCGGCGGCCTTGGTCGCCTTCCAGCCCTTCGGCTTGACCAGGAGGTAGCCCTGCATTTCCAAGTGCAGCGCGGAGCAGAACTCGGTGCAGTAGTAGGGATAGACGCCTTCCTTGTCGGCCTTAAACTTGACCGTGACGGTCTTGCCCGGCTCGACGGAAGCATGGACGTTGTAGGTGGAGACGGTGAAGCCGTGGGTCTCGTCCTGGGCCCGTTCGAGGTTGGTCAGGTGGATAGTGATTTCGTCGCCCACTTCAGCCTCGATGGTTTCCGGGGTGATGTGGGAACGGATCAGGGTACCCTTGACCTCGATCTTGTTGCCCTTCTTGGTGGTGACTTCCTCGCCGGCACGGACGGCGCCGGGGTGCGGCTTGTCGGTGCGGGAGTCGGTACCCACCTTGTAGCGGACGCCGGGCTTCAGCTTGGCGGCATCGATGGCGACAACGTAGTGCGGCTCGCCCAGCGGCAGGGGCATGTCGTACAGGAGCTGCATCTTGTCGTTGCTGATGTCGATCAGCTGGTGGTTCTGCGGGTGCAGGGGACCGACGGGCACGAAGCGGTCGATGGACAGCTTGTTCAGCGCCACCAGGTAACGGCCCTTGGGATCGGCGGAGTCACCTTCCATGGTCATCAGGTGACCGATGTTGTAGTGCACGCTGATTTTGTCGAGGACCTTGCCTTCACAGAAGTTCCACTTCACCACCTGGGAATCCACGTACAGGGAGGTGTAGGCCAGACACTGCTTGGAGTCGTACTGGGTGTGCAGGGGGCCGAGGCCCAGTTGCACCTGGGTGTGCAGCGCGTCCTTCATGGCGATCACGGGGATGCCGTAGGCGTCCTTGGACTCGAACTTGCCGGCCTTGATGGCGGCCTGGATCTTGTCGAAGGAATACACGGACACGTGGGTGTCGAGCTTGCCGGCAACGGTGATGAACTTGCCGTCCGGGGTCACGTCGACGCCGTGGGGAGACTTGGGTTCCGGAATCAGGAACAGCACGCCTTCCTTGACGGCAGTTTCGATTGCCAGGACGTTATGGCCGTTGATCTTCTTGGCCATGCCCTTGGCGACCAGTTCGGCAGCCTTCTTCCAGTTGATCACGTGCAGATAGTCGGTGTCCTTGGCGGAACAGCCGGCTTCATAGGGAGGACGACCCTTCTCGATACCGCCCACATAGCGCTCGGAGCAGAAGGAGTTGGTGAAGGACCAGCCGTCGGACGGACCCTTGCCAGCGTCGGACAAATCCTGGCTGTAGGGGGGCAGTTCGAGGGAGAAGGACTGCTTCGGATCGATGCGGCCTTCCTTGCGGTCAAACTTCCAGTAGGTGACGCCGCCGCGGTACTTCTCGTTGAACTCTTCGAGGGGGTAGAACTTCTTGTTTTCCAGCGGGGAAGCGTACTGGGCAGCCTCGATGACGTAGTCGGTGTTCGGGGTGACGAAGGCGCCGCCGTGTTCGGACTTGAAGATCGGGTTGACCACGATCTGCTTGGTCTCGAAGTCGCGCAGGTCGATCACTGCCAGACGGGGATTGGCCTTGTCGTTGATGAAGAGGAACTGGCCGTCGTACTTGCCATCGGTTTCGGAGATGGCCGGGTGGTGGGTGTCGCCCCAGGTGATCTGCTTGCCGTCGATCATGCCCTGGTTCAGCACGGCCTTGGAGTTCTCGTCGTAGCCGTAGCCCTGCCAGGGTTCGGGGGTGAACACGCCGATGTACTTGAGGATGCGCATGGACGGAATGCCATACACGATCACCTGACCGGACTGGCCGCCGGAGGAGAAGGCGACGAATTCATCACGCTTACCGGTGGGAACGTAGGTCTTGGCCGCTGCCAGCAGGTCCTGCTGGGACAGGCTGCGACGCTTCATCACGTCCTGCAGGGACTCTGCTGCCGTGGCAGCCCCCGCTGCCGCGAAACCGATACCGGCTGCAACCAGCGCGGCGACGGTCTGCTTCATACGAGTCTTCATTTTGACTCTCCCGTTGATAAATAAAGGAAATTTCTCTGCTATTGCCCTAGGCACCATAGGGTGCGCACCTACTATGCGGCAATATGTCGCACATCATCGGCGCCGCCACACTTCTAAACTTTGATGCAGGTTAAATTGGGGAAATGGCTCGGGGTTGAGAATCGAGCCCATCGCCAAGCCAGTAGCGGCTTTGGCGCCATCGTGTCAGGATAGCCAAGGAAATACGCGCCTTCGCGGCACCGCCACCCGGCCCACCAAGCCCTAACGCGGTCCGCCGGCCCTCCGCAACACCGGTACCCATTACCTGCCCCAGCCCCGAAGCAACGAATGTCCAAAAAAATTATTTATGACCTGGCCATCCTCGGCGCCGTCATCGCCCTCGGCGGCCTCGGTTACACCCTGGCCCCCCTGCTCACCCCCAAGACCGACCTGGCAGCCCCCCTCTCGGACTGCGACCTGAACCGGGGCCCCTGCCGGGCGGCCCTGCCCGGAGGCGGCGAAGTGGAATTCAGCATCAGCCCCCGCCCGGTGCCGGCCCTCAAGCCCCTGACCCTGAGCGCCCGGGTCAGCGGCATCCCGGCCAGCCAGGTGGAGGTGGATTTTGCCGGGGTGGACATGAAGATGGGCTATAACCGCCCCCTGCTGGCCGCCGCCAAGGAAGCCGGCACCTTTGTCGGGCAGGGCAACCTGCCCGTCTGCATCACCGGCACCATGATCTGGCAGGCCACCGTACTGGTCGGCAGCGGCGGCAAGAATATCGCCGTCCCCTTCCGCTTCGAGTCGGCCGCCCCGGAAGGCCACTGAAAGACACCATGCGCCTCATTGCCCTGCTCACCATCCTGGCCCTGGCCATCCCGGGCCTGCCCGGCTGTTCCCGCGACACCCCGCCAGCCCCCGGCGGCCTGACCCTGGCCGCCCCGCCCAGCGGCGGCGATTTCAGCCTGGACAGCGCTGACGGCCGTATTGCCACCCAGAACTTCCGCGGTCAGGTGGTCGCCCTCTATTTCGGCTACACCTACTGCCCGGACGTCTGTCCCACCTCCCTGGCGGCCCTCGGCAGCGCCCTGGAAAAGCTGACGCCGGCGGAACTGGCCCAGGTCCAGCCCCTGTTCATCTCCGTAGACCCGGAGCGGGACAGCGTGGCCCGCCTCAAGGACTACGCCGTCTTTTTCCACCCCAAGCTCAAGGGCCTGACCGGCACCCCGGCGGAAATCGCCGCCATTGCCCACGCCTACGGCGCCAGCTACAGCCGGCAGGAGGTCAAATCGGAAGGCGGCTATGTGGTGGACCACTCCTCTTTCGTCTACCTGCTGGCTCCCGACGGCCGCCTGGCCGCCTCCCTGCCCCACGGCACGACGCCGGAAGACATGGCCGCCGCCATGCGGCGCCTGCTGCCCCACCCCAAGTAACCGACTTCACCCACAGGAGTTCCCCATGCAACTGCACCGCCGCCTCATTTCCGCCGCCCTGGCCTGTTCCGCCCTGTTCGCCCTGCCGGCCCTGGCCGACAGCCCGATCAAGGTGGAAGACCCCTATGTGCGCCTGGTTCCCACCGGCACCCCCAACACCGGCGCCTTCATGGTAATCAAGAACAGCGGCAACGCCGACCGCAAGGTACTGAAGGCCGAGAGCCCCGTCTCCAAGGTGGTGGAACTGCACAACCACATCAACGACAACGGCGTCATGCGCATGCGCCCGGTGGCCGACATCGAGGTCAAGGCCAAGGGCGAGGCCGTACTGCAGCCCGGCAGCCTGCACGTCATGCTGATCGGCCTCAAGCAGGACCTGAAGGAAGGCGACGTGGTACCCATCACCCTGAAGCTGGACGACGGTTCCTCCACCAAGATCGAAGCCCCGGTACGCAAGATCCAGGTTCCCGCCGCCAAGCCGGAAGACATGGGCCAGCACAACCACGGCGCCATGAAGCACTGAGCCTGTCCGGACGCAGCAAAGCAAAGGGACTCCCGCGGGAGTCCCTTTTTGCTGGCCGGCGCCTTCAGAACTGGCTGAAGTTGCGCCCCATGACGTGTTCGTCGGTGCGGTACTTGTCCAGTTGCTGGGTGCGCTCGAAATACAGTGGCGGGTCTGGCACCTGCATGACGCCGCAGGTGCCGACGGGCATCCAGCGCAGACGCAGGGCCCGGGCCGCATGTTCGATGGAAATCTCCACGCTTTCCGAAATGCCCAGTTCCAGGCGCAGGAATTCCAGCATGTTGCTGCGGGTGCCGTCGTCAAAGCGGACGAAATCCTCCCAGGTGTGGGGCACCCAGGGCGTATCGTAGGTCAGGCAGAGCAGGCTGTGCCCCCTGTAGGAACGCAGGCGGCAACCGTCGGCGCAGCAGGTGCAGGCAAAACGCAGTTCCAGCGCCTTGACCAGGCCATCCATATCCATGCCCGCCTCCTTTCGCCCATCCCCAGATGCCCACCTGTTTCATAGTGGGAAAAAAGCGGGGCAAGCGCAAGGAGGGATTTTCCCGCCCCCGGCGGAACAATCCCGACCTCAGGGACGGCCGGGTTCCTCGGTGACGAAGGCGATCTTGGCGATACCCACCCGCTGGGCGGTGGCCATCACTTCCGCCACCTTCTCGTAGCGGGTACCGCGGTCGGCCCGCAGGTGCAGTTCCGTTTCCGGCCCGGCCAGGCCCTGCAGGCGGGTGGCCAGGGCTTCGCCGGCCACGACCTCGCCGTTGATGAAGACCTGGCTGTTGCCGTCCAGGGCCAGTTGCACCACCTGGGGCTTCTGCTCCACCTGGGTGGCGCTGACCTTGGGCAGATCCACCGGCACCGCCTGATTGAGCAGGGGCGCGGTGATGATGAAGATCACCAAAAGCACCAACATCACGTCCACCAGGGGCGTGGTGTTGATTTCGGCCATGGGCTGGGCGCTGCCGCCCTCGTTGAAGGATCCGAAAGCCATACCGGCGGCCTCAGGCAACCCGCACCAGGCCGCCCTGGGGCACGGTACTGGAGAGACGCACGCCGGTGGTGAGATAGGCGTGGAGGTCGTGGGCAAAGCCATCCATCTGGGCCAGCACCAGGCGGTTGGCCCGGGTAAAGGCGTTGTAGGCCAGCACGGCGGGAATGGCGACGAAGAGGCCGGCGGCTGTCATGATCAGGGCCTCGCCGACGGGACCGGCCACCTTGTCCAGCACCACCTGGGAAGAGCCGGAGAGGCCCACCAAAGCGTGGTAGATGCCCCACACCGTGCCGAACAGACCGATGAAGGGCGCCGTCGAGCCCACCGAAGCGAGGAAGGTGAGACCCTGCTCGATGCGGGCCTGGGCAGTGACGATGCTCTGGCGCAGGCAGCGGGTGACGAATTCGCTGGCATTGACGCCGGCGCCGATGCCCCGGGCCGCATGCTGCTCATGGGCCTGGGCGGCGTGGGCGCCGGAAAGGGCCAGGCCGGCCAGGATGCCGCTGGCGTCCTCGCGGCGGATGGCTTCCAGGGCTTCGGGCAGGGAATCGGCCTGCCAGAAGGCGGCCAGGGCCCGGCTCTGGGTGCGGGAAGCGCGCCAGTGGGCGATGAACTTGCCGACGATGACGCACCAGCTGGCCACCGACAGCAGCAGCAGGATCAGGGCGACGGAATGGGAAACCCCATCTCCCTGGGCCCAGAAATGGGAAAGACCGAGTTGGGTGTTCATGGGGACTCCTGCAATGGGTTAGCTGTCGAGAGCGAAAGTGATGGGAACGATGACCGAGGCTGCCACGGCCTCGTCGCCGCGCCGGGCGGGGACGAAACGCCAGCGCTGGACGGCCTCCCGGGCGGCGCTGTCGAGACGGGAATAGCCGCTGCCGGTCTGGATATCCACCTGCTCCGCCGTGCCCTGGGGCGTCACCCGCACCTTGAGCAGGACCTTGCCTTCCTCGCCGAAACGACGGGACATGGGGGGGTAAACAGGTTTCGGGTTGTGCAGGTAGTCCGCATCGAAACGGGCCGGCACCAGGGCGGGTGCGGCCGCAATGGTGCTGCTGGCGGGACGGCTGGGCGGTGCTTCGGGAGCGACGAAGTCGCTGCTGACGGCCGCCGCCGGCGTTGCGGCCAGTATCGGCGCCGGCGTCTTCGCCAGCGGCACGGGGGCCGGGGCCTTGGGCTGCCGCGGCCGCTCGACCTTGGGCGGCATCGGCTGGGGCGGCGCCACCTCGGGCTGGGGCCTGGCAGCAGGCGCGGCGTCGATGAGGCGCACGCTCATCGGCTGGGGCACCATGGCGCTGACCACGGCACTACCGGAATGCAGGGCGTAGGCCAGACCGCCCCCATGGAGGGCCAGCACCAGCAGGAAGATCGAGCCCCGGCGCCCCCGGGAGAGGGAGGGCCATGGACTGGGCAATGAAGCAGACAGAAAACGATCCTTTTCGGGCCGCGAGGGGCCCCGCAGCGGCATCCCGACGAGGGCTCGCGGGACTGCCGGAAACGCCGTCGCCAGGGCGGCCATGCCGGCTTTGGCGAGAGGGTGGCGAACCCCGTAATTCTAGGGTTCAACGGCCGCCAAGGGGATGCGACCAAAGGTCGCAGGGGTGGCCGGAAAAGGGCGCCAGTCTTAGCGCAGGGAGAGTATCCAGCGCACCAGGGCCTGCAGGTCGGCATCGCTGACCCGCTTGTTGGGCGACATGAAATCGTCGCCCCAGACGCCGCTGCCGCCTTCCCTCACCTTCACCAGCAGGCGGGCCTCGGCTTCCGGGTCGTCCCGGTAGCGGCGCCCCACCTCGCGCCAGGCCGGGCCCCGCACCTTGACGTCCACCTCGTGGCAATTGAGGCAGCGGTGCCGCTCGGCCAGTTCGAGCATGGCGGCATCCCGCTTCTTGTCCGCGGCCTGGGCCGGTACGGCAACCACGCCGAGCAGGGCGGCGCAGAGCAGGGTTCGGGTCGTCAGCGACATCCTCATCTCCTTCGACAAAAGGCGTACACCATGAAAAAACCGGGGGCCGCAGCCCCCGGTCATTAGACAACGATTCCGGCAATAACGCTTAGTACACGTCGTGCTGGGTGTTGTGGATGTTGAACTTGCCGGTGGGCGTGACCAGCTTCGGATCCTTGATCACGGTCTTGAACTTGCGGGTCTTGTCGTCCAGCACCACGATGGCGGAAGGCTCGGTCTTGTTGCCCGTCCAAACGGAGAACCAGACTTCGTCACCCTTCTCGTTGTACTCGGCATGCACCACCCGCTTCACGCCCTTGGTTTCCGGCAGGCCGGCCATCTTGGCGACGTTGATCACCTCAGGCTTGGCATCCGGGTTGCCCAGCTGGTCGATGCTGTACACGGTGACGGATTCGGCCGCATCCTTCTCCGGCATCAGCGGGGCATCGGCCCACAGGTTGTTGGACTTGGGATGGGTCTTGACGAACAGGGAACCGGAACCGTGGTTCTTCAGCTCGGCCACGACCTTCCAGGCGTACTGGGGATGCTTCTCCGGATCGGTACCGATCAGGCTGATGACGTCGGAACCCAGGTGGGAAGTGGACCACACGGGACCGAACTTCGGATGCACGAAGTTGGCGCCGCGGCCGGGGTGGGGCTTGGGCTTGGTATCGACCAGGGCGGCCAGCTTGCCTTCCTTGGTATCGACGACCACCACCTTGTTGGAGGCGTTGGCAGCGACGAGGAAGTAACGCTTGGTGGCATCCCAACCGCCGTCATGCAGGAACTTGGCGGTTTCGATGGTGGTTTCCTTCAGGTTCTTCACGTCGGAGTAGTCCACCAGCTTGACCAGGCCGGATTCCTTCACCGTCACCACCCACTCGGGCTTGATCAGGGAGGAAACGATGGAGGCGACGCGGGGCTCCTGGTGATACTCGCCATCCACGGTGATGCCGCGGGTGGAGACGTTCTTCAGGGGCTCCAGGGTCATGCCGTCCAGGATGGTGTACTGGGGCGGCCAGTAGGAACCGACGATGGCGTACTTGTCTTCCCAGCCCTTGAACTTGGAGGTATCGACGGAACGGGCTTCCAGGCCGGCCTTCAGGGTGGCGACGATGGTGGGCTTCTCGAACCACATGTCGATCAGGTCCAGACGGCCGTCGCGGCCGATCACATAGACGTAGCGACCGGAAGCGGAAGTACGGGAAATGTGCACGGCGTAGCCGGTCTTGACGATGCCCCAGATCTTCTTGGTGTCGCCGTCGATCAGGGCCACTTCGCCGGAGTCACGCAGGGTGGTGGAGAAGACGTTCTGCAGATTGATGTTGTTCATCTGCTTGGTGGGGCGCTCGGCCACGGGCACGTGCACCTTCCAGTTGGCCTTCATTTCCTTCATGCCCCACTCGGGCGGCACATCCGGCTGCTGCTGGATGTAGGTGGCCATGTTCTTGATTTCATCCTTGGACAGGATGTCGTCGAAGTTGGGCATGCCGCCTTCGGTACCGTAGGTCAGGATCTTTTCCAGACGGCCCTGGCCGAGCTTCTGGGTGTTCGCCGGCTCCAGGTTCTTGCCGGTGGCGCCCTTGCGCAGCATGCCGTGGCAGCCGGCGCAACGCTCGAAGTAGATCTTGGCGGAAGCCTCTTTGGCTTCCTTGGTCAGGCTCGGCGCATTGGCTGCGGGTGCAGCGAAAGCGGAGCCCATGGCGGCCGCGAGGGCCGTAAAGATAAAGGCACTAACTCCCTTTTTCATGCTTTCCTCTCCTCAATAGGAATTATCAGCAAACCGTTACCCCCGACACAGCATCCGGGGATGGCGAAAGATTGCGCCCGGTGACTTGTCCAAATCCTTGATGCGAATCAACTTCAAAAAGTAGGGATATTCACTAGAGTGGTGCCTAGGCCGAAACACCCCCAAAAGGGATTGAAGGCCGACGGCCAGCCCGGCTATGCTGCCTTTTGCCAAACGAGAAAAAATAATGCTCATGCCCGATCCGAACCGCACCCACCCTGCCCTGCCCGGCACCGTCTATCTCGTCGGCGGCGGCCCCGGCGATCCCGACCTGCTGACGGTACGCGCCGCCCGCCTGATTGCCCAGGCCGACGTGCTGGTCTACGACCACCTCATCGGCGACGGCATTCTGGACCTGGCCCGGCCCGACGCCGAGATCATCTACGCCGGCAAGGAAGCCTCGAAACACACCCTGCCCCAGGACGACATCAACCACCTGCTGGTGCAGCTGGCCCAGAAATACCGCTGCGTGGTCCGTCTCAAGGGCGGCGACCCCTTCATTTTCGGCCGCGGCGGCGAGGAGCTGGAGATCCTGGCCCGCCACGGCGTGCCCTTCCAGGTGGTGCCCGGCGTCACCGCGGCGGCCGGCTGCGCCGCTTACGCCGGCTTCCCCCTGACCCACCGGGACCACGCCCAGGTGCTGGTGTTCGCCACCGGCCACCTGAAGGACGGCACGGTCAATCTGGACTGGCAGGCCCTGGCCCGGCCCAAGCAGACCGTGGTTTTCTACATGGGAATTGCCGGCCTGGGAGAAATCAGCCGGCAGATGATCGCCCACGGCCTGCCGCCGCAAACGCCGGCCGGCGTGGTGCAACAGGGCACCACCCGCCAGCAGCGGGTGGTGGTGGCCGATCTGGCCACCCTGGAAGCGAAGGTGCAGGAAGCGGGCATCACCACGCCGGCCCTGATTTTCGTCGGCGGCGTGCTGCAGCTGCAGCCCCAGCTCAGCTGGTTCGAACCCCAGGCCGCGGCAGAGACGGTCTAAGCCGGATCAGCCGGGTCGAAAGAGACAGCCCAGGAGCAGCAGGAAGGAGAACAGCAGCTGCAACTGGGCGGTGCGGCCGAGCAGCAGGTTGTGGCCGGTACCCGGCGTCGCCCGGGCGAAGCGCACCACCAGCAGCAGGGCCGGCGGCAGCGCCAGCAGGGGCAGGCCGGCGGCCAGATGGTGGCCGGAGGCGGCCAGCCAGCCCAGCAAAACGAAGGGCGCCAGCATCAACAGCCCGTATTCCACCCGACATCCCGTCAGGCCCAGGCGCACCGCCAGGGTCCGCTTGCCGGCCCGGGCATCCCCGGCCCGGTCCCGGGTGTTGTTCACCACGATCACCGCCGCCGCGAACAGGCCGGACATGTTGGCCAGGGCCAGGGCGGCCCGGCTGAGGCCGCCGGTCTGCAGGTAGTAGGTGCCGAGCACCGCCCCCAGACCGAAGAACAGCCACACGAAGACCTCGCCGAAAGGCCCGTAGGCAATGGGTTTGGGGCCGCCGGTGTAGGCCCAGCCGCAGAACAGGGAAGCCAGGCCGAGCAAGACGATGGGCCAGCCGCCCTGCCCCACCAGATAGATGCCCAGCAGGAAGGCGCCGCCCAGGGCCAGGAAGCCGCCCCGCTTGACCTGGGCGGCGCTGAGCCAGCCCATGGCCGTGGCCCGGGGCGGGCCCAGGCGGTCCGGCGTGTCCGTGCCGCGCTCGAAGTCGCCCACGTCGTTGAGCAGGTTGGTGCCGATCTGGATCAGCAGGGCCGCCGCCAGGGTCACCAGGGCCACCAGCCAGCGCAGCTGGCCCGTTTCCGACCAGGCCAGGGCGCAGGTGGACAGCACGGGGGCCGCCGCCACCGGCAGGGTGCGGGGCCGCAGGGCGAGCCACCAGGCCTGCCCGGGTGTGGGACGGGAGAGGCTGGCGAGTGTGGAAGCGTTCATGGGCAACGGGCGTAAGGGAAAAACAGGCCACAGTCTAACCACAGCGCGGCAAAACGGCGCATGGCCAGATCAAAAGGTGCCGAATTTATCCCGGAACGAAGACTGTGAGAGAATGCGGCCTTTGCAAAAACCGCCCCACGGGGTGGGTGTATTTGGTGCCGGGAGAGGGACTCGAACCCTCACACTGTTACCAGCGGCGGATTTTGAATCCGCTGCGTCTACCGATTCCGCCATCCCGGCCCGGGACGCCCGGCCAGAGCTGGCGGGCACTACTGCGCGAGGGGCGCATTATCACCGATTCACGACGCCCCCACAAGCCGGACGAGGACACCCGCCGCCTGCTCCGGGCACCACCGCCAAAGCCGCAAGACCATGAGCCTTTCCGTCGACCTTTTCGACTTTCCCCTGCCGCCCGAACTGATCGCCCAGCATCCGGCCAGGGAACGCAGCGCCAGCCGCCTGCTGCACGTGGACGGCCCCCACCTGGGCGACCTGCGCTTCACCGACCTGCCCGGCCTGCTGGCCCCCGGCGACCTGCTGGTGTTCAACGATACCCGGGTGATCAAGGCCCGCTTCTTCGGCCAGAAGGACTCCGGCGGCCAGGTGGAAGTGCTGCTGGAGCGCATCGTGGACGAGCGCCATGCCCTGGCCCAGGTGCGGGCCAGCAAGTCGCCCAAGGCCGGCACCCGCATCACCCTGGAAAACGCCTTCAGCCTGGTGTGCAGCGGCCGCCAGGGTGAGTTCTTCGCCCTCGAACTGGAGGGCGAAGGCAATCTGTGGGACCTGGCCGAACAGTACGGCCGCCTGCCCCTGCCGCCCTATATCGAGCACGGGGTGGAGGCGGAGGATGAGGCCCGCTACCAGACCGTCTATGCCCGCCACCCGGGCGCCGTGGCAGCGCCCACCGCCGGGCTGCACTTCGATGAGGCAATGCTGGAGCGGCTCTCCGAGCAGGGTGTCCGCCGAGCCGCGCTGACGCTGCATGTGGGGGCAGGCACCTTCCAGCCGGTGCGCGTGGAAAAGATTGACGAGCACAAGATGCACAGCGAGCGCTTCCACGTGCCGGAAGAAACCGCTGCGGCCATCGCTGCAACCCGGGAACGGGGCGGCAGGGTGGTGGCGGTGGGCACCACCTCCCTGCGCACCCTGGAATCGGCCGCCTGCGGCAACGGCCTGGTACGGGCCGGCAGCGGCGAGACGGACATTTTCATCACCCCGGGCTACCGCTTCCAGGTGGTGGACCGGCTCATCACCAATTTCCACCTGCCCCGCTCCACCCTGCTCATGCTGGTCTCCGCCTTCGCCGGCCTGGACCCCATCCGCGCCGCCTACGCCCACGCGGTGGCAGAAAAATACCGCTTCTTCAGCTACGGCGACGCCATGCTGCTGGAGCGGGAAGAACATTGATTCAATAAGCCACAGAGGACACAGAGAGCACAGAGAGAAAGACCAGACCCATCCCCTGCCGCAAATGGCGGCAGCCGGTTTTACTCTGTGATCTCTGTATCCTCTGTGGCAAAAACGCTTTTAGGAATACGTCCATGCAGTTCGAACTTCTCAAGACCGACGGCCAGGCCCGTCGCGGCACCCTGACCCTGGCACACGGCACGGTGCAGACCCCGGTGTTCATGCCGGTGGGCACCTACGGCACGGTCAAGGCCATGACGCCCCAGTCCCTGCACGACATCGGCGCCCAGATCTGCCTCGGCAACACCTTCCACCTGTGGCTGCGCCCGGGCCTGGAGGTGATCCGCGCCCACGGCGGCCTGCACGACTTCATGGGCTGGAACAAGCCCATCCTCACCGATTCGGGCGGCTTCCAGGTCTTCTCCCTGGGGGCCCTGCGCAAGATCACCGAGGAAGGGGTGAAGTTCTCCTCCCCCATCGACGGCGCCAAGCTGTTCCTGACGCCGGAAGAGTCCATGCGCATCCAGCACACGCTGAACTCGGACATCGTCATGATCTTCGACGAATGCACGCCCTACCCGGCCACCGTGGACGAGGCGGCCAAGTCCATGCGCCTCTCCCTGCGCTGGGCCCAGCGCTCCATCGACGAGCACCGCCGCCTGGGCAACGGCAACGCCCTCTTCGGCATCGTCCAGGGCGGCATGTACGAGACCCTGCGCGACGAATCCCTGGCCGGCCTGGACGAAATGGGCTTCGACGGCATGGCCATCGGCGGCCTTTCCGTGGGCGAGCCCAAGGAAGACATGGCCCGCATCCTGGCCCACACCGCACCGAAACTGCCCGCCCACAAGCCCCGCTACCTGATGGGCGTGGGCACGCCGGAAGACCTGGTGCATGCGGTGAGCCAGGGCATCGACATGTTCGACTGCGTCATGCCCACCCGCAACGCCCGCAACGGCCACCTGTTCACCCGCTACGGCGACCTCAAGATCAAGAACGCCATCCACCGCCAGGACACCGGCCCCCTGGACCCGTCCTGCGACTGCTACACCTGCCGCAACTTCAGCCGGGCCTACCTGCACCACCTGTTCCGCGCCGGGGAAATCCTCGGCTCCATGCTCAACACCATCCACAACCTGCACTACTACCAGGTGCTGATGGCCGAATTGCGCGCCGCTATTGAAGAAGGGCGCCTGCAGCCCCATATGGAGAACTTCCATCGGGACCGTTCCCGGGGTGCCAGCCCGGCGGCCGGCTAAAGCCGCACCGTAGGTCCGCCACCGGGCATCCGCGTCATGGCTCGGTGGTACAATGCCCCGTTCAAATTTCGAAGCAATCAAGGAGTAAAACCGTGCTGATTAGCGCCGCTCACGCCCAGGCCGCAGGCCAGGCTGCCGACCCCACCGGGGGCCTGATGCAATTCCTGCCCATCATCCTGATGTTCGTGGTGTTGTGGTTCCTCATGATCCGCCCCCAGATGAAGAAGGCCAAGGAACACAAGGCCATGGTGGACGCCCTGCAGAAGGGTGACGAAGTGGTCACCCAGGGCGGCATGGTGGGCCGCGTCTCCAAGATCGGCGACGCTTACGTCCATCTGGAAATCGCCCCCAACACCGAAGTCGTGGTGCAGAAACCCGCCATCGGGGTGCTGCTGCCCAAGGGAACCCTGAAGTCCCTGTAAGTCATCCCCGGGGCCGGATTCGTCCGGCCCCTTGCCTTTTTCGGTCCCCCAGGAACCGCCCATGAACCGCTATCCGCTCTGGAAATACATCACCGTCGTCGTCGCACTGGTGATCGGTTTCCTCTACACCCTGCCCAATTTCTTCGGTGAAGCCCCGGCCGTCCAGCTTTCCCCGGCCCGCGCCACCCTGAAGACCGATGCCCAGCTGCTGTCCCGCGTCGAAGCCGCCCTGCAGGGCGCCGGCATCAGCCACGACGGCATCTTCCTCGACAGCAACGGCGTCAAGACCCGCTTCAAGGACACCGACACCCAGCTCAAGGTCAAGGACCTGCTGGAAAAGACCTTCAACCCGAATCCCCAGGACGCCCAGTACGTGGTCGCCCTGAACCTGCTCTCCTCCTCCCCCAAGTGGCTCTCCAACCTGGGCGCCCTGCCCATGTACCTGGGCCTAGACCTGCGGGGCGGCGTGCACTTCCTGCTGCAGGTGGACATGGCCGGCGCGCTGACCAAGCGCCTGGACTCCATGTCGGCCGACCTGCGCACCCTGCTGCGGGACAAGAACCTGCGCCACGCCGGCATCAACCGGGAAGGCAATGCGGTGGTGGTCAAGTTCCGCGACGCCGACACCCGCACCAAGGCCCGCATCGTGCTGGAAGACAACCAGCCCGACCTGACCTTCGTGGACGGCCAGGACGGCTCCGACCTGAAACTCACCGCCAGCTTGAAGCCCACGGCGGTCAAGCGCATCCAGGACTTCGCCCTGAAGCAGAACATCACCACCCTGCACAACCGGATCAACGAGCTGGGCGTGGCCGAGCCGGTGATCCAGCAGCAGGGCGCCGACCGCATCGTGGTGCAGCTGCCCGGCGTGCAGGACACGGCCAAGGCCAAGGACATCCTGGGCCGCACCGCCACCCTGGAAATCCGCATGGTGGACGACACCCCGGGCGCCCTGGAAGCGGCCATGGCCGGCCAGGCACCCTTCGGCACCGAGCTTTACAGCGAACGGGGCGGCTCGCCCCTGCTGGTGAAGAAGCAGGTGGTGCTGACCGGCGACCGCCTCACCGACGCCCAGCCCGGCTTCGACGGCCAGACCCACGAACCGGCGGTGCACCTGACCCTGGATTCCGCCGGCGCCCGCATCTTCAAGGACATCACCCGGGAGAACGTGGGCAAGCGCATGGCCATCCTGCTCATTGAAAAGGGCAAGGGCGAAGTGGTCACCGCCCCGGTGATCCGCACCGAAATCGGCGGCGGCCGGGTCCAGATCAGCGGCAAGATGAGCACCATGGAAGCCAACGACACCGCCCTGCTGCTGCGGGCCGGTTCCCTGGCGGCGCCCATGGACATCGTCGAAGAGCGCACCATCGGCCCCTCCCTCGGCGCCGACAACATCAGCAAGGGCTTCCACTCCACCCTGTGGGGCTTCCTCGCCATTGCCGCCTTCATGATGTGCTACTACCTCATGTTCGGCCTCATCTCCACCCTGGCCCTGGCAGCCAACCTGATGTTCCTGGTGGCCCTGCTGTCCCTCATGCAGGCCACCCTGACCCTGCCGGGCATCGCCGCCATCGCCCTGACCCTGGGTATGGCCATCGACTCCAACGTGCTGATCAACGAACGGGTGCGGGAAGAACTGCGCAACGGCGCCAGCCCCCAGGCGGCCATCTCTGCAGGTTACGAGCGGGCCTTCGGCACCATCCTGGACTCCAACGTCACCACCCTGATCGCCGGCATTGCCCTGCTGGCCTTCGGCTCCGGCCCCATCCGGGGCTTCGCCGTGGTGCACTGCCTGGGCATCCTGACCTCCATGTTCAGTTCCGTGGTGGTCTCCCGGGCCCTGGTCAACCTCATCTACGGTCGCCGCAAGAAGCTGGACAAGGTCTCCATCGGCCAGGTCTGGAAGCCCGGCCTGGACAGCGCCAAGTAAGCGCCTAGCAAGGGATACTCAACATGGAATTTTTCAAGATCCGCAAGGACATCCCCTTCATGCGCCATGCGCTGGTGTTCAACGTCATTTCGTTGGTCACCTTCCTCCTGGCCGTGTTCTTCCTCGCCACCCGGGGCCTGCACCTGTCGGTGGAATTCACCGGCGGCACCCTGATCGAGGTCAGCTACAGCCAGGCCGCCGACCTGGAGAAAATCCGCGGCGCCCTGGGCAAGTCCGGCTTCTCCGACTACTCGGTGCAGAACTTCGGCTCCTCCCAGGACGTGCTGATCCGCCTGCCCCTGAAGTCCGAGCAGAACACGGCCAAGCTGGGCGAGTCCGTCATGGCCGCCCTCTCCGCCGAGGACGCTTCCGCCTCCCTGCGCCGGGTCGAGTTCGTCGGCCCCCAGGTGGGCAAGGAACTGGCCGAGAACGGCGCCATGGCCCTGCTGGTGGTGATCATCGGCATCGTCATCTACCTGGCCTTCCGCTTCGAATGGCGCTTCTCGGTGTCGGCCATCATCGCCAACCTGCACGACGTCATCATCATCCTGGGCTTCTTCGCCTTCTTCCAGTGGGAATTCTCCCTCTCGGTGCTGGCGGCGGTGCTGGCGGTGCTGGGCTACTCGGTGAACGAATCCGTGGTGGTCTTCGACCGGGTGCGGGAAACCTTCCGCAAGGCCCGCGGCATGACCACGCCCCAGGTGCTGGACCACGCCATCACCAGCACCATCTCCCGCACCATCATCACCCACGGCTCCACCCAGATGATGGTGCTGTCCATGCTGGTGTTCGGCGGCGAGACCCTGCACTACTTCGCCATGGCCCTGACCATCGGCATCCTCTTCGGCATCTACTCCTCGGTGCTGGTGGCCAGCCCCCTGGTGATGTGGCTGGGGGTGTCCCGGGAGCAGTTCATCAAGGCCCCCAAGGCCAAGGACCCCAACGTCAGCGACGACGGCGCCTGCGTCTGAGTCTGGATCAGCAACGGCCGGTTACATTCGGCCACAGCCCCGCCCCTGCGGCAGGGGCTACAATTCGACGGGTCGCCTGCCACCGCGGGCGGCCCGTTTTACTTGCATGAGGGAGAAACACCCATGAGCACGCAGAAAATCAAGGTGTGGGACCTGCCGACCCGCCTCTTCCACTGGCTGCTGGCCGCCCTGGTGCTGGGCGCCGTGGTCACCGGCCAGGTCGGCGGCAACGCCATCTTCGTTCACGGCAAGCTGGGCCTGGCCATCGTCGGCCTGCTGGTGTTCCGTCTGGTGTGGGGCGTGGCCGGTTCCACCTACGCCCGCTTCAGCCAGTTCGTGCCCGGCCCCGGCGCCATCAAGGCCTATCTGCAGGGCCGCTGGCAGGGCCTGGGCCACAATCCCCTGGGCGCCCTCTCCGTGCTGGCCCTGCTGGCCCTGCTGCTGTTCCAGGTGGTATCCGGCCTCTTCGCCAACGACGACATCGCCTTCCGCGGCCCCCTCATGGACCTGGTGGGCAAGGATCTATCCGACACCCTCTCCGGCCTGCACAAGGGCGCCTTTCCCCTGATCCTGGCCCTGGTGCTGGTGCACGTGGGCGCCATCGTCTTCTACGCCCGGGTGAAGAAGGACAACCTGGTCAAGCCCATGCTCACCGGCTGGAAGGAACTGCCGGCAGCACAGCCCGCCGTGCCCGCCACCGCCCATGCCCAGGGCGGCGGCCTGGTGGCCTTCATCGTCGCCCTGGCCCTGGCGGCCCTGGCCGTATGGGGCGCGTCCGGCGCCTGGATCGCGCCGCCGCCCCCGCCGCCGGCATCGGCACCGGCCACGCCCAGCTGGTAAGCGTCGAGCCCCAAAAGAAAAGGCCGCCCACGGGCGGCCTTTTCTTTGCCTGCACGCTCCGGACAGGGCGACGCCAGGGCCGCCTGCCGGGCGCAAGGACCTCAGTCCTTCATGCGGAACTTGTCGTGGCAGGACTTGCAGGTCTCGCCGGTCTTGCCGAACTGGGCCTTGATGGCGTTCACGTCGCCGCCGGCGGCCACTTCGGCCAGCTTGTTGGCTTCGGCATTGAAGGCGCGGGCGATCTTGCCCACTTCCTCCTGCTGCTGGAAGAACTCGGGCTTGACCCGGGTCTTCTGGCCGCCGGCGTCCTTGTCGGAGCCGGGCACGTAGAGGGCGCCCATGCCGGAGTTGGCGATGGCGGCGATGGTGCGGGCAGCGGCCAGGACCTGGTCCTTGTTGTAGGCAGCCGGGTTGTCGATGGTCTGCTCCTTGATCTTGCCCATGTTCCAGGACATGTAGGAGTAGCCGGCCTTGCGGTACTTGATGGCGTCTTCGGGCTTGACCTGGGCGGAAGCGCCGGCGGCCACGGCCAGGGCGGAAAGGGCGAGCAGGAGCTTGGGCAGTTTCTTCATGGCATTTCTCTCGTGTTGTGGTTTGAATGGAAAGACTGACGGTGGCACCGCAAGGCGCGGCGCAACGACGGGCAATTATACGACTCAAGGCAATGGCATATCAGCCGGCGTTAATGTACGGCACCCACCGGACAAGACCTGAGCAACAGTCTGGAAACGGCTGCAGATGCGGCTTCCAGCCGGGCTGGAAGCAAGAAAAAAGGCGGCCGCAGCCGCCCTTTTCCACCGGATTTTTACAACTTTTACACGGCAAAGACGTGCTTGGCGCGCAGGGTCTTGCCCTCGGCCGCGAGCTGGATCAGGCGATCGATATTGGGATGCTTGCCCGGATGCAGCTTGGCATCCTCGCTGTGCTCGGCATAGATCTCGATGCCCTTGAGGGCCGCCTGGGGCGTGATGGCGCCGTAGGTCTGGGCCAGGTGGTTGTAGACGGCGACGGAACCGGCGCTGCCCGGCTTGTTCTCGATGGTAGCGACGGTATTGCCTTCGGCATCGAGCAGGTTGATGGCGGCCAGGTGGGAAATGCCCGGCAGCTTCTTCAGGTTTTCAGCAAAGCTCATGGGGAAACTCTGGTTGTAGTTCTTGGGAGAAAAAAATCAGCGCCGGCGCAGCATGCCGAACAGCACGCCGGTGATGGCGCAGGCCGAGGCGATGCCGAAGGCGATGGCCTTGATGCCCCGCTCGGGCCCGTAGACGCCGAGCAGCAGGCCGGCCAGCAGCAGGCCCAGCAACAGGCCGGCCAGGCCGCCCTGGCGGGCGCCCCGGACCATGGCCTTCTGCCGGGCTTCGAGACAGTCGGGGCAGAGGTCGCTCCGACGGTCCTCCATGGGCTGATCGCAGCGGGGGCAGCGCATGGGCTTAGATGCGCTTGGCCAGTTCGGCAGCCTTGCCGGTGTAGTCCCAGGGCGTCAGCTTGAGCAGTTCGGCCTTGGCGGCTTCCGGGATTTCCAGGGACTGCACGAAGGTCTGCATGCCTTCGCGGGTGACGCGGGTGCCCCGGGTCAGTTCCTTGAGCTTCTCGTAGGCCTGGGGCACGGCATAGCGGCGCATGACGGTCTGGATCGGCTCGGCCAGCAGTTCCCAGTTGGCGTTGAGGTCGTCGTGCATGGCCTGGGCATTCACTTCCAGCTTGTTCAGGCCGCGCAGCAGGGAATCGTAGCCGAGCAGGGCGTAGCCGAGGCCGACACCCATGTTGCGCAGCACGGTGGAGTCGGTCAGATCGCGCTGCCAGCGGGAGATGGGCAGCTTCTCGGAGAGGTGCTTGAGCACGGCGTTGGCCAGGCCCAGGTTGCCTTCGGAGTTCTCGAAGTCGATGGGATTGACCTTGTGCGGCATGGTGGAGGAACCCACTTCGCCGGCCTTCACCTTCTGCTTGAAGAAGCCCAGGGAGATGTAGCCCCAGACGTCCCGGTCCAGGTCGATGAGGATGGTGTTGGTGCGGGCGAAGGCGTCATACAGTTCGGCCATGGCGTCATGGGGCTCGATCTGGATGGTGTAGGGGTTGAATTCCAGGCCCAGGCTCTCGACGAAGCGCTTGGCGAAGCCTTCCCAGTCGAAGCCGGGGTAGGCGGCCAGGTGGGCGTTGTAGTTGCCCACGGCGCCGTTGATCTTGCCCAGCAGGCCGACTTCGGCGATGCGGACGCGGGCCCGGTTGAGGCGATAGACGGCGTTGGCCAGTTCCTTGCCCATGGTGGAAGGCGTCGCCGGCTGGCCGTGGGTGCGGCTCATCATGGGCACATCGGCCAGTTCATGGGCCAGGTCGCGCAGGCGGCCGATGACCTTGTCCAGGGAGGGCAGCATCACCTCGTCCCGGGCGGCCTTGAGCATGAGGGCGTGGGAGAGGTTGTTGATGTCTTCGGAGGTGCAGGCGAAGTGGATGAATTCGGTGACCTTGGTGACTTCGGCGTTGGCCTTGGTCTTGTCCTTGATCCAGTATTCCAGGGCCTTCACGTCGTGGTTGGTGGTGGCCTCGATGGCCTTCACCTCGGCGGCCTGTTCGGGGCCGAAACCGGCCACCAGGGCATCCAGCTCGGCCACGGTGGCGGCGGAGAAGGCGGGGATTTCGGCGAAATGGGGTTCAGCCGCCAGGGCCTTGAGCCATTCGATTTCCACCTGGAGGCGGCGGCGGATCAGGCCGTACTCGGAGAACTGGGGACGCAGGGCATCCACCTTGCCGGCATAGCGGCCGTCCAGGGGGGAAAGGGCGGTGAGAGCGTGAAGAGACATGGAATGGGTATCCTGTTGAGCCAAGAGCGGAATTTTACCCGCCGGGCAAAGGTCTGGGCAAACCGGAATTGCCGTCCCCGAACCAGCGCGGCATGGCGTACGTGACTTGCTTGGCAGGGGACGGTGGTCCGGGGTGTTATACTTTGCCTCCCCATCCGGCCGGGCCTGCCCGGTCGAAAACACGCATACAGACAACGAGAAGCTCATGAAACTGATCGGTTCCTACACCAGCCCCTTCGTGCGCAAGGTACGGGTGGTCCTGGCGGAAAAGAAGATCGAGGCCGAGTTCGAAATCGAGTCGCCGTGGACGCCGGAAAGCCGCGTTCCGGAGCACAACCCCCTGGGCAAGATTCCCGTCCTGCTGCTGGACGACGGCACGCCCCTGTTCGATTCCCGGGTCATCGTCGAATACCTGGACAACGTCACCCCCAACAACAAGCTGATGCCCGCCCCCAACCGGGAACGCATGGAAGTGAAGCGCTGGGAGGCCCTGGCCGACGGCCTGCTGGAAGCGGCGGTGGCCACCTTCCTCGAAGGCAAACGGCCGAAGCAGAAGCAGGATGGAGCCACCATCGCCCGGCAACGGGAAAAGATCCAGCGCACCCTGGACTACATGGCCAAGGAACTGGGCGAGAACCCCTGGTGTATGGGCACCCACTTCTCCCTGGCGGACATCGCCGTGGGCGTCGCCCTGGGCTACCTGGACTTCCGCTTTGCCGACATCGAATGGCGGCCGGCCTATCCGGGCCTGGCCCGCATCCACGAGAAGCTGATGCAGCGCCCCGCCTTCAGCGACACCCTGCCCCACGACTGAACGCCAGGGCTCGGCGGCCAATGCGCCTCCCCGAAAAAGGCTGCCCGCGGGCAGCCTTTTTTCTTGCCCCCGGCATTATCCTAGGGCGAAAGGGGACGGTTTTTCGGTAGAGTAGGGACTATCGCCGGGACACCGGGGTCAATGCAGGCAGAGGCAGGAGGCTGGCATGGAATATGGGCACGATCATCCCACCCGCCACATTCTGGTGGTGGACGACGAACTGAGCATCCTCCATGCCGTGGAGCGGGAGCTCAAGGGCCGCCGCCTGGGCCGCTATGCCTTCACCGTGGCCGGTTTCACCGACCCGTGCCAGGCCCTGGCGGCGGCCGAGCGGCAGACCTTCGACGCCGTCATCAGCGACTTCCGCATGCCGGGCATGGACGGCCTGGAATTCCTCAAGGCCCTGGCGGCCATCCAGCCGGACTGTCCCCGCCTGGTCCTGAGCGGCCAGACCGACATGGACAGCCTGGTGCGCATGGTCAATGAAACCCACATCTACCGGTTCATCGCCAAGCCCTGGCCGGCCTACATGCTGCAGGCCGCCCTCGCCCAGGCCATCGACTACGCCGAGACCTTGGCCGAAAACCGGCGCCTGGCCGAAGCGGCCCGCCAACGCCAGCTGTCGGAACTGCTGCCGGAACCGGCGGCGGTGGAACAGCTGCTGATCGTGGACGACGACATGGGCGTGCTCAACAGCCTGGCCCGGGTGCTCACCCACCACAGCAAGTCCGACGGCCTCTTCGCCGCCATCCTGGCCGAACAGCACGGCCAGCCCCGCCGCCGGACCCTGGCGGAGGACCACATCAGCGTCCAGATCACCCCCTCCCCCGCCTACGCCCTGCAGATGGCGGAGCGGGTCGCCTTTTCCTGCATCATCGCCGACTACCGCATGCCGGAGATGAACGGGATCGAACTGCTGCAGCGCTTTGCCGCCCGCCAGCCGGAGTGCAGCCGCATCCTCATCAGCGGCCAGATCGGCGAGGCCGAACTGGCCCAGGCCATCCAGCAGGCCCACATCTTCGCCTTCGTCGAAAAGCCCTGGAGCGACTTCGAACTGAAGGCCAACATCGCCCTCGCCCTGGCCCAGCACCGCCTGCAGCTGGAAAACCGCTGGCTGGCGGCATTCATGCGGCCGGAGGCGGAGCCGGCGGCTTCCGGAGTCTTCCCAGGATGATTGAAAACGACCTGCCCGAGGCGGGGGACGCCCCCCTGCACCAGGAAACCGTCCTGGTGGTGGACGACACCAAGGAAAACCTCACCGTCATCGGCGAGCTGCTCAATCCCCACTACAACGTGCGCATCGCCAACAGCGGCCAGCGGGCCCTGAAGGTGGCCAACAGCACCCCGGTGCCGGACCTGATCCTGCTCGACATCATGATGCCGGAGATGGATGGCTACGAAACCCTGGCCGAGCTGCGGGCCAATCCGGCCACCCGGCACATTCCGGTGATCTTCGTCACGGCCCTGGATGCGGACGAGGACGAGGAGCGGGGCCTGGCCCTGGGGGCCGTGGATTACATCGCCAAGCCCATCCGCCCGGCCATCCTGCTGGGACGCATCCGCACCCAGCTGGACCTGAAGCTGGCCCAGGACCAGCTGCGCCGGCAGAACGCCTCCCTGGAGGCGGAGGTGCAGCGCCGGGTGGCGGAAAACCTGGCCATCCAGGAACAGGGGCAGCGCAACGAAGCCCGTCTCAACCGCATGCGGCAGCTGATCCTTTCCTCCGCCAGCGAAGGCATCTTCGGCGTGGACGTGGAAGGGCGCATCAATTTCATCAACCCGGCCGCCACGGCCCTGCTGGGCTACACCGAGGAGGAACTGCTCGGCCAGGACTCCCACCGCATGCTGCACCACTCCCACATCGACGGCAGCCACTACGCCGTCGAAGACTGCCCCATGCACCTGTGCCTGCACTCCGGCATCACCATCCGGGACCGGGAAAGCACCCTCTGGCACCGGGACGGCACGCCCCTGCCCCTGGAGTGCTCCCACACCCCCATCGTCGAGGACGGCAGGATCATCGGCGCCGTCACCACCCTGCGCGACATCCGGGACCGCAAGCGCTACCTGGAACAGCTGGAGCGCCACTCCAACTATGACGAACTGACGGACCTGCCCAACCGCAACCTGCTCTACGACCGCCTCAACCACAATATCGAGGTGTGCCGCCGCAGCGGCATGAACATCGCCGTCCTCACCCTCAACCTGGACCGTTTCAAGAGCATCAACGACACCCTGGGCCGGGCCGCCGGCGACCAGGTGCTGCGGGAAGTGGCCCAGCGCCTGGGGCGCCAGGTGCGCAAGATGGACACCCTGGCCCGCCTCGAAGGGGACGAGTTCGTGCTGGTGGTGGAGGTGGCCACGGCCGAGCAGTCCAGCGCCTTCGCCCAGCCCATCCTGAAGGCCCTGGCCAATCCCTTCCACGTGGCGGAGCGGGAGTTTTTCCTGTCCGGCAGCATCGGCATCGCCACCTTTCCCAAGGACGGCGACAACGGCGAGGAACTGCTGCGCAACGCGGATGCCGCCATGTACAAGGCCAAGACCAAGGGCGGCAACCGCTTCCAGTTCTACACGGCGGAAATGAACCAGCGCTCCCTGGAGCGCCTGGACCTGGAAAACGGCCTGCGCCGGGCCATCGACCAGGGCGAGCTGGTGGTGTACTACCAGCCCCAGGTGAACCTGCGCAACGGCGCCATCATCGGCGCCGAAGCCCTGGTGCGCTGGCAGGACCCGGAGAAGGGCCTGGTCATGCCCGGCTCCTTCATCGCCCTGGCGGAGGAAACCGGCCTCATCGTGCCCCTCGGCGAATGGGTGCTGCGCACCGCCTGCAGCCAGAACAAGGCCTGGCAGGACGCGGGCCTGCCCAAGATTCCCGTGGCGGTGAATCTGTCCGCCCGCCAGTTCGCCGCCCAGGATGTGGTGGAGCTGGCCGCCCGCATCCTGCACGACACCGGGCTGGCCCCCAACTACCTGGAACTGGAGCTGACGGAGAGCGCCGTCATGGCCGACGCCGAGGCCTTCATCCGCGCCACGGAAAAGCTCAAGGGCCTCTCCATCGCCCTCTCCATCGACGACTTCGGCACCGGCTTCTCCTCCCTCAGCTACCTCAAGCGCTTCGCCATCGACCGGCTGAAAATCGACCAGACCTTCGTCCGCGACATCACCCACGATCCCGACAGCGCCTCCATCGCCCTGGCCATCATTTCCCTGGCCCACAGCCTGAAGCTGCTGGCCATTGCCGAAGGGGTGGAGACGGAGGCCCAGCTCAATTTCCTGCGGGCCCGCAATTGCGACGAAATGCAGGGCTACTTCTTCAGCCCGGCCCTGCCCGCCGACGAATTCGAGGCCATGCTGCGCCAGGGCCGCAAGCTGGAGTTCCAGCCCGAGTCCAAGGTGCCCGGGCGCACCCTGCTGCTGGTGGACGACGAACCGGGGATTCTCTCGGCCCTGAAACGCCTCTTCCGCCGCGAAGGCTACGTCATCCTCACCGCCAACAGCGGCAAGGAGGGCCTGGACATCCTGGCCGGCCACGACGTCGGGGTCATCATTTCCGACGCCCGCATGCCGGAGATGGACGGTGCCGAATTCCTGGGCAAGGTGCGGGCCATGTACCCGGACACCATGCGCATCATCCTTTCCGGCTACACCGACCTGAAGGCCGTCACCAGTGCGGTAAACCGGGGCGAACTGTTCAAGTTCCTGACCAAGCCCTGGGACGACGGCGAACTGCTGGAAACTATCCGGGACGCCTTCCGCCAGTACGAAATGCGCAAACCGCCCCCGGCAACGGCCGGCAGCACCACCCCGGACGGCTGAGGCCGGCTGGGAAAGCCAGCCGCCCCTGTGCTACCCTTTTGACATGTCGTACCGTGCCGCCCAGGCGGCCCAACCTAATTCAGGAATGCTGATCGTGGACCAAAACAATATCCGCCAGATTCTCGTTGTGGACGACGAACCCAATATTGTCAGCGCCGTGCAGCGGGAGCTGGCCTCGCCGCCCCACGGCCGCTACCGCTACCAGGTGACCGGCTGCACCGACCCGCTGCAGGCCCTGGCCAAGGCCCGGGAACAAAGTTTCGATGCGGTCATCAGCGACTACCGCATGCCCGACATGGACGGCCTGGAGTTCCTCAAGGAACTGAGCCTGCTGCAGCCCGACTGTGCCCGCCTGGTGCTGAGCGGCCAGACCGACATGGCCACCCTGGTCCGCATGGTCAACGAGACCCACATCTACCGCTTCATTCCCAAGCCCTGGCACGACTACTACCTGAAGAGCTCCCTGGCCCAAGCCATCGGCTATCACCAGACCCTGCGCCAGCACCGGGAATTGGCGGCCATGGTGCGGCAACGGCAGATCAGCGTGCCGCCCCTGCCCGCCGGCGACATGGAACAGATCCTGATCGTGGATCACGACCCGGCGGTTCTCGGCACCCTCTCCCGGGTCCTCACCCATCACTCCGAAGTGGACGACCTCTATCTGGCGATCCGCACCGAAGTGGCCCACGCTAGCACACCGGTCCTGCAGGAAGGCAAGATCAGCGTGCAGGTGACGCCCTCGGCCCGCCACGCCCTGGAACTGGTGAAGAACAACACCTTCTCCTGCATCATCGCCGACCGCAAGATGCCGGAAATGGACGGGGTGGAGTTGCTGCAGCGCTTTGCCGACCTGCAGCCCGACTGCTTCCGCATCCTCATCAGCAACGAAATCTGCGAAGGCGACCTGATCCAGGCCATCGGCGGCGCCAACATCTTCGCCTTCATCCAGAAGCCCTGGAGCGATTTCGAACTGAAGACCAGCATCGCCCAGGCCCTGGCCCAGCGCCGCATGCTCCTGGAAAACCGGCAACTGGCCGAGATCGTGCAGCAGGCCGGCGCCGTGTAGCACCGGGGCCGGCCCCGCGCCGGCCCGGCCACAGCCGGTTTTACCCGCCCTCTAGCGGATGACGCCGCCGCCCAGGCAGACCCGGGACTCGTACAGCACCACCGACTGCCCCGGGGTCACGGCCCATTGGGGTTCGGCAAAGTCGATCAGGCAGGATTCCCCATCCACCCGCTCCACCTCGCAGGGCGCATCCTCCTGCCGGTAGCGGGTCTTGGCGCAATAGACCCAGTGGGGCCGCGGCGCCCGGCCCGAGACCCAGGACAGGTCATGGGCTTCCAGGCGGCCCGAGAGCAGAGCTGGATGGTCGTGGCCCTGGACCACGTAGAGCACGTTGGCCGCCACGTCCTTCTTTGCCACGAACCAGGCATCGTGCTCGCCGTTGGCCTTCTGGCCGCCGGCCAGGCCGCCGATGTGCAGGCCCTTGCGCTGGCCGATGGTGTGGTAGGTCATGCCGTCGTGTTCACCCAGCACCTTGCCGCTGTCCAGGTCCCGGATCTCGCCCTTCTGCGGCGGCAGATAGCGCATCAGGAAATCCTTGAAGGGCCGCTCGCCGATGAAGCAGATGCCGGTGGAGTCTTTCTTCGCCGCCACGTGCAGCCCTTCCTCCAGGGCCAGCTTGCGCACGTCCCGCTTGTACCAGTCGGCCAGGGGGAAGAGGGTCTTGGAGAGCTGGGCCTGGTTGAGCCGGTGCAGGAAGTAGCTCTGGTCCTTGGTGCCGTCCTCGGCCTTGAGCAGCTGGTATTCGACGCCGATGCCGCCCGGATGGGGCACTTCCCGCACCCCGGCATAGTGGCCGGTGGCGATCTTGTCGGCCCCCAGCTGCATGGCATGGTCGAGGAAGGCCTTGAACTTGATTTCCGAGTTGCACAGGATGTCCGGATTGGGGGTACGACCAGCCTGGTATTCCTTGAGGAACTCGGCGAAGACCCGCTCCTTGTACTCCTTGGCGAAATTCACCACCTCCACGTCGATGCCGATGGTGTCGGCCACGCTCATGACGTCGATGAGGTCCTGGCGGGAGGAGCAGTATTCCTCGTTGTCGTCGTCCTCCCAGTTTTTCATGAAGAGGCCCACCACCTTCCAGCCCTGGCGCTTCAGCAGCAGGGCTGCGACGGAGGAATCCACCCCGCCGGAAAGACCGACGACGACCGTACCTTTTTCCTGTGCTGCGCTCATTGCTTCACCTGTCTTTCCATCTGTTCCTGGACCGCCTCGGCCACCCGGTGCCGCACTTCCGGGTCCCGGCCGTCCAGCCAATCCTCGAAGGGGATGACGGCCGGCGTCTCCCCGTAGTCAAAAAACCAGCTATCCACCGCAAATTTCTCCCCGTTACCGTCCTCAATGGCGGCGGTCCAGTGATCGAAGATCAGGCCGCGGCGCCGCATCTGGCGGGGCAGCAGGGTGTGGTAGCGCAGCCAGCCGCGGCCGGCCAGCAGCTCGATGAAATGGGTGGTGTTGGTGGAGTGGTCGATGCAGTCCATGCGCCCCTCCACCGCGTCGTCCTCGGAATTGCCGCCCTTGTCGCGCCAGATGGGCGTCTGGGTGCCGGCGATGCGGTACAGGCGGGCCACCGCCTCGGCCAGGAAGCGGCGCTCGGACTCGGCGTCCCGGGCCATGAGCATGTCCCGCCCGATGGCGTCCAGCTGGGCCCGACTCACCTCCACTTCCGTCTGCACCGTGCAGCCGTAGTTGTAGCAGAGTCCCACCGGCTCCGCGGCGGCCCCCAGAGGCAGCCCCAGGGCCAGCAGTGCGGCGACGAGGACTTTCATGAATAGTGGGTGATGAGGTCCAGGGGATGGCGCTTGCCGGCCACGTAGTCCTCGATGCAGCGCAGGATCAGGGGGCTGCGGTGGCGTTCCGTCGTGGCCCGCACTTCCTCCAGGGTCAGCCAGCGGGCGCCGATGATGCCCGTATCCAGGGCCCGGCCTTCCTCGAAACCTTCGATCTCGCCGGTGAAGGCGAAGCGCAGGTAGGTGATGTCGCCGGCCGGCCGCGGCCACTGGTAGATGCCGACCAGGGCGGTGGGACGGAAACGGTAGGCGGTTTCCTCCAGGCACTCCCGGGCACAGGCATGCACCAGGGACTCGCCCTCGTCCAGATGGCCGGCAGGCTGGTTGAAGCGCAGACCGTCGTCGGTCTCTTCTTCCACCAGGAGAAAACGGCCGTCCCGCTCGACGACGGCGGCCACGGTGACATTGGGTTTCCAGACGGGTGCCATGGGAATTCCGGATTGCGCAAAGGCCGCATTTTACCCCCAGGCCCAAGGCCGGGGCCAGCCGTCATGCCGCGCCGCACCAATGCAGGCGGTGCGGATTTGGGCTAGAATTTCGGACTTTATCGAACACGCAGCGAACGGAGATTCAACATGTCTATGTCGGACCGCGACGGTTTCATTTGGCAAGACGGCAAACTGGTGCCCTGGCGCGAAGCCACCACCCATGCCCTCACCCACTCCCTGCACTACGGCATGGCCGTGTTCGAGGGCGTCCGGGCCTACCAGACCGACAAGGGCACCGCCATCTTCCGTCTGCAGGACCACACCCAGCGCCTGGCCCGTTCCGCCCACATCTTCCAGATGGCCCTGCCCTACAGCCAGGAAGAGCTGAACGAAGCCCAGAAGGAAGTGATCCGCGCCAACAACCTGGAATCCGGCTATATCCGCCCCCTGGCCTTCTACGGCTCCGAGAAGATGGGCGTTTCCCCCAAGGGCGCCAAGGTGCACGTCATCATCGCCGCCTGGCCCTGGGGCGCCTACCTGGGCGAGGAAGGCATGCAGCGCGGCATCCGCATCAAGACCTCCTCCTTCACCCGCCACCACGTGAACATCACCATGGTGCGGGCCAAGGCCTCCGGCAACTACATGAACTCCATCCTGGCCAACAACGAAGCCCTCACCGACGGCTACGACGAAGCCATGCTGCTGGACCCGGAAGGCTACGTCTGTGAAGGCGCCGGCGAGAACATCTTCATCGTCAAGAACGGCAAGCTGTACACCCCGGACCTGACCTCCTGCCTGGAAGGCATCACCCGCGCCACCGTGATCCAGCTGGCCGGCGAAATGGGCATCGAGGTGGTGGAAAAGCGCATCACCCGCGACGAAGTCTATTGCGCCGACGAAGCCTTCTTCACCGGCACCGCCGCCGAAGTGACCCCCATCCGCGAACTGGACAACCGCCAGATCGGCGTCGGCCACCGCGGCCCCGTCACCAAGGCCCTGCAGGAAAAGTACTTCGACGTGGTCAATGGCCGTTCCGCCGCCCACGCCGACTGGCTGGCCTTCGTTTAATCCTTTCGCCCGTTCCGAGACCGACCATGGCCGACAATCTGACCGTCGAAGTCACCGCCGACGACCTGCCCCTGCACTGCCCCACCCCCAAGGCTCCCCTGTGGAGCCAGCATCCCCGGGTGTTCCTGGACGTGCTGAAGACCGGCGAAGTGACCTGTCCCTACTGCAGCACCCGCTACGTCTTCAAGGGCGAAGCACCCAAGGGTCACCACTGACCCCGTGCCGTTTCATGGAGGAGAGGCGATGACCTTGCGTCGCGGGCTCATCGTCGCCCCCTCCTGGATCGGCGACGCCGTCCTCGCCCAGCCCCTGTTCCAGCGACTGCAGGAACGCCACCCGGGGCTGGTGCTTGATGCCCTGGCGCCCCGCTGGGTGGCGCCGGTGCTCTCCCGCATGGACGAGATCGGGGAAGTCCTGGACAACCCCTTCGCCCACGGCGAACTCAATCTCAAGGCCCGCTGGGCCCTCGGCCGCCAGCTGGCGGCCCGGGGCTACGACGCCGCCTGGGTCCTGCCCAATTCTCTCAAATCTGCCCTGGTCACCGCCTTCGCCGGCATTCCGCTGCGTGTCGGCTTCACCGGCGAGGCCCGCTACGGCCTGCTCAACTGCCGCCACACCCTGGACAAAAGCGCCACGCCCCTGATGGTGGAACGCTTCGCCCAGCTGGCGGAAGCCCCCGGCCGGCAGCCGCCCCGCCCCATCGCCCCGCCCCGCCTGCACTCCCGGGAGGCAGACCAGATGCGGACCCTGGCGGCCCTGGGCCTGGAACGCCCGTCCCGCCTGCTTGTCTGCTGTCCCGGTGCCGAGTACGGCCCCGCCAAACGCTGGCCCGAAGCCCACTACGCCAGCCTGGCCCGGGCCGCCGCCGCCCAGGGCTGGACCGTCTGGCTGCTGGGCTCCCACAAGGATGGGCCGGTGGGCGAAAGCATCGCCCAGGCCGCCGATGGCTGCGCCCGCAACCTGTGCGGCGCCACCAGCCTGGACCAGGCCATCGACCTGCTGGCCCTGGCCGACCACGTGGTCTGCAACGATTCCGGCCTGATGCACGTGGCCGCCGCCCTGGGGCGTAGCCTCACCGCCCTCTACGGTTCCTCCTCCCCCGGCTTCACGCCGCCCCTCAGCGAGCGGGCCACGGTGCTGCAGCTGGGCCTGGAGTGCAGCCCCTGTTTCAAACGGGAGTGCCCCCTGGGGCACTTCAAATGCCTGCAGGACCTGGAACCTCTCCGGGTCCTGGACACCCTCCCCCGCTGACCGCCGGAGTCTCCCATGCCGACACCGCCCTTCCCCCGCCCTGAAGATGCCGAAAACGCCTTCTACGAGGCCCTGGAGAAGGGCGATCTGGAGGCCATGATGGCCATCTGGGCCGACGACGAGGACGTCGTCTGCATCCATCCCGACGGCCAGCGCCTGTGCGGCCACGCCCAGATCCGCCACGGCTGGCAGAGCCTCTTCGCCAGCGCCCCCCGGCTCACCGTGCGCATCGGCGAGCGGGTCGCCTGGCTCGGCGGCATGCTGGCGGTGCACAGCCTGCAGGAAACCTTTTTCGCCGAAGGGGACCCGGAACCCCGGGGCCCGGTGCTGGTGACCAACGTCTTCATCCGCGGCAGCGACGGCTGGCGCCTGCTCTCCCACCACGCCTCCCCCGGCGCCGAAGAGGGCAATGGCGACACCGACGGGGACGCCCAGCCCCGGGTCCTGCACTGATGGCCCATCCGCCGGCCTACACCCCGCCGGGGTGGCTGCCCGGCGGCCACCTGCAGACCATCTACCCCCTGCTGATCCGGCCGGCGCCCCCGGCCTACGTGCGGGAGCGCTGGGAAACGCCGGATGGCGACTTCATCGACCTGGACTGGCTGGACCCGGACCGGGAGGCCCCGCCCCTGGCCCATCCGCCCTGCCGGCGGCCCCTGCTGGTGCTGTTCCACGGCCTGGAGGGCAGTTCCCGCAGCCACTACGCCACCGCCCTCATGGCCGCCGCCGCCGAGGCCGGCTGGGGCGGCGTGGTGCCCCACTTCCGCGGCTGCTCCGGCGAACTGAACCGTCTGCCCCGGGCCTACCATTCCGGCGACTCCGCCGAAATCGACTGGATCCTGCACCGCCTCCGGCAGCGCTTCCCCGAACGGCCCCTGTTCGCCGCCGGCGTTTCCCTCGGCGGCAACGCCCTGCTCAAGTGGCTGGGGGAACAGGAATTCCAGGCCACCCGGGTGGTGGGGGCCGCCGCCGCGGTGTGCCCGCCCCTGGATCTGACCGTCTGCGGCGACGCCCTGGGCCGGGGCTTCAACCGGGTCTACAGCGCCCATTTCCTCGGCACCCTGAAACGGGGGGCGGAGGCCCGCCTGCGGCGCTTCCCCGACCTCTTCGACCCGCGCCCCATGCGCCGGGCCCGCAGCCTGAGGGCCTTCGACGATGCGGTGACGGCGCCCCTGCACGGCTTCGCCGGGGTGGACGACTACTGGCGGCGGGCTTCCAGCAAGCCCCTGCTGCAGGGCATCCGGGTGCCCGCCCTGGTGCTCAATCCGCGCAACGACCCCTTCCTGCCGGCCCATGCCCTGCCCACCCCTACTCAGGTATCATTGCAGGTCCGGCTGGAGCAACCGGCCCACGGCGGTCACGTGGGCTTCGTCCGGGGCGGCCCGCCTGGCCGCCTGGACTGGCTGCCCCGGCGCCTGCTGCACTTTTTCCGGCAACACTGCTGACGCCGCCACCAGGCGCTGCCACCCGAACATTCGCCCGAACATAAAAACACGAGTCCGATTCATGAACGCCTCCGTCCAGATTCCCGCCCTGCCCCCCGAAATCTTCAAGGCCTACGACATCCGCGGCATCGTCGGCAAAAGCCTCACCGCCGACGTGGTGCGCGCCATCGGCCACGGCCTCGGCAGCCTGGCCCGGGAGCGGCAGCAGACGGCCATCGCCATCGGCCGCGACGGCCGCCTCTCCGGCCCGGAGCTGGCCGGCGCCCTGGCCGACGGCATCCGCGCCGCCGGGGTGGACGTGATCGACATCGGCTGCGTGCCCACCCCGGTCACCTATTTCGCCGCCCACCACCTGGGCTGCCACTCCTGCGTCTCCGTCACCGGCAGCCACAATCCGCCGGACTACAACGGCCTGAAAATGGTCATCGGCGGCGAGACCCTGGCCGGCGAGGCGATCCAGGCCTTAAAGCGCCGCATCGAAGCCGGCGACCTGGCCCGGGGCGAAGGCAAGCTGACCCAGGCCGACGTCAAGGCCGCCTACGTGGAACGCATCCTGGCCGACGTCAAGCTGGCCCGCCCCATGAAGATCGTCATGGATTGCGGCAACGGCGTCGCCGGCGCCGTGGCGCCCGAGCTGTTCAAGAAACTCGGCTGCGACATCGTGCCCCTCTTCTGCGAGGTGGACGGCAACTTCCCCAACCACCACCCGGACCCCTCCAAGCCGGAAAACCTGGCCGACGTCATCCGCGCCCTGAAGGAGACCGACGCCGAGATCGGCATCGCCTTTGACGGCGACGGCGACCGTCTGGGGGTGGTGACCAAGGACGGCGAAGTGATCTTCCCCGACCGCCAGCTGATGCTCTTCGCCGCCGACGTGCTGTCCCGCGTCCCCGGCGGCGAGATCGTCTACGACGTCAAATGCACCCGCCTGCTGGCCCGCTGGATTCGCGAACACGGCGGCAAGCCGGTGATGTGGCAGACCGGCCACGCCCTGATCAAGAAAAAGCTGAAGGAATCCGGCGCCCCCCTGGCCGGCGAGATGAGCGGCCACGTCTTCTTCAAGGAGCGCTGGTTCGGCTTCGACGACGGCCTCTACACCGGCGCCCGCCTGCTGGAAATCCTGGCCCGGGCCGCCGACGCCAACCCGGTGCTGAAGAGCCTGCCCAACGCCACCTCCACCCCGGAGCTGAACATCAAGATGGCCGAAGGCGAACCCTTCGCTCTGCTGGACAAGCTCAAGGCCGGCGCCAAGTTCGAGGCCGCCCGGGAGATCATCACCATCGACGGCCTGCGGGTGGAGTACGCCGACGGCTTCGGCCTGGCCCGTCCCTCCAATACCACGCCGGTGGTGGTGCTGCGCTTCGAGGCCGACAACGCCGAGGCACTGGCCCGCATCCAGGCCGACTTCCGCCGCGAACTGGCCGCCGCCTGGCCCGGCCTGACCCTGCCCTTCTGACCCGACCGCCATGATCCTGCCCCTGGACGCCGACATTTTCCTGGCCCGCCAGCCCATCCTGGATCGGGAGCAGAAGCTCGTCGCCTACGAACTGCTGTTCCGCAGCAGCGGCGTGGACCGGGCCGCCGTGGCCGACGGCCGCCTGGCCACGGCCCGGGTGGTGGCCAATGCCTTCGGCGAAATGTCCCTGGGGGACGTGCTGGGGCCCTACAAGGCCTACATCAACGCCACCCCGGACTTCGTCCTCGGCCCCGAGGTGGAAATCCTGCCCGGCACCAGCGTGGTCCTGGAACTGCCCGCCGACACGCCGGCGGACGAGGCCCTGCTGGCCCGCTGCCGCGAGCTGAAGCAGCAGGGCTTCACCTTCGCCCTGGGCGGCGTCGCCGAGTTCGCGGAAATCAACCTGCCCCTGCTGCCGGAAGCGGAAATCCTCAAGGTGGACCACCAGCTGCTGGACAACCACCAGCTGTTCCTCCTGGCCTGCAAGCTGCGCCCCCTGCAGAAGAAGCTGCTGGCGGAAAAGATCGAAAACCAGAGCCAGATGGAGCATTGCTTCGACCTGGGCTTCGAATATTTCCAGGGCTACTACTTCGCCCGCCCCACCCTCATCTCCGGCAAGAAGCTGACCCATTCGGCCATGACGGTGATGCGCCTGCTCGACCTGATCCTCAAGGACGCGGACACCGCCGCCCTGGAGCGTTCCTTCAAGGGCGAGCCGGGCCTCACCCTGAATCTGCTGCGCCTCACCAACTCCTGCGCCAGCGGCCTGGCGGTGCGCATCGCCTCGGTGCGCCACGCCATCACCATCCTCGGCCGCAACCAGCTGCAACGCTGGCTGCAATTGCTGCTCTACGCCGATCCGGAAGGCGGCGAGGTGGGCCCCCTGCTGCAGCTGGCCGCCACCCGGGGCCGCTTCCTGGAACTGGTGACCCAGAAATTCCTGCCCCGGCAGAAAGACCTGCCGGACCGGGCCTTCATGGTCGGCATTCTCTCCCTGCTGCCCGCCGTCATCGGCCAGCCCATCGCCGACATCATCACGCCCCTGCCCCTGCCGCCGGACGTGAAGCAGGCCCTGATCGAATACAAGGGCGACCTGGGCCGCCTGCTGGCCCTGGCCGAGCAGCTGGAGAAAGCCGACGGCGACGCCACCTTCAACGGCCTAATCGCCGAAATGCCCGGCCTGCGGGGCGCCCTCCTCACCGAATGCCTGGCCCAGGCCATGGCCTGGGCCAACATGCTGGCCCGCGACAGCTGACCGCCATGGCCCCCGACACCACCCACACCACGCCCATCTACCTGGGCCGCCAGCCGATCCTGGATGCCCGGCAGAGCCTCTACGGCTACGAGCTGCTGTTCCGCTCCGGGCCGGCGCCCAACCGGGCCATCGTTGCCAACCACATGGTGGCCACCGCCACGGTCATCACCCACGCCTTCACCGAACTGGGCCTGGCCGACGCATTGGGGGAACAGAAAGCCTTCATCAACGTGGACGGCGACTTCCTCCTCAGCGAGGCGGTAGAGCTGCTGCCGAAGGACAAGGTGGTGCTGGAAATTCTGGAGACGGTGGAGGTGACGCCGGAACTCCTCAAGCGCTGCCGGGAGCTGAAGGCCAAGGGCTTCACCCTGGCCCTGGACGACATCGTCGCCGTCACCCCGGCCATGGAGCCCCTGCTGGACCTGATGGACATCGCCAAGGTGTGCATCTCCGCCGTGTCCGAGGAGGCCCTGCCCGGCCTGGTGCAGGCCCTGGCCCGGCGTCCCCTGGAACTGCTGGCGGAGCAGGTGGAAAGCCGGGAACAGATGGAACACTGCCGCAACCTCGGCTTCCATCTCTTCCAGGGCTACTACTTCGCCCACCCCACCATCCTCTCCGGGCGCAAGCTGGGCCAGTCCCGCCTCTCCCTGCTGAAGCTGCTGTCCCAGGTCCTGGACGATTCGGACACGCCCCAGCTGGAGCAGACCTTCAAGCACGAGCCCGGGCTCTCCATCAACCTGCTGCGCATGGCCAACTCCGCGGCCGTCGGCGCCCGCACCCGCATCACCTCCCTGCGCCACGCCATCACCCTGCTGGGCCGGCGCCAGCTGCAGCGCTGGCTGCAACTGCTGCTTTATACCGACCCGGCCGGCAACACCGGCTTCCCGCCCCTGCTGCAACTGGCGGCGACCCGGGCCCGGCTGCTGGAACTGCTGGCGGAAAGCCACATGGCGGCAGACCGGGATTTCGCCGACCGGGCCTTCATGACCGGCATCCTTTCCCTCACCCCGGCCCTCTTCGCCACGCCCATAGACGAAATCCTCAGCCAGATTTCCACCCTGGCCACGGACGTGAAGCAGGCCCTGTTGCGCCACCAGGGCTCCCTGGGGCTGCTGCTGCGCCTCATCGAGGCCCTGGAAAGCGAGGACCTGAGCCAGGTTCCGGCCCTGGTGGCGCAGCTGCCGGGGCTCTCGCCGGAGCGGGTCAACCTGGCCCAGGCCCAGGCGCTGGCCTGGACCCGGGCCATCGGCCAGGAACAGCAGAACTGATTTTGCGCCGGCCTGCCGGGCCAATTCCGCCTCCCTGCTGGGCTGGCAGCGAAATAAAGAAAGCTGATGGTGCACTGCAAATTGCACCCCTTGCCGGCTTCATATAAAACGTTGGAAAACCAGGCTCAAAGGTCGCCTCGCGGCGGCCTCCGTCCATCCGGAATCCCCGCTGCACACTGACCATCCGCCGCCCCCGGCGGACGAGGAGGAGGCAAGCAATGTTCCAGATTCGCCAAGCTGCCGGCGCCGATCACGACGCCATCCATGCCCTGCTGTCCCTGGCCCACCCGGACGAACCCAGCCACTGCCGCCAGGTGGAAGACGTGGTGTACGTCGCCGACTCGGACGTGGGCTTGGTCGGAGCCGGAGGCCTCGCCCCCTGCGGCGACGTGGCCCTGCTCCATTCCCTCATCGTCCGTCCCGGCTTCCGCAAGCAACGCATCGCCCGCCAGCTCTACCAGCACGTCCTGGACCACGCCTACGGCATGGGCATCCGGGAGCTGTACACCCTGACCGCCTCCAGCCGCACCTATTTCGAGACCCTGGGCTTCACCCCGGCCCACCGCGACACGGCCCCCGAGTCCCTGCGCCAGGCTCTGCTGCGGGACGATCCGGACCCGGACCAGACCGCCCTGATGCGCCGCTCCCTGGCCCACGCCCGCAGCGTGCCCAGCACCCCCCACAGCTACCACGGCGTGGATCCCACCAGCCAGGCCGGCGACTTCTTCGATTCCGGTTTCTACTGCGCCGAGAGCGTGCTGCTGGCCCTGGCCCGGCACATGGGCCTGGACTCCCCCCTCATTCCCGGCATTGCCACTGGTTTCTGCAGCGGCCTCTCCCGCACCTGGGGCACCTGCGGCGCCTACTCGGGCGGCGTGCTGGCCCTCAATCTGGCCCTGGGCCGCAGCGACCCGCGGGAACCGGTGACCGCCAACTACGACGCCATCCAGCGCTTCACCGACGAATTCCGCGCCACCTGCGGCGGCGGCCATTGCAGCGAACTCCTCGGCTGCGACCTGCAGACCCAGGAAGGACGCCAGGTGTACCGGGAAAACCACCTGCACGCCCAGTGCCGGGAATACGTGGTCATCGCCACCCGTCTGGCCCGGGAGATCCTGGACCAGCAGAACGGCGACGAACGCCTGCCCAATCTCTGAGACGGGGGCTTGCCCCCCGGGCCGTGCGCCCCAAGCGGCGACGCAGGAATCCCTTCAGCCGGCACTGCGCCGGCGCAGCCAGTCGGCCACCGCCAGACCGGTGCCGTAATCCCAGGGTTTCAGCTTTTCCGGCGCGATCAGGCGGACTTCCGCCAGTTCCTCGTTGAGGCAGATTTCCCCTTGGGCCGGCACGTGGAAGGCCATGATCACCTCGTTCTTGCGGGCGAAGGGGTAGGTGCCGATGAGCTGGGCACCCACCGCCACCAGCCCCAGTTCCTCCCCCACTTCCCGGCAGGCGGCCTCGGCCGGCGCCTCATCCCGCTCCAGGAAGCCCGTCACCAGGCCGAACTGGCCTTCGGCCCAGGCCGCGTTGCGGGCCAGGATGACGCTGCCCTGCCACTCCACCAGGGCCGCCACCACCGGCACCGGATTGCCCCAGAAGACGTGGCCGCAGTTCGCGTCGTCGCAGACCTGGCGCGGCGCGCCGCCGATCTCGCGCCAGCTCAGGGTGCCGGCGCAGCAGGGACAGAAGCGGTAGGGGGAAGACAGCTCCGACATCAGCGGGCCTTGGGGTTGAGGGAGCCCCGGTTGTAGTCCTTGTCGCCGGGCATCAGCACCTTGCTGCCCGGCACCCAGCCGCCCTGGGCCTCGATGGGGCGGACCTGGTTTTCCGGGTACTGCTCGGCCCGCTTCCTGGCCTCCGCGGCCTTGGCCCCGTCCACGAATTCCCACTTGCCCGTGGGGTAGAGACGCACCTTGTCGCCGGCGGCGGTGGTGGCCTCCACCGGAGTGCGGTCCAGGTTGTCGGCGGCCAGGGCCGGGGCCAGGGAAGACAGGGCCAGGAGGGAAGAGAGCAGCAGGATGCGCATGATGTCGGCAAGCGGAAAAGGGAAAACCGCAGGATAGCACTGCTGGCGCCGCCGGCCCACGGCCGGGAGCGGCAGCCGGTCTGCCGCAGAGGCACCCCGGAAGGCAGGAACGGCGCGCCTCTCCGGCCTGGCCGACCCGGGAAGCTTGTGTAGCTTTTGCTACAGAGGTGCCGCCGGCAACGGCCTAAGCTCCGCCCCACTACATCCCGTAGTCACCGCCAAGGAGCCGACCATGCAAGCCCTGCGTTTTTTCATCGACACCCACGACCAGCAGCACGGCACTTTCCCCGCCGGCCTCAGCGCCGCCGACTTCGAGGGCTTCTACGCCCAGTACGAAGCCGCCTGCTACGCCGAAGGCGTCATCCCCCTGCGCACCCACCTCAGCTACGCCGACGGCCGCGCCTTCTGCCTCAACATGGCGCCCGACGCGGAAGCGGTGCGGCGGGCCCACGAACGGGTGGGCCTGCCCTTCGACAGCATCTGCGAAGTGTCCACCGCCACCCCGGCCGACACCTTCTTCCGCCGCCCCGCCCGGGCCTGACCCCAGGGCGCCCCCGGGGCCAGGGGGCGCCCGCCACCCAAGGGAGAACATCATGGACAGCGATCTGTTTGACTTACTGGCGATCGGTCTGGTCGCCGTCATCGGCCTCTTCACCCTGCTGGCCCTGATGGTGCGGCAGGACCTGGCCCCCCGCGCCGGCCTCACCCGGGAGGGGCGCTGGCTGCTCACCGGCGCCCTGGGCACCGGGCTGCTGGCCTTCAGCCTGAAAATGGCGGTGGCGGCGGTGCTGGTCCAGGCCCCCGGCGGCACGGTGGCTCCCCTCATCGCCGCCGCCTACCGCCCGCCCCCGGCGGAAGAGGAGGCGGCCGCCCCGCCGGTCGCCCTGCCGGCGGTGCCCCAGGCAGCCCCGGCCTACGTCTGGGAAGCCCTGCCGCTACAGGCGCCGGAGCCGGCCGACAACCCGGGCAACGCCGCCAAGATCGCCCTGGGCGAACGTCTCTTCCACGAAACCCGCCTCTCGGGCCAAGGCACCCAGTCCTGCAGTTCCTGCCACGACCTCTACGCCAAGGCCGGCGGCGACCGGCGCCCCACCGCTCTGGGGGAAGCGGGGCAGAGCGGCCCGCGCAACACGCCGACGGTATGGAACGCGGCCTTCCAGTCGGTGCTGTTCTGGGACGGCCGCGCCCCTTCCCTGGAGGAGCAGGCCAAGGGCCCCATCCTCAACCCCATGGAAATGAACCTGGACAGCCCCGGCGAGGCGGAACGGCGCCTCGCCGCCGACCCCGGCTACCGCCGGGACTTCGCCCGGGCCTTCGGCGACGGGGAGGTCACCTTCAGCCGCATCGCCCAGGCCCTGGCCGCCTTCGAGCGCACCCTGATCACCCCGGACAGCGCCTATGACCGCTTCGTCCGCGGCGACGCCACCGCCCTCAGCCAGGCCCAGCTGCGGGGCATGGCCCTGTTCGAGTCCGTCGGCTGCGTCCTCTGCCACAAGGGGCCGGCCTTCAGCGACGCCAGCCTGCTCGGCGGCCAGGCCCCGCGCCGCCATTTCCCGGCCAACCCCACGGCCTACGAGAACCAATACCCCCTGCTGCTGGAGGGCGGCCGGCGGGGCGTCTGGCGTGTGCCCTCCCTGCGCAACGTGGCCCTCACCGGCCCCTGGCTGCACAACGGCTCGGTGGATCGGCTGGAGGAAGTGGTGCGCATCATGGCCAGCGCCCAGCTGGGCCGTTCCGGCCGTCTGACGGCCTGGCGCGGCCAGGACCGGGCCCTGCACCGCATCGAGCGCTCGCCCCTGAGCCCGCGGGAGGTGGCGGACATCGTCGCCTTCCTCAACGCCCTCAGCAGCGACAGCCTGCTGGCCCGGCAGCGGTCCGCCGCCGGCAAGCATGCCGGCGCCATGCCGGCGGGCTAGAATGGCCCCATGCCGCCCCCGGGAGACCGCCCCGTGCAGGACTTCGATACCCTTCCCCTCTTTCGCCAGCTCAGCCCGGACAGCCTGCAACTGCTGCGCCAGGGCGTGGTTACCGCCGAGTGCCAGCCGGGCTCGCCGGTCCTCTACAAGGGCCAGGCCATCTCCGGCGCCTATTTCGTCCTGCGGGGGCGGCTGCGGGTCTATTCCCTGGCCCCCAACGGCAACGAGGCCACCCTCTATTGCATCGACCCGGGAGAGACCTGCGTCTTCGCCCTCAACAGCCTCTTCAACGACCTGCGCTACCCGGCCTGGGTCCAGGCCGAACAGCCCACCACCGTGGCCCTGGTGCCCGGCCCCCTGTACCGCACCCTGTTCGCCCGGGAAGACGCCATCCGGGACCTGACGGTGCACACCCTGGCCACCCTGGTGTTCCGCCTGATGCAGGAACTGGAGCAGGTGCATGCCTACAAGCTCAACCAGCGCCTGGCCAATCTCCTCTTGCTGCAGGCCTCGGCCGCCGGAGAGCTGCGCCAGACCCAGCAGCAGCTGGCCGACCACCTGGGTACCACCCGGGAGGTGGTGGCCCGCCTGCTGGGGGAACTGGCGGCCGACGGCCTGGTGACCACCGGCCGGGGCCTGATCCGCATCCGCGATGCCCAGCGTCTGGCCGCCCTCATCGCCAGCCCCTGAGCCAAGACGGGGAACGGCCATAAAAAAAGCCCTCCCGCAGGGGGAGGGCCTTTTGCCGAGGGAAAGCGGCAGCTTAGAGCTTGCCTGCTACCCAGGCAGCCACGGAATCCAGGGCTGCCGGCAGATTTTCCGGCTGGGTGCCGCCGGCCTGGGCCATGTCGGGACGGCCGCCGCCCTTGCCGCCCACCTGCTGGGCCACCTGATTGACCAGTTCGCCGGCCTTGACCTTGGCGGTGAGGTCGGCGGTGACGCCGGCGATCAGGGTGACCTTGCCTTCGGCGGTGGAGGCCAAGACGATGGCGGCGGACTTGAGCTTGTCCTTCAGCTTGTCCATGGTCTCCCGCAGGGCGGTGACGTCGGCCCCTTCCAGGGTGGCGGCGAGGACCTTGGCGCCCTTCACTTCCACGGCCTGGTTCACCAGGTCGTCGCCCTGGCTGGAAGCCAGCTTGGACTTCAGCTTGGCCAGTTCCTTTTCCAGGGCCTTCAAGGCCTCCTGGGTCTGGGCGATCTTGGCCGGCAGCTCGGCCACCGGGGCCTTGAAGGCGGCGGCGGCCTGGGCCAGCACGGCCTGCTGCTGCTGCACCAGGGCCAGGGCGTTGTCGCCGGTGACGGCTTCGACGCGGCGCACGCCGGCGGCAACGCCGGATTCGGCCACGATCTTGAAGAGGCCGATGTCGCCGGTGCGGGTGACGTGGGTGCCGCCGCACAGTTCCTTGGAGGACCCGATGGAAAGCACCCGCACCTCGTCGCCGTATTTCTCGCCGAAGAGCATCATGGCGCCGCTCTTCTGGGCGTCGTCGATGCCCATGACCTGGGCTTCGGTGGCGGCGTTGGCCAGCACTTCCGCATTGACGATGGCTTCCACCTTGCGGATTTCCTCATCGCTCATGGGCGCATTGTGGGCGAAGTCGAAGCGGGTCTTGTCCGGGTCCACCTGGGAGCCCTTCTGCTGCACATGGCCGCCCAGCACTTCGCGCAGGGCCTTGTGCATCAGGTGGGTGGCGGAGTGGTTGCGCACGGTGCGGGCCCGGGCCTGGATATCCACCTTGGCGGTGACGTTGTTGCCCACCGTCAGGGTGCCGGTCTTGACCACGCCGTGGTGGCCGAAGACGGTGGCCTGGATCTTCTGGGTGTCTTCCACGGCGAAGATGCCGTGCACGCTCTGCAGCGCGCCCCGGTCGCCCACCTGGCCGCCGGATTCGGCGTAGAAGGGGGTGTTGTCCAGCACCACCACGCCCATGTCGCCTTCGTGCAGTTCATTGACCGCGACGCCGTCCTTGTACAGGGCCAGCACATTGCCCTTGAACTCCAGGGTGTCGTAGCCGTGGAAGGTGGTGGCGGGGCCGTCGTATTCCAGGTTGGCGGCCATCTTGAACTTGCCGGCGGCGCGGGCCTGTTCCTTCTGGCGGGCCATGGCGGCGTCGAAAGCCGGAGCATCCACGGTGAAGTTGCGCTCGCGGCAGATGTCGGCGGTGAGGTCCAGGGGGAAGCCGTAGGTGTCGTGCAGCTTGAAGGCGGTCTCGCCGTTGAAGACGGTGGAACCGGCTGCAGCCATCTGGGCCAGCTCGTCTTCCAGGATGGCCATGCCGTGTTCGATGGTGGCGAAGAAGCGCTCCTCTTCCTGCTTCAGCACGTCCATGACGCGCTTTTCGCCGGAGGCCAGCTCGGGATAGGCGGCGCCCATTTCGGCCACCAGGTCCGGCACCATCTTGTGGAAGAAGGCGGCGCGGGCGCCCAGCTTGTAGCCGTGGCGGATGGCGCGGCGGATGATGCGGCGCAGGACGTAACCCCGGCCTTCATTGCCCGGGATGACGCCGTCAGCGATGAGGAAGGAACAGGCGCGGATATGGTCGGCCAGCACCTTCAGGGAGGGGCTGTCCATGTCGGCACCGGAGGTTTCCCGGGCGGCGGCGGCGATCAGGCGCTGGAACAGGTCGATCTCGTAGTTGGCGTGCACGCCCTGCAGCACGGCGGCGATGCGCTCCAGGCCCATGCCGGTGTCCACGCTGGGCTTGGGCAGCGGGTGCATGACCCCGGCTTCGTCCCGGTTGAACTGCATGAACACGTTGTTCCAGATTTCGATGAAGCGGTCGCCGTCTTCCTCGGGGGATCCGGGAGGGCCGCCCCAGATGTGCTCGCCGTGATCGTAGAAAATCTCGGTGCAGGGGCCGCAGGGACCGGTGTCGCCCATCATCCAGAAGTTGTCGGAAGCGTAGCGGGAACCCTTGTTGTCGCCGATGCGGATGACCCGCTCCACGGGCACGCCGATTTCCTTGGTCCAGATGTCGTAGGCCTCGTCGTCCTCCGCATAGACGGTGACGGTGAGCTTGTCCTTGGGCAGCTTGAAGACGACGGTGAGCAGCTCCCAGGCGTAGGTGATGGCGTCGCGCTTGAAGTAGTCGCCGAAGCTGAAGTTGCCCAGCATCTCGAAGAAGGTGTGGTGGCGGGCGGTGTAGCCCACGTTCTCCAGGTCGTTGTGCTTGCCGCCGGCGCGCACGCACTTCTGGGAAGTGGTGGCCCGGGTGTAGGGACGCTTGTCGAAACCGAGGAAGACGTCCTTGAACTGGTTCATGCCGGCGTTGGTGAACAGCAGGGTCGGGTCTTCGTGGGGCACCAGGGAGCTGGAAGAGACAATCTGGTGGCCCTTGGAGGCGAAGAAGTCGAGGAACTTCTGGCGGATTTCGGCGCTTTTCATCGTCGTTGCATCCTTGGCCCCGGCCAATGGCGGGGGCGGCTGAATTGGAAAAACGCGCATTTTATCATTGAACCGGGCCGGGACCGGCTTGCCGCAGTGCCCGCGATCGGCAGGAGCATGGCGGCCATGGACAAAGCGCCGAGGCCCGCGCCAGGCGGGCCCCGGGCCGGCCAGGATGCCCGCGGGACGGGGCTCCTGGCCGGGTGGTCGCAAATGCCGGCGGCGACGGCGGGGCCGTGGCCGGCAGCGGCTTACTGACGCGCGGCGCGGCGGGCAGCCCGGCGCTCGGCCCGGTCGCTGCGGCCGTCATGGTTGAAATCATGCTGGCCGTCCCGCTTTTCCCGGGCGATGCGGCGGCTCTGCACGTCCTGGGCGTGGTCCAGGCGGGCCCGCTCCCGGGCCGTCACCTTGCCGTCGGCCTGGGTCCGGGTCTCCACGTTTTCCACGTGGGTCTGGCCCTTCTCCAGCCGGGCCGCTTCCTTGCCGGTGAGGGTGCCGCTCTGGGCGCCCTGGTCGATGCGCTGCTCCTGGTTGGCCTGGCGCTGATCCACCTTGGGCGTGACGGTCTGGGCCAGCAGGGGGCCGGACAGGGCGAGGAAGAAGGCGGCGGCGGCAACGGGCTTGAAGGTCTTCATGGCAGGTCTCCTGATTTGAATGTCATGGGCGATTCCCATGGCCACTTTAACGTCATGGCCCGGCGGCCGACGACAAGCAGGAAGTAAGCGTGTGTAAGCGGATGTATCCGAGATGCCAGGTCAGGCCAGGCCGGCCAGGTCCAGGCGGTCGGTGAACACCCCGGCGACGCCCCACTGCAGCAGGGCGGAAATACGGGCGGCGTCATTGACCGTGTAGCAGGCCAGGGCCCCGCCCCGGGCGGCCAGCCCGGCGGCCAGGTGCCGCACCGTATGCTCATCCAGCCCGGCGGCGGCGCAATGCAGGGCCACCGCCCCCAGGCGCGCCAGACGGGCTTCCCAGTCCGCCGGCACGGCCGTCACCAGGAGGGCCCTGGCCAGGCCGGGAGCCGTCTGCCGCGCGGCTGCCAGGGCCTCTTCGGCAAAGGAGGAGAGCACCAGGGCGGACGCCAGCAGGCCGGCGGCCACCGCCCGGGCCGCCACCTCGGCCACGGCGGCGCCGGTTTCAGCCTCCCGCCCGCGACTCGGCTTGATTTCCAGATTGACCCACAGGCCCAGGCTGCGGCACAGGTCCAGGGCCGCTGCCAGGGTCGGCAGGGGTTCGCCGCGGAAGGCGGGGGAATGCCAGCTGCCCGCATCCAGGCCGGCCAGGAGCGCGTCGCTGCTGGCCGCCACGGCGCCGCGACCGTTACTGGTGCGCTCCAAGGTTTCGTCGTGGATCAGGAAAGGGGTGCCGTCGGCACTGAGCATGGCGTCGAATTCCACCCCGGCGAAACCGGCACGGTGGCCGGCGCGGATGGCGGCCAGGGTGTTTTCCGGCGCGCTGCTGCCGCCGCCCCGGTGGGCGATGAGCCGGGGATAGGCGGGGGCGGATGCAAAAACGCCGGCCCCAGGGACCGGCGTTTCTTGTGGCGGCACTTGCTGGCCCACGACGCGGATCAGCGCACCTTGGAGGCCGCCGGCGCTTCGGCCAGGCGGGCGGCGGCGCCGGAGCGCAGGACCGCGTTGGCGCGGCTGACGGCGTTGTCCAGGGCCAGCTTGGCCGGCTTCTTGTTGGACCACACCTGCTCCAGCTCCTCGTCGATGATCAGGCGCACCGGGTTGATGGCGGAGACCACCGGGGTCAGGGCGGCAGCCTTGCTCACCGAGGTGCGGGGCAGCACCGGGCCGAGCTGGGCCTGGGCCACGTCGATGTTGCGCATGTCGTCCTTGAGCAGCTTGCCCTTGGCCGCGGCCTGGGCGGCGGCGGTGAGGGGCAGGTAGCCGCCGGAGCGGGCGATTTCCACCTGCATGTCGGGAGCCATGAGGAAGCCGACGAACTTGGCCACGCCCTTGTACTCGGCGGCCTTGTGGCCGGGGCCGACCCACAGGGAGGCGCCGTCGGCCAGGGCCTGGCGGGGAGCGCCGTAGGCGTCGTCGTAATAGGGCAGGGGCGCCACGCCCACGTCCAGGTCCTTGTTCTCGCGGAAGGTGACGAAGCGGTCGGAGGCGGTGGTGATCATGCCGCACTCGCCGCTGGCGAAGTGGGCGTCGGCCTCGTTCTGGCCGCCGAAGGTATGGAAGTAGCGGGCCTTGTACCAGGAGTTGAGCAGGGCCACGTGCTTCACCTGCATCATGCCGTTGAAGGCCATCTCGCCCTTCTCGCCCACGGTTTCCACGTTGTTGCGGGCGGCCAGGTTGTCGATGTGCACCCAGGCCGGGCGGGAGGTGGTGTAGGGGCACTTGATGCCGGCGTCGAACAGCTTGCCGGCCACGGCCTGCAGTTCCCACCAGGTCTTGGGCGGTGCCTCGGGATCCAGGCCGGCGCGGCGGAAGGCGCTCTTGCTGTAGAACAGCACGGGGGTCGAGTAGGCCATGGGCAGGCCCAGCAGACGGCCCTTGCCATCGGTGACACCGCTGCGCAGTTCGGGCGCCAGGCGGGCGGTGTCGATCTTTTCCTTGCTCTCGCTGATGACCTGGTGCAGGGCCCGGTAGGGTTCCTTGCCGCTGACGAAGTGGCTCAGCTCGTCGCGCAGGGCCAGGTTCATATGGTAGTTGCCGGCGCCGCCCTGGCGGTGCACCAGCACCACCTTGTAGGCCTTCTGCTGGCCGTTGAAGCGGTCCACCACTTCCTGCAGGCGGGAGGTGCGGGATTCTTCCAGCTGGTGGGACAGGGTCAGTTCCACCGGTTCCTGGGGAGCGGCAGCCTTGGCCGGGGCGGCAGGGGCCTTGGCCGGCTTGGCGGCCTGGGCGGGGCCGGCCAGGGCGAAGGCGGCGGCCAGGGAAAGGGCAAGCAAAGAAGTGCGTCGGGCGGAAATGAACATCGCCAATCCTCAAGCAGTGCTAAAACGGCAATTATAGCGCCGGAAAGATGACCGCCGGAGGACAACGCCAGACCCGGCCCCGGGGGCCGCCGGCCTGCTTGTCAGCCCCCGGCCCAGCCACCATAATGACTCGTGCATGGGCATCCATGCCCGGCGCCACCGAGAGCGAGAGCCATGAACAAATATCAGAGACTGGTGTGCATCGTCGCCCTGCTGGACCTGCTGCTGATGGTGCTGTTCCCCCCCTTCAACAACATCCCCCTGGCCCGGGGCGCCCTCAATTCCTTCGACGGCTTCTACCCCCTGCTGACCCAGCTGGGGCACAAGCCCATCCACCAGGAGCTGCTGACCCTGCAGCTCATGTTCGTCGCAGCCAATGCCCTCAGCGCCTGGCTGCTGCTGCAACAGCGGGAGGCCCACGAGATTCCCCGCTTCCGCTACAGCCGGGCCATCGGCCTGTTCACCCTGGTGAACCTGGCGCTGATCTGCCTTTTCCCGCCCTTCGAGCCCTATCCCTCCCTGCTGCGCCAGGCGGCGACCTCGGGCTTCGACAGCTTCTACTTCATCCTCGGCGACCGTTCCCAGCGCCCCATCTTCACCCCCCTGCTCTATCTGGAGGTGGTGCTGGTGGTGATCAACGCCCTGGCCCTGTGGCTGCTGTTCAACGTCGTGCAGCGCAACGAGGACGCCACCCGGCGCAAGATCATCGAACTGGCCGAATCCCTGGACGACGAGGCCCTGCAGGCCCTGGGCGAGGAGATGCGGCAGAAGGTGCTGGCCCACAAGGCCCGCCCGACCCTGGGCCGGGGCGACGACCGGCGCCAGGCGGAACAGACCCACGCAGGACCCGAACGCCGCCAGGGCGACCGGCGCCAGGAGGCCGAGTGAGCCCGGCGGCCGCCTGCGGCGCCGGGGAATGCGGTTAAAATCCCCGCTCCATCAAGGAGGAATGAAGGAAGAGGAGCCCATGAGCCGCTTCAACTGGGAAGACCCCCTGCAGCTGGACGACCAGCTCAGCGCCGAAGAGCGCCAGGTCCGCGACACCGCCCGCCAATACAGCCAGGACCGGCTGCTGCCCCGCATCGTCCAGGCCTTCCGCCACGAACAGACCGATCCGGCCATCTTCCGCGAACTGGGGGAACTGGGGCTGCTCGGCGCCACTCTCGACGGCTACGGCTGCGCCGGCGCCAGCTACGTTTCCTACGGCCTGCTGGCCCGGGAGATCGAGCGGGTCGATTCGGGCTACCGCTCCATGGTCTCGGTGCAGTCCTCCCTGGCCATGTACCCCATCCACGCCTTCGGCAGCGAGGCCCTCAAGGAACGTCTGCTGCCCAAAATGGCGACCGGCGAGCTGATCGGCTGCTTCGGCCTCACCGAGCCCAACCACGGCTCCGACCCCGGCTCCATGGAAAGCCGCGCCAAGGCCGTGCCCGGCGGCTGGGAGCTGACGGGGGCCAAGATGTGGATCACCAATTCCCCCATCGCCGACGTCTTCGTGGTGTGGGCCAAGGACGGCCAGGGTGAGGACGGCGGCGAAATCCGCGGCTTCGTCCTGGAGAAGGGCATGAAGGGCCTGTCCGCCCCGGTCATCCAGGGCAAGATGGGCCTGCGCGCCTCGATCACCGGCGAGATCGTCATGGACAAGGTGTTCGTGCCGGAAGAGAACCTGCTGCCCAAGGTGAAGGGCCTCAAGGGCCCCTTCGCCTGCCTCAACCAGGCCCGCTACGGCATCGCCTGGGGCGCCCTCGGCGCCGCCGAAGCCTGCTGGCACGCGGCCCGCCAATACACCCTGGACCGGCCCCAGTTCGGCCGTCCCCTGGCCGCCAACCAGCTGGTGCAGAAAAAGCTGGCTGACATGCAGACCGAGATCGCCCTGGGCCTGCAGGGCTGCTTGCGCCTGGGCCGCCTGAAGGACGCGGGCCAGGATGCGCCGGAAATGACCTCCCTCTTGAAGCGCAACTCCTGCGGCAAGGCCCTGGAGATCGCCCGGACGGCCAGGGACATGCACGGCGGCAACGGTATCAGCGACGAATTCCACGTGGTGCGCCACATGCTGAACCTGGAAGTGGTGAATACCTACGAAGGCACCCACGACATCCACGCCCTCATCCTGGGCCGGGCCCAGACCGGCATCGCCGCCTTCGCCAACTGACAGAAGCGCCAGCTGAGATAGAATCCAGGGACCAAATCAAAGGCCGACCATGAAAAGAAGCGCCATCGCCATCACCATTCTTGCCGCCCCCCTACTGCTGGGCGGCTGCGACCAGGTCCAGAGCAAGCTGGGCATCGAGGACCAGGCGGCCAAGGCCGCCAAGCTGGAGGCCGAAGGCAAGGCCGTAGGCGGCGCCTGCCGCCAGTCCGGCCGCGCCATCGAGGACTGCTACAGCGTCTATTACTGGCTGCCCAAGGACGCGGTGTACGGCGGCTGGCGCGAGATGGACGTGTACATGCGGGAAAACCAGATCCAGACCATCGCCCCCACCCTGCCCCCGGCACCGCCGCCGGAAGACCCGAAAAAGAAGAAGACCAAGAAGAAGGCCGACGCCGAAGCCGCACCGGCCGAGAGCGCCGCCGAAGCGCCGAAGGAAGAAGCCAAGGACGCTACCAAGGAAGGCGAAGCAGCCAAGCATTGAGCCTCTCCCGCAGCCCTCCAGAGAAGCCCGTTCCGGCCCCGTCCGCAACGGGCTTTTTGCTGCCTGCCGGGCCGGCACCGAAGCGGGGGAGCGTGGCAGGCGCCTGGACTCGGGCCGGCGCCATCCGCTACCATGCCCCGCGCCCGATCGGCCGTCCCGGCCCGTCGCCGCACCCCCAACCACCTGCCGGCGGCACACCATGCCCATCCAGTATTCCCGCAAGCTCACAGGCAAGAGGCGCAGTCCGGAGGCCAACCGGCAACTGGGGCTGGTGCTGGCCTTCGTCGCCGGCGCCGCCAATGCGGGGGGATTCCTGGCGGTGCACCAGTACACCTCCCACATGACCGGCATCGTCTCGGCCATGGCGGACCATCTGGCCCTGGGCGAATTCCACGCCTACCTGGCCGGCTTCGGCGCCCTGCTTTCCTTCATCGCCGGCTCGGCCTGTACCGCCATCCTGGTCAATCTGGGACGCCGCCGCCACCTGCACGGCGAATACGCCCTGCCCCTGCTGCTGGAGGCCGTGCTGCTGCTCTGCTTCGGCGCCCTGGGGGAACGCCTGTCCCATATCCACGGCCTGTTCGTGCCGCTGACGGTGATGCTGCTCAGCTTCATCATGGGCCTGCAGAATGCCCTGGTGACCAAGCTCTCCCGGGCCGAAATCCGCACCACCCACATCACCGGCCTGGTGACCGACCTGGGCATCGAACTGGGCAAGGCGGTGTACTGGAATTCCTCGCGCCGACCGGAAGAGCCCGCGGTGCGGGTCAATCGCCCTCGGGTTGCCATCCTGCTGGGCCTGGCCGTGTGCTTCTTCGTCGGCGGCGTCACCGGCGCCCTCGGCTTCAAGCACATCGGCTACGCCACCACCATCCCCCTGGCCCTGCTGCTGGTGATCCTGGCCAGCGTCCCCACCATCGACGACCTCAGCCACCTTTTCTCCGGCCGCAGCCGCTAGGCGCCGGCAGCCCGCCCAGGGGCAGTAAAAACAAAGGCGCCCCCCGGGCGCCTTTGTTTTTTCCCGCAGGCGGCAAGCCGCCTCCGCCCTACAAGGCCGGATTGGGATAGCGCTGGTGCACGGCGTCGATGTCGGTCTGGATGGCGCGCCACTGCTCGGCCCCGGGCCGCCGTTCCCAGGCCTCCAGGTTTTCCTCCAGCTGGGCCGGGGAGGTGGCGCCGATGATGGTGCTGGTGACGCCGGGCCGGTTGTAGCAGAAGGCCAGGGCCAGCCCGGTCATGGAAAGGCCGTGGCGGGCGGCCAGCTCCCGGTAGGCGGCCAGGGCCGGCGGCACATTGACCTTCTCGTAACGCTGGCCGAAACCGGGGAAGGCGGTGATGCGCCCGGCCGCCTTGGCATCGGCCAGGTACTTGCCGGAGAGATGGCCGAAGGCCAGGGGCGAATAGGCCAGCAGGGAAACCCGTTCCCGGAAGCAGACTTCGGACAGGCCGCCGGTGTCGTAGAGGCGGTTGATCAGGTTGTAGGCGTTCTGGGTGGAGGCGATGACCGGCAGGCCGTGCTCCCGGGCCAGGCGCAGGAATTCCATGACGCCCCAGGGGTGCTCGTTGGAGACGCCCACCTGGCGGATCTTGCCCTCCTGCACCAGCACCGCCAGGGCCTCCAGGGTTTCCTGCAGGGGCGTGGACTCCCGCTCCTGTTCCGGCTCGAACTGCCACTGGCCGAACATGGGCTGGTTGCGGGCCGGCCAGTGCAGCTGGTAGAGGTCCACGTAGTCGGTCTGCAGGCGCTGGAGGGAATCCTCCAGGGCGCGGCGCAGATTGGCCAGATCGAAAGCCAGGGGGCCGCCGCGGATCCACTCCATCCTGCGGGCGGGGCCGGCGGCCTTGGTGGCGATCACCACCTGGTCCCGAGCCTGGCGCTTGAGCCAGGAGCCGACGATGCGCTCCGTGGCGCCGTAGGTCTCGGCCCGGGCGGGCACCGGATACATCTCGGCGGTGTCGATGAAATTGATGCCGGCGGCAACGGCCCGGTCCAGCTGGGCGTGGCCTTCGGCCTCGCTGTTCTGCTGGCCGAAGGTCATGGTGCCGAGGCAGACGGCGGAAACCTTGAGCTCGCTGCGGCCCAATGCGCGATATTCCATGCTGTGCTCCGTAGAGGGGGTACGCCATTCTAGCGGCTTGCCCCCACTATTCAGAGCGGGTCGGGTTTCCTATACTCGGCGCATATCCAGGCACGGCCCCGCCAACGAAGGGCCGGCGCTGCCTTCCCGCCCACCGACCGAGGACCGCCATTCCATGACCACTCCCCAGAATACCCACCGCTGGCGCTTCTTCCGCGCCGGAGGCTTCGACCAGGTGCGCCTGGACCGGGCCGAGGACCTGCTGCACCTGGACCAGCTGGACCAGAAGCTGTGGGTCGCCCTCTCCTGCCCCATCCAGGGCCTGGAGTTCGACCGCCGCACCCTGGAGCTGATCGACACCGACCGGGACGGCCACATCCGCGCCCCGGAACTGATCGCCGCCCTGCACTGGACCGGCGCCCTGCTCAAGGACAAGGCCCTGCTCGGCGCCGGCGCCGCCACCCTGCCCCTGGAGGCCATCGACGACAGCAGCGAGGAAGGCCGCCAGGTGCTGGCCGCCGCCCGGCGCATCCTGCAGAGCCTGGGCAAGGGCGAAGCCGCCAGCATCACCGCGGCCGACACCTCCGACATCGCCGCCATCTTCGCCGCCGCCCGCTTCAACGGCGATGGCATCGTCACCCCGGCCAACTGCCAGGACGAGGCCCTGGCCGCCCTGGTGCAGGACATCATGGAGCGCATCGGCAGCGACACCGACCGCAGCGGCGAGCCCGGCGTATCCCAGGCCCAGGCCGAGCGCTTCCTGGCCGAGGCGAAGGCCTGGTGCGAGTGGCAGGCCGCCGCCCGGCAGGATGGCGCCGTGCTGCCCCTGGGCGAGGCCACCGCCGCCGCCCGGGATGCCGTGGCCGCGGTGCGGGCCAAGGTGGAGGACTATTTCACCCGCTGCCGCCTGGCCGCCTTCGACCCCCGGGCCGGCGGCCTCATGAACGGCGCCGAGGACGACCTCAAGGCCCTGGCGACGCGCAACCTGGAAGCGGGGGATGCGGCCATCGCCGCCCTGCCCCTGGCCCGCATCGAAGCCGGCCGCCCCCTGCCCCTGGAAGGCGGCCTCAACCCGGCCTGGAGCGCCGCCGTGGCCACCCTGGCCAGCGCCGCCGTGACGCCCCTGCTGGGCCAGCGGCAAGCACTGACGGAGGCCGACTGGCAGGCCCTGCTGGCCAAGCTGCAGGCCCATGAGGACTGGCTCGCCGCCCGGGTCGAAACCCCGGTGGCCGAGCTGGGTCTGGAGCGGCTGCAGGCCATCCTCGGCGGCGACCTGCCGGCGCGCCTGCTCGCCCTCATCGCCGAGGACGCCGCCGTGGCCCCCGAATTCGAAGCCATCAGCAGCGCCGACCGGCTGGTGCATTACGTGCGCGACCTGGCCCTGCTGGCCAACAACTTCGTCTCCTTCCGCGACTTCTACACCCGCCGCGGCAAGGCCATGTTCCAGGCCGGCACCCTGTACCTGGACGGCCGCAGCTGCGAACTGGTGATCCCGGTTAACGACGCCGCCAAACACGCCGCCCTGGCCGGCCTCTCCCGCATCTGCCTGGTCTATTGCGACTGCCAGCGCGGCGGCGAAAAGCTCTCCATCGCCGCCGCCTTCACCGCCGGCGATTCGGACCAGCTGCTGGTGGGCCGCAACGGCGTCTTCTACGACCGCCAGGGCCGGGACTGGAACGCCACCATCAGCAAGATCGTGGACCACCCCATCAGCATCCGCCAGGCCTTCTGGTCGCCCTACCGCAAGGTGGCGCGCATGATCGGCGAGCAATTCCAGAAATTCGCCGCCGCCAAGGCCGCCGCCGTGGAGCAGCAGTCCGCCTCCCTGGTGGCCGACGGCGCCAAGAAGGTGGAAAGCGCACCCGCCGCCCCGGCTGCGGCCAAGCCGGCGCCGACGCCCTTCGACGTGGGCAAGTTCGCCGGCATCTTCGCCGCCCTGGGCCTGGCCGTGGGCGCCATCGGCACCGCCATCGCCTCGGTGGTCACCGGCTTCCTCGGCCTCTCCTGGTGGCAGATGCCCATCGCCGTGGCCGGCCTCATGCTCATGGTCTCCGGCCCCTCCATGCTGCTGGCCTGGTTCAAGCTCAGGAGCCGCACCCTGGGGCCCCTGCTGGACGCCAACGGCTGGGCGGTGAATGCCCGGGCCCGCATCAACATTCCCTTCGGCACCGCCCTGACCCAGCTGGCCAAGCTGCCGGAGGGCGCCGAGCGGGCCCTCACCGACCCCTACGCCGACAAGCGCCGGGTGTGGCCCTGGGCCCTGACCTTCCTGGTGCTGCTGGCCGTATTCGCCTGGGTGGTGCTGCGGGGCCACGTCTGATGGGCGCGGGCCGCCCGTGACGGCAGGCACCTCCCTCCTCGGCCTGCTGACCTCCCTGCTGGGCGGCATCGGCCTCTTCCTGCTGGGCATGACCATGCTCACCGACGGCCTCAAGCTGGCCGCCGGGCGGGCCCTGGAGCGCATCCTGGCGGCGTGGACGCGGACCCGCCTGCACGGCCTCATCACCGGCATCTGCGTCACCGCCCTGGTGCAGTCCTCCACCGCCATGACCGTGGCCGCCATCGGCTTCGTCAATGCGGGCCTGCTCAGCTTCGCCGCCGCCCTGTGGGTGGTCTTCGGCTCCAACCTGGGCTCCTCGGTGACCGGCTGGCTGGTGGCCTGGATCGGCTTCAAGATCTCCATCGACGCCTTCGCCCTGCCCTTCATCGGCATCGGCATGGCCCTCAAGCTCACCGGCGAAGGCACCCGGCGCAGCGGCCTGGGCATGAGCCTGGCCGGCTTCGGCCTGCTCTTCCTCGGCATCGAGCTGCTCAAGGACGGCTTCGCCGGCCTGGGGCCGGACGCCCTGCCGCGCCTGGGCAGCGACCCGGGTGCCCTGGCCCTGGCCATCCTCATCGGCATCGCCCTCACCGTCATCCTGCAGGCCTCCGCCGCCACCCTGACCCTGGCCCTGACAGCCGTGGCCGGCGGCATGCTGCCCCTCACCGCTGCCGCCGCCCTGGTCATCGGCGCCAATGTGGGCACCACCCTCACCGGCATCGTCGCCGCCATCGGCGCCACCGCCAACGCCAAGCGTCTGGCCGCCGCCCACGTCTTCTTCAACGTCGCCACCGCGGTGGTGGCCGCCGCCCTGCTGGTGCCCCTGCTGTGGCTGTCAAAGGCCATCGACCTGGGGCTGGGCGACGGCGACGACCCGGTGACCCAGCTGGTGATTTTCCACACCCTCTTCAACGCCCTCGGCGTGGTGCTGATGGGCCTGCTCTCCCGCTGGCTGGTGCCCTTCCTGCTGTCCCGCTTCGCCTCCACCGAAGACAACGCCGCCCATCCCCGCTACCTGGACCGCAACGTCGCCACCGTGCCCCAGCTGGCGCTGCAGGCCCTGCGCCGGGAACTGGCCCGGGTCGCCCACCTGGCCCTGGAACTGGGGAACCTGGCCTGCCGCCACCTGCAACAGCAGGCGCCGGCCGACGCGGTGCAATTCACCCGCCGCCTGGAAGTGATCGAAAAGCTCCAGGCCGAGATCGGCCGCTTCGTCGGCGAAGTCAGCCGCCGCCAGGTGCACCGGGACCAGGCCGAACAACTGCCCGAGCTGCTGCGCATCGCCAACTACTACGACACCCTGGCCCGGGTCATGTACCACGTGGCCCTCAGCGGCCAGGCCGGCCCCCGGGTCCTCAGCAGCCCCCACCGGGACGAACAGGCCGACCTGCTGGCCGCCGTCGCCCCCGTGCTGGTCTCGGCCCAGGCCTTCTTCGGCGCCGCCGACCCGGACTGCGGCGAAGCCCCGGAGAACATCGCCCTGCGCGCCGAAGAGGCCCGCAACAGCTTCGAAGACACCTACCAGCGCAGCAAGGCCGCCCTGCTCCAGGCCGGGGCCGGCGGCACCGACGTCAATGCCATGTACGACTGGCTGGCCTGCCTCAGCGACCTGCGCCGCGCCGTGGCCCAGGGCTTCAAGGCCAGCCAGCGCTTCGCCTCCCTGCCCGAGCTGAAGGAACCGGCCCTGGGCAGCGAGTCGGAAGACTGAACAATCCAAGGAGAAACCCCATGCTGTTCCACGACCTGTTCCGCCACGAACCCAACCAGCGCCGCATCGCCGCCGGCGATTTCCTCTTCCGCGCCGGCGACCCGGGCGACGCCCTCTACGTCCTCCTCGAAGGCCACGCCCGGGTGCTGGTGGGCGAGCGGGCGGTGGACGAGGTGGAAGCCGGCGCCATCCTCGGCGAAATGTCCCTGGTGGAACGGCTGCCCCACTCCGCCAGCGTCCTCGCCGTGAGCGACTGCACCTTCGCCGCCATCGACGAAAAGCGCTTCCACATCCTCATCGCCCAGACCCCCCACTTCGCCACCGAAGTCATGCGCATCATGGCCCACCGGCTGCGGGCGACCAATCAGTTGCTGCAGCAGGAATAGAAGTAGGGACAGGCCGCCTCAGTCGTCGCCCAAGGTCTTGCCCAGCCACACGCCCAGCAGCAGGGGCAGCAGCCAGCCGCGCCGCGGCGGTGGCGCCGGGACGACCCGCCGGCGGGCCGGGCGCTTCAGGGCCGGGGCGGGCCGGCTGGAGGCCGGAGCCGCCACAGCAGCAAGGGAAGGATCGGGCGCCTCGCTGGCCCGGGCCCATTCGGCAAAGCTCTTTTTGCCCACCACCATGATGCCGCCCTCCCGCTCACAAGGCGCCGCCGATTGGGGCGGCGGCCACAGTCTTATGCCGCAGCCGCGGCCCGCTCCAGATTGAGGGCCAGCAGGCGGCGCAGGATTTCCTCTTCCGCCATTTCCGGCGTGTAGTCGGTCCAGCCGTAGGCCGCGGCCACGGCCGCGTCCAGCTCCCGGTGGGCCAGGTCCAGCCAGGCCGGGCGGGCGTTGTAGAGATTGGTCAGGGTGCGCTTCTTGAGGTCCGCCTCATGGCCCGGCTTGGCCACCGGCCGCTTGGGAAAGCCGGCCTTTTCTTCCTCCGGCGTGATGACCCAATCCACCCACTCCGGCGGATTGAGCCAGGCCTCCCGCCGCTCGTTGAGGCGCCGGGCGGCGGCGGCAATACGCTCCGCCGCCACCTCCCCCGCCAGACAGGGCGGTGAGCCCTGCCCCGCCTGGGGCGCCGTGTCCCGGGGCGTCATGCCGGCCGGGAAGGGGAAGGTCTCGAAGGTGGTGGTGGGGGTGTAGCGGGGGCGGTCTTCCAAGGAAGTGCCCAGGCGCAGGGACCACAGTTCGTGGAAACGGGAATGGAGAATGCCGAAGGTGAGGTCGTCGGCGCGGGCTATTACTACAAGGGCATGATCTGGACAGCAAGTCACTTGTCGCCAGACAAATAACCTGTGCTTTGCATGAGCAACGGTAACTAAGAAACGAGGCAAACCAATCAAATTTCGCCTCAATCCTGGACGAACCTCACCAAAATGCCACCAGTACTTGCGTTGAACATCTCGCTTAGCGCCCTCTCGGAATGGCTTTACGTACTCTGAGAGATGTTGGAAAGGTGCTTCGTATAGACAGGCATCCCCTTCTTCAATACGGACACCAAAGTCAATAATCCACATATCGGTTGGGCGCCGAGCTATTTCAATTCCGTTTGCCCAAGGCTTCACCACATCACTGTTTAGCCTTCCATTCGGATTGGAGGGCAATTTCAACCATTGACGAGCTAAATCGCCATCCACCTCAAACTTCCCCGTCTTCTGAATCCCAATAAAGGCGGTTTCAGCGTTCTCCGACAGAGATACTGCTTTGGTTAAGTCACTACCGATCGCTGCTGTTAAGTCTGAATGGATAACTCCCACACTTTCCCCGTCTAGACTTATCTCCGGATCAAAAGGATGTATCTGACCAAACCCAACCAGAGACACCCGTACTGCCGCCCCCTCATTCACCCATTCTTCATCGCTCCAGGCTTCAAAAATCCGGGTGGTTTCACAGATGCGGTCCAGCACCTTGCGATTGGCGCCGCCGCGGATGGAATTGGTGGCCACCAGACCCGCCGCCTTCAACTTGCCCGCTTCGATCTGGGCCCGGGCCTTCTCGAACCAGTAGGTGACCAGATCGGCCCCGCCGGGCACCCGCCCGGCGTAGCAGCCTCGCAGCACCTCCACATAGGCGTCGCCAAGCTCGGCCCGCATCACCTTGTCGCCGAGAAAGGGCGGGTTGCCCACCACCACGTCCGCCGCCGGCCATTCCCGCTCCACACCGATGCCCATGGGGCCGTGGATGTGGTTGCCTTCGGCATCGACGCTGTTCCAGTCGGTGGTGGGGGTGAAGTCGATCAGGGCATCCTGGTGCACGATGCCGTCCAGGGGCTTGAGGATGGGGTTGGTGGCGTGGGCGTAGCCGTTGCGGCGGCACCACTGGATGTCGCCGATCCACACCGTGACCCGGGCCAGTTCGGCGGCGAATTCGTTGATCTCCAGCCCCAGGATGTTGTGGGGGCCGGTCTGCATGGAGAGTTCGGCGGGCAGGCCCAGTTCCTGGGCTTCCACATGGGCGCGCTTTTCCACGTCGCGCAGGGCTTTTAAGGCCAGGTAGAGGAAGTTGCCGGAGCCGCAGGCCGGGTCCAGCACGCGGAAGTGGTTGAGGCGCAGGAGAAAGGTCTGGTAGGCGGCCTTGGCCTTCTTTGGCTTGGCGGCAATCTCGGCTTTGACCGCGGCCCATTCGGCCAGCAGGGGCTCGCTGATGAGGGGGCGGATGAGTTTTTCGATGGTGCCGGTGTCGGTGTAGTGGGCGCCCAGGGGAGCCCGGGCGGCCGGGTCCAGGCCCCGCTCGAAGAGAGTGCCGAAAATGGTGGGGTCGATGGCGCGCCAGTCCATGTCGGCGGCGGCGGCGTGGAGCCCGGCCAGATCGGACGGCTCCAGGGGCGGGATGTCGATGCTCTTGAAGAGGCCGCCGTTGAACCAGGGAATGTCGGCGTCGCCGTATTCGCCGTTTTTCTGCTGCATGGCCTGGAACAGTTTGGCAATGCGGCGGCGGGCCTTTTCTGCATCCTGGCCGGCGTTTTTCAGCAGGTCGGTGAAGATGCCGGCGGGCAGCAGGCTTTCGTCTTCGGCAAACATGCAGAACAGGCACTGCACCAGGAAATGGGCCACCCGCTGGCCGTCTTCGCCCCGCTGGCGCATGGCCTTGGCCAGGCCGGCGAACTGGCCGGCGGCGGCGGCGGTGATGGCGGCAGTGGATTTTTCGGGGCGCAGCTTTTCCGGCTCGGTGAACACCCAGCGCAGCAGTTGCCGGGCTTCGGGCGTGGCCAGCTGCTCGATGCGGATTTCCCTGGGTTCGTCCGGGTAGCCGGTGAAGGCGGTGTGGATGACGATGCGCTCCCGGTCGCAGACCACCAGCAGGGGCGGGTTCTCCAGTTGGAGGGCGTAGTCGGTGAGCTGCTTGAGGGCCTTCTCCAGGTCCCGCCCGGGCTTCTTGTTTTCCCAGCCGAAGTGCCCCCGTTTCCATACGTCGGCCCAGCCGTCGCCGCCGCCGGCCTTTTTGGCGCCGCGCTCGAAGCAGTAGTTGTCCGGGTCCCGGGGCTTGTCCACCTCCAGCAGTTCGCACAGGTCGTCGAAATGGGCCTGGGCGCCGGCCCGCTCCGAGAGTTTGTTATCTTTCCAGCGGGCGATGAACTGTTCGGGCGTCATGGGGGCGGGGGAAGGTCGGTGGTAAAGATGCCATTGTGGCATCGGCACGATGCGATTGGAATCAAGCCGGCGCGCCGAACTCGATTACCGCTGCCCCAAAGCACAAGGCGCAGCCTTGGCTGCGCCTTGTCGATGCCGTGAAAGCCAGTATCCACGACATTCTCCAGGCACGCCACCCGAAGAATGGCGTCCCGCCTGGCTCCCTGGCTAGGTAGATTACGGAATCACTTGCCGGCGTCTTCCGTCTTGCCGGCAGCCCGCTTCCACGCGGCTTCTTCGGCCAGTTCCCTGGCCCGCAGTTCCTGCCATTGGGCTTCGCTCAGCCCGTGGCTGCCGTCGCAGTATTCGCGGCGGCCGCAGCCGCAGCGGCCGATGTCGGCCGGATTTTCCTGTACCCGCATGGGGATGCTCCTGATGTTGCGGTTGATCGAAACGCCGGCTGTGGCGCCGGCCCGCTGCAAAGACCGCCGGGGCGGCGGAAAATTCCCCGGCCATGAAAAAAGCGCGGCGGTTGCCGCGCTTTTTCTTTGGGGCCGGGAGCTGCCGCGGGCCCGCCGATGGCGGTCCGGGCCGCGCCCGGCTCAGATGCCGCGCAGCTTTTCGCCGGCGGCGGCCAGAGTGGATTCCTGCTTGGCGAAGCAGAAGCGCACCACCTTGTCGTCCCGGCCGTCCGGGTAGAAGACGGAGACGGGGATCACCGCCACCCCCACTTCCCGGGTCAGCCACTGGGCGAACTCGGTGTCGGGCAGATCGGAGATGGCATCGTAGCGGGCCAGCTGGAAGTAGGTGCCGCGGCTGGGCAGCAGTTCGAACTTGGTGCCGGCCAACTGCTGGCGGAAGAAGTCCCGCTTCTGCCGGTAGAACTCGGCCAGTTGCAGGTGCCGGGAGTGGTCGGCCATGAAGGCGGCCAGGCCCACCTGGGAGGGGGCGTGCACGGTGAATACGTTGAACTGGTGCACCTTGCGGAACTCGGCCATGAGGGCGGCGGCGCCGTAGCAGTAGCCGATTTTCCAGCCGGTGATGTGGTAGGTCTTGCCGAAGCTGGAGACGATCAGGCTGCGGGCGGCCAGCTCCGGGTGGCGGGCCAGGGACTGGTGCTCGCCTTCGAAGCAGATGTGTTCGTACACCTCGTCCCCCAGCACCACGATATTGGTGTCGCGGGTCAGTTCCGCCAGGGCCTCCAGGTCGGCGGCGTCGAGCAGGCTGCCGGTGGGGTTGTGGGGGGTGTTGACGATGATCATGCGGGTGCGGGGCGTGATCAGGGCGCGCACCTCGTTCCAGTCGGGCTTGTAGTCCGGGTAGCGGAGGTTGGCGTAGATGGCCTTGGCGCCCACGGTCTCGATGGCGGGCACGTAGGAGTCGTACACCGGGGCGAAGACGATGACCTCGTCCCCCGGGCCGGCGAAGGCGGCGATGGCGGTGAACAGAGCCTGGGTGGCGCCGGCGGTAACGGTGATCTCGCTCTCGGCATCGTAGGCGGTGCCGTAGAGGGCCTGGACCTTGGCGGCGATGGCCTGGCGCAGTTCCGGCAGGCCGGTCATGGGGGCGTACTGGTTGCGCCCGTCGAGCATGGCCTGATGCACGGCGTCGAACAGGCTGCGGTCGGCCTGGAAATCGGGGAAGCCCTGGGACAGGTTGATGGCGCCGCATTCGGCGGCCAGCTTGCTCATCACGGTGAAAATGGTGGTGCCGACCCAAGGCAGCTTGGAGTCGATGGCGACGGGAGATTGGGGCATGGAAATCGGGACTTGAGGCTTGGGGAAGCGGAAGTTTAGGCCCTTTCGCCGGAATAGGCACCTGGGGCCATCCCCGGTTGCGGCGGGATGGCGACGGCTGGCCTGCCGAAGGCTTGAGCGGTACCCGGCCCGTCTTCCCGGTTCGCGGCGGGCGCCCTTATTGGGGCCGGGCTGCTCCGGTACGCCTCAGTCCGCCGCGGCCCGGGCCGGCGCGGGGGCCGCCGCATCCTCCTTGGCCAGCAGCAGGCAGCGCTTGCCGCTGCGGGCGCAGTAGTCCTGCACCCGCCAGTAGTCGTCGTGGCTGAGGCAGCCGGTCTGGCACAGTACCAGGTCGGCCGCCGCCAGGGCCTCGGTCAGTTGGGCCTCGTCGGGCAGGGCCGCCACCAGGTCGGCGGAGAGGATGGCCACGGTGCCCGGCCCGGCGGCCGCTTCTCTGGCCCGCAGGCTTTCCCGCTCGGCCCGCCACAGGGCGGCGTTGCGCTCCCGCTCCAGGGCGACGATGCGCTCGGCCTGGATGTCCAGCAGGCGCACCAGCTCCTGCCGCCCGGCCAGGCCCGGCACCTGGCGGCGCAGTTCCGCCAGTTCCTCCCGCAGCAGTTCCAGGGCCGTGTCCCGCACCATGAGCTGGCCGTGCAGGGCCAGCAACTGGTCGTCCCGCGCCGCCAATTGGGCCGCCAGGGCCCGGCGCTCGGCGTCGTGCTCGGCCTGCAGTTCCGCCTGGAGTTCGCTGTGCACTTCGGCACGCAGCTCCTCGAACTGCCGCCCCACCCGCTGCTGCACCTGGCCCAGGTAGCGCAGCAGGATGCTGCGCTCGCAGGGTTGGGCAGAACGGCCGGGGCCGGCTGGGAAAATGGCGGCGTCGGCAGTAGCGCCGGGCAGGGGCGGAAGATCGGCAGGCAGATGGGCCATGGTCGGCTCCCAGGAGAGGTGGATGAAGGTGGCGCGGGGCAGCGTCCGCCGGCCCGCTTTGCGCCCCCGCCGGCAGCCCCGGACTGCCCGCCAGACGGCGGCGGCGGGGGCGCCCGGCGAGGCGCCATGGCGTCATCCTAGTACAGTCTCCACCCCATGTAAACGCGAATGACTCGCAACAACAAACTTTTACACGACATAAAAAAGGGCGCCCCTGGGGACGCCCGTATTGCCGCATCGCCGCGGCCAGGGCTCAGCGGTCGCCGTCGCCGCCCGGCCGATCGTTGCGCCGGCCACCGCCCCAGGAGTTGCCTTGGCGCTGCTCGCCGCCATCGCCACCCCGGGGCGAGGCCGCCCGACTTTCGCTGGAGCTGCCACCATCGGCGCTGCGACCGCCGCCGTCCCTGCCCATGCTGCGCTCCCCGCCCGGCTGGCCGGACTGGCCCCGGGGCTGGAGCGGAGCGCTGCGGATCTCTTCGCGACGGTAGCCGCTATCCCGGTCCAGGGGCGTCAGGCGGCGCTGCTCGACGCTGCTGTCGGTAGCGGGCCGGTTGCGCTCCTGGGGGGCGACGCCGTTGCCCGGGGTGCCGCGGCGGCTGTCGTCACCCCGGTCACCCCGGTCATTGCGGTCGCCCCAGCCGCCATCCTGGTTGCCGCGGCGCCCATCGCGGTCGCGCCCCTGGACGCCGTCGGGGATGCCGTCCCGGTCCCGGTCCTGTCGGCCGTCCCAGCCGCCGGCGCCATCCCGGTCGCGCCGGGGCGAGGCGTCGTTGCCGCCGTAGCCGTAACCGGGGCGGCCCTGGCCGTCGGCACCGGAGCGGGCAGGCTGGGGCACGGCCTGGGGCCGGGGCTGGGCCGGGGATTCCCAGCGATGCTCCCGGGGGGAATCGCGCATGGGTTCATCATGCCGTTCCCACTGGCCGCCCCGGGGCTGCCAGCGGTCGCCGTCCCGCTCCCACTGGCGCGGTACCCAGCGATAGCCGGGGCGAGGCGCCTCCCAGCGGCCCGGGACCCATACGTAGCGCACGCCGATCCAGTTCCAGTAGCCGCCGATCCAGACATAGCCCACCACCGGCGGCGCCCCCATCACTTCCACCCGCAGCGGCGGCGGCGCCATGCGCACCGGCTCGCCATAGTAGGGACGACTGACGGGCTCGACGGCACAGCCGGCCAGGCCGGCCAAGGCGGCGAAGAGAAGGGAAAGCCAGAGTTTGCGTTTCATGGTGCCTGCCTCATGGGGCGTTGGAAAAAAAGCGCTGTTGCCGGCTTTAACGCGGCAGCGGCAGGCACCGCCGACCCGTTGCCCCGGGCCTTACGAATTGTTGCAACTGCCTTTACCCAATCTTGCCGCGGCCCCCTGGGCCGGACCGTGGCGTCGCCGTGCTTGGGCCGCCCGCCGCCTTGGCCTAGAATCGCCCCATGAGCCCAACCACCCTCCCCTCCCGCACCCTCTGGCCCGTGCCCGGCACCTGCGCCGTGGACATCATCGACCAGACGGCCCTGCCCCATCATTTCCGCACCCTGCGCCTGTTCACCCTGGAAGAGGCGGCCCACGCCATCCGCGCCATGCAGGTGCGGGGCGCGCCCCTGATCGGCGCCACCGCCGCCTACGGCGTCGCCCTGGCCCTGCAGCGGGACGCCTCCGACGCCGCCCTGAGCCAGGCCGTGGCCACCCTGGGCGCCACCCGCCCGACGGCAATCAACCTGCACTGGGCCCTCAACCGCATGCAGGCCCTGCTGCGCCTGCTGCCCCAGGAAGACCGGGCCGAAGCGGCATGGACCGAAGCGGCCGCCATCGCCGACGAGGACGCGGAGCAGAACCGCCGCATCGGCCAGCACGGCCTGGAACTGCTGCGGCCCCTGGCGGAAAAACGGGGACGGCTGGAGATCATGACCCACTGCAACGCCGGCTGGCTGGCCACGGTGGAACACGGCACCGCTCTCGCCCCGGTCTATGCCGCCCACGCCGCCGGCCTGCCGGTGCATGTCTGGGTCTCCGAGACCCGGCCCCGCAACCAGGGCCTGCTGACGGCCTGGGAACTGGCCCAGAAGGGTGTGCCCCACACCCTCATCGCCGACAACGCCGCCGGCCTGCTGCTGGCCCGGGGCGAGGTGGATGCGGTGATCGTCGGCGCCGACCGCATCGCCGCCAACGGCGACGTGGCCAACAAGGTGGGCACCTACCTCAAGGCCCTGGCGGCCCGGGAAGCGGGCGTGCCCTTCTATGTCGCGGCGCCCCGTTCCACCCTGGATTTCGCCTGCCCCGGCGGCGCCGCCATTCCCATCGAGGAGCGGGAAGGCGACGAGCTGCGCCTGGTGCACGGCCTGGATGGCGCCGGCAGCCCCGGCTCCATCCGCCAGATCGCCGCCGCCGAGGCCGTGGCCAACCCGGCCTTCGACGTCACCCCGGCGGGCCTGGTGGCCGCCCTCATCACCGAGCGCGGCGCCTGCCCGGCCAGCGCCGACGGCATCTTCGGCCTCTATCCGGAGGAACAGGACCATGCCCGCTGATCCGCGCCAGAGCCTCATCACCGCCGCCCACCGCATGGCGGCGGAGGGCCTCAACCGGGGCACCGCCGGCAACCTGAGCCTGCGCGGCAAGCTGGACGGGGTGGACGGCTTCTACGTCACCCCCACCGGCATGAACTACGACAGCCTGCAGGCGGAGGACATCCCCTTCGTCAAGCTGACGGACGGCAGCCACGTGGGGCGCCGCCTGCCCTCCTCCGAATGGCGCTTCCACCGGGACATCTACGCCGCCCGGCCGGAGACGGGCGCGGTGCTGCACGCCCATTCCCCCTTCGCCACGTCCCTGGCCTGCCTGCGCCGGGACATTCCCCCCTTCCACTACATGATCGCCCGCTTCGGCGGCGACACGGTGCGCTGCTCGGATTACGCCACCTTCGGCACCCAGGCCCTCTCCGACACCGCCCTGGCCGCCCTGGAAGGGCGCAAGGGCTGCCTCCTGGCCAACCACGGCATGATCGTCTGCGGCAAGGATCTGGGCGAGGCCCTGGCCCTGGGGGTGGAACTGGAAAGCCTCAGCGAGCAGTTCTGGCGCGCCAGCCAACTGGGCTCGCCGGTGCTGCTCGACACGGAACAGATGGCCGAGGCCCTGGCCAGATTCGCCACCTACGGCAAACAGGCCTGAAGGGCCGGAACTCAACAACGGGATAGTCTGGAAGGCAGCAGGGACGCCCATCCCCGGGCACCATGCCTGAAGAATGTTGCTAGGAGCGGCCCCTGGCAGGGCGTCGTTCTGAACGCCGCAACCGTGCCAGCAGCAGCCAGCCCGCCAGCACCACCCCCACCAGCAGCAGACTCGCCGCCCACAGGCGCAGGGACAGGGCCAGACTCCCGGGCTGGAACATGCCCACCAGCCAGGCCACGGGGAACGGCACCGGCACGCTCATGTCGGCCACGCCGATGACCGCCGGCGCCAGGCCGCAGACCATGCGGAAGGACCACAGGGCCGGCCGGCGCCAGCTGCCCCGGGGCGCCGGCACCAGGAAGGACAGGGCCAGGGCCAGCAACAGCAGCCCCCCCAGACTGCGCGCCGCCCAGGCCGGCAGGGCCGAATCCAGGGCCAGGAAAGCCTCGCAGCCCGTCACCCCCGGCAACAGACAGGCCCCGCCCACCGCCAGGGTGAGCAGATAGAGGGCCAGGGCCGGCCAAACGAAGAGATAGAAAACCCCGAGAAAGAGCGCGATGCGCAGGGCCGGGCTCGGCCCCTTGGCCGGTGCCGCCTCGGCAGTTTCCCGGGCACGGCGGGAAGCGGCGGTGGAGGGCTTGAAGGGCAGGCTCATGGGGCGGGCTCAGGTGGAAGCTGGGCGGAAAAAAGGGAAACGGGAAGATTCGCGGGCCGGGCATCAGCCAGGATTAACCGAATGCGGACCGAATGCGGACCGAGTGCGGGCCGGGCACGGGCCGGGTGCGCCGCCAGCAAAGCTCGCCGCCAGCAGAGCCGCGAACCACCCGGCAGCGGCACCAGGCGCCACTATAGGCCCTCCGCGCGCCCCTGACGAGAGCGTGAACGCTGCCGCGATAGCCGGGCTGCGGGGAGGCGCCGCGGCTGGGAGGAAGCTACGGAACAGGCGCCCCAGGCCGGCCATCGCGGCAGCGGCCGCGGCCGGCCTGGGGCGCCGTGTCTGCCGCAAATGCCGAAGGCGCCCGCGGCGCCGCCCTCATCCCGCCGCCGCGACAGAAGCCAGGACGGGATTCAGTCCGGAGCGCCCATGCCCCGCACCACCAGCAGGTCGCACTGGATTTCCTCGATGACGTGGAGGCTGACGCTGCCCAGGAGGGCGGCGGTGAGTTCGGAATTGTCCTGGGTCGCCAGGGCGATCAGGTCGAAGCTGAAGTCCTGCACCACCCGCTCGATTTCCGCCGGGGCGTAGCCGTGGCGCAGGCGGGTGCCCGGGGCCGGGCCGTCCTGCCAGCCCAGCTCGGCGACGAAGCGGCCCATGGCTTCCCGGGCGTCGCTCTCGGCCTTGTGGCGGTAGAAGTCCAGGGTGCTGTCCCGGGCGCCGGCGAAGTACATCTGGCGCTCGAAGGGGGCTTCATAGACGTGCAGGAATTCCCGGTCCGCCTCGGGGGCGAAGGCCCGGGCGATGGCGGCGGCGGTGCGGGCATTGGCGGAGAAGTCGGTGGGCAGCAGCACCCGCCGGTAGGGGCCGGCGGCGGCCTGCTTCACCACCAGCACCGGGCAGGGGGCCAGGCGCAGGGCCTTGTGCACCGTGGAGCCGAGCAGTACTTCCTTGAGGAAGCGTTCGCCGTGGGCGCCGAGGACGATCAGGTCGGCCCCCAGTTCGCCGGCGGCCTTGGCGATTTCCGCCCCGGGCCGGCCGACCCGCAGTTCCACCTGATGGGGCGGCAGCTCGGGCAGGCGGGAGAGGCGCTCCTCCAGCTCCTGACGGGCGCCGCGGCGGGCCTCGGCCTCGGCCGCCTCCGGCGCCTGCATGGCGAAGCGCCGGGCCAGGTCCAGGGGCCCCTGGGGAATGACGTGCAGCACCGTCAGGCGGGCGCCCCGCTGCCGCGCCAGCTGGGCGGCCCGGGCCAGGGCCCGGTCGGCGGCGGCGGAAAAGTCGGTGGCGATGAGCAGATGGCGCAAGGCGTTGACGGGGGCGTTCATGGGCGGTTTTCCGGAGCGAAGGGAGGCAGTCCAGCGGGAACATGCCGACGGCAAAATTCTAGCGGCGGGCGGGCCTTTGCACAGTCCGGCAGGCCCCCAGCCGGGGCGGCCCCGAACCGGCGCCGGGAAGAAAGTGGGGCAAGGCTCGATCAGTCCTTGGCATCGGCCCGGGAATGGCTACAATGAATGTTCCCCGGCCCCGCTGCCGGGGAAGCGACCAAAATAGCGGCATTCGGGATACCCCCGGTGGAGAGGCCCGTCCCTTGGGCTTCCCCAGGCACCCATGAAAGTGTGACGTACGTCACGTTCCGCAATATATTTGGCATGGTTGGTGTGCTAGTTTTCCGTCATAGCGACTGTCAAACAAGCAAAGGGAGGGGAGTCCCATGCACCAGAACCATCGGCCCGTCATCGACGACGAGCTGTTCGGGGCAGCACTTGCCCAGACGGAGAGGGAAACGGCGGAGCGGCACGTGCGCGTGCAGCTGTGGGAACCGGGCGCCGTCGGCCTCGACAGCCAGGGCCACAACGGCGGCCTCTACTGCGTCCAGCACGGTCGCCTGGAACTGATGGTGCGGGACGCCAACGGCGGCGAACGCTCCCTGCGCCTGATGGGCGCCGGCGACATCTTCGGCCTGGAATGCCTGCTGCCCCAGGCCCCGGGCGGCTACCAGGTGCGGGCCCTGACCCGCTCGGCGGTGATCGCCGTCAATCCGGAACTGGTGGACCGCTGGATCCTCTCCTGCCCCGATTTCCGCCGCGCCCTGGCCAACCGCCTGGCCTCGGGCATCTGCCACCTGGAACAGGAACGGGAGCACACCCTCTCGCGCCCGGTGTCCGAGCGGCTGTTGTGCTATCTCATCTGCGGCGAGAGCTGCCAGTCCGAAAGCGCCGAGCGTCATCCCGGCCACGGCCCCCTGCCCATGCAGGTGCTGGCCCGGCGTCTGGGCTGCAGCGCCGGCCACCTGTCCCGGGCGGCGCGGCGGCTGTTGCAGAGCGGAGTGGTGCAGCGCACCCATGGCGGCCTGCAGATCGGCGATCTGAGCCGCTTCGAGGGCGCCCTGTGCGAGGGTTGCCGCAAGTCCTAGGGACGGCGGCGGGGACGACGGCTACTTGCCGTCGAGAATGAAGTGCATGGCGGCCGACAGGGCCTCGCTGGTTCCCACCAGAATCAACACATCCTCGGGCTGCACCACGGTCTCCGGCAGGGGCGCCTCGTCCCGCACCCGGTGCCGGCGCAGGGCTTCCAGCTCGACGCCGAAGCGGCCCAGGTCCAGCTCGGCCAGGCTGCGGCCGACGGCGTAGGCCTGCTGCTCGATGACGCAGGCCAGCTTCTCCTGGGAGATGCGCTGCAGGCGGTCGCTCTCGCCCCGGTAGAAGGCCCGCAGGGCGGTGTAGCGGTGGGCCCGCACTTCCCGCACCTGTTCCAGGGCCCGCTCCACCGGCACGCCGAGCTGGGTCAGGGTCTGGGCCGCCAGCATCAGGCTGCCTTCCAGCACTTCGGGAATGACTTCGGTGGCCCCCAGACTCTTCAGATGTTCCAGGTGCAGGTCGTCCTGGGCGCGGACGATGATGGGCATGTCCGGCCGCAACTCCCGCACCAGATGCAGCACCTTCTCCGTCGCCGGCAGGTCGGCGTAGGTCACCACCAGGGCCCGGGCCCGGTCCAGGCCCGCCGCCTTGAGAATCTCGCGGCGGTCGGCGTTGCCGTACACCACGTTCTCCCCCGCCTCCACCGCCTGGCGGATGCGGGCCTCGTCCACATCCAGGGCGATGAAGGGAATGCTCTCCAGGTCGAGGAAGCGGGCCACGCTCTGGCCGGTACGGCCGAAGCCGCAGAGGATCACGTGCTGCTCGATGCCCATGGCGTGCACCGCCACCTCGTGGATCATGCGGGTGCGGTCGCTCCATTCCTGCCGCGACAGGTGCTTGCTCCAGCGGCCGGCCTGGCCGATCAAGAGGGGGGCGATGAACATGGAGAGCAGCATGGCCGCCATGGTCACCTGGAATACGTCGGTGGGCAGCAGCTTGTTGTCCCGGGCCAGTTCCAGCAGCACGAAGCCGAACTCGCCGGCCTGGGCCAGCTGGATGGCGGTGCGGGCCCCCACTTCCGGCGAATTGCGCATCAGGAGGGTGATGAGGAAGACGATGCCGCCCTTGGCCAGCACCAGCAGGGCCAGGGCCAGCAGCACCGCCGGCAGGTTCTGCAGGACGAACTGCAGGTCCAGCAGCATGCCGATGGTGACGAAAAAGAGGCCCAGGAGAATGTCGCGGAAGGGCCGGATGTCGGCCTCCACCTGGTGCCGATAGAGGGTCTCGGAAATGAGCATGCCGCCGATGAAGGCGCCCAGGGCCAGGGAGAGGCCGGCCCAGGCAGTCAGGGCGGAGAGGCCGATCACGATCCACAGCACGCTGAGCATGAACAGCTCGGGGGACTTCTGTCGGGCCACGGCGTCGAACCAGCGGCGCATCAGGCGCTGGCCCACCAGGATCATGGCCGCCAGGGCCAGGGCGGCCTGGCCCAGGGCCATGGAAATGGCGCCGGCCATGCCCTTGGCGTCGGCGGCCAGGGCGGGAATGATGATCAGCAGGGGCACCACCGCCAGATCCTGGAACAGCAGCACGGCCATGGTCTGGCGCCCGGGCTGGGAATGCAGCTCCAGGCGCTCGGAGAGCAGCTTGCTGACGATGGCGGTGGAGGACATGGCGCAGGCGGCACCGACGGCCAGGCCGATGCGCCAGTCCTGGCCGTAGTAGAGGATGGTGACCAGGGTGGTGCCCACCAGGGTCACCCCCACCTGGGCGCCGCCCAGGCCGAATACCAGGCGGTGCATGGCCTTGAGCCGGGCCAGGCTGAACTCCAGGCCGATGGAGAACATCAGGAAGACCACGCCGAACTCGGCGAAGTGGCTGGCCTCCTCACTCTCCGCCAGGAGGCCGAAGCCGTAGGGGCCGACGATGAGGCCGATGGCCAGGTAGGCCAGCAGGGAGGGCAGACGCAGCTGCTTGGCGACGACGACGAACAACACCGCCAGGGAGAGCAGGAGGACGACGCTGAACAGTGAGTCGGTCACGGCGGACTCCGGCTTCGAATAATGGGTTGGGGCGGATTATAGAAGCTGGAAGGCCAGGACGGACACCAACGTAGGCGGCAACGCGCACAGCAGCAGGCCGATGGGGCTGATGGCCTGCTCGTGGAAAGTGCCTTTGAGGATGGAGAAGCCCGCCGGGTTGGGGGCGTTGGCGATCACCGTGAGACCGCCGCCGGTGACGGCCCCCGCCACCAGGGCGTACTGGAAGGCCGGGGTGACGCCCTCCACCAGGGAGCCCAGGTAGGTCAGGGCCGCATTGTCGGTGAGGGCCGTGAGGGCGGTGGCGCCGAAGAACAGCACGGTGGGCGCCATGCCCGCCAGCACGTCCTGCAGCCACCACTTCTGCAGGCCGCCCAGGGTCACCAGGCCGGCCAGGAAGAAGGCCACCAGCAGGCCTTCCCGCAGGATGAGGCGGTCCTGGTGGTGCTTGTAGGCCTCGCAGAAGCCGAGGAAGAAGAGGAACAGGCCGAGGAACACGGCCGGATGGTGGGCGAACACCACCACCCCGACCAGGAAGGCCAGGTGCACCAGCACCATGCCGGCCGGCACGGCGGGGGCGGCCTCGCCCTCGACGGCGCCGCACAGGCTGACCAGTTCCCGGCGATAGACGAAGGTCACCACCAGGGCGTTGATGCCGACGGCGATGGCGGCCTTCCAGCCGAAGGTGCCGGCCATGAAGGCCAGGTCCCAGCCCCACTTGCCGGCCACCATCAGCACCGGCGGCGCGGCGAAGGGCGTCAGGGTGCCGCCGATGGAAATGTTCACGAACAGCACCGCCAGGGTGGCGTACTTGAGGCGGCTGGAAACGGGCCGGGCGAAATAGCGGTCCCGCAGCAGCAGGGCCCCCAGGGTCATGGCGGCGGGCTCGGTGATGAAGGAGCCGAGCAGGGGCACCAGGAAGAGAATGACGAAGAAGGTGGCGACGCTGTCCGGCAGGGGCAGCGTTCGCGCCGCGGCGCGGACGCTGTGGCCGGCCAGGGCCAGGATGGGCCGGCTGGCGGCGATGACCATGATGACGAAGACGAACAGGGCCTCCGTGTAGTTGCAGGATTCCAGGTAGGTCACCGCCTCCCCGGTGCCCTGCAGGCCGACCATGACCAGCACCAGCACCATGGCCCAGAAGCCGAACACCACCTCCACCTCGCCCAGCAGGTGCCACAGGCCGGCATGGGCCGGCTGGGTGTGGGCCAGGTGTTCGAAGTACTTGGTGGAAAAGGTATGCACGATGGCCAGGGCGAACAGCACCGTGGCGGCGATTTCAACGGGAGTGGGGGCGAGGGCCGACATCAGGGCAGGTCCGGGCGCGGGGCAAAAGAAACGCCCGCTGCGGATGACGACGCAGCGGGCGACACGAGTGGGTGTCCAACAGGATTGTTGCTGAATCCAGCCTGGGCATCATAGGCGCGACCGCCCCCGGCGGTAATTCGCCGTTCAGCGTACGGCCGACCAACGACGCGGCCAACCCTAAGGACACGCCGGGCCATCAGGCGGCCTCTTCGTCCGGCGCCGGGGGCGGCACCTCGTTGTCGAACTGGACGACGATGCGCACCAGCTCGGAGAGGTTGCGGGCCTGCAGCTTTTCCATCATGCGGGCCTTGTACACCTCCACCGTGCGCGGGCTGATGCCGAGCACCTCGCCGATTTCCCGGTTGGGCTTGCCGGCGGCGGCCAGACGCATCACCTCCCGCTCGCGCCGGGAGAGGCGCTCCAGGCGGTCGCGCATCTCGGCGCCGGTGGCGGCCTCCTTGCGGCGGGCCGTGTCCAGGGCCAGGGCGGTGGCGACGGCGTTGAACAGCTGGTTGTCGTCGATGGGCTTTTCCAGGAAATCCACGGCCTGGGCCTTGAAGGCGGTGCGGGCGGTGGAGGCGTCGCCGTGGGCGGAAATGACGATCACCGGTAGCTGGATGCCCTTCTCCGCCAGGGTGGCCTGCAGGGAGAGGCCGTCCATGCCGGGCAGGCGCACGTCGGCGATGAGACAGCCGGGGGCGTCGGGATCGACGGCCGCCAGGTAGTCCTCGGCGGAGCCGAAGGCCTGGACCCGGTAACCCTTGAGGTTGAGCAGCAGACCCAGGGAATCCCGGATGGCCGCGTCGTCGTCCACCACATAGACGGTGGGGGCGTTGGGAGGAATGCTCAGATTCATGGGGCTCCTTTCACAGGCAGCGGTTTTACGGAATAAACGGAATGGTGCAGCGGCAGGGCGATGATGAAACGGCTGCCGCCGGCGCTGGGCGATTCGGCCCACAGGCGGCCGCCGTGGGCCTCGACGATGGCCCGGCTGATGGCCAGGCCCAGGCCCATGCCGGTGGGCTTGCTGGTGGCGAAGGGCTCGAACAGGCGTTCACGGAACTGGGGCAGGATGCCCGGCCCGTTGTCCTGCACCACCAGTTGCAGTTCGTTGCCTTCCCGGTGGGCAGCCAGGCTCACCACCGGCTCGTCGGTGCTGCGGCCGAAGCTTTCCGGCGACACGGCGTCGAGGGCGTTGATGAGCAGGTTGCGCAGCACCACCTGGAGCTGCACCCCGTCGCCCCGGGCCGGCGGCAGGTCGGCCGGGATGGCGTATTCGAGGCGGCAGGCCTGGCGCTTGGCCCGTTCCTCCACCTCGCCGATGGTTTCCACCACCAGGGGCAGGATCGGCACCGGATCGCGCCGGGTGTGGCCGGTCTTGAAGAAGTCCCGCAGGCGGCGCACCACGGCGCCGGCGCGGCGGGCCTCGGCCGCCACCTTGTCCAGCACGTCGGACAGCTCGCCGCCCCGCCCCGCCTCCAGCATCAGCTGGCCGGCCCGGGCGTAGTTGGCCACGGCAGTGAGGGGCTGGTTCAGTTCATGGGCCAGGGCCGCCGCCATCTCGCCGGCCGCCGCCAGGCGCAGGGCCCGCTTCAGTTCGCTCTCGGCCACCTTGCGGGCGCTGGAGGTGACCCCCAGGGTGAGGCCGGTAATGGCCAGGGAGGCCATGAGGAACTGCATCTCCTGCACCGTGCCGCCCTTGTAGCCGAGCCACTGGGCGCTGACGATGAGGCCGACCTGGATCATGGCCAGGGTCAGGCAGGCCCCCTCCAGGCCGTGGCGCAGGGAAATCCAGGTGAGGGGCAGGAACAGCAGGTAGAAATACTTGAATTCGTCGGTCCACGGCAGGCCGAACACCACCCACAGGGAGAGCATCACCGCCAGGCACTGCAGGGTGAATTCCCGGGTCTCCAGGAATTTCCAGTCCCCCGGGCGCAGCAGCACCAGGATCAGGGGGGCGCTGACCAGGACGCCGATGGCATCCCCCACCCAGAAACGCACCAGGGCGTAGAGGAAGCCCCGCTGGCTGTCGGGCAGGAAGGCGCTGACCACCAGCAGATAGAGCCCGCCCAGGAGCAGGGCGGTGCCGGCGAGGACGGCGAGAAAACGGGGCAGCGCGCCCCGGTCCCGGATGTCGGCGGCGCCGACCCGGTGCAGCAGGGCTGCCATGAGGCCGTAGCCGCCGGCGGTGATGCCGGTGAGCAGCAGGGTTTCCACGGACAGGGCGGCCATGCCGTGCACCAGCACATTGCCGCACCACACGGTGGCAAAGGCCAGGGGCCAGAAACGCAGGCCGAAGGCCAGCAGCAGGGCCAGGGTCAGTCCGGGGGGCGGATTCCAGGGCGTCACCTCGAAGGCCGGCAGGGGATGGATGAAGCTGACCCAGTCCAGCAGGAGGTAAAGCAGCACGTAGACGCACCCTACGGCCGCAACCCGACTCGGGTTCAGCGCAGGGGGAACGGGCAGGTGGAAAAAGCGGGCAAAAGTCATACCCGGATCATGCCTGAAAACAGGCCAGGACTGGGTCTGCCGGGGTACGTACGGATTTGTCACGACACGCCGCCAGCGGAAATGCCGGACGCATCCCCCGTGCGGCGCAGTACGCACCCGTAAAAGCACCATGCCCGAGCAGCGCACGGGACGGCGCTGTCGGGCATGGGTGTCCGGAGAGGGCCGCGGAACCTTGGTCCCGGACCGGCCCTGAATCAGAAGTTAGGGCTTGGCGGCAGCCTCGGCCGGAACGGCGGCAGCGGCTGCCGCTTCCACGGCGGCGGGCGCCTTGTGGTCCGCGTCCGGATGCCAGCCGAGCACGGTGAGCAGGACGAAGAAGCCGACCACGTAGGCCAGGGCCACGTGCCAGCCGTGGCGCAGCCAGTTACCCACGGACTTGGCCTCGGGGAACATGTTGGAGAGGGCCACGCCGGCGGAGGAGCCGAACCACACCATGGAACCGCCGAAGCCCACGGCATAGGCCAGGAAGCCCCAGTCGTAGCCGCCCTGCTTCAGGGCCAGGGCGGTCAGCGGGATGTTGTCGAAGACGGCGGAAACGAAGCCCAGGCCGAGGGCGGTCTGCCAGGAGGCGCCGGGCAGCTCTTCCACCGGCATCATGGAAGCGCAGGTGACCAGGGAGAGCAGGAAGATGGAGCCCTTGAAGGTTTCCGGCAGCACTTCCCAGTCGGGCCGGCGGATGGAGGTGGAAATGAGGATGGCCAGCCACACGGCGACGCCGATGAAGGGGAAGTGGTCCGCCTCCTCGGGGAAGTTGATGTTCACCAGCACGTTGGCGCCGATGGCGAAGGCCAGGATCATGCCGACGATGCCGACCCGGGCCCAGTCGATCTTGGTGTGCTGGTGGCCGCCCTTGATGATGGGGGAGTAGGCATGCTGCTGCCTGGAGGCGACGAAGGCGACGATGAGCAGGGCGACGATGGCCGCCACGTAGGCGTCGAGCACGATGTGGGGCGGCACGCCGTCGATCCACATCATGGTGGTGGTGGTATCCCCCACCACGGAGCCGGAGCCGCCGGCATTGGAGGCGGCGACGATGCCGGCCAGGTAGCCCACATGGACCTTGCCGCGGAACAGCTGGTGGGCCATGGCGCCGCCGATGAGGGCGGCGGCGATGTTGTCGAGGAAGGAGGACAGCACGAAGACCATCACCAGCAGCACGAAACCGCCCTTCCACTCGCCCGGCAGATACTTGGGCAGGATCACCGGCACGTGGCTCTTCTCGAAGTGGCGCGAGAGCAGGGCGAAGCCCATGAGCAGGCACAGCAGGTTGGAGAGGGTGACGAACTCGTGGCCCAGGTGGGCGGCGAAGCCGGCAAAGCCGACCCCGGTCTTGAAGCCGGTGACGAAGATCTTGTACAGGCTGATCACGGTGACGCCGGTGAGACCGACGTAGAGGGTGTAGTTGTGGAACAGGGCCACGCCCAGCAGGGTCAGGCCGAACAGGATGAAGTCCAGGGGAATGCCGGCCACCAGCACCGGGCCGTCGGCCCAGGCGGAGAGGGGAAAAGCCAGGCACAGGGCCAGCAGGCCGAGGGAGCGCGCTCCCGGGCGGGACAGGGTCGACAGCATGGAATCCTCCAGATTTTTGTGGGCCGGATTCTAACATTCGCCCCGCGGCCTCCCCCTTAGGGGAAAACACTTAGCCCCATGCTGCAACGCCGCATTCTGGCGCACAATAGGACATCGTCTTCCACCGCCCGCCCCATGTCCCTCATCAACGCCCACCTCGCCGAAGGCATCGGCAGCATCACCTTCAACTACGACTTCAAGCGCAACGCCCTGTCGGAAGCCATGACCGGCGAAATCGCCGCCGCCCTCGCCCTGTTCACCCAGGAAGGGGCCCGGGTCGCGGTGATCCGGGGCCAGCCCGGGGCCAAGGTGTGGTCCGCCGGCCACAGCGTGGACGAGCTGCCCACCGGCGGCCACGACCCCCTGGGCTGGAAGGACTCCCTGCGCATGGTGATCCGGGAGATCGAAGCCTTCCCCGGCCCGGTCATCGCCCAGGTGGGCGGCAGCGTCTGGGGCGGCGCCTGCGAACTGGTGTTCGCCTGCGACCTCATCGTCGCCACCCCCGAAGCCACCTTCGCCGCCACCCCGGCCAAGCTCGGCGTGCCCTACAACGCCACCGGCCTGCTCACCTTCCTCAACGCCCTGCCCCTACACCTGGCCAAGGAACTGCTGTTCACCGGCAGCCCCATGGGCGCCGCCCGCCTGGAACGCCAGGGCGTCATCAACCACCTGGTGCCCGCCGCCGAGATCGACGCCTTCGTGCATGAGCTGGCCAAGGGCATGGCCCACAACGCCCCCCTCTCCATCTCCGTGATCAAGGAACAGCTGCGCATCCTGGCCGGCGCCCACGCCCTCTCCCCCCTGGATTTCGAACGCATCCAGGGCCTGCGCCGGGTGGTGTACAACAGCGCCGACTACGCCGAAGGCATCCACGCCTTCAAGCAGAAGCGCAAGCCGATCTACCGGGGGCAGTAGGTAGGATTAGGCTTCCGGCAATCGGGCCGCGAAGGGGAGACAAAGCGTGAAATTCGGTTACACCATCATCTACGTCGCCGACGTACCGGCCTCCATGGCCTTCTGGGAAAGGGCCTTCGGCCTGCAACGGCGCTTCATCGACGCAACGGGCGTCTACGGGGAGCTGGAGGCCGGCGCCACCTGCATCGCCTTCGCCAGCCACGGCCTGATGGCGGACCTGCTGCCCCCGGAATGCGTGACGGAGCCGCCATCGCCCCAGCATCACGCTTTCGAGATCGGCCTCTTCACGGAAGACGTGCCGGCCGCCTACGCCCAGGCCCTGGCCCATGGCGCCACCGGCCTGACGCCGCCGCGCACCACGCCCTGGGGCCAGACCGTCTCCTTCGTCCGCTGCCCGGAGGGAACCCTGGTGGAGTTGTGTACGGCCATCAAGCGTTAGTGCCCCAGCGCCCGATCCATATCGCCTGATCCAATGGAAACCAATCCCAAGCAGTCTCCGCGCCCCGAAGCGGAACGTCGGAAATATCAGACGCTGCATGCCGGCATTGTCTACGGCTTCGCCGCGGTTGTTCTCTTTATTGCTTTGACAGTCTCGTTGCAACTCGGACTGGGGATTGGTCTGGCGGCCCTGCTCCTCCTGGGCGCTTGGTGGGGCGTCCTCATCGTTTTCTGGAGCCACCCAGTTTTCTGCCGGTTCGAAATGGAACATGAGTGGTTGGCCAAGACGCGCCAACTGCCGGCGGGGGTAGAAAGAACATTGCTCACAGGCCTATGGGTCACTTTCTACTGGCCCCTTCTGCTATCGAAGAACGTCTATTTCTGGGCATTGCTTGCAGGCGTCGGCATCTATTACGCCTTGAAACTCAGGTAAGCCTTCAGTAGAACCGCCGAGGCCGGAGTCCCCCCCCTACCACCGCCGCTTTCTTGCTTCGTCCAGAAACGCCTGCAGCAGCGGCTCCCCGTCCAGCAGTTCGCCTTTGCCCGGGGTGTGGAATTCCGGGTGCCATTGCAGGCCCACCACAAAGCCCCGACCGGTCCAGCGCACGGCTTCCACCAGGCCGTCGGCGGCGGTGGCTTCCACCGTCAGGTCCTTGCCCAACACCTTGACCGCCTGGTGGTGGATGGAAACCACCTGGCCGCCCGTCTGCTCCGGGTAGAGCCTGGCCAGCAGGCCACCCTCGGCGAACTGCACCGGGTGGGTGTGACGGTCGTATTCAGGGGCCTCGTGGGCGATGGCGTCTTCCACCAGGCTGGGGATGTCCTGGTGCAGGCTGCCCCCCAGGGCCACGTTGATCAGTTGCAGGCCGCGGCAGATGCCCAGCACCGGCTTGCCCGCCTCCATGAACTCGTGCAGCAGTTCCATCTCGTAGGCGTCCCGCACCCGGTCGCCGGCCCATTCGGGCTTGAGGGGTTCCTCGCCATAGCTGAGGGGCGAGAGGTCGGTGCCGCCCTGCAGCACCAGGCCGTCGAGGGCGCCCACGTAGTCGGCCAGGCGCATGTTGCTGCGCTGCATGGGGCTGTCCTGGACGATGGAGGGCACCATGAACACCAGCACGTCCCGGGACATGACCCAGTGGGCCACGGACTGCTCCAGGTACTGCAGGGTCTTGCCCAGCAGGCCGACGCTCTCGGGCTGGGGATGGTAAAGGCGGGCGGAAATGCCGATCTTGACGGTGCGCTTGGCCATGTCTGACTCCTTTCGATCCGGGTTTCAGGGCATTGCCGCAGCAAGGACAAGCGCCCGGGAGCACGCCGCAAACCAGGCCCCTCTCGGTGAACGCTGTGCCCTCTGTGGCAATAGCATTTTCAATACACCCGCTACACGCCCCCCGCCCAGCAATGGGCCGAGTGGCGCACCACGTCCTCCAGGGCGCCGCTTTCCTCGTGCCGGGCCCGCAGCCAGGCGCTGCCGTTGGCGCCGCTGCCGGCCATGGCGGCCAGCCGGGCCAGGGGCGTGCGGCTGCCGAGGATGTCGGCGAAGGGCTGCAGGCGCTCCAGGGTGGCCAGCAGATCGTCCCGCAGCACCAGGCTCTGCTGGCTGCGCGGGTCCACCAGGGTGGCGTCGAAACCGAAGCGGGTGGCCTGGAAGCGGTTGTAGCCGTAGACCAGGTACAGTCCCTCCTCCACCCGGTCCGCCGGGTAGGGGCGCTCCACCAGCAGCCAGAAGGCCAGGGCCTGGACGAAGGCGGCCAGGGCGGCGGCCGTATCCACCTCCAGGGGGGTGTCGCAGATGCGCACCTCCACGGTGCCGAATTCGGGCTTGGGGCGGATGTCCCAGTAGAAGTCCTTGATGCTGCCGATGATGCCGTAGCCCAGCATCTTGGCAAAAAACTCCTCGAAGCCGGCCCAGGTGCTCACCGGCGGCATGTGGCCGGAGAGGGGAAAGGCGGAAACGGCGTGCAGGCGCGAGGTCTCGAAGGAGGTGTCCTGCCCCTGGGAAAAGGGCGAGGCTGCCGAGAGGGCGATGAAGTGGGGAATGTAGCGGGACAGCTGGTGCGTCAGATACACCGCGTCGTCCCCCGACTCGCAGGCCACGTGGATATGCTGGCCGAAGACGGTGAACTGCTTGGCCAGGTAGCCGTAAAGGCTGGACAGCTGCTGGAAGCGCTCGGTGGGGAAGATGCGCCGCTCGTGCCAGCGGTGGAAAGGGTGGGTGCCGCCGCCGGCGATGGCCAGGTTGAGGCTGCCGGCGGTATGCACCACCGCGTCGCGCATGGCGTGCAGCTCCTCCAGCAGGCTGTCGTGGCGGGCGTGGGGGCTGCTGTTGAGCTCGATCATGCTTTCGGTGATCTCGGGCTTGATCTCCCCCGGGTGGGCCACCTTCTCCAGGGCCCGCAGCAGGTCCGGGCCGCCCCGGGTCAGGTCCTGGGTATGGGGGTTGATCACCTGCAGTTCCAGCTCCACCCCCAGGGTGTAGGGACTGACGGACTTGAACTCAAGCATGTTCGTCTCCTTCCGGCCGGCTCTCGCCGGCGCCCTTGAAAGCCGCCTGCACAGCCAGGGGGCCGAGGAATTCCAGCAGCACCACCGCCGCCAGCACCAGGTTGCCCAACCGTTCGCCGAACTGGGGATAGAGGCTGGTGAGGTCGTGCACCAGGGCGATGGCCACCCCGGACATGGGCAGCAAAGCCAGGCTCAGCCAGGCATGCTGGCGCCAGGTGATGCGGGAGAAAGGCGCGGTGAGCATGACCCCGGCCGCCTTGCCCAGGCTGCGGGCCGCCAGGTAGGCCAGCACCGGCAGGCCGGCGGCCAGTACCGCCGCCAGGGGCAGGCTGGCGCCGGTGAGGACGAAGAGGACGATGTAGAAGAGTTGGGCGGCGCCCCCCAGGTCCACGTTGAGCAGGGCGTAGCGGCTGTCCCACTGGCGGCAGGCCAGGCCGAACACCAGCAGGGCCAGGAACACCGACAGCTGGAAGGCGTGGGCCAGGCCCACCGCCGCCAGCAGCATGCCGGCCAGGAGGATGAACTGGGAGAACTTGGATTCAGGCCCCTTGCCCAGCAGGCGGGCGCCCCACAGCACCAGGCGGGCGGCCAGGCTGCCCAGCAGCACCGAACCCAGCAGCAGGTAGAGGGGATGCAGCAGGGTCTTGTGCCAGGGCGCCGCATTTTCCGCATGGGCCACCGAGAGCAGGGTGGTGGCGGTGAGGAAGGCGAGCAGGGTGTTGATGGCCACCAGGGCCAGGGTGCGCTCCGTCACTTGGCCTTCGGCCCGGAATTCCCGGGCCACCAGCAGCACCACGGCAGGCGAGGTGGACAGGCCGATGGCCGCCGCCAGGCCCGCCTCCACCCGGGTGAAGCCGAACAGGCACAGCACCCCAGCCATGGCGGCGAAGGCCAGGGCCGATTCGAGCAGGGCTGCGGCCAGCAGGGAGCGGTCCCGCTTGAACCAGGTCAGGTCCAGGCGCCGGCCCAGGTCGAAGAGGATCAGGCCCACGGCCACGTCGAAGAAGAGCCGGGTTTCCCCCAGCAGGGGATGCAGGGACCAGCCCGGCGGCAGCCAGGGGCCGGCCTGGCCCAGCAGCAGGCCGGCCAGGAGCCAGCCCAGCAGGCGCGGCAGTTTCAGGCGGCGGGCCAGCTCGCCGCCGAACAGCCCGGCCAGCAGCAGGCTGCCGAACAGGGCGGCGGGGCCCAGGGCCGGCGGCAGGGCCGGCAGAAAAGCGAAAGAGATGTTTCCGTCCATAGCGCGGTGCTCCCATGGGACGGCTGTTCAGCAATGTCTCAACAATGCGGCGCCCGGGCGGCCTGCCCGATGGGGCAGGAGCGGTCAGCGCACAGCCTGTTTTTGTTATTGAAAGACGGGCGCCGGCAAGGCGCCCCGGGATCATCCCCGGGGGCGGGGACGGTGGAGGCCGTAGGTTACTTCAGGTCAGAGTCGGCCGGACCCCGGCAAGTTCCGTACGGCCTGACGGCGCGCAAAGCCCAGGCGCAGACGCTTCTCGGTGCCGATGACCAGGCCGCAGAAGAGGGCGAAAGCGCCGATTTCCAGCCATTCCGTGAGGCCGATGGGGGCCGTGGCGAAGAGCCGGTTCATGATCGGCGCGTAGGTGAACAGCAGCTGCAGGGCCGCCATGGTGCCGATGCCGCCCCAGAACCAGCGGTTGGTGAACAGGCCGATGCTCCAGAAGGAATGGGTGAGGGAGCGGCAGTTGAAGAGATAGACCGTCTCCACCAGCACGAACACATTGACCGCCACGGTGCGGGCCTCGGCCAGGGTGTGGCCCTGGTCCAACTCCCGCAGGAAGAGGCCGAAGGCGCCGAGCAGCAGCAACAGGCTCACCAGCAGGATGCGCCCCACCAGGGGGGCGTCCAGCACCGGCGTCTGGGGCGCCCGGGGCGGGCGGGCCATGACGCCCTTCTCGATGGGCTCGAAGGCCAGCATGAGGCCGAGGAACACGGCCGTGGTCATGTTGATCCACAGGATCTGCAGGGGCGTGATGGGCAGGGTGGCGCCGGCGACGATGGCGGCGACGATGACCAGGCCCTCGCCGAAATTGGTGGGCAGGGTCCAGGTGATGAACTTCACCAGGTTGTCGAAGACGCCCCTGCCCTCCTCCACCGCCGCCTCGATGGCGGCGAAGTTGTCGTCGGTGAGGACCATGGCGGCGGCCTCCTTGGCCACCTCGGTGCCGGTAATGCCCATGGCGATGCCGATGTTGGCCTGATTCAGGGCCGGGGCGTCGTTCACCCCGTCGCCGGTCATGGCCACCACCTGGCCCTGGGCCTGCAGGGCCCGCACCAGGCGCAGCTTCTGTTCCGGCTCGACCCGGGCGAAGACGTTGATCTGCTGCACCGCCGCCTGCAGCCCGGCGTCGTCCAGGGCCGCCAGTTCGCCGCCGGAGAGGGCCTGCTCGCCCTCGGCGGCGATGCCGATCTGGCGGGCGATGGCCAGGGCGGTGACGGCATGGTCGCCGGTGATCATCTTGACCCGGATGCCGGCGTTGCGGCAGGCCTTCACCGCCGCCACAGCCTGGGCCCGGGGCGGGTCCATCATGCCGATCAGGCCCAGGTAGTCCAGGCCCTCGCCGGCGATCAGGGAGTCGGCCTCCAGCACGGCCTCGGCCGCCCAGCCGCGGCGGGCCACGGCCAGCACCCGCAGACCCCGGGCCGCCATCTCCCGGGCCTGGCGCTCGATGGCGGCGGCGTCGGCCGCAGTCAGGGGCACCGGCAGGCCTTCCGCATTGCAGCGGCGGCGGCAGTGGGGCAGCAGCTTTTCCAGGGCGCCCTTGGCATAGACCACCAGGCCGCCGTCGCCCCGGTGCAGGGTGGCCATGTACTGGCGGGCCGAGTCGAAGGGCAGTTCGTCCTGGCGCGGATAGAGGGAAAGCAGGGTGTGCTCGTCCAGCCCGGCCTTGCGCGCCGCCACCAGCAGGGCTGCCTCCGTCGGGTCGCCGCTGATCTGCCAGTGGCGCCCCTCCTTGAAGAGGCCGGCGTCATTGCACAGGGCGGCGGCCAGCAGGGTTTCCCGCAGGGCCGGCTCCGGCGGCGCCTCGTTGCCCAAGTGGCGGCCGCCAATCTCCCCTTCCGGGGCGTAGCCGTTGCCGCTCACCGGGTAGGCGATGCCGCCGGCCACCACTTCCCGCACCGTCATCTGGTTCTCGGTGAGGGTGCCGGTCTTGTCGGAGCAGATCACCGTGGTGCTGCCCAGGGTTTCCACCGCCGGCAGCTTGCGGATGATGGCGCGGCGCTTGGCCATGCGCGAGACGCCGATGGCCAGGGTGATGGTCATGGCCGCCGGCAGGCCTTCGGGAATGGCGCCCACGGCCAGGGCCACCGCCGCCATGAACATCTCGAAGGGGGATTCGCCGCGCCACAGGCCGGCGGCAAAGGTGAACAGGGCCAGGGCACCGATGGCCATCAGCAGCCAGTTGGAGAAGGCGGCCATCTTGCGGGTGAGGGGCGTCATCAGGTCCGGCGTCTCGCCCATCAGCTTGGAGATGCGTCCGGTCTCGGTGGCGTCGCCGGTGGCGATGGTGATGCCGGCTCCCTGACCACTCACCACCATGGTGCCGGCGTAGGCCATATTGCCCCGGTCCGCCAGCAGGGTTTCCGGCGGCAGGGTCTCGGCGTGCTTGTCGCTGGCCGTGGATTCGCCGGTGAGGGCCGCCTCCATGGCCTTCATCTCCTTGGCCCGGAACAGGCGCAGGTCTGCCGGCACCTTGTCGCCGGCGGCCAGCAGCACCACGTCGCCGGGCACCAGGGCGCGGGAGGGCAGGCGCTTCTTCTCCCCTTCCCGCAGCACCGTCACCTCGCTGGCGACGGAACGGGCCAGGGCCGCCAGGGCGCTCTCTGCCTTGCCTTCCTGAATGAAGCCGATGACGGCGTTGATCAGGGTGACGCCGAAGATGACCCCCGAATCCACCCACTCGCCGAGAAAGGCGGTGACGGCCCCGGCCAGCAGCAGCACCAGCACCAGGGGCTGGGCGAACTGCAGGGCGAAGCGCAGCAGAGGGCCCTTGCCCGGCTTGGGCGTCAGCCGGTTCTCGCCGTGGGTCTGGCGGCGGCATTCCACCTCGGCCTCCGACAGCCCTTCGGCGCAGGAGGTCTGCCAGTGCTCGGCAACGGCGTCGCCGGAGAGGTGGTGCCAGACGGGGGAGGAAGCGGCGGGACGGGGCATGGTGGGCGAGAAGGCAATGACGACAGCCTTATTGTCCGCCCTTTCCCCTTTCCGGTGGAGTACGTCAGGCTCCCGACACGGCCTTGTGCAAACGGCTGCCGCCGAGCCAGGCGGCCAGCCCGGCCAGGCTGACGATGCCGCCGCAGAGGCAGACGCCGCTCCAGCCGGCAGCGCCGTAGGCGGCGGCGGAAACCAGGGAGCCGGCGGCGCCGCCGATGAAATAGCAGGTCATGTAGGCCGCCGTCAGCCGGTTGCGGGCCTCGGGCCGGATGCGATAGATGGCGCCCTGGTTGCTCACGTGCACGCCCTGCACCGCCAGGTCCAGGGCCAGCACGCCGAGGATCAGGGCCGCCAGGGACAGGGGCGCGAAATAGAGGGCGCCCCAGGAGAGCAGCAGCAGCCACCAGCCCAGGGTGGTGGCCCGGTCGCCGTGGCCCCGGTCCGCCAGATGGCCGACGGCGGAGGCGGCCAGGGCGCCGGCGGCGCCGGCCAGGCCGAAGAGGCCGATGGTCACTTCGGAAAAGCCGTAGGCGGGGCCGGACAGGAGGAAGGCCATGGAAGTCCACAACACGCTGAAGGCGGCGAAGGCGGCGGCGCCGAGGAAGGCCCGCAGGCGCAGGCTCGGCTCCTCCCGGAAGAGGCCGAGCACCGACAGCAGCAGCCGCGGGTAGCTGAGGCCGACGCTGTGCTGGTAGCGGGGCAGGCGCCGGGCCAGCACCAGGGCCGCCAGAGCCATGGCCGCGGCGCCGACCCAATAGACCGTGCGCCAGCCGCCCAGGGTGGCCAGGGCCCCGGCCACGGTACGGGCCAGCAGGATGCCCAGCAGCAGGCCGCTCATCACCGTGCCCACCACCTTGCCGCGCTGGGCCGGCGCCGCCAGGGTCGCCGCCAGGGGCACCAGCACCTGGGCCACCACGGAGAACAGGCCGGCCAGGGCGGTGCCGACGAAGACGCCGGCCATGGAGGGTGACAGGGCGGTGACCAGCAGGCCCGCCGCCGCCAGCAGGGTCATCACCACAATCAGGCGGCGCCGTTCCAGCAGGTCGCCCAGGGGCACGATCAGCAGCAGGCCCAGGGCGTAGCCCAGCTGGGCTGTGGTGACGATGGCCCCGGCCCCGGCGGCGGACAGCCCCATCTCCCGGGCGATGGCCGGCAGCAGGGGCTGGGCGTAGTAGTTGCCGGCCACGGCCAGGCCGGTGGCGACGGACATGATGGGCACCAGGCCGGGCGTCAGGCCCGGGGTGACAGGAACGGCGGCAGCAGAGGACACGGCAATCTCCAGGGGAAGGTGGGCGCCCCGGTCCCGGCCGGAGCGGCGTTATGTGGCGCCAGTATGGGAATGGCAGATCAATGACGCCAATGCATTGTTATCATCCAACCAATCCATTTTTCAGATTGATCGCCATGAACCTGCGCCAGATCGACTATGCCGTGGCGGTGGCCGAAACCGGCAGCTTCACCCGGGCCGCCGAGCGCTGCCACACGGTGCAATCCGCCCTCAGCCACCAGATCTCCCGCCTGGAGGAGCAGCTGGGAGCCCGCCTCTTCGAGCGCACCTCCCGCCGGGTGGCCCTGACCCCGGCCGGCCGTACCTTTCTCACCCACGCCCGCCAGGTGCAGGAAGCCGCCCGCCGCCTGGGAGACGAAATGGCCGCCGCCACCGGCGAGATCCGGGGCACCCTGACCCTGGGCACCATTTCCACCCTCACCGTGGTAAACCTGCCCGCCCTCCTCGCCGAATTCCACCGCCGCCACCCCCAGGTGGACATCCGCCTGCACACCGGCATGAGCGACCGCCTGCTGGAAGAACTGCGGCAGCAGGAAACCGACGCCGCCTTCATCGGCGTCTGGCCCGGCGAGCCGGTGGCCGGGGTGGACGCCCGCCTCCTCAGCGAAGAGCCCCTGGTGGCCCTGCTGCACCCGGACCATGCCCTGGCCGGGCGCAAGCGCCTCAGCCTGGCCGAACTGGCCCGGCAAACCCTGGTGGACTACCAGGCCGGCACCGGCCCCCGGCAACAGACCGACGCCGCCTTCCAGGCCGCCGCCATCGAGCGCCGGGTGACGGTGGAGGTCAATCACGTGGAATGGCTGGAAGCCCTGGTGCGGCAAAACGTCTGCATCGCCCTGGTGCCCCTGGCCACGGCCGCCCACTACCCGGGGCTGGTCACCATCCCGGTCCAGGCCGCGCCCCGCCGCCGGGTCTACTTCGCCTGGGGCCGCCACCCCACCCCCGCCGCCCTCGCCTTTCTTGGGCTGGTGCAGCAGGCGTTGGAGTGAGCGGCGGGACGCTCAGGGCACCCGGTCTGGGAGGAAGGGAGGACGGGCCTTCCGGCCATGGCATGGCGGAGAGGGGCGTCGCTGTTGGGTTGTAGCGTTGTTGTTGCTGGGATTGCGGGTGCGCGTTTGCCGGCCTGAATCATCAGGCGTAGTGGGCTGATTGACTGCTGTGTTCCGCGCCTGACGCGCGGGTTACTTATTCTTGTCTCGCCAAGAATAAGTAACCAACAAGAAGGCGAGCCCGGTTTGGCGCCCCGCTACGCGGGGTCCCCTGCGCTACTCGCTTCCGGCGGGGGCTGCGCAACTCGGCCTACGGCCTCAGACAGTGCTCGCCCTTTTCCCGCCAAAAGCTCCGTTGCTCGGCGCCGCACAGGGCGGGATTGGCGCTTGCCGAATTCAGCTATCGACCCCAACCGGTAATTGCCTCGGGGAAAGCAGATGTTCAATGTCTGACATAACCGGTGCTGCGCGGCTTCATCGCGCAGTGCCCGTGTTGATGGATGGGTTGGGCAGCATTTACTCCCACGTGATGTTTATTACGCCGGGAATTGACGGCACCAACTCGATAAGATGTGCCCTCAGTTTCTCGATCTCGGGCGCGGGATTTATGCGTTTGAAAAGGCGCTGGACGGTCGAAAGTTCAGCGACCGGAAACACGTTCCATTCGGTAGTGCTGCCATCGGTGTTTCCGCAGCCGAGCCAAAGCATGAATGGTTTGCGCGACAACATGACCACCCAGCCAAAGTCTTCGGGAATCACTCCCTCGACGGCGACACCGCGCTCTTTGAGATTTTCGGCCAACCACTGAGCCAGTGCTTTGCCATAGCGCCCAGAGTTTGTTTCTTCCTCCTCACCGTGCACGGGCTTGAAGAACTCAGTTTGGAATGAGACCTGTGGATTCACGCTCATGATGATGCCCAACGTTTGGCGTGAGGGATGCTGGTGCGCAGCGGAGGGAACCCAGCTTGCTGGGCGTCCCTCTCGACGGAATTGTTAGACCGCATTGGCGAACAGAAATGGGTACTCACTTTCACAATACTCCTTGAGCAAAGCATAAATTGCCTCGTCACCGTCCTTCGTACTGGAGTGTTGTGTGATGCACAGATAGTAGTTGAGGTTTTCATGCTTGGCGAAGATCAGCCACTCCCCTGTCAGGTTCTTGTTTTTTGCTTTCTGCTCATACCCGCCAATAGTGAATTCATGAGCTATGCGGCCTTGCCAGCCATGAACTGTTGGTTCTTGCGCTTCCGCTTGGGCTACGTGCGAATACAACTCGCCAAACTTTGGGCTGTTTTCATAAGCAAGACCCCAATGATTTATGAGGTTTTGCATTAAAAATCTAGCATCAAAAAAATGAGCCTTCCAGAAGCCTTTCAACGGTGGATGCTTGAAAGGCTCTTCACCTCTTACGCAACTTCCCCCGCGCCCAACTCCTTCCAAATTCTGGATAACGTCAGTCACAGAAAAGTAGTTGAAAGTTCTGTGCTTACTAACCGAGGTTAGCTGCGCCAGTAAGAGATTGCTGAGGCGGGCGCAGTCCACTCGACAGAGACCGACATTGTCATCTTTGAAGAGGGCAACGTCTTCTTCAGTAATGCGCAGACGGTCATGTAGCTCGGAATAAAGGTTCATGCGGTCTAGCTAGTAGTAGACGACAAAAACGTCCAATAAAATGGGGCTGTCCAATATCCTGGAACACTGAACAGCCGAATCGATTGTCCCGCAACGGATTCAGCAAACCTTCCGTTTACTGGCCTCACTAAAAATCCGTGAAACCGGACAGCCTCAAACTTACCGACAGGACACCAGAATCGCAACCAGAAGTTGCGAATTGCATATTCCAATCACCCCCCCTCCCAACCGGCGCGACCACCTTCGCTACGCCACCGGTTCCCCATCCCCTTCCACCCCCGCCGAGCAGCGCAAGGCGGGCGGGGGGCTTTCGGCGAGGACTGTTTGAGGCCCGAAGGGCCGAGTTCCGCAGCCGCCCGCTCGACTGAGCAGCGCAGGGGAGCCCGCAGGGCCGGGGGTGAGGGTTGTACGAGTCAAGGACATGGGTAACACCGGAGTTCAATTACATGGGTGACACTTTGAGGGTCAGGTAGTCGTCTTTGGGCCCGGTGGTGTCCCGTTCGTTGAAACCGCCGATCCGGATCACAC
>Ga0074197_1000195_pt1 | contig 88360 bp, 78 predicted proteins | sample EPASupsiteSAE305_FD_64526 | JGI IMG/M metagenome (GOLD analysis project Ga0074197, IMG submission 64526) | Bioremediated contaminated groundwater microbial communities from EPA Superfund site, New Mexico - SAE3-05 reassembly with SPADES | ecosystem: Environmental > Aquatic > Deep subsurface >... | reverse complement strand
AGGGCAGTAAGATATTCCCGCTTTGCTACTAAATTTGCACTTTGCTTTTCCGTTTCCACTACTTCCATCCAGAGCGAGGATTCCGCATCCCCTTCAAATAACGCTTCTGAAACCGGGTGCACCCCAGGAGATAGTTCACCTTGGGCCATCGCATTACGTACCAAATTGGCGGCACGCTTAAATCCGGCTAAAAGCTCGGCAAATCCGGCCTCGCGGCGGTATCCGTTTAGGGCGCAGGCTCTCAAATAGGTATCATAAAGATTATCAGTCCCGGCAGCGCAGGCGGCATTGACTACATCATAGTCGATGCCTTCCTCATTCAAAAGATTTTCCAGCCTCTGGCGCAAAAAGACAGCGGCTTGCGAGCAACATTCCTCCCTTTCACAAGATAAAGATATATCAGCGGCCAATAGCTCATAAGCATAGGCCAATAAAGGTGCAAGCGGTAAATCTAATTGATTGCGAACGATAATCTGCACACAACCGGTAGCAGCGCGGCGCAGAGCATAAGGGTCCTGAGAACCACTAGGCTGCATACCGATAGCGAAAAAGCCCATCAGACTATCAAGCTTATCCGCCAGAGAGGCAGCCTGTCCTAAAGGACTTTGGGGCAGATTATCACCGGCAAAACGGGGCAGATAATGTTCACGGATGGAGCTGGCAATCTCGGCATCTTCACCATCATGCAAAGCATAATATTCACCCATGATACCTTGCAGCTCCGTAAATTCATAAACTGCATGAGAAACCAAATCGTTTTTCATTAAAGAAACGGTCCGGTCAAGATTTTGTTTTTGCTTTTCATCATAGTTAAGGCTTTGCGCGATATAGGCGGCAAGCTTACGTATACGTGCCACTTTAGAACGGATGGTGCCCAGCTTCTCATGGAAGATAATACCCTCAAGCTTGGGGGCAAGCTCCGCCAAAGGAGCTTTGCAGTCTTCCTGCCAGAAAAACTCGGCATCAGCCAAACGTGCCCGTAAGACCTTCTCATTACCGGCAGCAACTACCTCCAAATAACGGGCGTCGCCATTTCGTACGGTAATGAAGCGTGGCAAAAGACCACCTTGTTCATTATAAACAGGGAAATAACGCTGATGCTCACGCATTGGCGTTATGACTAATTCCTGAGGAATTTTAAGATATTTCTCGTCGAAGCCGCCTGCTAGAGCAGTAGGATATTCCAGGATATAAACGACTTCTTCTAAAAGTTCTTCATCTTTTTTAAGGAAACCGCCGCAAGCTTTAGCAGTCTCTTCGATTTGCTTTTCAATGAGCTGTCTGCGTTTTTCCTGATCAACGATCACATAATTAGCTTCCAGTTTGCTTTCATATTCACCGGGGTTAGCAAGCATTATTTCCTGACTGCCCAATGAGCGGTGTCCCCTGGTCAGTCTGCCAGATTCTATACCCGCAAGGGTCAGTGGCAAGATATCCTCACCATAGAGAGCAACCATCCAGCGGATAGGGCGGGCAAAACGCATTTCTTCATATGCCCAGCGCATAGGCTTAGGAAAATAAAGCTTAGCAATCAACTTTAAAAGCAGATCAGGAAGAACTTCGGCAGTAGGTTTGCCGGGTACATGCTTGGAAGCAAAGATATATATATTGCCAGATATTTCTTTTTGCAAGAGGGCCTCAGGCGCAACTTGCTGTCCCCTGCAAAAACCAAGCAGGGCTTTGGTAGGATTACCGGCTGTATCATAAGCAGCAGCTAAGGATGGGCCTTTCGCCTCGATAATGCTGTCCGGCTGCATAGTTGCCAAACCGCTTATCTTGAGCACCAGGCGGCGTGGAGTTCCATAGACTTTCAGCTCTTCATATGCCAAAGATTGCTCTTCTAAGGTTGCTTTGGCTAAAGCTTCCATTTGTTCTAGAACCGGGGGCAGAAAACGGGCAGGGATCTCTTCAGTGCCTAATTCCAGCAAAAAATCTTTTGTCCCTTGCATCATTTGACCTCCCCCTTTCCCGCTTTTTCACCAGGCAAGGGCGCAAGGCCCAAGCGTTTTCGTACTGCCTCGTCACGCAGCAGAGGATAATTCAAGGCTTCTCTTTGCTCAACATAACCGGCCGCGCAAGTACGCGCCAGATGACGTACCCGACCAATAAAGCTTTGCCGTTCCGCCACACCAATGGCACCGCGCGCATCAAGTAAATTAAAGGTATGCGAGCATTTCAAGGCATAATCATAAGCGGGCTGAACAAGACCTATTTCTATCACCCGCTTGGTTTCTTTTTCATACATATCAAAAAGGGCAAAAAGCATCGCTGTGTCGGCGACTTCAAAATTATAACGCGAATAATCTATCTCATTTTGATGATAGACATCCCCATAAGTGACATCGCCTACCCAATTAATATCATAAACGCTGTTCACTTTTTGAATAAAAGTAGCTAAGCGCTCAATTCCATAGGTAATCTCAGCACAAACCGGCTTGCAGTCGATACCACCGCATTGTTGGAAATAAGTAAACTGTGTTACCTCCATGCCGTCGAGCCAAACTTCCCAACCCAACCCCCAGGCACCCAGAGTAGGACTTTCCCAGTTATCTTCGACGAAGCGTATATCATGCTCGGCAGGATCAATGCCCATAGCTTCTAAAGAGGCAAGGTATAGTTCCTGTACATTATCAGGAGAAGGTTTCAAGATGACTTGATACTGGAAATAATGCTGCAAACGGTTAGGATTTTCACCATAGCGACCATCTGTAGGCCGACGCGAAGGCTCCACATAAGCAACATTCCAAGGTTCAGGCCCTAAAGCCTTCAAAAAAGTAGCCGGGTTCATCGTGCCGGCCCCTTTTTCAATATCATATGGCTGGAGAATTATGCAACCTTGTTCTCCCCAAAATTTATTAAGAGTCAGAATCAAATCCTGAAAATTCACTCTACTTCCCCCCATAGTACCATATAAGCCTTTGGCAATGCTAAAATTAGCAGAGCAAAAGGCTTATTCTCTAATGATTATCAAATCTAATTGTAACAAAAACACAGTATGTTGTCAAACAATGGCAGCGTTTTTGCTACATTTTTTCCAGTTATCAATAAACTATTGTTTAAACTTGGAGACCGTCACAAAAAACGGTCAGCGGGCCGAAAAACGAGCGAAACCAGGCTGAGGAATAGTCAGCTAGGGAGCACGCGACTTCAGCTTGCTGTTCCGACAACGACGTATCACGAAGTTTATCGACAAGCTGACATCATTTCTTTACCAGTTTTAGGTTCACATCATTCATCATCGCTGCAATGGAACCGAGGGCCCCTGCTAAGCCCATACCTGGAAAAAACAATAGTCCGGCCATACCCACGGCCAAAGGAGCGGATATCTCTTTGACTACCTTATCATTTTTTATTACTTGCACGCGATAGGACTTCCTGTTATCAAGCTTTTTATCCAGCTTTTCTTTTAGTTGGCTGACGCCATCAACGACACGTGAGGCTAGGCGGCCTGTTGTTTCTTTTTCTTCCAGCCAGATTAGAGCATCAACGACATCGCCGGTGGCATCTAAAGCTTCCATGGCCTGACTGTAACTAACGCCACTGCGGGCGCATATATCATCCAACTGGCGCAAAAGCTCATCATCCTTGGGTATTTTTTCTTCAAATATTTTTTTGTAAGTCTTATGAGTTGAATCAGTCGTACTTTCCTTTTGTCCGGCGCTTTGTTCTTGAAATATTTCCTGCTCATTTTTTTTATAATAATCATTTGTTGCATCTTCATCAAGACTATTATTTAATTCTTTATCTTGCTCATTATCATTTTGTGTCATTTTTATCCCTCCTGCTACTCTTTACAAGAGAAATATGCCGCAAAATGTCCTTTTTTATTCCTGATTTTCCGATAATTGCTTTAAAAGAGCACGCGCTTTTAAAGCATAATCGAGATGATAATCCAAATAGCCATTGATAGCCATGGTCATCTCTTTTTCCATTTGAGGATTGATGCGTAAAGTTAATAATTTTGGTAGCTCAACCTCCCGCATCTTACGCATCATCTGTACCGTACCTGCACCTATTAGCCCAGAATTTGCTCCATGGCATGAGGCGCATACGATGCCACCGCGTAGTCCGGAAAGAAAAAAGGAAGCCCCCTCCACTCGCCGCCCGCAAGCACAGCAGGCAGAGAGTTGTGGAGTCAGCCCCAATTGAGAAAGAAATCGCAATTCAAAAAAATGGGTTGGCAAAGATAGATCATCGGACATACTCATTAAAGAAAAAGCCGCCAAAGCTAGCCAAAAAACATCCTCACCTGCTTTGCCCTCAGGCATACCTGCGTCAATAAGCTCCGCGATATAAGAGGCATGGGCAATCTTATCCAAATCCTCCCGTAAAGATGAAAAAGAATCTATCGTTTCCCCCTGGGTGATCACATCCAGGCTACCCCTGCCTTTGGCTAAAGCCAGATTGGTATGGCAAAAAGGCTGCACCACTCCTCGCAGGCTGCTTTTAGGTTTGCGCACGCCCTTGGCAATAGCACTGCGTTTTCCCTTTTCTCTACTGAAAAAGGTAACGATCTTATCGCTTTCCTTAAAATCCCTGGCGCGAATAATCAAAGACTCCGCCAGATAATTTCTCTCTTCCATAACGTTACTCACAACTTGTATTTTTTATTATATTATTTCCATTTTCAGACCCATTACAGACGATCAAAAAAACACTTGTCACAACAACTACTTTGCAAAAAACCTGCTATTCATTAGTAGGATCCCAGTCTTTTAATAATCTCTCGTTATTGCGCCAATCTTTTTTAGCCTTGACATGCAGTTCCAAATAAACGGAACATCCAAGTAATCTTTCTATTTCCCGACGGGCGCCACTACCGATATTTTTGAGCATCTGTCCTTGTTTTCCGATAATAATTCCTTTTTGAGAATCTCTTTCCACATAGATATTGGCTTCGATATATAGCTTATCACCGGGCCGCTCCTCCATAGCGCTGATGGTTACAGCTACCGAATGGGGCAGCTCATCCCTTGTGGCATGCAATACTTGCTCGCGGATCAGTTCCGAGATCAAAAGCTGTTCCGGCTGGTCAGAAACTATATCTTCAGGATAAAAGCGAGGTCCCACAGGCAGGTATTCCTCGATAACTTTCAACAGCCTGTCCACGCTTTCGCCGGTAGACGCTGAAATGGGCACGATCTCCGTAAAATCAAAATGAGTGCTATAGGCGGCGATCATCGGTAATAATTGTTCCGGAAGTATTAGGTCTATTTTATTGATGATCAGGAAAACCGGGCATTTGCAAGATGCCAGCTCCTTAATGATATATTCTTCTCCACTGCCAAAGCTAGCGGTAGCGTCCACCAAATAAAACACGATATCACTGTCAGCCATCGCCGCATTGGAGGCTGCCATCATCCGCTCATTTAGCTTATGACGAGGCTTGTGGATACCCGGTGTGTCCACAAAAATAGCCTGCATATCAGGCGAGTTATAAATACCCCGGATACTGTTGCGGGTAGTTTGCGGTTTATCGGAAATTATAGCCACCTTTTGCCCCAGAATACGGTTAAGCAGGGTAGATTTCCCTGCATTGGGGCGACCGATAATCGCTATAAAACCGGAACGAATTTCTTTTTCTGCCAAAGTAATTCTCCTTTTTTGTTCTTTATATATTAATCTTGCTTCTTTAATTGAAAAGTACAGGGTAAAAGAGCGTCAACTGATGTACGCAAAACCTCAGCTTTTCCATTTATTAAAAGTAATGTAAGCTTCGGTGCAAATTCTGTCAAAACCTGCAAACATGCACCACAAGGATAAGTGTAGCCAGAAATACCGCTCACCACTGCCAACATCACAAAATCCCTATCACCTGCCGCAACAGCGGAAAATATGGCTACCCTTTCCGCGCAACAGGAAAGCCCATAAGAACTATTTTCCACATTACAGCCGCTAAATATCCGCCCGGATGAGGTCAGGATGGCAGCGCCCACCGAAAAGTCAGAGTACGGAGCATAGGCCTTTTTCCTGGCTTCTTTGGCGGCTTGTAGCAATTTTTCTTCTTGCTCAGACAAATTTCCCATCGCCATGCCCCCTTTGCCTATTGTTCATTTGAGGTATCGGTATTAGTGGTATTATTTGTTTCGAGAGGTGTAGCTTGATAAGATATCTTAACATTCTGATCTACTACTTGTATCCAAGTCTGCCCAGGAGAAAGGGACCACTCTCCCCCTTCGCTGTCTTTAAAGATGGTCCGCCCGCTTAAGCTATCCCTTTGCCAGACTCCTTCTTTAACGAAGCCCTGGGTAAAAAGCAAGGCGTCCCCTGTACCGACCATATCTATCTCCAAGCGCCCAACATTATCAAGGACGGTAGAATGTACTTCCTGGACCAGGATATTGGCAGCTACTATCTGGGCATTGGTTTCGGCGTCAATGAAAGGATCGCCGTTGACATAGCGTAGATAACCGCCTCTAGTGCTGTCATAAACATATTTGTTTCTGGCAGCAGGATATTTAATCTCCAATTCATTGACCTGCAAAGTACTGCCAACATTTTGCCCTTCCTCCAGGAAGCTAAAAGAATTGATATAAACAGCCTCGTTCCAACCCTTATCGTTCAACAGCTGTAGGAGATTGGCGCTGCTGGTATAAAGGTTGTGGGGAGCGTAGCGGCTTTTGTCCCGCCAAAAGTATTTGCCATTGGAAAATTGATTGGCATAAGGTAGATCGCCCTCGGACAGATAATTCAAAGCATCCTGGCTGCCACCGCAATGAATGTATAAGGCATCCCATTCTTTGGCTACATCCACCAGATAAGGACGGGCACTGCGCACAGGGCCTATCTTGTCGGCGCTACCGTGATAAAATACCGCCAGATAACGGCTGATACCACCTTCGGCAGGAATCTCATAAACGATATCGGCGCTGCCTACCCCTGATTGGGGACGGGCCTGGCCTTGGTTATCGATAGTCACGACTATAGGACGCTGGGGCATAGCCGCTAAAGTCGCCTCATCAAGCTCGGCATGATCCAAAGGACAATAAACCTTTTCCGGCTCCTTGACCGCTTCCTGGTTTTCATTTTTCTGGCAGCCCGCAAAAAAAATAGTTAGCAGCGCTAAGCTGATAATTATCAGGATTGTTTTTTTCATATAGCAATTCCCCTTTCCCTAAATTAAGAGACCCGTCCTAGATCAAAAATAGAACCGATAGCTTAAAATAAGGTTTTGATATAGGGCAAGAAAATGATTAAGCCGATAGCCACCGCAATAAGCGAACTAATAAGCACCGCCCCCGCGGCCACATCCTTAGCAACGGCAGCCAAGCGGCGGTATTCTTCTGTCACCAGATCGACCAGAGCCTCTATTGCCGTATTGACCATTTCCAGACAAACCACAAAAGCAATGGCCAAAAGCAAGATCAGCCATTGCGTGCTTTCAATATGGAAGTAAAGCCCTGAACACACGACTAATGCGGTTGCTAGCGCATGTATCTTCATATTACGCTCTTTGATAAAAGCAGTAGCCATTCCTCTAAAGGCGTAACAGAAGGATAAAGCTAATTTATTCATCCTCTTGCCTCATTTGCTTCAAAGTTGTCAAAATTTTGTCCTGCAAAGCAAACATCTCTTTTTCTTCTTCTGGGTAAACTTCATGGTCATAACCTAAAAGGTGTAAAAGCCCATGAATAAAAAGAAAAGTGCTTTCCCTCTCCAGGCTATGTCCATAATTTTGCGCCTGTTCCTCAGCTCTTTCCAGGGAAATTATGATATCCCCCAACAAAACAGGTTGTCCTTTTGATAAAATATCTTCTGCCAGCTCTTCTTCCATGGGAAAAGACAGCACGTCGGTTGGCATGTCTTTATCCCTATAGGTAGCGTTCAACTGTCTGATACCTTCATTATCGGTCAGAAGCAGACTGATCTCAAAAAGACGGTCTGTTGGGATATTTGCCTCAATTATGGTCTGTTTCGCCGCCTGGCGCCAAAGACTCTTCTGCTCTTTGCTGATTTTTATTCTTTTTTGTTTGTTTTGAATTAGCAGATGAATTGCCATTACCATTCTTGTATTTCCCCATTTCCTGCGCCACTTGTTCCGGATAAACGATTCGGGCATGATGCAATCCTCCTAGCACCATAGTGAAGGTCTGCATGATCTTTTCAATATCTTTGAAGGTCAGATGGCAGTCTTGGAGCTGTTCATCCTCCATTTTTGAACGTACCACCTCACGCACAATTTGCTCGATCTGCCCCTTGCTGGGATTTTCTATAGATTGTACCGCGGCCTGCACGCTATCGGCCAGCATGACCAAAGCAGCTTCTTTGGTTTGCGGACGAGGCCCTGGGTAGCGGAAATCTTCTTTGGATATCTCATCTGGATTTTCCGCATTCTCTTTGGCCTTATGATAAAAGTATGATAAGATGCATGTGCCATGATGCTGTTCCACGATATCGATAATTTCTTCGGGAAATTTATGCTCGTGCAACATTTCCACCCCGTCTTTGACATGGGAAGCAATAACTAGGGTGCTTAATGTTGGCTGCAATTTATCATGAGGATTCTCACCCGGCTGCTGATTTTCGATGAAAAAATAAGGACGTCTTAGCTTGCCGATATCATGATAATATGAAGCAGCCCGCACTAATTGCGGGTCCGCACCCACCGGCTCTGCAGCAGCCTCAGCCAGATTGCCCACTAAGATGCTGTGATGATAAGTACCGGGGGCCTCCATCATCAGGCGCTTCAAAAGCGGATGATTGGAATTGGAAAGCTCCAGCATCTTGACCACGGTAGTAATACGGAAGGCACTCTCGAAAAATGGTAATATACCCACAGCCAAAATAGAAGATAATATCCCGTTGATCAGGCCCAAGATCATACCCACGCCTATTAGGTAGAAACTGCTATTATTAATCAGACCCCAGGCTCCAATAACAATGATATTAGCCCCTGCAATATAAAGGCTGGAAGAAACAAACTGACCTCTTTGATTGAGGACACTGGTACGGAAAATTCCCACCAAACCCCCGACAATTGCTACTGCCGCGAAAGGCAGCTGGGCATCCATAACAAGACCTAAACAAACACCCATCAAAACAGTGATAAAGATAGCTACGCCCCGGCCCAAGAGTACTGCCAAAAGCATAGAGCTAGCGGCCAGTGGGAAAAGAAAACCAACTTGGTCCGCGATTGCCGGTTGATAAGAAATGGTTAGCAGGGAAAGCAGCTTGCAAAGAAGTAAATTGAAATTTATTAAAGTACCCATCAATACCAGATTAGCCTCTCTGCCTCTGGTCTGGGGATGATAAAGTCTTATATAGACTATGATTAAGGTGTAAATAGCACAAACCAGAATGAGAACTCCCACGTAGGGCAAAATACGGGAATTCTGTGACTGCATTCCTAAAGATTGCAGCATTTCCACATCAGCAGCGGTAACGGTCAAACCTCTACTGATGATCTTTTCTCCTGATTGCACAGTTACCTGTACAGGTTTAACAGATCTCAGTATATCTTCTACCTGAGAAGCCGTAGCCACAGCGTCATATTCTTTATTAGCCTTTAAATTCAGGTTTTGAGCAAGAGTTATGAGGAATGTTTGCTCACTCGTAGAAATATTCAGAGCTTTGATGTCATCTTCAATGTTTGTTTTGGCTGTTGCCAACTCCTCTGCCATTACCCCTGGTTGCATAACCATGGAAATAATGTTTTTCAAAGAATCACGTAAAGAGGCTCTTTCAGTTTCATTTAAGGAAAGCATATACTGCAAAATCGTATCATCATAATCACCCGCCAGGACTTCTTCCAGAGCGGCGACTTGCTCTGACTTGGACTGGCCGTTATTTGCTATACGGTTGATCGATAGAAAATCCCCATCGATTGTCCCTTGCAGATCGTTAAGCACCTGTCCGTCAATATGATAAACCTGCTCTACCCCGCTTGCGGCCTGATTTTTGGCCTCGGTAGTACGTATCTGACTTACATAAGTATAATCGGCTCCTTCGTAAAAAACGTCTTCCTGCGCAATATCCCCTTCTTTGAGGGAAGTTTGTTCAGGCAAAACGTCTATAGAAAGAATCAGGGTACTCAAAATGATAAAAAACGCCCATAAAATCGCCCGGCGCACCTTTCTTCTCCCCCAAAACCCCAAGGATACCGTTTCTTTGTCCTTATTCCAAAAAGTTTTATTCATAAGAGTTATTTCGCTCCTCGCTCATATCCACTTACGTTCATAGGCTTCGATGATCTTCTGCACCAAAGGATGCCGCACAACATCGACCCGGCTGAGATAACAAAAAACGATGCCTTCTATATCCTTGAGCTTTCTTTCAGCCTCCATCAGCCCACTGACCTGTCCGGAGGGAAGGTCTATCTGGGTAATATCGCCGGTAATCACCGCTTTGGAGCCCATGCCCAAACGGGTAAGAAACATCTTCATCTGCTGCGGCGTAGTATTCTGTGCCTCGTCTAAGATAATAAAAGCATCATCCAAAGTACGTCCCCGCATATAAGCCAGGGGGACCACTTCTATAATATTCCTTTCTACATATTTGCGCGCCATTTCCTGCCCTAAAATATCATCCAGAGCATCATAAACAGGGCGCAAATAAGGATTAACTTTGTCCTGTAAATCTCCAGGCAAAAATCCCAGCTTCTCTCCTGCTTCTACTGCCGGACGAGCCAGGACTATCTTAGCAACTTGCTTGTTTTTAAGGGCAACCACAGCCATCATTACAGCAAGAAAGGTCTTGCCTGTACCGGCGGGGCCGATACAAAAAACCAAGTCATTAGCAGCAATTGATTGCAGATAATGCCATTGTCCGGCTGTTTTAGGCCTGATCTGCTTGCCCCTTGGTGTTGTATAAAAAGTTTCAGTAAGGTGAGCAGCCATAGCGCTGTTATCCCTGTTTTTACCGGAAAGAGCGTAATTGATGGTCATCGGTGATATATTGATACCGCCTTGGGCCAAAGTGATCAGATGGCTAAAAACATTTAAAGCCTCCGCTACGGCCTTTTGGTCCCCACGGATTAAGACCTCACTGCCACGAGCAACGATATTAGCATCCAGGGCATTTTCTAAAATCCTTAAATGCTGGTCCTGATATCCTAAGATATTGGCAGCTTGTCCATTTTCGCCTAAGCTAATCTTCTCTTCCCTTTGACTAATTTCTAGATTTTGAGCTTGCTCATTGTCCTTGGACAATCAACGGCCTCCTTTATTTCCTTATTAAAATATATTTTATTTTGGTTGTTGTTGATACAAATATATAATATTGATATTATTTTTTAGTATATCCTATCGTTACTGACATATCCTTGGAACTATATCTTTAACTAATCAGCTATTTGCTTTTTTTCTTGGGAAATCAAAGCCTTGATTTCATTGGCCTGTTTTTCACTCATGGACACAAAACTGCCTATATCTTTGGTTATACAAAGAGTAGCTTGCGCGCGCTTTATTTGCCCATCATCAGCTAAAGGACGAATGATCGTTTGTTTGATCTTGGCATAAGGGGGCAAATCCCTTTTGGCAGCGGCAATAGCTTGCTGCACTGCTTTTTGCCAAGCCGCATCGGCACTTCTGGTTTTAACAAATTCCTCTTCTTCAACGTATTTTGTCTTAATAACTTCGACAGGGAGGGTTATATTCCTCCAAACAACTAGCTGCTCCCTCTGCTCCGCTTGGGAAAAAAGCATATAAGGGGAATCGGGCTTACCCCAGATAATCAATTGTTCTTTCCCATCCCAAACCAATGTTATCTTGCTGGTATTTTGACCAGTATTTTTACGAACTGTTTCGGACATGGGACATTCACCATATCCTTGGTACCAGACACTGGCCCGAATGACCCCGGAGGCAGTTACCGGCCCGCTTTCATCATAACCGGCAATCAGAAGCTGCCCTGCGGCAACCGTATCTCCTCTTGTGACTTTGGCTGTACCCTTGATGATCAGTATTTCTTCGATAACACCATCCTCATCGGCAAAAATATGGCCGTAAGGCAACTTTTTATCATCCTCGGCGGGAACTGTCCTTTTGACGATATTGATAGTGATTTTGGTTCCATTTCTTTCAATACCACAAAATACCAAATCAGATTTTTGTTTCATAATAGCCTTTTCTGTCTGGCGAAAATCCATAGTCCAGATTAGGCGACCTTCTTCGATCCCCTGTTCCTTGGCTATCTTTAAAACTTGAGCAATATCTTTTGGCCCTATTTCATAGGGGCTTTTTACTCCAACATAAAAAGCAAAATTGCTAATGATATAGAAGGCGATAATAAAGCCTATCGCCCCGGCTAAAATTATTTTCCGTCTGCGTGCGCGAGCAAGGTAAAAAGGTAGTCCTATACGCCTGACAATCCGAAAATGGCAGCGGCTGGCGCGGGCGATAGGGCGCAGATACCATATGTCTTCCAAAAGCACATAAGCACGTACCTTTGTGGAAGAAAGCCAAATAATATCCTTTAAAACGATGCCTTCCTGCAGTGTAAGATTTAAAAACCGTTCCACTGCCACACCGCTGATCTCTATTTCCAAAACGCCTTTTAGCCTATCCCAGAAAAGCTGCCTCATATTTACCCCCGGTTTTCCCTCTTCGTATTTTTATTCTTTTTCCTCAGTTGGCATTATTATAGACTCTAATTCACCTTCAATTTGCAACTCTTCTCCTGTAAGAGCAGCGAGTATTAACCCTTTTCCCCGTATTTCTACAAGGCCTAATGAGGTTTGAAAAGAAATTTTGCTCTCACTGTATTCTTGAATACCCTTATGATTTTCAGCATTTAAAATACTATTACCGGTAATAACTATTTTAACTTGATCCAAAGCTACATCAATCGGAACATCCAGCGCCTGGGCCATGCTTTTTTTAATATTTTTCTTACCGCTCAAATGTGCCACCTCCCCTACTAATGTATTTTTAGCAGGCTCGTATTATGTGGCTATACTAAAAAAAGAGAACACTGGTATTGCTTGGTTCTCCATATAGCACAATTATTATATAACCTGATTTCTAGTTGCCTAATAACTAAATGCCAGGGGTTTTTCCAATAGAAAAAGCACTGACGGAGTTCAGTGCTTTTTCTGGTTGCAAAGAGTTTATTTAGGAGGAGTTTGTCGTTTATATAATCCGCCTTCATCGACAGCTTTGCAGATACATTTTTCAACAAAGATATCACCGGCAGGTATATAACTAAGTAGCTTTATAGTAAGTAAACCATACGTATTAATAGAGACGTTCGGGATACGTATACACCCGGCAACTGCCATTTTTGGTATAACCAACTAAAGTTATTTCCATTTCCTGAGCGAGCTTTACGGCTGCTGCCGTCGGAGAAGAATAAGAACAGATCATCGGTATTTGCAACATCAAGGCCTTGCGCAACATTTCTGAAGAAATGCGGCCGCTAGTCAATATAATACTGTTTTTCACATCCAGATCATTGATAAGCATTTCGCCCAAAACCTTATCGAGCGTATTATGCCTGCCTATGTCTTCCGCCATCAATAATATTTCATCTTTCCGGCAGATGGCAGTAAAATGACTGCCACCGCTTTGATTATAAAGTTCAAGGCTTGCCGAAACAATTTCACTCAGAGCGAACAAATCCTTGACCGAGAAATGAAAATCCATATCCAAAGTCGGTATTTTATAATTTTCAATAAAAGATATTCCTTTACCAAAGCCGGAAGTAATTATCTTTTCTTTTGTTTTTACCGGCTCTTTATTTACCAGTAATACTTGGGCTATTCCCTCTTCTTTATTGATTTCTATTGATTCGATATCAGACAATGACTCAATCATGCCTTCTTCGTATAGGAAGCCAATGACCAGCTCTTTTTGCTTAAGGGGCGTACAAAGAATCTTCACCAATTCACTTCCATTAACGATCAAGCGTACAAAACCTTCATTGGGAACAAGCAATTCTCTCTCCTGCCAGGTTCCGTTGAGATATGTTCTGCAATGGGAGAATTTGCTGACACGGTCAATCATATTATAACTTGCCACAATAGACATGCGCTCATCCCCTTATTATCGAAAAGCAATCCGATTGATTTAAAAAGCCGGTAGCTATCATTATGTAGCAGTTAGTTCTGTCTTATTTTTAATTATTTTAATAGCCACCGGCTTTTTGTAAAGAGCATTCTTAAAATATCTTCTAATAATTATTTGCACGCTGCTTCTTTTTTCATTGCTGATAAAATGAAAGATTGACCATGTGAGTAGATATAACCCATACCACCGCCTACATAGAGGCAAAGACCGGTAACATAAGAGGAAAGTTCGGAAGCAAAGAAGAGCGCAGGGCCGGCAATATCAGCTGCGGTCCCAGTGCGGGCCATCGGGACTTCCACTTGGGCGATACCGCCAAGAAGACCATCGCGTTCCGGGCCAGGGGGCAATAGTTCATCCCAGAAAGGAGTTACGATCGGGCCGGGTTTGAGGCAATTAACACGGATGCCCAAAGGAGCAACTTCCATAGCTAGATTGATGGTAAGAGATTCGCAGGCAGCTTTGGCCATATGATATTCATAAGCTGGAGTAGTGGGATTGAAAGCACCGTTGGAGGAACAAATGATGATCTTACCTGATTTTCTTTCTTTCATATGGGCAACTACTTCAAAAACTGTATGATACATACCAGTCATATTGACATCCATAGTAAGCTGATATTGGACTTCTGAGGCAAGACCTGACCCATCAAAGGTTTTACCAGCAAAAGCGGCGAGGATATCAATTTTACCAAACTCAGCAATGGTCGCATCAATAATAGCCTTGATCTGATCTTTCTTAGTAACATCCATCTGACCATAGCAACGGGCTTGTCCGCCTGCAGCCTTGATTTCTTCAACAACTTTTTGCGCTTTTTCTACGTTGTAGTCACCGATAATAACGATAGCGCCTTCCTGAGCGTACAACTTTGCAGTAGCTTCACCCATGCCATTAGCAGCACCAGTGACCAAAGCAACCTGATCTTTTAACATGTCTTTCATTGTTAGATATCTCCTTTGCTACGAATTTTATCGAACTATATTTTTGCTGCGTCTTCTTTCAAGGCGCCTTCTTTTTTTATGTCCGCTTTTTTGCCTTTAAAAAATACTTCTGGTACAAACATAGCGAAGACTCCCATCAAAAGGCCGCTGATAGCGGTCATAATAAAAATTAAGTTAAAGTTACTACCGGCAATCCCCGCAAAAAGGTAGGAAGGAATTACAAAGGCTGCGACAAAACGGGCGGTGTTCATGAAACCACCTGCAGCGCCAATATATTCTCCTTTCATGCCAGGTATCAAAACCATTGCCGACATCATCACAGGTACCATGGAACCAACACAAAAAGCTCCAATGAAGTAAAGGACAGAAGTAGTCATAGGAACTTTTAAGGTCCAGCCAAGATATAGACAAAGCAGACTTATCACGCCGAAAATCAAGCAAGGTATACGGAATTTGTTACGGCCGATTTTATTGATAATTATAGAGCCGAATAAGGTGCCAAACAAAATACCGAAAGCAAATACAGAGGTTACTAAACCGGCAGCCGCTAGGTCCATACCAGCCAAGTTAAGGGCGGTAGGCATGAAACTATTGACACTCATGTTATAGGCCATGAAGCAAACCATGGTAATACCGATAATCCAAAGGTGTGGTAATTTCCAAAGACCCCCAAGTTTGATCTTTTCTTGAGTGGGAGGGAGCATCGGTACATAATTTTTGGGTTTGTCTTTGATCAATATAATAACTAGAACATAAGCAATAATAGTAGAGACCAGAGTAAATACACAGGCTGCATAGAAGGAGGAAAAATTAGCGGTAATTGCTTGGGCTAAGGCTGCGCCCGCACCACCACCAGCCATGAATACACCCATACCAATCCCCAATTCCTTTTCCGGAAACCAAGTGACGATAAGTTTGGCCGCGTTAGAGGAAATAAACACAGGGAAGAAACCTTGCAGGAGCATTGAAAAGAATAATATGCCATAGCTGTCCGCATATATACGAATAAGTGTACCGACGATGCCGATAGCTCCGGCAATGATGAAGCTTGCCTTAACGCCTTTACGGTCGGCAATGATACCAGCAACTATACTAAAGAATATACCGGTAAACATCGGTGCCATAATAGCTGCTGAGAGTTGAGAGGTTGATATTCCCATCGTACTCATGAGTTGACCACCGAATACAGCGAGAATGAATTGGCTAAAAGCACCTATCACTTCACTAATAAAGATTACAGCAAGCACAACCCAACGGTATGATGAATATTTTACTGCTGTATTTAATTGGTCCATTTAAATCCTCTCTTTTCTATATCAGATAGGTTAATTATCTAAAAGAGTTTGTTATTTTTATTAACATTAAAAATTAGAAACTAATTAGAGTTTACCTTAACCATATCAACTAAGTAAAGCAAAGTCAGACAAAATATATGTTTATTATGTGTTTTTGTCAGAGGCATTAACAGGCTATTTTCCAACAATAGCTTTTCCTTGCATTTTTGCTTGGAATTCTTTGAAGACATTACCTTTTTCACCCAGTTCAGGTACAAGTATTGCACCGGTGATTGCAGCGATGACGCAGGCGATGAAGAAGACAATGAAAATGGCATTGAAATTTGTGCCACAAATAGTAGCAACAACAATCGGTAAAACAAAGCTGATAACACCTTTAATCGTTTCCACCGCGCCGGTAGCTGTACCGATCAATTCAGAAGAGAATTGTCCAGTCATAGGAATCAGCGGTACACGGCCGACACAGAGGCCCAGACAACCACCCAGGACAAGACCACCGGCAGCCATGAACACCCATGTAGAAGCACCCAGCGGCGTGAACCAAGCAATTAATTCAAGTCCAGCACCAACAACAAAAACAACAATTAAAAGAGGATTAAACCTTTTAGTTTTAGCAACAAGAAAAGATGTAATGAAACCACCGGCCAGCAGCGCCAAGTTTAAGACAGAGCCCATCATAGCTGCTCCTGCTACCGGAAGACCTTTCGCGATAAAGGCATTGACCATATATGTATTAATCAACAATGTAGCGGTAACGCCTAAACTATAGGCAATCGTAATTAACCACATATAACTGCTTTTTAAAACTGCTTTTGTACCACCAGTAGGTACTCCTGCAACAGCAGATTCAGCTGCCTTATAGGGACCTTCTTTACCGACAGCAATCCAAAAGAGCAGCAGAACCAAATAGCATACCCCAACACTAACCAGCGCAGTATGAAGAGAAATTATAGCGCCCAGAGCAAAACCACCGGCAGAACCGATACCGGCACCAGCAATCTGGAAGCTGACAACTGAACCAACTTTTTCTTTGGGAAACCAAGTATCAAGGACTTTGGGTGCTGCGACTTGGCAAACCCCTACGCAAGCGGAGGCTAAGAAAGTGAGTGCGATAACAAGAGGGTAGGAAACAACAAATGCACGCGCAAAGAAAAGTACGATGCCAATCGCCAAGAAAATCATGATTGTCTTTCTGGATCCTCTGGTGTCTAAAATACGACCAAAGAGAATTCCGGTAAAAACGCCGACCACAGAAGCGACAGAAGTTAGAGTGGTCAGGGCAGCTTGGCCGACACCATATGTTTGCATAGTATCAACCGCATGGGCTGGGAAGAGAATCAGATTGTAGGTCATAAAAGCCATAAACAAAGTAAAAAATAATACCAATAACCAACGAGTTCCACCTTTTTGATTAGGTTCCATTTTATTAAAACCCCTTTCACAGTTTTTGTTTTTCTAGCCCTTTCATATGCAATTGTCGACTTTCCATATTTACCATAAACCCCAATTTGGCATGAAAATTAATTAATATAACAAAACCAATCGGGTATATAGCTATGTTTAGCTGCACTATAGATGTGAATATTTTGAATATTTTACCAACACGTGTAATGCATTAATAACATTTTGCAATATATTTTTGAAATTCTCGAAATATTTACAACACAAATATACTACTGTCGTTAAATTTTGTCAATAATAACATATATTTTAATTAATATCATTATTTGTTGATATTATTATTAATTTATATGCAAACTACGCTCTAATATTAAACAACTGTTAATTTATTATTGACATTTATTAAGTCAAATGCTAGAATTATGCCGTAATAATAAACAACTGTTCTTAATAAAAAACGCAGTTTTAAAAAATAATGAAGGGAGATAGTATAATGCCCTTGAGAATTGGCATTATACGCGAGAAAAATGGAAACTAAAAAAGGCGTACATATCGTACAGTACCCCCCGGATGTTTCTCTTTGCGCTGGCTGTGCTTCCTGTGAGGCTGTTTGCTCGCTGATTCATGAAGGAAAAACAGGTCCTTCTCTTAACAGGATATTTTTGAACAGAGATACCATCATGATGGTGCACAAAATCAACCCCTGCCAACAGTGTGAAGATCATCCCTGCTATAACAAATGTCCTAAAAAGGATCAGGCGATGTGTATTGACGAAAAGGGCATCGTCTATATCAATCAAGAGTTTTGCAATGGCTGTAAACTTTGCATCAAAGCTTGTCCATTTAAACCCAAAAGGATCAATTTCAATCCCGAAACTAAAAAAGCGCTTAAATGCGATCTGTGCCGCGAACGTCCCGAAGGTCCTGCCTGCATCGAATATTGTCAGGTGCGTTGCCTTGGCCTTTCCGACCAACCTACTCCCGTTCCTCCGCCCCCGCCCAATCCCATGATTTCATAGTAACCTTATAATAAAAGAAAAGTGCACTCTGCCATTGCATTAATTGGATGAAAATATTGCAAGGAGGATTAATATGGCTAAAGACAAAAATGGTAATTTATACGGCTATGCAGGTAAGATTGCCAGAATCAATCTTACGGACAGTACCGTTACCGTAATACCAACATCTAAATATCTGCCTGATTATGTTGGCGGCCGTTGTATGGCCAACAAAATCTTTTTTGATGAAGCAAAACCGGGCGTCAAAGCTCTTGATCCGGAAAGTATGCTTATTTACATGACAGGTCCAACCACCGGCACAGGTATTCCCGCAGGAGGTAGAAGCGTTTTTACCGGTATTGCACCTAACTGTTTGCCTGAACAATATTGCTGGAGCAGCCTTGGAGGCTTCTTTGCCGCAGAACTGAAATTTTCCGGCTGGGATGGTTTTATCCTTGAAGGCAAGGCAGCAGAACCTACATATCTATATATCGAAAACGATAAAATTGAATTAAAATCCGCGCGCAACCTCTGGGGCAAAAAAGTCCATGATACCCAGCTTATTCTAGAAGAAATACATGGACATAAAGCCCAAAGTATAGTTATCGGCCCTGCTGGTGAAAACCTGGTCCGCATTGCCGCTTTGGCAACTTCCAATAGCAATGCAGCCGCAAAAGGAGGTTACGGTGCGGTTTTCGGTTCTAAAAACCTCAAAGCTGTAACTTGCCGCGGCACCAAATCTATCACTCCGGCAAGTGCAGAAAAAGTTTTACATTTGCAAAAAACCATGGGTTACCCTGATTATCAATTAAGACCCCTCAGGCCACAGACTACTAACGGGGAGGGCAGAAACCTTGCCGAAGTGCCAGAAGGATATGGTCTGGCTTTTCTCTCTTGTTCCTATGGATGTAATCAACACTGTCACCAAACTTATTACGGCGTCAGGGGCGCTTTCTCAGATAAGCCTATCAACCAGGTCGAAAAATGTGTTGGCCGTTTTGCTACTGCTTTTTATGACGATATGATTTGGATACCGAGCATGTCTTGGTGGACGCCACAAAACTTTGCTCCATCCTGCAAGATGATGGCCGGTGAATTCCCGCCTCCCAACATGGAAGACCCTGATTTTCAGGAACTGTATGCTTTAAGACCGGGCGACACAGTTGGGCATTGGAAACCCAACTGGCAAAAAGGCACTATCATGATGGACATCTGCAACCAGTACGGTCTTGATAAATGGGACGTTCTTATCTGGCTCTTCCCCTGGCTAGCAATGGGCAATAAAGAGGGCGTATTTGATGATATCGATTTTGGCATGCCTATCGATACCGAATCCACCGAATTTGTTTGCCATATCCTCGATATAATGACCTTCCGCAAAGGTTATTACGGTAATCTCCTCGCCGAAGGTATGGCCCGCACCATCCGCACTCTGGGCAAGGAAAAATTTGGTGATACTATCTATCATGGACGTATTTCCAATATGCTCAACAAGTCTCTAGATATCCCTATCAGTAATGAAGCGGGCTGGGGCCACAGTTTCCACTGGTCGGGACGGGGATATCAGGGCGCTAACGATATCGCTCAATGGCTCCCCATTACTATAGAACTTATGACCCGTACCCGCGACTCACAATCCGTAACTCACCATAAAATGACTCTGGAAACTTATCATGAAATAAAAGATAATCTCTGCTACAATCCGCTGACCGCTAAATCCATCGTCTTGAACGAAAACAGCGCCGAGCTTAAGGATACTCTTTCCTGCTGCGACTTCCAGTCTCCCAACCTTTACTGGACTACGATGGAAGCCGAGATGTTGGAAGCAGCTACCGGCGACAAATGGACAGAAGAAATGACCAATGCCGTAGCCGAGCGCTCCATGTTGCTTTTCCGCGCTAATCTGATGCTCAATTCCGGCCGTTGCAGAGAGCAGGAAGTCAATGAGGTTTTTCATATTGTACAGATACCGGACGCTCAAGGTCTGACTGTTTCCTGGGAAGATTTTAATAATATCGTTGACCTGTACTATGATGAACGTGGTTGGGATAGGAAAACTGGTTGGCCCACCAGAGAAACCTGGGAAAAATACGACCTCAAAGATGTTGCGGACATAATGGAAAAAGCAGGCAAACTACCTAAATAAACGATGATAGGAGGATATAAATATGTTTCAATGTATAACTGTTGCCAAAATCAAAGAAGGCACTCTCGATTCCATAATCAAGGTCGCCAATATCCTGGCCGAAGCCACCAGGAAAGAAGAAGGTAATATCTACTACTACCTATTACAAGCCGCAGACGCTACCGACACGCTTATTTTTTCGGAAGCATGGGAAGCTGAAGCTAATTTCCTAGCTCATGTCCAAGGTGCTCCCTGCAAAAAATTCGGTGAAACAATGGATCCCTCGATGGCTGGAGCTCCTCAGATCTATCCCTGTAAAGTTCTTGTTTAATCATAGAAAATGTGTAATTATAATTGAAAAAAACAAATAAAGCTAAAAACAAGTAAATACCCTACATAACACCTCCATCATTTAAAAAAGCGAAAACAAAAAGCATGCTAAAGGCATGCTTTTTGTTTTCGCTTTTTTAGTAGTTATGAAATACAGGCTACTAATATCATACTTAAACCATAAGACTGACGTAAGTTTAACATTATAAATACAATGTTTTTGCTATTTCATGCCATAATTTTGCATTTTGATTTATCACATGTATCTAATAGCCCAATATATGTGTAATATAATTATCAATAATTCAATTATTTGCAAAAATGCCTTGCAATGTGTAATATTTTAGTATATACTAGAATAAAATACAATATAGAGGATTTTAAATATGGCCAAAAATAACGCTTCTAAAGAACAACTAATTGATGCAGCCATGGTGTTATTTCGCGAACGTGATTTTGATACGGTTAGTATCACAGATATATGTAAAGCTGCAGATGTGACCCGCAACACTTTCTATAATAATTTTCAAAATAAATCTGACCTCCTAATTGAATATTTTCGCAACTCGGTGATTTCCCATGGTGAGCTCTTTTCCCATCTCATAACCTTGCCCAATGACTGGGAAAAGATGTGGTATCTTTTTGAAACTTTTATGTATCAAACTATCAATCTGGGACTACCTCTGGCCAGACAACTTTTCAAGGCTCATATTGATGGCAATGTTAATCTTGTTGATCCCTGCGCCATCACAGCCAGCTGGGGTATACCCCTGATCCGTAACTGCCAGCAACAAGGAATTGTTCGTAGTCACCTGGAGCCGGAATATCTTGATTTCCTTTGCACCAATTTCTGCTTAGCTATCTCGATGACCTGGTGCCATATGGGAGGAAATTTTGATACCCTAGCCGAGACACGCAAATCCATCGTCAGTATTTTAGATATAGCACCAGAATATTTATAGTCTAAAAACTATATTTTCCGCATAAAAAGGGCCTCTTAAGGGGCTCTTTTCATTATATTAATTACTTTTTTCTAAGGATAAAAACTTCTAGATTAAATCATTACTTTAGGTATCTAATAATAAGCAAAAAAAAGACCCGGCAATTATGCCGGGTCGAATTCTCAATAGAAAACAATAAGCAGCTTTAATTCCATTTACGCTTTCTCGCCGCTTCAGCCTTCTTTTTCCTTTTAACGCTGGGTTTCTCATAATGTTCATGTTTACGGATTTCCGCCATCACGCCTGCTTTTTGACAAGTACGTTTAAACCTACGCAGAGCGCTATCTAGCGACTCATTCTTACCAACATGTACTTCGCTCACAAAATATCCCTCCCCCCCATACAACAAAGAATTCCGTCGTAAGGGCCTACATGAGGCTATTACCCCTATAAACCAAATTTAGTATGACTTTATAAATTATATATTAAATTTTGCCCTGCGTCAACAGTATTCTTGGGTAAAAGGACCTAAGAAACGGCCACCTATGAGATGAAAGTGCAAATGAGCGACTTCCTGTCCGCTATCTTCGCGGCAATTGGTCAAAAAACGAAAGCCACTTTTTTCGATACCTTCATCTTTGGCAATCTGGCAGGCCACATAATGCATCCGGCCAATCAGTTCAATATCTTCTTCCTGCATGCTGGCCAGGTCATCCAAATGCTTCTTAGGGATTACTAATATATGAACAGGTGCTTTGGGAGATATATCGCGAAAAGCAATTATTTCATCATCCTCATAGACAATATGAGAGGGAATTTCTTTATTGGCTATTCTGCAAAAAAGACATTGTCCCATAATTTCACCTCCTCTGCACCAAAAAGGCATGATTAGATATGTCACTGTTATGTATTCTCTTTTATTTGCTTCGTTTCCTTCTCCTGTAGTAAATATTCTCAAGACGGTCTATTTTTATCCCACAATAAAGGGCACTCTAGAGCATATATTCATTTTGAGAATTAGTTGACCAACAATGGTCTTTTTATATAGACCTTTTCCTGGAAGAAACACTTTACTTTTTTGCCTATGAGTGATACGATTCAGAAAACTGGACTTTCGGATTTCATAGTCGTTTGAGTTTACTAGAAGAATAACAAAGTAGACCAGTAAATACTTTGAATTATAAAAAACAATTATAATTAATTGGGGTGTAGAGAATGAAGGTATTTTCCGTACTTGGCAAGCCAATTGAAACCCAAGTAACCATAGAAAAGATTATTCATGAGCTGCGCAGACGAAATTACTCTGTAGGTTTAATAAAAGATAATTCTCAGACAGCATATAAACGGACTGCAGAGTCAAATTCGCCTAAAGATAAGGCACAAATCATCTCCTTTGTAGATGATCATAAAACTGATATCTCATATGCCAAGAGAGTATCTATCAATGAGCTCTTACGTATCTACGACCAAGACTTTGTAATTCTAGACGGAATAAAAGATTATAATGTGCCGAGAATCATTGCAGCCTCTAAGCAGGAAGATATTCCTGATTTCTGGGATGAAAGAACTTTTGCCATAAGTGACACTATTGACAAATCATTGTCCGAATCTGAGGATTTGCCGGTATTCAACATCCAGAATAACATTTCTGAGCTGGTGGATCTGGTCGAAGATATGGTCTTTGAACCATTACCTGATTTTCCTACCCAATGCTGCGGGGTCTGCGGTTCATCATGTCAAAAGCTTTGCGCAGATATCCTCAAAGGGCATGCTAAAAGATCAGATTGCCCTTTGGAGCAAAACAAGGTAACTTTGAAAATCAATGAAAAGGAAATACCTATGGTGCCTTTTGTACAAAGGATACTGCAAAATGCAGTCATCGGCGTAGTAAGCGAATTAGATGGGTATCGCTTTAATGGACAAATCGAGATTTGCATCAAAGAATAGCTTTAAATCACGCTTAAAGCAACATATATCTCTTTTAAAAATAAAAACCTTATGATTAAAAATCGTAAGGTTTTTTTATTGACAAATTATCTAGAAATTTATTCAACTTTTAAATCGGCAAATAACCTTTCCCCAACCACCTTTTGTCCCCAAAGATAAGTTGCCTGACTCAGTTCACCAGCCTCCAGAGGAAATATAACCGGCACATATTGATCGCTATGACCCTGCCAATACCATTTGTTGTCAAATGATATACGCTGTTCAGGTAAGACCTGTAATCGCTTGCCGATAAAAGATTTCATATAGTCGACGGACATCTCTTCCCCAATCTGGGATAAAACTGCCGCTCTTCTATTCTTTTCCTGTGATCCGACCTGATTGGGAAGCGTGGCTGCCACCGTTTGGCGACGGGGCGAATAAGGAAAGACATGCATCTTGGCGAAGGCTATCTGACGACAAAAGTCACAAGTAGCCGCAAAATCAACCTCCGTCTCTCCCGGATAGCCAACGATAACATCGGTGGTTATCGCCATATCCGGCACTACTTTGCGCAAGCTGTCAACTATCTGTTGATAAAAAGCCGTGTCATAGTGCCTTCCCATGGCTGCTAAAGTAGTATTGCAGCCCGATTGCAGGGGAATATGCAGATGGGCACAAATTTTATCATGCCCCATCAGGCTCAAGAAGCGTTCGCTTATCTGCTGCGGCTCCACAGAACCGAAACGCAGGCGCAATAGACCAGGTAATTTAATAAGCTCCTGTGCCAGATCAACAATATCTATATCACCAGGCAAGTCTTGTCCGTAAGCGCCGATATGGATACCCGTTAAAACTATCTCTTGATGCCCTTCCGAAAGCAATCGCTGGGCCTGTTGCAAAGCCTGATCAAATGGCAAGCTGCGTACCGGGCCTCTGGCATAGGGAACGACGCAATAATTACAGAATTGGTCGCAACCATCCTCTATCTTCAAATAAGCGCGCACCCGCTCCTGCCCACTCGATTTAGATGCAATAGGCGTAAATCTGCTCGCATTTGCAATATCCGCTACAGACAGCAATTGCCCTTTGGACTCGTCTGTTTGCTTTTGCCGCATCAGCTCACAAACCAGCTGCGTCAGGACAGCCCGCTCCTCCATTCCGGCTATTATATCCACTCCCTCGATCTTGGAAATCTCTTGGGGAGAAGTTTGCGCGTAACAACCGGTGACTACGATCACCGCCTGGGGATTAACTTTCGCAGCACGGCGGATCATCTGACGTGATTTACGGTCGGCCATATTGGTAACTGTGCAGGTATTGATGATATATAGATCAGCAGGCGCAGGAAATTCAACCCGCCCATAGCCAGCGGATTCAAAAAGGCTACTGATAGCGGCCCCTTCTTCCTGATTGACTTTGCAGCCCAATGTATAGAGGGCAAATGTCTTCTGCTCCAAAAAGTTACTCCTTTAAAATCTATTCTTCTAGGCGGCCAACCAAGGCCACCCAGTTGTCCTCATTTTCCTTGTCGATCAGTGCAAATCCCGCTTGTGGTAAAGCAGTTTCTACTTCCTGGCTCCGGGAATCAATGATGCCGGAGGTAATCAGTATGCCGCCGGGACGAAGCAGTTTCGCCGCTTGCGGCAAAAAGCGCAAGATTACATCGGTTACAATATTAGCTATGACCAGATCATAATCACCCGCTAAATTATTACCCAGATCGCCTTCAGATAATTTAATACTATCTGAAAGCTTATTTAAGACTACATTTTCTTCAGCAAAAGTCAAAGAGCGCACATCATTTTCCACAGCATCGACGCTTTTTGCTCCCAAAAGGGCAGCTGCAATAGCTAGGATGCCACTGCCTGTCCCAATATCAGCTACCTTTGCCCCCGACTGTAAATACCTTTCCAAGGCGCGTAAACACATGGCGGTAGTAGCATGATCGCCGGTGCCAAAGGCCATGCCAGGGTCAATATTGATTACCACTTCACCCTCTTGCGGTGAATATTCTTCCCATACCGGCTTGATAACCGTACGACTGCCTATTTTCATCGTATGAAAAAACTTTTTCCATTCTTTCTGCCAATCCACGCTGGGCGCAGGCCCCTCGGTGAGATTAATTCCCAAGTCGGGATAAAAGACCAAAAGGGAGGCAAAAGCCTCCCTAAAAGCAACTATATTTTCTGATTGCGGCGGCGCATCACCGGTATAGGAAAACCAACCACGGATGACCAGCTTTTCCGCATTCTTGTCCCATCCCTCATCAAAAATAGAGGCGTCCCAGGAACCTTCCTCTAAATGCTTGGCAATCAATTGAGGATCACTCGTCGCCACACCACTACAACCATGCTCAAATAAAAGCGCGGTAAACAATTCTTCAACAAAAGCACTTACACCATAAGGTGCCTGGATGGTAAACTGCCAATATTTTTCGTCAGCCGCCGGAGAATCCGGCAAGCCTTGCGGTTGTGGCATGAACAACCTCCTTAGGTTTGATTAATTATTGAAAATCTTACCAAAAAACTTTTTCTTTTCATCGCTGCCGTTTTCCTTAGGTAAGGCACTATCCAATTGGCGCAATAAATCCTTTTGCTCTTCGCTCAAATGGGTGGGAGTTACGACCTTGACCTTTACATGCTGGTCTCCCTTACCATATCCACGCAGTTTTGGAAAACCTCTGCCCCGCATCCGGAAAGTCGTACCTGATTGAGTACCTTCTGGAATGGTCATCTTGGCCTTCCCTTCTAAAGTTGGCACTTCCACTTCCGCTCCTAGGGCAGCCTGAGTAAATGTAATGGAATATTCACAAAGTATGTCGTCACCGTTTCTCGTGAAGATCTTATGTGGCTTGACGCTGATATAAATGTACAAATCGCCGGGTGGGCCGCCATTGATACCACCTTCGCCCTCTCCGGCCATACGCAAGCGGGAGCCATTATTCACGCCAGCCGGTACATTGACTTTTATCTTTCTTTCCCGTCTCACCCGTCCACTGCCATTGCAATCATGGCAGGGTTTTTCAACGATCGTACCCGCACCATTACAAGTAGAACAGGTCAGTACAGTCTGGAATTGGCCAAAAGGCGTGCTTTGCGTAGAACGTACTCTACCGCTACCGCCACAGGTAGGGCATTTTTTGCGGCTTGTTCCGGAAGCGGCACCGCTACCACCACAAGTGGAACAATTTTCCTTCCTGGTAATGGTAACCTCTCTTTCCACGCCGGTTGCCGCCTCTTCAAAGGCTATAGTCATATCCAGGCGCAGATCAGCTCCTTTTTGCGGGCCATGGGCAGCTTCACCACCAGACCTGCCATAAGCAGCATTACCAAAAAGAGATTCAAAGATATCGCCAAAAGGATTGGCACCAAAACCACCTTGGCCAAAACCACCTTGGCCAAAACCACCTTGGCCGAAACCTCCCTGTCCGAAACCGCCTTGGCTGAAGCCACCTTGGCCGAAACCGGCTCCTGGATCATTATGGCCAAATTGGTCATAACGCGCACGGGCTTGGTCATCCCCTAAAACCTCAAAGGCCTCATTAATTTCCTTAAATTTACTCTCGGCCGTTTTACTGTCTGGGTTCAGATCGGGATGATATTTTTTTGCCAGCGCTTTATAGGCCTTTTTTATCTCTTCCTGGGTGGCCGATTTAGACACACCCAGGACTTCATAATAATCCCTTTTGATGGCCATTGATTAACCTTCCTAAACTTAAAATTTTGTCAAAGTATTCGAGTCAAGTTTTTAAAAACTTATTTATTGTCATCATCAACTTTATAATCAGCATCATAATAAGTGTCGCCACCATCAGAATCTCCGCCGGCATTACCTTGCGCATTTTGCGAAGCTTCTTGTTGTTGCTGTTGTTGTTGCGCAGCAGCTGCCTCTCCGTAGATGCGTTCCGTGGCTTTATAGAGGGCTTCCGAAAGCTCTTTGGTCTTAGCTTCGATCTCTTCGGTATTGTCGCCGGACAAAGCTTGGGCCAGCTCTGCTTTAGCCTTTTCGATATTTTCTTTTTCATCAGGTTTGATCTTATCGCTCAGATCACCCATTGATTTATCTACTTGATATAAGAGGGCATCGCCTTGATTACGGATCTCTATTTGTTTTTTCTTCTTTTCATCTTCTTCACGGTATTTATCAGCGTCAGCCATCATCTTTTCGATTTCCGAATCGGAAAGACCGCTGGAAGCAGTAATAGTAACACTTTGTTGCTTACCGGTGCCTAAATCTTTGGCGCTGACATGAACGATACCATTGGCATCGATATCAAAACGTACTTCGATCTGCGGAATACCACGGGGAGCGGGAGCTATACCGGTAAGGTTAAAGCGACCCAAAGTTTTGTTGTCCTGAGCCATTTGTCTTTCACCCTGCATGACATGAATCTCAACCGAAGGCTGATTGTCGGAAGCAGTAGAGAAAATCTGGCTTTTGCCTGTAGGAATAGTGGTGTTGCGGTCAATGATGCGGGTGAAAACGCCACCAAGAGTTTCAATACCCAAGGAAAGAGGCGTAACATCCAGTAGCAATACGTCTTTGACTTCTTTATTAAGGATACCGCCTTGGATAGCGGCGCCCAAAGCAACGCATTCATCAGGATTGATGCCCTTATGAGGTTCTTTGCTCAGCAATTTTTTGATTGCGTCCTGTACGGCAGGAATACGAGTGGAGCCACCAACCAAAAGCACTTTGTCGATCTTGTCGGCTGTCAAACCGGCATCGCCCAAAGCTTGACGGGTAGGACCAACTGTTTTTTCTACTAAGTCGGCAGTCAATTCATCAAATTTTGCACGGGTAAGAGTGATATCCATATGCTTGGGCTCATTTTGGCTGGCGGTAATAAAGGGCAGGTTGACATTAGTAGTAACCATGCCGGAAAGCTCAATCTTAGCCTTTTCTGCAGCTTCACGTAGACGCTGCATAGCCATCTTGTCGCCGCTTAAGTCAATACCTTCCAATTTTTTAAACTGTTCGACCAAATAGTTTACTACTCTTTGGTCGAAATCGTCGCCGCCTAAGAAATTATTTCCGGAAGTAGCCTTAACCTGAAAAACTCCGTCATCCAATTCCAGGATAGAAACGTCGAAAGTACCACCGCCCAGGTCAAAGACCAGCACAGTTTGTGCATCAGCCTTATCCAAACCATAAGCAAGCGCTGCAGCTGTAGGCTCATTGATGATACGCAAAACTTCTAAACCGGCTATCTTACCGGCATCCTTAGTTGCCTGACGCTGACTGTCGGAGAAATAAGCCGGGACAGTGATAACAGCCTGAGTAACAGTTTCTCCCAAATAAGCTTCTGCATCTGATTTCAGCTTCTGCAAAATGAAAGCCGATATTTCTTGCGGTGTATAATTCTTATTATCTATTTTTACTTCATATTTTTTACCCATTTGACGTTTGATGGACATAACGGTACGTTCATGATTGGTTACTGACTGTCTTTTAGCAACCTGACCTACTAATCTTTCCCCGTTATTGGCAAAAGCCACTACCGAGGGAGTTGTACGCGCACCTTCCGGATTGGGGATAACTATGGCTTCCCCACCTTCCATAACCGCTACGCATGAATTTGTCGTACCTAAGTCAATACCTATAACTTTACCCATTATTAATTTCCTCCTCTAATTGCTTTAAATAATCTTTTATATTTTATTTAATATTTACTAATATAGTATCCCAACCCGGGAACAACACCATTGTATTTTACTAAGAACCAACTTTCACCATCGCAGGACGTAAAAGCCTGCCATTTAACATATAACCCTTTTGTATTTCTGCGATCACCTTTCCCTTATTTTCTTCTCCAACTTCTTCTTGCAAAACAGCTTCATGGAAGTTGGGATCAAAATCATTATTCAAAGCCTCTATACGCTCTATTCCTACTCTCTCAAGAGTTGCTACAAATTGCTGATAGGTCAATTCAACGCCTGTTTTGAGAGAAGAATCATCACCCTGAGACTCCAAAGCCCTCTCCAGATTATCCAAAACTGGTAATAAGGCCAATGCCAGTTCCCCGATCGCATATTTGGCAGTATCTTCTTTTTCTTGCCGGGTACGTTTACGGAAATTATCAAAATCCGCTTGCAGACGAGACATTTTTTGTTCCATTTCTTCATTAGCTGCCTGCAAATCATCTTTTTCTTTGGCCATAGCTTTTACGCCTTCAACCAAAGCTGTCCACTGTTCGGCAGTTATTTCCGGAGGGGACAAAACTTCTTCGGCATCTCCTGTTACTTCTTGTTGCCCAGAAGCCGCTTCAATGGGTTCTTGATCTACTTTTTGGTTATTCTTCTCTTTCGTCATCTCACACCTCATTAGCTTTTATAAGTTTTAGCTCTTACGGAATAAGGCCTCGGAAAGCTCCTCGGCGATACATTCCAGTAGAGCGACTGTTTTCGGATAACTCATACGTGTAGGCCCCAGCACACCAATAACACCGGGTTTATCCCCCTTAATTTGGTAAGAAGCAAGCACCATAGAGCAATAATTGACATTACCTTCCGGCAATTCAGAGCCGATAGTAATATTAATGCCATCCTCTTCCGGTAAAGTCAGGAGGTTTTTGACCTTTCCTTTTTCTTCCAATAATTCAAAGATACTTTTTAATTTATTTAAATCCTGGAATTCCGGCTGCATAATCATATTCATAGCACCGGCAGTAAATACCTTTTCCCCATTTTCTTGACCAAGCAGCTGCTCCAATAATTCTAAAGTATCGGGCAGCACCTTTTGTTGCTGGGCTACATCACCCATCAATTCTTTGATCATGGAAGAAGTGATATGTTCTAAAGAAAAACCTCGCAGCCTCTTCTGCAGCAAATAATTGGCCTCAGCCAATTTTTGCTCAGATAATGGAGTATCCAAATCCATGACCCGATGGTTAAGTAAGCCATTATCAGAAAGAAGCACCACCAATAACTGGCTCGGATTTAACTGGAATAAGTGGATATCTTCCAATTTTCCCGAACCGCTATTGGGCAAAACGATCATGGTCGCATAATTGGTCATCCGGGCAATCAAATGGCAACATTGCTGCATGAAATCGTCAACTTCATCCTTGCTCTTAGAAAAGGACCTGCGGATTTTATCGACTTCTTCTGAAGTCAACTTTTCCTTAGGCATTAAATAATCCACATAATAGCGGTAGCCTTTCTCTGAAGGTCTGCGGCCCGCTGAAGTATGTGGCTGCTCTATATATCCCAATTCCTCCAGGTCGGACATTTCATTTCTGATGGTGGCCGGGGAAACCCCCAATCCCGATCTTTTGGCCACTGCCCGAGAGCCTACTGGCTCGGCGGTAGAGATATAGTCTTTGATTATAGCATGTAATACCTGCTGTTTTCGCTCGTCCATAGGACCCTCTCCTTTTTTAATAGCACTCTCCCTTGGTGAGTGCTAATAAGAAGATACAACTTTTTCCTTATATTGTCAAGAGGTTTGAAAGTAGTAAGAAATATTCAAAAAACTTTATTCTTTTATACGAATTCCCGAAAAACTTCATTAGCTAAAGGAATACCTTTTCTTGTTAGCCGCAGGTAACCTTTATTCTTTTCCAAGAGACCAAAAGAAAATAATTTATTCAACTGTTTTTGATAAAATTTTTCTATATCTACCCCAAAACGATTATTAAAAGAGCTAATCTGGATCCCGTCAATTAAACGTAACCCCAAAAACATAGCTTCATTAATAACTTCCTCTTGAGAAAGACACTCTTTTTCATGAGCGGGGATTCCCTTTTGCCGAAGGCTTTTTTGATACTCATCCAAGTCGCGGCAATTGGTTTGCCGGATATTACCATAACAACTGGCCGCCGCTACGCCGATACCTAAATAATCTTCCCTATGCCAATAAGTCAGGTTATGGCGGCATTCATAGCCCGATTTCGCAAAATTAGCAATCTCATAATGATGATAGCCTGCCCCAGGGATCATATCCAAAGACAGTTCCATCATGTCGGCAAAAAGATCTTCGTCAGGTAAGATCAATCGACCCTCAGCCACCGCCCGACCCCAAGGAGTGTTTTCCGAAAGAGAGAGACCGTAAAGAGAGATATGATCCACATCCAAAGCTATAGCCCGCCGCAGATCTTCTTGCCACTCGTCTAAAGTCTGGCCCGGTAGCCCATAGATTAGGTCAATATTGATGTTATCAAATCCAGCACATCTAGCGGCCTCCACCACATGCGGCCCATCTTCAGCACTAGCAATCCTGCCCATTTGCTGTAAATGCTCAGCAGAAAAACTTTCGATACCTATAGAAAGACGGTTGATACCCATTTCCCGCAATTTAGGCAAATCTTCTATATTGATGGCGCCAGGATTACATTCCATGCTAACTTCCGCCTGAGGCAGAAGGCCGCAAGTTTTTTGGATATAAGAAAATATATCTTCTAAGTCGGTAAGTGGTAAGAGCGTCGGTGTGCCTCCACCAAAATAGACGCTGGATATTGAGTCTAGATCCTCTTTATTCCAAGATTCTAATTCCTTTTTTAGCCAAGTGGCATAATTACAAAAAGCGGCCTCGTTATCCTTGGCCGCGTAAGAACAAAAATCACAATAATTACATTTGCGTACACAAAAAGGGATATGGACATAAAGCCCTTTAAAAGTCATCCGCAAACCCCTTCTCAAAAAACTATTTCCTTATATAAATAACAACTCATTTATCAATATCCAATACTGCCATAAATGCTTCCTGTGGTATCTCGACATTACCAACCTGTTTCATGCGTTTTTTGCCTTCTTTTTGCTTTTCCAGGAGCTTTCTTTTTCTGCTGATGTCACCGCCATAGCACTTTTCTATGACATTTTTGCGCAAAGCCTTAATAGATTCGCGGGCAATGATTTTATTACCTATCGCCGCTTGGACAGGTACTTCAAATAATTGACGGGGGATGAGCCTCCGTAATTTATCCACTAGAGCACGGCCACGCTGATAAGACTTCTCTTTATGGACGATGCAGGAAAGCGCGTCTACGACCTGATCATTGACCAGAATGTCCAGCTTCACCAGATCAGATGTTTTATAACCCGCCAGCTCATAATCCAAAGAAGCATAGCCTCTGGTACGGGACTTCAATTGATCGAAGAAATCATAAATGATCTCTGATAAGGGCAGCTCATAAATCATCATCACCCTGGTAGGAGTGATATATTCCATATTGATAAAAGTGCCCCGCCGCTCCTGGATAAGCTCCATGATGCTGCCGATGAATTCGCTGGGAACCATGATCGTCGCTTTTACATATGGCTCCTCGACATGGGAAAGATCATTTGCAGAAGGCAAACGAACAGGATTATCGACATAAACCACATCGCCATTGGTACAGGTAGCACGGTATATAACGCTGGGCGCCGTAACCAAAAGATCCAGTTTATATTCCCGCTCCAGACGTTCTTTGATGATCTCCATATGCAAAAGGCCCAAGAAGCCGCAACGATAACCAAAACCCAAGGCCACGGAAGTTTCCGCTTCAAAAACAAGAGATGCATCATTCAATTGTAGCTTACCTAAGGCATCTTTCAGGTCGTCATATTGGTTGTTTTCCACCGGATAAAGTCCGCAGAAGACCATGGAGGTCGCCTTGCGGTAACCTGGAAGGGCAAAGGGAGCCGGGTTTGCCGCGTCGGTTACTGTATCGCCAACTCGGCTATCCTTGACATTTTTAATACTGGCAGCAAAATAACCTACTTCTCCGGCGCAAAGTTCTTCTACTTGTTTTTGCGGAGGAGTAAAAACACCCACCTCCGTAACTTCCATAGAAGTTTCGGCATTCATCATGTGGATACGCATACCCTTGCGGATACTGCCATCAACTACTCTGATATAAGGGATAACGCCTCTATAGCTATCAAAATGAGAATCAAAAATTAAGGCCCGCAGCGGCTCCTCGGAAAAACCTAATGGTGCAGGAATATGCTTAATAATCGCTTCCAATATTTCCTGAGTGCCCTCGCCGGTCTTGGCGGAAGCTAAAATAGCACCGGAAGCATCAAGGCCAATAACTTCTTCGATCTGCTTGCGCACCCCTTCGGGATCAGCACCAGGCAGATCAATCTTATTGATTACGGGGATAATCTCAAGGTCATGCTCTAAGGCCATATAGACATTGGCCAAAGTTTGCGCCTCAATACCCTGGACAGCATCAACAACCAAAAGCGCACCTTCGCAAGCAGCTAAGCTGCGGGAAACTTCATAGGCAAAGTCGACATGACCAGGGGTGTCAATCAGATTCAGCACATATTGCTGTCCATCTAAAGCAGTATAATTCATGCGTACGGCCTGCAGTTTAATGGTGATGCCACGCTCTTTTTCCAGATCCATAAAATCCAGGAGTTGCTCGGTCATTTCCCGACTGGAAACAGCCCCCGTAAATTCCAATATACGGTCCGCTAAAGTGGATTTACCATGATCTATATGGGCAATGATGCAAAAATTACGGATCATTTTTTGATCGGTCATCAACTTTCCCCTCTCATTAACTTTTACGGCCAAAACGTCTTCCTATAATAGCAAAAACCTGTTTCGATTCTTCCATCTTCCATAAATAAGTGATAGCGAGATAAACTACCACAGCAGGACCGATTGACAAAATTAACTGCAGGCCTTGCGTGAATTTATTGTAAACACCAAAAAGATGTTCACTACCATAAGCACCAGCCCAGCCTACGCCACCCATTACTGCACAAGCCACAGCTATACGGCAAAAAGAAATCAAAAGTACTTTGCCATCTATAGAGCCAGTCTTTCTCCTGAGTAAATATAATAAAAACATCATATTAAAGATACCTGCCAAGGAATAGGCCAGGGCCAGACCACCTTGGGCCATAGGATGGACGAGAAGTAAACTAAAAGCAATATTAACACCGATTGAGCATACAGCCGCTATCACCGGCGTAAAAGTATCCTGCAAGGCATAAAAAATCCTGCTAAGTACATGGATAGCCCCATAAGCAAAAAGACCTATGCAATAAAAGAGCAAAGCATCTGCAGTCGCTAAAGTTGCTTGATGCGTAAAATGCCCACCGGAAAATTCAAAGATAAAACGGATGATCGGCACGCGTAAAACAGCTATTCCCACTGCACATGGCAAAGTAATATAAATGACCGAGCGGATGCCTAAAGAGGCCGTCTGTTTAAATTCTTTCATTTCACCCCTGGCCGATTGCGAGGTTAAAGAAGGAAATACTGCCATGGCAATAGCGATAGCAAAAATGCCTATAGGCATCTGCATGATCCTTTGCGCAGAACGTAATGCTGCAACGATGCCTTCCGGCAACATTGAGGCCAGATTCTGATTAATAAAGAGATTGATCTGGCTTACCGACAGGCCAATAAAGACCGGCGCCATCAAAAACAGCAGCCTTTTGACCCCAGGATGTTTAAAATCCAAACTAAAAGAATATTTAAGGCCTACGCGACGCAAAGCTGGAACCTGGACAAAAAAATTAGCCGCCGCACCGATAACAACGCCTATTGAAAAACCGGCAATCCCATAACCAGGCCAAATAGTTTCAATAGGAACCGCCAAGAGCAGACCGCCTAAAATTATACCCAGATTATATAACACCGAACCAATAGCCGGGGATGTGAAATGCTTAAAAGAATTAAGTATTCCCATAGAAATACCTGATAGAGACATGAAAATCACCTGAAAAAACATGATCCGCGTCAAGCTTACGGTCATTTCCATGGCTTTTGGGTCGAAGCCGGGAACTAAAAGTCTAATTAATTGCGGTGTAAACATATAGCCGATAATTAAACAGATCGTAAGAAAGATTGCTATCCAGTTAAAAACAATACTGGCAACCTTCCATCCTTCTTCCTCCTTACCCGTAGCAATATAAGAGGAAAAAACTGGTATAAAGGCGGCGCTTAAAGCTCCACCAACCAAGATCATATAAATAAAGTCTGGGATAGAAAAGGCGGCATTGTATGCGTCAGTGATCCTGTTTTGCCCAAACTGTACATATATAAATACATCCCGCAAATACCCTAAGATGCGGGAAATGATCATCGTTACCATCAATAGTCCCGCCGCTTTAACTACCTGGGACCTTTGCCCCTGCTCCATTAGCTATTCTCCTTCATGACAATACTTGTTGTCATGTCTAACATCATTATTTAACAGATCATAACCATAGCTAAACCTGTCCATATTAAAGTATTATATCATAAAGTATCATTTTTCAGCAATGCTTCATTAGAAGAACCATTTAAATAGCATATGTCATAAAACCTGCTAAAAAGGCAGAATATTACATAAAACCTATGCAAACTATTATAATTTGCAATAGAATGCATATTAGATAAAAATTTAGGTTATATTTAAACTTATAAAAGTTTCAGAAAATAAGTTAATAAGTAGAATTAAAATGATAAGAACTGAATTTTTAGACTTTTCGAGATTTATCTCATTATTCTTATTTTAATTGATTACTATTAATTTATGTTATAATAATTTTAACTTAAATTTATGCTTTTAAAAATTATATTTATAAAGTCACCTAAGCTAAAGGAATATCAAACAAACTCCATCTAATATCAAATATTGACAATATTTACTGATAACAAAAAGTCATCTGATTTATATTTAGCAGGTATTTGTAAGTAAACCCATCGTTTGACAAATATATACAATAGCCCGATTTTTACAAGCAATGATTGCAGAATTTCTCTTATAATGTTATCATAAAACAATCCTGGGGTTTTTTAAGTGTTTTTATTTTTTTGCCCTTAATCTTCCCTGGGGGCTGTTTATTTTTTGATTAAGTTACGGAGGAGTCTTGTCAAATGCTATTATTACTTACTATCTTAACCCTGGTACCAATTTTATTAGTTGCGTACCTGCTGATCGGGAAGCATCTGGCCACGCATTACAGCGCGATCATTGGCTGGGTCGTCATGATTGTAATATCTATGATCTTCTTCAATACTTCTTTTGAAGTTGCCGGAAGAGCTAGTATTCATGGCGTATTATCCTCATTCCCGATCTCTCTGATGGTCCTGTTCTCCATCTTCCAGATCTCTTATATGGAATCAACAGGCTGCATCAAGAGAATCTCGGTCTTTTTAAAGACCCTCGCACCCAATAACAAACCTGCTCAGGTTATGATGATCAACTTGAGCGCCGGCACAACCTTGGTTTCGGTTGGCGCCACCCCAGTTTCGGTTCTGCCTCCTATCATGAAGAGCATGGGTTATACTAATGAACAATGTATTGCTCTTCCCGCCCTCGGTTTTGACGCCCTGTGCACCTATTCCATGATGGCTGCCCCGCTGGTCGTTTACTGCGACCTGACCGGCACCAGCTTAGTAGATGCGGCAAAAGTTTTCTCCATGTATTTACCTATTGTTTCAACTGCTATCGCTTTATCTATGTTCTGGCTCATTGGTGGCGTTAAGATGATCAAACAAGGCTTCTTTGCCGCTTTGATCACCGGTCTTTCCGCTGGGGGCACCGCATTTGCTATCGCCCATATTCCTGCATTGAATTCAGCTATTATCCTCACTGGCGTTATCGCCGGTATCGTTTCCCTCTTATTAATGCTTGTTTATCTCAAAGCAACCAAGAGTGTTATCATCGACCGTAATGTTTTAAGTGAAGAAGATAAAGAAATCGAAAAGGGCATGTCTTTAGGTAAAGCTCTTGCTCCCTTTATCATCCTCATAGCCGCCCTCTTAATCGTGGCATTTGTTCCATCAGTTGACCAATTATTACGCGTCAAACTTGAAACACCGGTTGCTATTATCCCTGAAAAAATAGTCAAACTGCGTCCTGTATGGAATGCTTATTTCTGGGTATTCGTCACATCCTTAATTTCTATGATCGTTGTCAAACCTAGTGGTGCTCAAATGTCCGCCATCTTAAAGAAATGGGGCAAACGTGCTCCTAAACCGGTTATTTCCACCATGCTGTTCTTTGCTATGGGTTATATCATGAACTTCACCGGTTTTGCTCCTGATGCTACTGGACATTGGGCTTTATTAGATCCCAACAACAATATGATTTCTGTTTTAGCTAACGCTTCCGCTATCGCTTTCGGAGCTGCCTATCCTTTGATCACCGCTCCTTTAGGCATCTTCGCCGGTTTCGTTACTTCTTCAGAAGCTTCCGCCTTGGCAATGTTTGCTAAATACAATGTTATGACTTCCGAAATGCTGGGCATCAACGCACTCGTTGTTACTGCTGCTACTGGTATCGGCGGTGGTTTGGCATCTGTTATCTCTCCCGCCAAATTACAGAACGCTGCCGCAACCATTGATGCTATCGGTGAAGAAGGTGGAGTTATTAAGAAAACCTTTAAGATCTCCATCGTTCTAATGGTCGTCGTAATGATTCAGTGCTTCATCTTCTCTTAAGTTCAAATCAAAAATTTCTTTGATATAACAATCATCAACACCTTGCGTCTGTGAAAATAGACGCAAGGTGCTGATATTATCAGCTTATTGAAACACTTTTAATAATGAAAACTACATATCAAAACTTTAGCATGACATAATGAACTTGACATCGTCTATTTTTTTTTGCCCAAAAACTGAATATTTATCAGTTTTTTCCTAATTGATTGAAAATATATAACATTCTTGACATTGTGTTTTATGTAGAAAATTTTATATGGACCGGACCATATAAATTAACGTTTTTTCTATTTAGCTTAAAAATAAAAGGAGATGGGGATTATTATGTACGGTTATGCAGGTAAAATTCTACAGATCGATTTAACTACAGGTAACATCAGTACTTTTGAGCTTGATGAGAAGATGGCCAAGGATTACGTGGGTGGTACAGGTTTAGGCGCCGCTTTATACGCGAAAATCAATGAAGGAAAAGATATCGCTGCCATCGATGCTCTTTCTCCTGAAAACGCCTTGATTTTTGCTACAGGCCCTCTCACCAGCAGCCCAATTCCTGCTGCCAGTCGCTTTGGTGTATGCAGCCGTTCTCCGATTACCAATATGTGGGGAGAAGCGAATGCCGGTGGCTTTTTCGGCAATGAATTGAAAAAAGCTGGCTATGATGCCATTATTTTAACAGGCGCTGCCAAGAGCCCTGTTTATGTAGCTATCAGTAATGATGAAGTTAAATTAGTAGCCGCCGATGATCTTTGGGGCAAAGATACTAATGAAACCATCGACTTACTTAAAGAACAAGGCCGTTCTTTGGTTATTGGACAAGCCGGTGAAGGATTAGGATTAGTTGCTGCTATCGCAGCTAGTAAACATAATTTCTTTGGTCGTGCAGGTATGGGCGCTGTCATGGGCAGCAAAAAGCTCAAAGCCGTCGTCGTTAAAGGTGGCGCATATAAATTTGCTGGTGCAGATCCGGAAAAATTAAAAGCATTAAAAGCTGAAATGGTTCAAATCCAGAAGAGTCATTTCTTTACCCAGGGTCTTACCGCCGTCGGTAGTATCTCCGGTGTTGAAGCCGGTAAAGATGTCGGCGACTTACCGACCAAAAACTGGCAGTATGGTAAGTTTGACGGTGCTGAAAATATCGGCTGCACCTATTTGGCTGAACATTACAACGTAGGTAACAATACTTGCTGGGGCTGCCCGGTAGCTTGCAAACGTGAAATCGAAGTCAAAGAAGGACCTTATCAAGTAGCCGAATGCGCCGGTCCTGAATATGAAACAGCTGCCGCCTTCGGTAGTATGGTGCTCATCGACAGACAAGACTTTATCTTATTGTGCAATGACCTCTGCAACCGTTATGGTATGGACACCATGACCGTTGGTTCTACCATTGCCGCAGCTATCGAATGCTTCGAAAAAGGCTATATTAATGAAAAAGATACCAATGGTTTAGTACTTGATTGGAATAAACCGGATGTAGTATTGGAACTTGTTCATCAAATGGGTAAAGTAGAAGGCTTCGGCGCCCGTTTGGCTCAAGGTATCGACAAATTCGTTGCCGAGCTTGATCCCGCTGCCAAAGATTGTGCAACCACAGTAAAAGGTTACTCCGCTGCATTCCATGATCCTCGTTTGGTATGGGCACTTGGTTTGGACTATGCCACAGGTAGCGTAGGCGCCAGCCACGTTCTCACTCCTACCCTTTTCACCCAGCTAGGTTTAGCAAACATTTCCGAAGTCACCGGTGAAAGCACATCCCCTCCGCCCAGCTCCGAAGGCAAAGCCCAATGGGTTAAAATCTGTCAGGATTACGGTGCTGTTCAAGCCACTTCCGCTTCGATATGCAATTTCGGCGGTATCGGCTACAATGCCACTCATGTATTAGACAGTATCAATGCTTCTACCGGATTCAATTACACCATGGATTCGATGATGGAATCCGGCGAACGTATCTTTGCTCTTAAACGTTGCCTCTCCAATCTTTGGGGCGCAAGAAAGAAAGACGATACTCTGCCCAAACGTCTGAGAACCAGCGTTGAAAACGGCCCCACAGTAGGTCTTGAACCGCCTATCGATGCAATGGTCGAAGAATATTATCCTCTGCGCGGACTTAAAGACAACGGCTGCTTAAAAGAAGAAGTTCTTGCCCGCTTAAATATTCCGGAAGAAGTCGCTAAAGCAGTTAATGCTCTTTAATATCAATTAATCGTTATCAGAACGTGGCATGCGGTTTAACCCGCATGCCACGTTTTTTTCACTTAACAACCACTTTAAGGAGAAGAAAAATGGCTATTAACATCTTCTTGATTGAACCTCCATCCAATCAATACAAAATCATCAATCCTGATACCCAAACTTCTTTCGTCTATCAACCTATAGAGAAAGAAGTAAGCGGAGAAAATATCCTGGAAGAAATAGGTATAGACCCTAAAAATATTTCCTTGGTAATAGTAAATAAAAAGGAAAAATATTTATATAAGAAGTTTCTTCAAACGACTATAAATGATGGAGATTTTATCGAAATTTTACCTTTTTTAATAGGCGGTTAATTATTTTTCTTGCATAAATCTTATCTTCTTCTTATAAATACAAACTATATATTTGTAATTATATCTGGGGGTGTATTGTTTTTTACAATACATCCTTATTTTTTTCTATAAATTATCATTTAGCGTTATGCTAAATTTATCAAGTTTATAATTAAGATTACAAAAACCTGCATATATAGCATGGAAAATTATGTCTAAATATTATGAGAAATCCTAATAGTATGCTAATCGTATATTGACTTTTTTGTATTTATCGGCTATTCTATTGTTGTATCTTTATGTATTTGCATATCTTGTTAATAACTAAAAGCTTTATCTGCATCTATTTATTCTGCCAAATAAGTAGCCATAAGCTTTCATGCATTTCTATCTTATTCTGCCAAATAAGTAGATATAAGCTAAGCTTTATCCGCAGCTATAAGCTTTTTTGTATTTCTAATATATTACAAATAAAATATGTTTATTTTTTATATGGATCGAGAACCATATATTTAAGTAGCTTTACTTAATATAAATAAAAAGGAGATGGGGGATTATTATGTTTGGGTATGCAGGGAAAATTCTACAAGTCGATTTAACAAATGGTAAGATCAGCACATTTCCACTTGACGAAAAAATGGCTTATGATTACGTCGGTGGAGCAGGTTTAGGAGCAGCATTATATGCACAAATCAATGAGGGGAAAGATATCGGTGCCATCGGCGCTCTTGATCCTGAAAACACTTTGATTTTTGCTACAGGCCCTTTGACCAGTAGCCCGATTCCTGCCGGCAGCAGATTTTCAGTATGCGGACGTTCTCCGCTTACTAACGCCTGGGGTGAATCCAACTCCGGTGGTTTCTTTGCCAACGAACTGAAAAAAGCGGGTTATGATGCTATTATATTTACCGGAGCTGCAAATAGCCCCGTATATCTTGCTATTAATAATGATGATGTTCAGCTTATTCCCGCCAATGATCTTTGGGGCAAGGACACCTATGAAGTAACAGACATCCTCAAAGAAAAAGGCCGTGCTTTATCTATTGGACCCGTTGGTGAAAATCAATCCGTACTTGCCTGCATTGCCGTAGGTAAACACAACTTTTTAGGGCGCGCAGGTATGGGCGCTATCATGGGCAGCAAAAAGCTCAAAGCTGTTGTTGTTAAAGGATCCTCCTATAAATTTGAAGGTGCCGATCCCGAAAAATTAAAAGCATTAAAAGCAGAAATGGTCGAGATCCAGAAAACCCACTTCTTTAGCGCCGGTTGCTCCGCTGTTGGTAGTATCTCCGGTGTTGAAGCCGGTAAAGATGGCGGCGACCTACCTACTAAAAACTGGCAGCTGGGTGTTTTCCCTGGAGCGGAAAAAATTGGCTGCACCAATCTCATGGCTAACTATTTTGTAAAAGCTGCTACCTGCTGGGGCTGCCCTGTAGCTTGCAAACGGGAAGTCGAAGTCAAAGAAGGTCCCTATAAATTAGAAGAATGCGCCGGGCCTGAATATGAAACAGCAGCTGCTTTTGGTAGCTTGATGCTGATCGACAAACAGGATTTCATCTTGGTAGCCAATAATATTTGCAACCGTTATGGTATGGACACCATGACTACCGGCTCCACGATCGCTTTTGCTATCGAATGCTTTGAAAAAGGTTATCTTACCGAAAAAGAAACCGGCGGTATCAAACTTGATTGGTCCGATCCAGACATGGTTTTAAAATTACTCGAGTTGATAATCAAAAATGAAGGCTTTGGTAAGGAATTAGCTCAAGGCCAGGATAAATTAGCCGCTAAACTTGATCCTGCTGTTCAAGATTTCCTTACCACCATCAAAGGTAACACTTCCGCTTTTCATGATCCCCGTCTGGTTTGGGCACTCGGCCTAGATTATGCTACCGGTCCTGTTGGTGGCAGCCACGTTACTTCGCAAACTTTATTCTCGCAGTTTGGTATTGCTTCCATTCCGGAAGTTACCGGTCCGCTTGAATCTCCTCCGCCCGCTGCAGAAGGCAAAGCCCTTTGGACTAAGAAAGTTCAAGATTTTAGTTCCGTGAGCTGCAACTCCGCCTCCATCTGCGAATTTGGTGGTATCGGCTATAATGCTACTCATGTTTTGGATGCGATCAATGCTACCACTGGATTTAATTATACTTTAGACCAATTAATGGAAGCTGGCGAACGCATCTTTGTTCTTAAACGTTGCCTCTCCAATATCTGGGGCATCCGTAAGAAAGATGATACTCTGCCCAAACGTTTAAGAGGCGGAATCTTAGACGGCCCAACGGTAGGATTGGTTAATCCTATTGATCAATTGATTGAAGAATATTATCCTCTTCGCGGTCTTAAAGACAATGGCTGCATCAAAGCCGATATTCTTGAACGTTTAAATATTCCTCAAGATATCGCCAATGCTGTTAATGCCATTAAATAAATAATATTTGACAAAAGCATGGTATACAGCTATTATTGCTGTATACCATGCTTTTTAATTCTATCACCATGGAGGGAAAAATGGCTATTAATATTACTTTTTTGGAACCACCGGAAAATAAACTGACGATGCCCGATCTTAAGAACGAGATTTCTTTTGATTATCAACCAACAGGGGAACAGATCAGCGGCGAGGAGCTTTTAAAAGCGATAAATATGGATCCCAAAACTGTATCTTTTGTTTTAGTTAATAATAAAAAGAGATATATTTGCAAAGATTTTCTTCAATTACTATTAAAAGATGGAGATACACTAAAAATCTTCCCCTTTTTAATAAGTGGTTAAATTATTTAGTTATTGAATATAACACGCAACTTAAACTTTTTTTGCTTCCTCATAATATAATATTGCGTTTTAAAAGCACCCCTGATATAGAGGGTGCTTTTTTTATACACTTTAGGGGGTAATAATAATATCAGAGACACATTAAAGTGTAATACTTCTTGATTTATATTTAAATTATAATAATTATTAACTATTCATATCTTCAGGCATTAACTATAGATACTTTGTTGGAAAAGATAATAACTTTAAATAAATTATTTATATCATTTTATACTATTTTTATTATCAGTTTTTACAATAAACTCCATATTATAATTGATAATTAATGGATTAATTAAAGTTAAAATTTGCATATATTTTATACTGCATAATAAGCTTAAATATAAAAAAAGGAAATGGGGGTATTATCATGTTTGGATATGCAGGTAAGATTCTACAAGTTGATTTAACCACAGGAAAAATCAACACATTACCACTTGATGAAAAAATGGCTCGGGATTATTTGGGCGGTACAGGAATGGGTGCCGCTTTATACGCAAAAATCAATGAGGGGAAGGACATCGCTGCCATCGAAGCTCTCTCTCCCGAAAATCCATTGATTTTTTGCACTGGCCCTTTGACCAGCAGCCCTATTCCGGCTGCCAGTCGCTTTGGCGCATGTAGCCGTTCTCCATTAACCAATAAATGGGGCGAATCTAATTCCGGCGGTTTTTTTGCAAATGAATTGAAAAAAGCCGGCTATGATGCACTGATTATTACAGGTGCAGCTACAGCTCCCGTATACTTAGCTATTAATAACGATGATATTAAGTTGCTTCCGGCCGATGATCTTTGGGGCAAAGACACAACCGCTACGATTGATATTCTAAAGGAAAAAGGCCAAGTAATGTCTATCGGTGTTACCGGTGAAAAATGCGCTGCGGTGGCCTCTATCGCCGTAGGCAAACATAATTTCTTCGGACGTACCGGCATGGGTGCTGTAATGGGTAGCAAAAAGCTTAAAGCCGTAGTTGTCAAGGGCTCAGCTTATAAATTTACCGGAGCTGATTCTGAAAGACTCAAAGAATTAAAGGCTGAATTAGTTAATATCCAAAAGAACCATTTCTTTACCAATGCTCTGTCTACCGTTGGTAGTACCTGCGGCGTAGATGGCGGTAAAGATGTCGGTGATTTGCCCATCAAAAACTGGCAAATCGGCGAATTCCCCGGGGCAAATAATATCACCGCCGCCCATTTGATGGAAAGCGGCTGGGTAGTAGGAACGGCTACTTGCTGGGGCTGCCCGGTAGCTTGCAAAAAAGAAATCGAAATCAAGGAAGGACCATTTCAAACTGACGAATGTGCTGGCCCCGAATATGAAACAGTGGCCTCTTTTGGTAGCATGCTCCTCATTGATGACCATGCTTTTATCCTTAAAGCCAATGATATTTGTAATCGTTTCGCCATGGACACCATGACCGTCGGTTCTGCTATGGCTGTGGCCTTTGAATGCTTTGAAAAAGGCTATATCGATGAGAAGGATACCGGAGGACTAAATCTAGCTTGGGCCGATCCTGTAACCGCCCTGAAGTTACTCTATCAAATAGGCAATGTGGAAGGCTTCGGCGCAAAACTCGCTCAGGGAGTAGATAAATTTGTGGAAGGACTCGATCCTGCTGCTAAAGATTGCGTCAATACGGTCAAAGGATTGCCTTCACCTTATCATGATCCCCGCCTCTTATGGGCGCTAGGCCTGGACTATGCTACAGGTAATATCGGCGCCAGCCACGTTCTTTCCCATACCATGTTTACTCAGTTAGGCTATGCCGGCATCCCGGAAATTACTGGAGAAAGCACTTCTCCTCCCCCCAGTGACGAAGGCAAAGCCGAATGGGTAAAGAAATGTCAGGACTTCGGAGCATTTGCTGCTACCTCCGCATCGATTTGTGATTTCGGTGGGATTTGCTTTAACGCCACTCATGTATTAGATAGCGTCAATGCAGCAACTGGATTCAATTATAACTTTGATTCCCTGATGGAAACTGGCGAACGTATCTTCGTCCTCAAACGCTGCCTCTCCAATATCTGGGGCATAAGAAAGAAAGATGATGCCCTGCCTAAACGCCTAAGAACCGGCGTCCAAGGCGGCCCCATGAATGGTGTAGAACCGACTATCGACAAGATGCTCGCCGAATACTATCCTCTTCGCGGTCTTAAAGATAATGGTTGTATCAGAGAAGACATCATTGCCCGACTAGGGATACAACAAGATATAGCAAAAGCTGTTAATGCAATTTAATTTGTTACTTATAAATAAATTTAAGGTGTAAATTCAGCCATATAAAAATACCCTCCGTTGGAGGGTATTTTTTATTTATTAACTTATATTAATCAAAAAGCTATTATTTCCTGTCTCACCTCAGCAGGAGTACAATAAAGGAATTTTTGATATTCCTTTATAAAATGGGCCTGATCATAATAACCACTTTCGTGGGCAATCTCTAAAAATGAATAATGTTCTGGACTTATAAGCATATGCAGAGATCTTTGAAAACGCAAAATACGGCTATACTGTTTCAGAGAAATACCATACTGTTCTCTAAATTTTTTACGCAAGTAACGGTCCGAATAGCCTATGGTATGAGCAAGCGCTTCCAAGGGGATATTGCCTTTGGAATGACAGATAAACACCTTGCTAAGTTCCAAAAAATCGGGATGATAATCCCAATCAATCAATGTCTCCTTGGCAAATTGCAAAAAGATATTTATCCTTTCTTCAAAAGATTGAGCAAAAATTAGATCTTCTTGAATTTTTTCGCATGGCACTAACATATCCAGAGGAACGGCCTCATTGATTAATTCGGCAAAAGAAAAAGAGAATTTTTTATACCCCTTCTCGCAATAGGGCCTGACACCAAAATATAGCTGATTGGGCTTTAAAAAAACATATTTGCAGGTTATTCCAGGACCATGAAACATAGCAACATTATCATTAGGATCACAGGAAAAAAGAAAATCCAAACAAGCATCAGGAATAACTTTATAAAAAGGATAGTCAAAATGCGACACTCTTGGCGGTGTCTTGAATTGATAAAAAACAGCCGAATTCTTTAAGGCACAAGGATTCCAGGGAATTATCTTCTCCTGATAATTACACATTGTCCTCTCCATCATAGGCTGCATGGGTGAAAGGCCTTTGTTAAAATATATATTTATTTTTTCCATTTGACCTCACCCCTCCTATTACAGATTAGACACATAGCTTCTACTTATTATAGTAAATTTTTTAGCATTTGAATAGTATTATCTCTTTCCAGATATGTTCTTTTTTATATTAAATTTTCCTGCTTTATTGTAAAAAATATACTATGAAATTAAGGAAAAAACAATTTGTACAAAAGTCATTTTTTACAAAATATTTTTAAAATATTGCTGATTTTTTCTTTTACTTAGGGAGGTTTTCTGCAATTACGCCAGCTAAAATATCGGCGGTTTTCTTTGCTTGTTTAAGGGTGTTTTCTGTCGAACCTACTTCTACCAATATAGCATGGGTGGAAAAATGTTGATTATAACGCCCATCCTGTACCCTTACCCCCCTTAATATCCCAGGGCAGGCAGCTTCCAAGTCTTTGCCTATTTTCTGCGAAAAAGCCAGATTCTGCTGCCAATTAGGATGCCATAACCGCTTATTACTTCCCACTACGATCATGATCTTAGCTAACTTTTCAGTTTTTGTTTGCAAAACTGTAGTTGTCCCTTCCAAAGCTGCATCACGGTGAACATCTATAAAAACTTTAATTGAAGGATACTTGCCTTTCATTGTTTTCATGCTGGCTAGTGAATTGGCATAAGAAAGCTGCCAGTTGGGATAGTCATGGATCGTATTACAAACCACCGCACCAACCCCCAGCCTTTCTAATTGGTCTTCTATTTCTAAGGCCACCTGGTACACACCATTATTTTTGCCAGCTACTCTTGCTGCTCCATAATAACCCTCAGCGCTATGTGTACAATAAATCCCTACAACTGGCTCAAGCTCTTCTTGAGCATCATTTTTCTCTTCAGAAGCAGGCTTTTCCTCCTCAGGGGTTTGGTTAGAGTTATCTGGTATTTCCGTATCATTAGGTTCTACTTCTGTTTGCTCTACTGACGTATATTCCGGTTCTGCAGAAGCCATAGCTACAGAGGAAAATATGGAAGCTGAACCACTCATCACATATTCCGGAGAAGTTAATTTATCAAAAAAGAAAACAGCAAGAGGGTCTTCTTGATCTGCCGTGCTATTAGGCAACTGCGTCAAGAGGAGGTCCTTACCTGCGTCTCCCTCATATAGTCGGGTAAAGCTATGGTCAGGGAAAATGCTAAAACCTAAAGTAAAGCCCACTGTGAGCATAAATAAAAAAACTATACCTATAAACCCGCTTAAAGAAAAAAAGCGGCGCCCGCCCATCATATCCACCTCCCGCTTTTTATATGGATATGTCCTGGCGTAGGCTTTTATGACGGAAAGTAAGTAAAAGCGGTTTGTGTCAAAGATTAAAATATTTTACCTCAATTTTACAATGCTTGGCCTATATTTTTTACAATTACCAGATATACTAAAATCGTAAAAAGTAAAAAATTCGAGGAGGAAGTAAAAGCATGAAAAAAATCTTGTCATTAATAGCCGTAGGTATTGCAATTTGCGCATTGCTTGCCGGCTGTGGCAGTCAGAAATCAGAACAACAAGCAAGCAGTTTCGACACTGCAAGTTCCATATCTGTCGTTTCCCGTGAAGACGGTTCCGGCACCAGAGGAGCATTTATAGAACTTACAGGCGTTCAGGAAAAAGATGCCTCCGGTAATAAAGTCGACAAGACCACCAGCAACGCCATTATTGCCAATCGTACCGACGTAATGCTTACACAGGTGCAGGGTGATTCCTATGCCATAGGTTATGTTTCAGCTGGTTCTCTTAATGATACCGTAAAAGCACTTAATGTCAACGGTGTCAAGGCAACTACTGAAAATATCAAAAACGGTTCTTATGCCTTGGTCCGTCCTTTCAATATCGCAACTAAAGGCGAGCCTTCGGAATTAGCAGCTGATTTTATCTCTTATATCCTTTCTGCTGACGGACAAACTGTAATAACGGATAACAAATATACCTCCATTGATGAAACTGCAGCTCCCTATAGCGGCAGTAAACCGGCCGGTAAAATCGTGGTTGCAGGCTCTTCCTCGGTCACCCCGGTGATGGAAAAATTGAAAGAAGCCTATCTCTTGGTCAACCCCAATGCTGAGATCGAAATCCAGCAATCTGATTCCAGCGCCGGTATGCAAGCAACTATGGATGGTATCTGTGATATAGGCATGGCTTCCCGTGAACTTAAAGACAGTGAATCCTCTCTTACCGCCACGTCTATCGCTTTAGACGGCATAGCGATCATCGCCAATACCGCCAACCCCATAAGCGATATCAGCACCGACACCATCAAAAGTATCTTTACCGGTGCAACTACCACCTGGGCCGAAGTCCAATAATTAGTCCAGTAAGATATGCCTGTAAAGGCAAGGGTAACCTCCTTGCCTTTACTTGGCAAAGTTTTTGGCTTAAAACAAAGACATGCGGGAGAAATATATGAAGAATTCTTTGCAAGAAAAAGGAATGGAAATAGTCTTTCTAGTAGCAGCGGTAGCGTCTATTTTGGCGGTATTGCTGATTTGTTTTTTCCTCTTCGTTAACGGCATCCCGGCCATTGGTAAAATTGGTTTTTTGAATTTTTTGGCAGGCATCAAATGGGCACCCTCTGATATTCCCCCTTCCTATGGCATCTTGCCGATGATCCTGGGCAGCATATATATAACCGCCGGAGCTATAGCCTTTGGTGTACCGGTGGGACTTTTTACTGCTATTTTCATGGCCCGCTTTTGCCCTAAAGGATTATACAAACTTTTAAAACCGGTGATCGAGCTTTTGGCAGGCATTCCTTCTATCGTCTACGGCTTTTTTGGTCTGATGCTCATGGTGCCACTGACCCGCCAGATTTTTGGCGGTAATGGTAATAGTATCCTAACAGCCTCTATCTTGCTGGGCATCATGATTTTACCTACCGTCATCGGTTTAAGTGAGGCGGCGCTACGGGCAGTACCGCAAAGCTATTATGAAGGTGCACTGGCTCTCGGCGCTACCCATGAACGAGCAGTAATGAAAGTACTAGCCCCGGCAGCCAAATCAGGCATACTGGCCGCCATCGTTTTAGGTATTGGTCGCGCAATCGGTGAGACTATGGCAGTGATCATGGTCGCCGGTAACCAGGCCCGTATACCGGACAGCATTATAAACGGCGCACGGACCATGACCGCAAATATCATCATCGAGATGGGCTATGCGGCAGACCTTCACAGAGAAGCATTGATAGCTACCGGCGTTGTGCTTTTCATCTTTATTTTATTAATCAATCTGATTTTCTCTGTTCTTAAAAGGAGGATGGCATAATGAAAAAACATACATCCTCCACAACCTTGAACGGCAAAGATTTCATTAATAAAACTACTTTTAGAGAAAGGAGTAAAGCCTATACACGCCGTCCAGCATCCTTTGTTATCCTTCTATTGGTCAGTCTTTCGACGCTTTTGACTGTAGTGGTATTGGGTTTCATACTTTTCCATATTCTGTCTAACGGATTGCCCTATCTTAAATCCTCCCTTTTTGCCTTGAACTACAACAGCGAAAATGTTTCTCTTTTCCCCAGCATTATCACCACTCTTTACATGACAGCTCTGGCTTTGCTCGTTTCTACACCGCTGGGTATATTCTGTTCTATCTATCTTGTAGAGTACGCCAAGAGGGGCAACAAAGTTGTGGAGCTGATCCGTTTGGCTACAGAAACTCTGGCAGGCATCCCTTCAATTGTTTACGGACTTTTCGGACTGCTCTTTTTCGTAACTGCGCTCCATTGGGGCTATTCCCTAATGGCAGGGACCTTCACCTTGGCAATTATGATTCTTCCCCTGATTATACGCTCAACCGAAGAAGCGCTCAAGTCCGTACCGGAGACATACCGCGAAGCCAGTTTCGGGTTGGGAACAGGCAAATTACGCACTGTTTTCAAAATTGCCCTGCCGGCGGCGGCACCGGGCATTCTGGCCGGTGTAATCTTAGCCATCGGCAGGATCGTTGGGGAAACAGCAGCGCTCATTTACACTTCCGGAACAGTCGCCCAAATTCCGGGCTCGCTTCTTGATTCCGGCAGGACGATGGCCATCCATATGTACGCTCTCTCCAGCGAAGGCTTGCATACCGGTCAGGCTTATGCCACAGGCGTTGTCCTCCTGATCGTAGTTTTAATATTAAATACGGTTTCTTCAATTATAGCTAAAAAAATAGCAAAGGTGTAGACAATGAAAATTAATACTGATAATGATTATACCAGCATAAATGGCATGGATAATAGAATGTCAAATATTGCATTTACTATTAACTATAGCCAGCGAAGTAACAACGAAGCAGAAAAATTCTCCATTCAAGAACTTGATCTTTATTATGGAGATTTTCAAGCCTTGAAAAACATAAATCTCTCTATCCCCCAAAATAGTATCACTTCGTTTATCGGACCTTCCGGCTGCGGTAAATCAACGCTCTTAAAATCTCTCAACCGCATGAATGATTTGATAGAAGATTGTAAAATAACTGGTAAGGTATTATTAGACGGAGAAGATATATACGATAACTATGATGTAAATTTGCTACGCAAAAGGGTGGGTATGGTTTTTCAGAAGCCTAATCCCTTTCCGATGAGCGTTTATGATAATGTAGCCTTCGGACCTCGCACTCATGGCGTACGCTCCAAATCTCAGCTAAATGACATCGTAGAAAAAAGCTTAAGAGATGCTGCTTGCTGGGAGGAGATGAAAGATCGCTTAAAAAAGAGTGCACTTGGTCTCTCCGGTGGGCAACAACAGCGGCTGTGTATAGCCCGCGCCCTGGCCGTCGAACCGGAAGCTTTATTAATGGATGAGCCCACTTCCGCCCTAGACCCTATTTCTACCGCTAAAATAGAGGATTTGACGCAGGAGTTAAAGAAAAACTATACAATTATTATTGTAACCCATAATATGCAACAGGCTACCCGCATATCCGATAAGACTGCCTTTTTTCTCCTGGGAGAGATCATCGAATACGACGGTACCGAGAAAATTTTCTCCCTACCTAAAGATAAGCGCACCGAGGATTATATTACCGGACGTTTCGGTTGAGAGGTGAAATAAATGAGAAATAAATTTGACCTGGAATTAGAAGCATTAAATAATGAACTGATCGAGATGGGCATACTCATTGAAAACGCCATTGAACGCTCAGTAGAGGCTCTTATTAAGCAAAGCCTTGATCTTGCGGAGCAAACTCTGGAAATAGAGCGGGATATTGATGAAAAAGAAAGAAAGATCGAACAACATTGTTTGCGCCTTCTTTTACAACAACAGCCTGTAGCTACCGACCTGCGCCTGATATCCACTGCGTTGAAAATCATTACCGACATGGAAAGGATCGGCGATCAGGCGGCGGATATCGCCCAGATAACTATCCGTATGGTAGGACAGGAATATATCAAAAACCTTTGCGATATCCAAAAAATGGCTCAGGAAACGATCAATATGGTCAAAAATATCATTGACGCTTTTGTCGCCCGAGATACCAATGCCGCAGCCGCCGTCATTGCTTATGACGACGTGGTAGATGACCTTTTCAATGTGGTAAAAGAAGAACTCATTGAACTGATCAGGCAGGACCCCAATAATGGCGAACAGGCCGTTGATCTTTTGATGATAGCCAAATATTTCGAGCGCATCGGCGACCATGCGGTCAATATTGCTCAATGGGTGGTTTTTGCCATTAGCGGCTATCATCCCAAGAAAACCCAGGAGCAGGAGTTATCATGAATCTTATTTACGTTGTTGAAGATGATGAAAGCATTCGTGAGCTGGTTTGCTATGCCTTGCAAAGCAGTGGTTTTGCTAGCATGGGCTTTGACTCGTCCAAAAAACTCTGGCCAGCCATAGAGAAAGAGTTACCATCTTTAGTGCTCTTAGACATTATGCTCCCCGGCGAAGACGGTCTTAGCATCCTGGGTAAAATTAAAAAAAATCCTCATTATAGCCAAATACCAATCATTATGTTGACTGCTAAAACCAGTGAATATGACAAAGTCAAAGGGCTCGACCTGGGTGCCGATGATTATATATGCAAACCCTTTGGCATCATGGAGCTGATCTCTCGTGTCAAAGCCGTATTACGCCGCGCTAATGTCGAGACTAAAGCGGCAGATGACATCTTGTCTTATGGCGACGTCATCCTTGACAGCCGCCGTCATCAGGTAAACGCAGGGGGAACAGATTGTATCTTGACAAATAAGGAATTTGAGCTTCTAGAATATCTATTGCGCAATGTCGATATCGTTCTTGGCCGTGAACGCCTGATGGATGCGGTCTGGGGATTTGATTTCGAAGGTGGCTCGCGCACTATCGACATGCATATCCGTACTCTGCGTCAGAAGCTAGGCGACTATGGTGATATCATTAAGACTATACGCGGTGTCGGCTATAAGATCGGGGGATGAGCAGTTATGCGAAAAAGAATCTATCTTACCCTCTGCCTGACAGCTATTATCGCCACTTTATTAACATCCACCCTGACACTTTATGCCTTTTATGGAGTTTTTACCAGAGAAACCGAAGCTCAGTTGAGAACCGAAGGAAAGCTCCTGGCCCAAACTCTCTCTTATAGCGGTGAAAATGACCAAGCTTATTTAAATAGCCTCTCTAAGCAGGTAAAAAGTGATTTACGTATCACCTTAGTCAAAGCCGATGGCACGGTTTTTTTTGATTCATCTGTGGATTATAAAACTATGGCCAATCATGCCGACCGGCCGGAAATTGCTGCCGCAATGCAAAGCGGCAGTGGTGAAAATGTGCATTTTTCCCAAACCCTGGGCAGGGATACTTACTATTATGCTATCCGTCTTGCCGACGGCAACGTACTGCGCGTGGCGCGGCAGTTAGCTAGTATCAGCGCCTCTTTTTGGGATATGCTGCCCTTAATAATAGGAATAATAGCTTTGATACTGATAGTTTCCTTTATTATTGCATCTGCATTAACTAAAAAACTGATTCGACCTTTGGAGAAGGTCACCAGGAACATGGATGCCATCATCTCTGGACAAAAAGAGGATAATGATCCGATCTATGACGAGCTTGAGCCCTTCTTTGCTAAGATCAAAGAGCAAAATAAGCAAATCAGCCTTTATTTGGAGGAACTCCGCGAAGAGCGTGATACTATCGAGGCAGTCTCCAAACAGATGAAGGAAGGACTGATTTTAATTGACCGTCGCAAGAATATCCTTTCCGTCAATAACAGCGCCATTACTCTTTTAAACGCTAAAGAAGGCATCTACACCGGACAAAACCTGATGGCTTTAACCCGTAACATGGAACTGAATATCGCAGCCTCTAATGCCATCACAGAAGGCGAAGGAACGGACTTTACGATCCATACCACGCATGGTAATTGCAGGCTGATGATTAATCCAGCTTATGCGGAAGGAGAAATCAGTGGGGCTATTCTTTTAATGATCGATGTTACCGAGCAAATTAAGGCCGAGCAAATCCGGCGGGAATTTTCGGCCAATGTTTCCCATGAGTTGAAAACACCTCTTACCTCGATTAATGGCTTTGCTGAAATGATTGAAAACGGCATGGCCAGTGACCCTAAAGACGTAACTCGCTTTGCATCTTTCATCCACAGAGAAAGCAGTCGCCTGATCTCTACTATCAATGACATCATGCGCTTATCTGAGATAGAGGAAACAAATCAGCAAGCTTCTTTCGAGCAGGTAGATCTGCTTGAGTTGGCACATCAAGTAAAAGAAACTCTTTTTTATATAGCCAAAGAAAAGGATGTGGAACTAATTTTAGATGGTCCTGGATCCAACATAGAAGCCAATTCTCGGATGATAGAAGAATTGATCTTTAACCTAACCGATAATGCCATCAAATACAACCGTCCTGGCGGACAAGTACGCATAACTATCGATGAAAATGAGGCAGCAAAAGAAGCTACCATCATCGTTGCAGATAATGGTATAGGTATCCCGGAAGAACATCAAAAACGTATCTTTGAGCGCTTTTACCGGGTGGATAAGAGCCGCTCTAAACAATCCGGAGGCACAGGGCTAGGCCTCTCTATCGTTAAGCATATTGTTGAATACCATAATGGTAAAATCGACCTACAAAGCAGCTCGGATACTGGCACAACTATTACCGTACATCTGCCCTTAGATCAGAATATTCTTCAATAAACCCTATCTTAAAAAATAAAAGGCGACTTCATAATAAAATGGAGTCACCTTTATTATATACTTTATTATTCAATCTCCATTAGCTGAAGACTATATAGTAGATTAATCAATTATTATATCTATAAAATCTAATAGTGTATTAAGTTGTTAGCCCTTGATTTAGCTTATTTAATAAACTTTTAAGGGTTTCCGTTTCACTCTTACTTAAAACTGTATCTAGCTTCTCCTGGTAATTTATTACATCAGGATCAACATCCTCAAGTAGCCTTCTACCACTATTAGTTATAAAGACTAAAAATTCTCTTCTATCATTTGCCGACTTTCTTCTTTCAATTAAACCTTTTTTTTCTAAAATATCAAGAGATCTGGTTATAGCTGCTTGTCCTTTAGAACTTTCTATGGAAAGTTCTTTTTGATTACAACCATCCTTCTGGCTTAACCTATTAAGCATGACCCATTGTTCAGATGTAATATCAAAGAATTTTAAAGCCGATTGTAGTTTGCTTTTTAAGACTATGTTAGTCTTATATATAAGATAATTTAATGTATCATCTATATTTGTCATTTTTACACCCCCACTTTATTACATAAATATAGTATAATAATCAATAATTGACTTGTCAAGCATATTTAATTTTACTTTAAAAACAAAAAAGGCCTGCTATATAGCAGGCCTTAATAAGCTATTTTTATAAGAAACGTAAATGCCGATTTAAACTACATTTGGTTATATACCTTGTAAAGGTTGGATTTTCTGCGGGCAGCGGCGTTCTTATGAATAATACCTTGAGAGGCAGTTTTGTCTAAAATGCCAACAGAGCTGATCAACTGTACCTTTGCGGCCTCTTTATCACCAGAATTAACAGCTTCTGCAAATTCTTTCAACTTGGTTTTCATCTGGGATTTAGCGGAAGCATTCCTTTTGCGGTTAAGTTCAGTAACCAGCAGTCTCTTTTTAGCAGACTTAATATTGGGCATCATCTCACCTCCTCTTAAAAAATAAATATATAAAATTAATTTAATTACTATTTAAAATACCTGTGTAAATCACATCGAAATAGACGAAACTAAAAATTATTGTACCATCTTGGCAGCAAAAAAGCAAGTTCTATTTTAGAAATAGTGCACTAAAAACATAAATTAAAAAGCACATATACGCATGATCGCCATCTCCAGCAAAGCATTAAGCTCACCCTCACCGCTTTTATTAGCAATATCAGCCGTTAAAAGTATCTCTAAGGCCCCAATTAGCTCTCTGCGGGTAAACTGCCTGCTCATGCGCAGATATTTACCGGCAACATAAGGATGCAAACCCAGTTCTTTGGCAATATCCCCCTGGCGATAGCCTTGATCAAGCATACTTTGTACGGCCAGCATGTCGCGTAATTGTTTGGCCAGCATCACCAATATTTTTTGCTCCGCCTCTCCCTGGTGGACCATTTCCCTATATAACTCCACGGCCAGTGTTCCTTGTCGGGCAGATACAGCGTCCAGCATATCAAATATACTTAATAGACTGCTCTTACTTACCACCTGCTTGGCATCTTCTATATTAATATCCTGTTTTTGGCTGCAATAAAGGCAGAGCTTGTCTACCTCCATAGATAAAAAAGCTAGATTTTCCCCGGCTACCAACGTTAAATAATGGATAACTTCTCCTGAGGCCTTCTTGCCCGCCCGATGGAAACGGCGTTCCAGCCAAATATTGAGCTGGCTACCCGTAGGCACAACAAACTCCACTACCCGTCCAGCTTTGGTAATAGCAGATACCAGCTTACGCCTTTTATCAACCGGGCCCCTTATGGTCAGCACCAAACAAGAGTCGTTTGATGGAGACTCCAAATAGGAAAGCAACGGCGCCAGATCATCATCTTTACCGTCTTCATTTTTGGAAGACAACCACGGTATATTTTTAACTACTATCAGACGCCGGGCAGAAAAAAAAGGCGCTGTGGATGCAGAATTGACCACTTCGTCAACGCTTACTGAATCACCATAGAAGAATTCCGTATTCCAATCATCACCTTCAGGAACCAATAAACGGCGCAAGGAATTGACCGCTTCATCCAAAAGCAGCGGCTCATTACCATAAAAAAGATATACCGGCGAAACTAAACCTAATTTTATACTATCAAAAAATTGCTTCATTTAACCACCTTATGTTTTATAATAACCTCTGGACAGCTATTAATCAATATAAGTTTGCACTTCCAGAGAGCGGCCATCAGTAAAAAAGCTGATTTCTCCATCTAAATCGGTGCGATAAAGGGGAATATTTTTTCTCTTCCAATATTCTACCACTTCTGGGGAAGGATGACCAAAGGAATTATCTGCTCCTACAGAAATCACCACTGCCTGCGGGGCAACACTTTCATAAAATTCCTTGTCACAACAATTAACGCTTCCGTGGTGAGGTATCTTTAAAACTTCTGCAGCCATATTTGAATTAGTTATCTCGCTTAAACCTTCCTTTTCGATATCGCCAGTAAATAAAAAGTCTATATTCTGATAACTAAGTTTGCAGACCAAAGAGCCGTTATTGCTCTCTTCCTCTTTATACATCCTGCCCGCCAGGGGAGAATATACCGTCAGATATAAACCTGGCTCCAAAAGATACTTTTTACCCCGGCAAGTATAGATAATATCTGCTCCCTCCTGTGTAGCCCATCCTTCTAGTTCCGTTTGCATAGTGTCACTATAGACATCGGCAGTCAAAAGATAATCAACAGAGCACTCACTCAGCACCGCCTGGAGGCCGCCGATATGGTCAATATCAGGGTGGCTGCTAATAACCATATCCAGATGTTCTATCCCACGACTTTGCAGATATGGGACCAGGACATTTTCACCAATAAAATCAGAACTTTTGCTGCCGCCGCCATCGATGAGCAAGGTATTGCCTTGCGGGGTCAATATCAAAGCACTGTCACCCTGCCCCACATCAAGGAACGTTACCTCCATGGTATCCCCTTGCAAGTAAGCTGAAGCAGTAGCATTATTGATCCCCAGCACTCCGCCTAAGATGATTAAGACAGGGAAAAAGACTGCCATTCCGGTCCGGATCAGGCGCGACGGCTCTTTTTTAGTCAACTTTAAAGGCAAGATGATCAAAGCCACATAATAAATGAATAATATTATAAGCGGCGGCCTACCTGTAAGGATATGTCCGCCGGGCAGGACTGCCGCCCAGTCGGCAAAGCTATAGACTGCTGACATCAGTAGACCTGCTCCATAAAGAGGCAGTGTGGCAACAAAAATAGAAAAAAGCACTAATATAGAACTTACAAAGCAAAGCATTACCGCCAAACCAACGCCTAAAAGGAGAGTTGGTGAAAGCATCCAACCGATAAACGAGGCGTTATAGAAATAATAGGCTATTAATGGCATGGAAGCCCAAGAGGCGGCAAAAGTCACCGCAAAGGAATCCCGAAGTAAATTTTTAAACTTACCTCCGCTTGGTAACAATTCTCGGAAAAAAGGCAAAAGATAAGCAATACCTAAGACTGCAACAAAAGAAAGCTGGAACCCAGAGTCAAAGAGCCATAAGGGATGCCAAAGCAAGCAAAAAAGCGCTGATATGGCTAAAGAGGTATAGATATCAGCCTTCTCATCAAAGGCTAAAGCTGTTAGAGCCAGGAGCCCCATGATCACCGAACGAATAACCGGCGCTACCATGCCGATCAATGCGGCATAAAAAATCAGCATCAGCCCTATCGCTACCAATCGCAAATAGCGGTGGCGGCGCAAAGAGCCAAGGCAAAGCATCCCTATCGCTAAAATATATCCTACATGTAATCCAGAAACGGAAAAAGCGTGATAAATGCCCGTATCAATCAATGTTTCCTTTTCCTCATAAGAAAGCTCCGATTTTTCTCCTAAAAATATTCCTGCCAGAAAAATCCCCTGACGTCCACCTATTTCTTCAAAAGCTTGGTCAAGCCGCGCATGGACCCAGTTGACCCAGCGTAGCGGTAGAAGACCATCTTCACCTATCTTGATGATACTACCACCATAGGACGTGCTGATAGTGGCGGATATGCCTTGATGCTGGAGATATTCTCCATAGTTAAAGGCATTTTGATTGCCGTATGTACGTTGACGCATTATATATCCTTGCACATTCAAGAGATCTCCATAACTTATCTCTTGACCATCATTGCCATAGACCTGTACTTTTAAATCCTCTTGAGCCTCCCCATTGATACTATCCACCCTTAGATAAAAACTATATGAATCATCATCCTTATCCATTGAATTACCCAAAGCCATACCTGATATTGCGACTTCATTACCTCCTGCTATGGGAAATTCTATTTGGGCTGCTTCACTGGTTATTATCCAAAAAACACCCGTTATTAAAGCAAAGAAAAGCAGGAGCAAATATTTGCCCCTGCGCAGACCCCATACTGCTAAGAGTGCAGAAAAGACGAGCAAAACTATTACTAAAATAATAGGTAGCCCTAATAAATGCCCAATGGCCATGCCCAAAATAAAAACCAGGACATGCCAAAAAAGAGGTCGGGATGCAATAAGATTACTAATTAATGCAAATATCATTTTTGATATTCTCATATGTAGAAGGCCCAATTCCTGAAACATTGACAATATCTTCTATACTGGTAAAATTACCGTTTTGTTTACGATAATCAATGATCGCTTGCGCTTTAACCGGACCGATGCCTGTTAAGGCTTGCAAATCACTGCTACCTGCCGTATTGATATTGACTTTATGAGTAAGAGCAGGCTTAGAAGAAGAGTATGAAGATTTATTGCTTGAGGAGCTATCAGCATTTGTACCTCCTGATGAGCTGTTTGCCGATTGGGCTACGGATACTGTTTCTTCCCCTTGCAGCGGCACAAGGATTTCTTCCTGATCCGAGAGCACATGGGCCAAGTTAAGCTTGTCCAAATCGGCATTCTCCAAAGCAACCGCCTGCTTCAAGAGATCATCTAGCCTACTGCCGGCAGGCAGATAATAGAGACCGGGATTTTCTACCGCCCCTTTGATATCTATAGCGATTTGTGATGCTTCTTCAGCATTTTCCAAGGCCTCACCTGAATTTATTAAAAGCCCGTCTTTGACAGAGGCTTCATCTACATGCTGCCCATATTTTACTCCTCCGCCAAAACAGATTGCCAAAAGTAATATTAGGATAGCTATACGTGCCTTACTTATCCTTGGTTGCTCTTTTATTGGCTCTGGCATATATTCCGGCATAGTATCTGCTTGCATCTCTTGCAAACTTTCCGGTGTATCATCTGTTTGCAAATCATATATTTCCTGATCTTTCTCCATTCACCATCACTTCTCCTTATATAAGGAATAGTATAGGATAAGCTATTTCTTAAATATTTACATATATATATAAATTATTTTACCTTATATCTATTTATTTTCAAATATATTTTTATAAAAAATAATTAAAAATAAAAAATTGATCGAAACAAAAGCGGGCATTGAAAGTTTCCTATATTTTATATGGAAACATCAATGGCCCGCTTTTTATATATAATTTAGCTTATTTAAAACATTTACATTGTCGCCTTTTTGATCTTACCGCCTTTAATAACTCTGCAAAACAGTCCTTCACTTGGCAAATAGGGTTAAAACCTCATTTATTTAACAACGATATTTACGAGCTTATTAGGAACAACGATCATCTTAGCTACCGTACGACCATCAGTCCACTTGTTGAAAGAATCATTTGCCTTGATCTGGGCTTCCAGTTCATCTGCGTTAAGCCCCCCGGCAATCATCAGCCTTTCTTTGATCTTGCCATTGATTTGGACAACGATCTCGATGCTGTCTTTTGTCAGAGCCGCTTCATCATATTTTGGCCATTCCTGAGCATGGATACTTTCTTTATGCCCCAAACCTTGCCACAATTCCTCGGTGATATGGGGAGCAAAGGGAGCCAAAGCTAAAAGTAATTTCTCAGCTGCATCATGCGCTATGGTGCTATCAACATCCGAACTTTCTAAATAACTGTAGAAACTATTGACCATTTCCATGATGGCACTGATGGCCGTATTGAAATTAAAGCGTAAGGATATATCATCCCCAACTCTTTTGATCATCCGATGGACTTCGTGGCGCATTGACCTGTCTGCCGCATTTTTAGGCTCTCCAGAGCCTTTTGCAGCACCCATCTCTGATACTTGCATCACTAAACGCCAAACCCTATTAAGGAAGCGGTAGCAGCCTTCTACAGCCGCATCATTCCATTCCAGATCTCTTTCCGGGGGAGCGGCGAAAAGGATAAATAAGCGTGCCGTATCGGCTCCAAAACGGTCAATAATCTCTTCCGGGCTGACTACATTGCCCTTGGTTTTACTCATCTTGGTCCCATCTTTTAAGACCATGCCCTGAGTAAGCAGATTGGCAAAAGGTTCATCAGTAGTCACCAGATCAAGATCATGCATTACCTTGCAGAAAAAGCGGGCATACATCAAATGCAAAATAGCGTGTTCCACACCGCCAATATATTGATCGACAGGCATCCAATAATCAGCTTTGGATTTATCCCAAGCAATTTTGTCATTATGAGGATCGCAATAACGCAAGAAATACCAGGAAGAACAGACAAATGTATCCATCGTATCCATCTCTCTGGTCGCAGGAGCGCCACATACAGGACATTTCACTTGAGAAAAGGTTGGACTGGTCTTTAATGGAGATTCGCCAGTAGGTTTAAATTCGACATCTGTAGGAAGCAAAACCGGTAATTGTTCATCAGGAACGGCTACTTCACCGCATTTGGAGCAATATACGATAGGGATAGGAGCGCCCCAGTAACGCTGACGGGAAATTAGCCAATCACGCAACCGGAAATTAATCACACGCTTACCAATGCCCCTTGCTTCCATCTCATCAGCAATTTTTTCCATAGCATCCGGCTTGTTGGGTAGACCATTAAATTGGGCGGAGGCAATCATGATCCCCTCATCCTCAAAAGCAGCCTGCAGTGGTATTTGCGGCGATTCTTCGGCGGATATGATTACCGGCTTGATCAATAAACTATATTTGCAGGCAAATTCGAAGTCCCTTTGGTCGTGTGCGGGAACACCCATTACGGCTCCGGTGCCGTAATCCATCAAAACATAATTGGTTATCCAAATCGGCACTTCTTCCCCAGTCATGGGGTTTATGGCATAAGCGCCGATGAACATACCCTCTTTTTCCAGGTCGGCAGCGGTGCGGTCGATAGCGGAGAGCTTTTGCACCTTGCCCACAAATTCGCGAACCGGGGCTTCATAACTCGTACCAGCAGTCAATTTTTCTACCATCGGATGTTCCGGGGCCAGAACCATATAGGTAACGCCAAATATCGTGTCGCAACGGGTAGTGAAAACGGGCAAGGCATCACCGGCAACGGTGGTAAATTCCACCTGCACACCTTCGCTACGTCCGATCCAGTTTTTCTGCATGATCTTTACTTTTTCCGGCCAGCCAGGAAGCTTTTCCAAATCATCTAAAAGCCGCTGGGCATAGTCGGTAATCTTAAAGAACCATTGTTCTAAATCTTTCTTTTCGACAATACTATCGCAACGTTCACAACGTCCTTCGATTACTTGCTCATTGGCTAAAACTGTAGCGCAAGAGGGGCACCAGTTGACGGCAGCTTTCTTTTTATAGGCGAGGCCCTTCTTATAAAGTTGCAGAAAGAGCCATTGTGTCCATTTATAATAATCGGGTAGGCAGGTAGCCACTTCTCTATCCCAGTCATAACTAAGGCCCATTGATTTGAGCTGATCGCGCATATTAGCGATATTATCGATAGTCCAAATGTCCGGCCGTATACCCCTTTTGATAGCGGCGTTTTCCGCGGGCAGTCCAAAAGAGTCCCAACCCATAGGATGCAGTACATTATAGCCGCTCATCATTTTATAACGGGCTACCACATCCCCGATGGAATAATTGCGCACATGGCCCATATGGAGGCGTCCGGATGGATAAGGGAACATCTCTAAAAGATAATAAGGGGGCTTGTCCCCGCCCTCTGTTACCTTATAGGCTTGCTCCTCTTGCCATTTTTTTTGCCATTTATCTTCTATGGCGCGAAAGTCATATTTGTTTTCCATATAGTACACTCTCCAATTTCTTTATGTCCAGCCATCTGTGGCCTTTATATCTCATTTTTCTAAATATAATTCTAAAACGTACCTCCATAAGTTTACACTTTTAGCCAAAAATATTCAATAGTTTCTAATTATATATAAGCAGCTAAATCTAACCGATAAGGATCTTTTCCGAAGGGTATTGAATGGTTGTAGTTACAGGCGGTTTGATAAATGTCAAAATGATCGAAAGTACGCCTACTCTCCCAAAATACATTAGAAAAGCCAGCCATATCTTGCTAAAATCAGACAATTCCGGAGTTATACCCAGAGTCAGTCCGACCGTACTCATAGCCGATATGATCTCAAAAAATATTTTGGTTAAAGGAAATGTTTCCGTTGCCCCTAAGACTACTGCCGATAAACAGGCTAAAGCCATATAGATAAAAAACACTGCCACGGAACGCCTGATGATATCGTCTTCCAAATGTCGTTCAAAAGCCCAAAGAGAGTTCCTGCCTTTGACAACTGCAAAGGAAGTCATCACCAAGGTCGCAAAAGTCGTAGTTTTTATACCTCCCGCGGTAGACCCCGGAGAACCGCCAATAATCATTAGCGCTATTATCAGAAATACTGTACCGCCGCTCAAAGGCAAGAGATCAACACTATTGAACCCAGCGGTACGGGCTGTTACCGATTGGAAAAACGAGGCCAGAAGAGCTGTGGCGTTGCCCATCTCTTTTAGAGAATGGTCTATAGAAAAGATTGCCAGCGCAGGTATTATTATCAAGCAAGCGCTTGTTACTAATACTATCTTGGTATGCAAACGGTATTTACGGAATTTAAACTTATTGGTGCGTATATCCTCCCAGCAAAAGAATCCTAAGCCGCCAATGATGATCAAGGCCATGATCACAGTATTGACCAAGCCATCCCCCGCATAGGTCGTCAAAGAAGAAAACTCGCCAAAACGTCCCATCAGATCAAATCCCGCATTACAAAAAGCAGATACGGAATGAAAAATGGCATAGTAAATACCCTCTCTTAATCCCATCTGCGGGCAAAAACGCCAACAGAGTAAAAGGGCTCCCAAGCCCTCAATGACAAAAGTACCGAGCAATATATTACGGACCAAACGAACAACGCCGCCCACATACATCGTATTAACCGATTCGCGCAGCAGTTCACGTTCTCTTAAGCCAATTTTGCGGCGTAAAAACATCGAAAAGAGTGTCGCTATGGTCATAAATCCTAGGCCACCGATCTGGATCAACACCAGAATGATGATTTGCCCAAACAAAGACCAATGGGTATATGTGTCATATGCTACCAGACCCGTAACACAGGTCGCCGAAGTAGCGGTAAATAATGAGTCAACTATAGGCGTAGAGATACCATCACGCGATGCTACCGGCAAAGATAGCAAAAGTCCGCCGATGATAATAATCAAAAGGAAGCCTATAGCAATCATCTGAATATAGGAAAGATTCCACTTATGCATGTCTTACTACCTTTCATTTCTTACGTTCACGAGAGTATTATACTAATCATTTTTAGGTAAAGTTAAACTTTCAATTGAAGCTTGATATTTTTCCAAAATAGAGCTATCCGCCAACCGCTCACTTATCGAAGCAGAAAATTGCAGTTTCTTATTAACGAAAAGAGGCGGCCCGCTAAGTAAATAAACTTCGTCGGCGAAAAAAGCAGCCTCGGCACTGTCGTGGGTGATAAAAAGCACCAATTTATCCGTATATTGCTCCTTGATATGAGAAATCACAGTGCGCTCCATATTTGTATCTAAACCATTAAAAGGCTCGTCTAAAATTAAAATATCGCCATCATAAGCCAAAGCCCGGGCGATAGCTACCCGCCGCTTCATCCCACCACTCAATTGTTCAGGCCTTTTATCTTCTTCTCCCGCCAGGCCAACCTTTTGCAACCATTCCTCGGCTAATTTTTCATCGCCCCTGCAGACGACTGACACGTTTTGCTTGGCGCTTATCCAAGGCAATAATCTATCTTCCTGGAAAACAACTGATATCTTTTTACCTCCAATGCCAGAAATATTACCACTTTGAGGCTTGACCAGGCTGGTAATCGTATGCAAAAGAGTAGTCTTGCCACAGCCAGAAGCCCCAAAAAAGCAAACTACTCCACTTTCAGGCAGCTCCAAAGAGAAATCATTGAGGACAGTCCTCTCGCCAAAGCTTAAATTAAGATGATCAAAACTGAGCGACATAGAGTTCTTTCCTCCTAAACATCATACTTGATACTAACTTTTTTAAATAATTTTACCAGGATTTTTTCAATGATCAAAGAAAGGATAATCACCACAATGGTCCAGGCAAAAACATCCGGCGTTTCCAGATAGATCTTGGCATTTTGCATTTCGGTACCCATCGCAATACGCGGGGAAGCGATAACTTCCGCTGCAATGCCTGATTTCCAAGCTAAACCTATGGAAGAAATGCAAGCCGCCAAAAAATAGGGCATGACGCTGGGCACGTAGACCTTCATTACTGTTTTTAAACGCCCTATGTGAAAAACCCGCGCCATTTCCAATAGTTGCTTATCCGTATCAGCAATACCAGCTGTGACATTGCTCCATAAAACGGGTAAGACCATCAGAAAGACAATGAAGATCGGCAAAGAACTGGAGTGTATCCAGACCAGCGCTAAAATTATAAAGGAAACAACCGGCGTCGCTCTTACTACCCGCACTACCGGGCTAATAAGCGTATCAGCAATTTTGGATGTCGAAGTCAGCACTGCCAAAGCAACTCCGAAAACCGTGCCTAAAACGAAGCCCAACATGATCCGCCATAAGGAGGTAGCGGTGATCTGCCAAAAATCGACCGTGGCCAAAAGCACATAAAGATGCGCCAGTACCGTCAAAGGAGACGGTACCAGCAGCACCTTATCGATAATCATACTGATGATTTGCCAAACGGCCAGCCAAAAAATCACACTGACCAGGATTTTTAGGATCTTACTGTTATTCTTATTGCGCATAGTAGAAGGCATCATCCGGTACCTTCCCTCCGATAGATTTAGGATCAGCATTAAAGAGAACTGTATAATAACCGGCAATAGCAGTCTTCATCTCATCACCAGCAATAAATGTCAAATTACAATTGGGGATGGATTTTTGCGCTAAAGCCGCTTTGGGAATAATACCATATTTTTCGCAAAGAGTCCCCGCGTCGGCAACATTATTTATTACATAATTTATTGAATCCTCATATTCTGCAAGGAAAGAATTTATCAAATCTGGATGAGCCTCGGCAAAGGTTTTATTGACGATCACGCAGCCCATCGCTAGTTGGCTATCACTACCTGCTACTTTGTTCCATTCATTGGTAATATTCAACGCAATACGCAATTTATCGTTTTGGGCCATAGCCGCCGTCACATTAGGTTCGGGCAACATCGCAATTGCTACCTGGTCAGTGGCAAGCAAGGTTGCCAATTCATCATGCTGGGCCTTGTATTCGATTTGCACATCAGTCCCAGGCTCCAGACCGTTTTGCTGTAGTATATAATTAATGATAAATTCGGGATTAGCTCCCTGCCCTGTAGCATAAAGAGTCTTACCCTTCAAATCTGCAATGGAATTGATGGTATCGCCATTTTCCAGTATATAAAGAACGCCCAGTGTGTTGATGGCTGCCATCTGGACATTGCCATTGGTCTTATTATAAAGAGTAGCCGCTAGATTGGTAGGTACGGCAGCAATATCCACCTCACCGTTAGCCACCATAGCTACGACTTTATCTGGTGCATCAGCAACCGTGAAATTATAATTGGCCGAAGCTTCAGCCTTATCATTCTTGTCCATCAGAGAAACAGCGCCTATGCCTGTAGATCCTTTAAGCACTACGATATTGACATCCTGTTTCGGTAAATTGGCGTTTTCTTCTTCTGCTCCGCCACAACCAGCTAAAAGGCCTACGGCTAATAACATCATAGCCATAATTATGCCGATCTTTTTCATTCTCCATCCCCCTTTTTGCTTGCTGTTTAGTATATAAGTTATTCTTTAGCATCATGTTACTCTAAAAACTTCCAGTAGTCAACTTGTCTACCATATAATTTGGAAGTCCTTTTATGAATGTAAATTTGATTATTTAGGACGTTAGTCTAAAACAAATGTGCGATAATTGTTAAATTATTATCTTTTTAATAAATAATAACTGGATTATAACATTAACAGAATGTATACTATTAATATAAATTATAGTTTTTATTTAGCTATAAATTATATTTCATTACTTTAGAAAAGGGGCATAATCATTGAATAGTCGTCAGTTTACAAGTTTATCTATTAAAGTTATAGGTGTCTTTTTCTTTATTCAAGGATTTATTTTACTATCTAATGTGCTTTACAGTATATTTTCACCATATAATAATGACCAATTGTACAATACTTTTAATATTATTATGGCTCTTAGCATTATAGTTTTCGCAATTTTGTTATATCGCTTTTCCAATAAATTAGCTATGGTTATGCTTGAAAAAGAAATGTCTGCTCATGTAGCGAATGAAGAATATGAAGAAGAATATGAAGAATTACAAAAAATTACTGTCAGGAGCATACATAATGTTGCATTTTCAGTCCTTGGTCTTTTTTTTATGGGTACTTCCCTACCTAAATTAGTAGCATTATTACTTCAAATCTTTTTCTTGCCGGATAATTTAAATATGTTTTTTGCCGCAGTCGGTTCAATATTACAATTTGTTATAGGTTTAATAATTTTTCTGAGTTCATATAGACTAGTTTATTTTTTAAATAATGTAGTAAATAAGAAATTAAATAGAGATTAAACATAATATTAAAAAACAGCACTAATTTAATCCCAAAAAATATCCGCGCCAATTGGCGCGGATATTTTATTTAGCTTTTAAAACGCACTACTTACCAATTATTTAAAAACACGGGGGGTATAATGCGTATGCAGAAGATGATGCGATTTTTCTCCTAAAGGTTTGACCAAGAAATCTTTATAGAGGGCGTCAACGATGGTGTTTTCATGAGATTTGCGGAGCGTCGATTCCTTATCTGTCTTATAGACTGCTTCTTTTCTCTTTTCCATCTTAGCCCAGTTCTTGATCGGGTTGCCGCCGCCGCCGATGCAGCCGCCGGGGCAAGCCATGATTTCAATGAAGTGATAATCAGCTGTGCCTGCGCGTACAGCATCCATAACCTTACGGGCATTTGCTAAACCATGAGCAACAGCGACTTTAACTACTAAGCCGTTGAGGTCAACGGAAGCTTCTTTAACGCCTTCAAAACCACGGCAAACCTCAAAGTCAAGGCTAGGCAACGGTTTGCCCATTACTACTTCGTAAACAGTACGCAGAGCGGCTTCCATAACACCACCGGTTGCGCCAAAGATTTCACCAGCGCCGGAACCGAGACCGAAAGGCAGGTCATATTCGGATTCGGGCAGGTTCTTAAAGTCAAGACCTGCTTCTTTGATCATGCGGGCTAATTCCTGAACTGTGAGTACTACGTCGACATCAGGGATGCCTGGGTTGCTGCACATTTCGGGACGTTTGCATTCGAATTTCTTCGCAGTGCAAGGCATGATGGAAACGCTGAACATATCTGCAGGATTGGCACCGATCTTATTAGCATAATAAGTTTTAAACAAAGCGCCGAACATCTGTTGCGGCGATTTGCAGGTGGAGAGATGATCGAGCTGATCAGGATAGAAGGTTTCGCAGAAACGGATCCAGCCGGGGCTGCAGGAAGTGATCATCGGCAGTACGCCACCGTTTGTAACACGCTGGAGCAATTCATTGCCTTCTTCCAAGATGGTCAGGTCGGCAGTGAAGTCGGTATCGAAAACCATATCAAAGCCGATGCGTTTCATAGCAGTGACCAAACGGCCAGTGCTGACAACGCCGGGGTCTTCGCCGAGAGCTTCAGCCAAAGTAATACGTACGGCAGGAGCTGTCTGGGCGACAACCAATTTCTTGGATTCGATAGCATCCCAAACTTCATCAGTATCGTCTTTAACGGTCAGGGCGCCAACAGGGCAGGCCTGGACGCATTGTCCGCAGTTGATGCATGGAGAATCAGCAATATCCACACCAAAAGGAGGAGCAACATAGCTTTCAAAGCTGCGTCCGCATTGAGCAAGAGCATTGACGGTCTGATATTGGGAGCAGGCATAAACGCAACGTTGGCAATCAATACATTTGGCAGGGTCACGTACGATAGAAACGGAAGATAGGTCTTTTATACCGTTATTACGTACTGCTAATTCATAAGGAAGTTCTTCATTGAAATTCATTTCCTGAGTGATAGCTTGTAATTCGCAATTACCACTGCGGGAGCATTTAAGGCAGTCTTGCGGATGGTGGGCCAGGATCAGTTCGAGAATGTTCTTGCGGGCTTTACGTACGCGGGCATTATTGGTATTAATTACCATGCCCTCAGCAACGGTACCGGCGCAAGCAGGAACCAAAAGGCGGCCATTATTAACTTCCACAACGCAGATACGGCAGTTGGCTTTTATATCCTGGTCAGGATGGTAGCAAAGGGTAGGGATCTTAATACCGGCTTTTTGGGCTGCCTGCAAAATAGTAATACCTTCCGCAACTTGCAGGTTTTGGCCATCGATAGTAATATTAGGCATTAGCATTTCCCCCCTTCGGCATGTTTGCAATATTTATCTTTAAAATTCTTGATAGCTGTAACAACAGGAGTAGGCGAAGCCTGGCCCAAGCCGCATAAAGCAGCTTGCATCATTGTATCAGACAGGCTGAGCATTTGGTCAATATCTTTTTGGGTGCCGACGCCATCAACAAATTTTTTGTTGAACTCTAAGAGACGTTGGTTACCTTCACGGCAAGGAGTACATTTGCCGCAAGATTCATGAACAAAGAATTCCATCAGATTATTGACAAGATCAACTATGCAATTGCTATCATCGATTACGAGGACTGAACCGGAACCTAATGAAGCGCCAAATTTCGCACAGTTGTCAATATCCATAGCCATATCGATTTGATCAGCACGGATGATAGTACCGGAAGAACCGCCGGTTTGTACGGCTAATAAACCTTTACCATTCGCCACGCCGCCGCCAACTTCTTCGATTATAGTCTTAAGATTTACACCAAAAGGAAATTCATACACACCAGGTTTTGCCACATTGCCGCAAAGTGTAAAAATTTTGGTTCCGGCGCAAGCAGCAGTACCGATACCTTTGAACCATTCGGCACCATTGACTAAGATCTGCGGCACATTAACCAAAGTTTCTACATTATTAACAACAGTAGGTTTGCCCCAAAGACCGGCGACGCCGGGATACGGTGGTTTATAGCGAGGTTCGCCGCGTTTGCCTTCGATAGATTCGATGAGAGCTGTTTCTTCGCCGCAGACATAAGCACCAGCGCCAGAGCGAATTTCGATATCAAAATCAAAGCTGCTACCCATAATATTTTTGCCCAAATAACCTTTGGCACGAGCATTTTTGAGGGCTTCTTCTAAAAGTGGGAATAAAGAAGGATATTCATAGCGCAAATAGATATAGCCATAGGTAGCGCCAACTGCAAAGCCGGCGATAGCCATGCCTTCGAAAAGGCTATTGGGGTCAAATTTCATGATTTGAAGGTCTTTGCTGGTACCGGGTTCACCTTCGTCAGCATTACAGACTATATATTTCTGATCTGCGCTAACGCCTTTGGTGAAGCTCCATTTCATGCCGGTAGGAAATCCTGCACCGCCACGACCACGCAGGCCTGAATTTTTGATTATGTCAATAATTTGATCTTGAGATAAGCTTAAAGCTTTTTGCAATCCCTTATATCCACCTTGGGCAACATAATCTTCCACTTTTACAGGGTCGATTTTACCCGCATTGCGTAAAACTACGCGCATTTCTTGCATTGATTTCTTCACATCCTCTCCAAATATAACTGCTTAATAGGCTTTAATGATCTCCTTAGCCTTAGCAGGAGTTAAATTACTGTAAACATCGTCATTGACCATCATAGCCGGTGATTCAGCGCAAATACCTAAGCATTCGCAGGTTTCCAAAGTGAATTTGCAATCAGCGGTGGTTTCACCAAAGCCGATTCCTATTTCTTCACTAATGGCATCCATAACTTCTTGGGCACCCTTCACATGGCAGGGAGCGCTCTTGCAAATACGAATAACGTATTTGCCACGGCAATTGTCGGTAAACATGGCATAAAAAGAAACTACATCATAGACATTTTTCACAGGTATACCCACGGCAAAAGCAATCGTAACCCCAACATCTTTGGGAATCGCGTTAAAACCAACCATTGCCTGGACTTCTTTGAGAACCTGGATTAATTTGTCCGGCTGTCCCTTATACTGGGAAGCCAATTTCTGCACCTCGGCTAAGATAGCCGCATCGGTGGGCTTGCCGCTGCAACTGCAGCTTTTTTGTTGCATTCTGTGCACCTCCGTTAATAAAAATTTGGCATTACTTAATTCTTGCCTTGTAAAACACTGGAGCTTGGTAGAGCGCCATCCGTAATCAAACATCTATTTAAAGTGAATGACGGACAATAGAAAGTAGCCAGCCCATATCTTTTTTCGCAAAGATAGCCAGCCAAGCTAAAACAATGTGCCACATTAATTAAACGCGAAAATAAATATAAATAATGTCTACCGCAAAATAAAAAACCCTTCCATATAGAAAAGGCTTCCGAATCCTAAGAATACTTTTGTCTTAAGATATTGGACTTCTTTCCACAATGGGGAGCTATAGACTTTTCAAGCCTATACCAGGTGTCAGAAACCATAGATTTTGACTCTATTCTTAAGTATTGTATATATAGGAATATTTACATCTAATAAGTTATCATATGTTCTCTCAAAAGTCAATTTTTCGAATATTTTACAAACGATTTGCAGTAAACAATTTTTCCCAATGATTTTACCAATATTTATTTAGAGTTATTTGAAATAAAATACAAATAATCCTCTTGAAATTTTCTTTTAAAATTAATAGGGGTAGAGAAATAAGCTCTACCCCTTAATTATTTTATGATTCCATAATGACCTTATAACCTGCCTGCTGAAGTTTGGAGACCAATTCCTTGCCGTGTTCAAATCCAGCTACTTCACAAACTACATGTATTATAGCTTCATTGATATTAAGATCGGCACGCAGGCGATCATGTTGAAACATGGTGATATTAGCACCGCAACCGGCTACGATATGCGCAAAATGTTCCAGGCTACCAGGTATGTCCAGCATCACAGTTTGGAATTTCATCTGCCTTCCCCTGTTAATCAGACCTTTTTCTACGATTTTATGGATAAAACTGACATCTATATTACCGCCGGAAAGCACACATACCAACTTTTTACCATCTAGATCAATCTTCCGGTTAATAGCCGCGGCCAGGGAAACGGCACCCGACGGCTCAACAACCTGCTTAGTCCGTTCCAATAAAAGCAATATAGCCGCCGCTGTATCAGCATCGCTAACTGTCACCATATCGTCTACATATTCTTTGATCAAAGCAAAAGTTAATTCCCCGGGACTTTTGACGGCAATACCGTCGGCAATAGTTGCTACTTTATCAGTTGTCACCAGCTTCTTTTGCTTAAAAGATTGCACCAGTGCATCTGCACCTTCGGCCTGAACCCCCACCACTTTGATGCGGGGATTGATCTGTTTAATCGCAAATGCCATACCTGCTAGTAAACCTCCGCCACCAGTTGGCACCATAACAACATCCATTACAGGCAGATCACGTAAGATTTCCAGTGAAATAGTTCCTTGACCGGCAATTATATCATAATCATCGAAAGGATGGATGAAAGTAGCTCCTTCCTCTTCTTTGATCTCCATGGCATGATTATAGGCGTCATCATAGCAATCGCCATAAAGCACTACCTTCGCACCATAACCCTCCGTTGCCGCTACTTTAGCAATAGGAGTACTTCGAGGCATGACGATCGTAGCATTGACCCCTAAAGCCGCTGCCGAGAAAGCTACCCCTTGAGCATGGTTGCCGGCGCTGGAAGCTACTACGGAAGTAAGTATACCTTCTTCCTTTAACTTCGCCATTTTATTATAGGCACCACGAACTTTGAAGGAACCAGTCTTTTGCTGGTTTTCATACTTAAGATAAAGCTCTGCTCCTACCACATCGGAAAAAGTACGGCTAGAGCTTAAAGGGATATGATGAATGACATTTTTCAACCTCTGAGCCGCTTTTTCTACTTCACAAAATTGCATTATAAAAACCTCCTTATGTAAAATTAATTCATAAAAACAAAAACTTCAATAGAATAACCTTAACAACAAAAAAACCCGCGGCGTTGGCCGCGGGCAAGAGGGTAAGTTTAGTGGTTTTATCACCCTACCTTAATCACGGAACGCCAAAATGCATTATTGCTGGGAATAATCCCGCCAATAATGATAATGATAGCAATAATCGCGATTATGGTAGCTGTGGTGACCATATATTTTTCTCCTAAAATATTTTTAGATTTAAAGGTTGATTTATTATACTATCCCCTTGAGCTTTTTGTCAATTGCTTTTATTCAAGATTTTTCAAAGTTTAAAAAAATACTAAAAACTACAAAATACCACTAAAAAATAAAAAATAAATTAAAAAATATAATAGATTAAAAATAAAAAGTTGCTAAAATACTAAATTTACTATCTAATTTTACGAAATATGTAGATTATTGATGCATAGTCTGTAATATTATTAGCAGCTTAATAATTTTTGACAAATTATGGCATTTACCTTACTTTTTATGGTTTTTATTCTTTAGTTGATTATTGCCCCTGTTAAAAATTTTTTCAAAAATAATATGTCGCAATTGAATAAAAACCCCGTAAAAAAACCTTATGACGTTTTTGTTTATACCAAATTTGTCCACATTTTCACTTGACAAGCCATATTAATATAGAGCTGGCCTTTTGCTATTGAAAACACTTCTCAAAAAAGGTTATCAACAATTTATCCACAGGAAGGCATCCATTCTGATGTATAAAAATAAGTGGGTTATTTTTTTATTATTTTATCCCCTTAATGTTATTTGAGAAGATCAAAAATACTACTTTTGGCTTAATAGTTTTGGCGTGGTGCATCTCCCCAAAGTCTTTCCAAATTATAATATTGTCTTTCTTCAGCCATAAAGATATGAACAATCACAGAACCAAAATCAAGCAATATCCAGCGTCCTTGATTATAACCTTCCATACGCAATGGCGGATTGGCAAGAGTTTCAGCCTCTTCCTTCAGATAGTCGGCAATAGCTTGTGCTTGCCTGGTATTCCCGGCAGTTGCCAGCAAAAAATAATCGGCGATGAGCGATATACCTCGTAGGTCCATACTCATAATGTCTTGAGCTTTTTTTTCTTTGGCCCAAGATACGCATTTATCAAGTAATTCTTGTGAATTCAATATCATCTCTCCCAACTTGATGTTTTATTACATCGCTAAAGCTAATACGAAATCAGGTAATCTTAGCTTTATGTAATCTTTACGGCTATTTCTGATTAGCCGCTTTCTCCTCGACGATACAGCGAAAATATTCATAAGCGCTCTGCGCCGTAGGAACGATATATTTTTTCTTTTGTCGTAAATAATGAAAAATCATCTCTAGGCTAACATACATTGCTTTATCCAAGTCGCAATAGGCTAATTCGCGGACATAATCCAACCCTTCCCAGCTCCGCTCCGGTTCTATCATATCTGCCAGAAAAATGATTTTGGCAAAATCCGACATCCCTGGCGCAGAAACGGTATGCTTGCTCACCGCATCCAATATTTCTGGATCATCAATTCCAAATTCCGTATTTAAAACATATGCTCCCACCGGAGCATGCAAAATATTGATACTACCGGCATCTTCATAAATAGAAATATTTGCCAGCTTGGCTATACGCAGAAAATCTTCCGAGGACATATCACGGGCTACATCATGAACTAGACCCGTTAAATATGCTTTTTCTTCATCCATAGCCCAAGTTTTAGCTAACTTTTGCGCCTCTTCGGCCACACGCAGACAATGGGCGTAACGCCTAGGGTTGATTCTTTGACTTATCCGCTCTTTCAATTCCATCATATCTTTTTCATTCATAGCGTTCATCCTTTTGTCATTGATCAAGATAAAGCTTTTGTTTATAGATATAATTCTCTACGGATTCAGGCAACAGATATTTAATGCTTTCACCTTTTGCCACACGCTTACGAATATCAGTGGAAGAAATAGCCAGTGCCGGCACCTGCATAAAGCTAATCTTTTCCAGAAAATTTACCGGCAGCTTATATAATTCATCCAGATTGAAACCGGGACGTGTAGCGGCAATAAAATTACATTTCTCCATCAAAGCGGAAACATCCTTCCAGGTAATAATTTCTAAGATAGCATCCGCTCCGGTGATAAAATATATCTCACAATTATTATTATATTGGCGTAAAAACTCTTTGACCGTATCAAAAGTATAAGAAAAGCCCGACCGTTCTAATTCCATCCTTGAAATATGAAAATTAGGATTGGTCACGGTGGCCATGATGACCATCATCAGCCGATGTTCGGCATCCGAGATAGGAACTTCTTTCTTATGTGGAGGATTGCCGGAGGGGACAAAGATAACTTCATTCAAAGCAAATTTGGTCCTCGCAGCCTCTGCAGTAACCAGATGCCCATAATGGATAGGGTCAAATGTACCTCCCATCAAACCGATACGCAGTTTCTTTTTATCAGACATAAATGTCTCTCCTTAACGGCTTACTCGCTATATTCAAATTCTTCCGTGCCGATAAATACACTATCTCCCTCTTCGATACCTGCCTTACGCATGGCTTCCTCCAGGCCGATATTTTTGAAGATTCTCTGCATACGGGCAACAGCATCTTCGCTTTCCATATCCGTCATCATCACCAGTTTTTCTACTTCCTCACCGGTGACCCGCCACAAGCCTTCTTCCAGCTGTTGTATCTGCCAAGGTGCTTCTTCGCGCACTAAGACATGGCGCACTTCTTCTTCAGCAACCTCTATCGGCATAGCAGGTGTTTGTTGTAAAAGCTCAAATACACGCCATAAAAGCGGCTGTATTCCTTCTCCAGTCAAAGCTGAAATAGGAAATATCTCTTTATCCGGCAACTTTTGCTTCAATTCTGCTAAACGCTCCTGGGCACCAGTTGAATCCATTTTATTGGCCACAACGACTTGCGGACGATCCTTAAAGCTTTTTTTATAGCGGTACAATTCATCCTGGATAACAGCATAATCATCCCAGGGCTGTCGGTTTTCTTGCTCGGACATATCCAGCATATGGATCAAGACTTTCGTCCTTTCTACATGGCGTAAGAAACGATGTCCCAACCCTACTCCTTCGGCAGCTCCTTCAATTAATCCCGGAAGGTCGGCTACGACAAAGCTGTTGCCCTCACCCATATCTACCACACCTAAATTTGGAACTAAAGTGGTAAAAGGATAATCGGCTATCTTGGGACGCGAGGCGGAAACCTTTGAGATAAAAGTTGATTTGCCGGCATTAGGCATACCGATAATGCCCACATCAGCTAAAAGCTTAAGCTCCATGATCAGCCAATGCTCCTGCCCTGGCTCACCTTTTTCCGCAATCCTCGGCGCCTTTTGCTTAGAGGTAGCAAAGCGGGCATTGCCCCGGCCACCTCTGCCACCTTTGGCCACCACTACGCGCTGTCCGTCTTCGGTAATATCGGCAACAATCTCGCCGCCATCTTCTTTAACCAAAGTACCCAAGGGCACGGAAATGACCAGATCCGGCGCGTTTTTACCATGCATGGTCTTGCCTTGTCCATGTTCGCCACGCTCGGCTTTATAATGCTGTTTATATTTAAAATCAACCAAAGTTTTAAGCCCCGGATCGCCAACAAAAATAACATCGCCGCCGTCGCCGCCGTCACCGCCCGAAGGACCACCTAAAGGCACATATTTTTCCCGGCGAAAAGCTACGACGCCGTTACCTCCGTCACCGCCTTTGATATATATCTTCGCATAATCATAAAACATGCTTTTTTTACCTCTTTATTAAATGACTTAAATAGATAATAGACCAGCTTTACTTGCATTAATTAATCTCATATTACATGATGCCCACTTTCAAGTCAAATATTTTACCTCTTTGCGCAAAGAAAAAGAAGCCAAGTCCCAAGACCTGGCCTCTTTGTTTTTTGTTTATAAAACATTAAATAGCTTCGCTATTGGGATAAACGCTGACCTGTTTTCTTTCGCGGTCTTTTCTTTCAAATTTAACTTTACCATCTATAGTGGCAAAGAGAGTGTCGTCTTTACCGATACCAACATTATTACCGGGATGGAAACGAGTACCTCTTTGACGTACGATGATGCTGCCAGCCGTAACGAACTGACCGTCACCACGTTTTAATCCTAATCTTTGGGCTGCGCTGTCGCGACCATTACGCGAGCTGCCCCCTGCCTTTTTGTGAGCCATTACCCCACCTCCTTAATCTAAATAGAAAAGTTTTCCATCTTTTTGACCAATTAGGCCATGATTTTTTCGATCTGTAATTTAGTAAATGGTTGACGATGACCGTTTTTCTTGCGGATATTTTTCTTGGCCTTATAGTGGAAAACGATAACTTTCTTTCCTTTACCATGTCCTAAGACTTTGCAGGCTACTTTGGCTCCTTCAATGCAGGGACTGCCTACTTTGAAATCGTTGTCACCGGCAATTGCCAGTACACGGTCGATTTCGATGCTGTCTCCTTCATTGACTTCAAGCAATTCTACCCGGACGATATCGCCCTCGGCAACTTTATATTGCTTGCCGCCTGTTTCCATAATCGCGTACATTGTTGCACCTCCCCTACTTAATAGACTCGCCCGGTAAAGGTGGCTTTTTAGCTCTTAAGACCCATCCAGTGCGGTTTAGCAACGTAACAGCAAAATTTTATCACACAAGTCTAGTCTTTGTCAAGGATAGCTTGTTTTTTATTAATCAAAACTTATGGCCTTAATTTAATTCATGTAAAATTACTTAAAGCCAATGTCTTTGTTTATTAAATGATCAGCGCCCGGGCATAAGTGGGATATAATCTTTCGATTTGCACTTCCACTTCCTGTCCAATATAAGCAGCACCATCCACGATATCAATGACAAAGCCATCAACTCTAGCAAAACCGTCAAAAGCATGCTCTGTATGCGGCCCCTCCACCTTCAGGTAGAGCTTCTGGCCTACGCTAACGGGCGCCAGAACATGACTGGGCTCATCATCATAAGCAGGACGCACTACGCTTTCTTCCATGTGCAAAAGGGGGTTACCCTTAATCACCAGACGCTTGCCCGCCTGTTTTTCCAGCTTTTCCAAACCATGTCCATGTAAGCCAATAAGAAAAGCAGCGGTATCATTATTGGTTTCTACAAAAATAGCCGGCGCCATGGTCTCTTGCGCTAAGTGAAGTATCTCTTTTTTCAACATATTACCCACCGTTTCTTCGGAGGGCACCCGGCCTTTGCCCTTGCAGAAAGGACATTCCTTTTCCAAAAGCCGGGACAGCTCATGACCGGATTTTTTGCGTGTCATCTCTACCAAACCGAGCTGGGTGATGCCCAATACCGTCACCCGGGTACGGTCTTTTTTAACCGCTTCTTCCAAAGCTTCAAGTAATTTGGTTTTATTATCGGCGACTTCCATATCGATAAAATCGACGATGATGATGCCGCCGATATTACGCAAGCGCAACTGTCTGGCAACCTCTGTTACAGCCTCCAAATTGGTTTTCAAGACCGTATCGTCAAGATTGGTCTCGCCAACATATTTGCCGGTATTGACATCAATAACGGTAAGCGCCTCCATCTGGTCAACAATGATATAACCACCGCTTTTGAGCCAGACTTTTCGCCGCATAGCACGCGACAACTGCTCATAAATATCATATTGCTTAAAAATATCGGCATTGCAACAAACTATCTTCTTCTCCAAAGAGGGAGCAATATCATTGATAATCTCCCTTACTTTATCTGTGGTCTCTTCTTTGTCAACTAAGATGCGATCGATATCAGAACTTCCGGTATCCCGCACTACCCGCCGCAGGAGGTCGAAATCCTTATGCACAAGGCTGGGCGCCGGACACTTGACTGCCTTGCCCTGGATGCGCTTCCATTGTTTTAGAAGCATTTTCAGATCTGCGGCCAGTTCTTCCTGCCCCATATCACGGGCTACGGTACGAATGATCACACCCATACCGGGAGGAAGCATTTGCGACATCATCTCTTTTAACCTCTGGCGTTCGTCTTCATCTTCAATACGGCGGGAAATAGCGATATATTTCCCTGTAGGCAAAAGCACCAGAAATCTCCCCGGCAAAGTCGGATGCGTAGTCACCCGCGCACCTTTTGAGCCGACCGGTTCCTTGAAAATCTGCACCAGTATTTCCTGACCGCTCTTAAGGATCTCGGTAATGTTCTTTTTTTCCGTTATTTCCTGTCCGTTTTCATCAATATACTTGGGCAGGGCATCCTCGACATATAAAAAGCAATTTTTTTCCAGACCAATATCCACGAAAGCTGCCTGCATGCCAGGCAAAACATTTTCCACCACACCTTTATAGATATTTCCTACCAGGCGCTGATTGGAGAGCTGCTCAAAATATATCTCCGCTAATTGTCTTTCATCCAAAACAGCGATAGCCGTTTCCTCGGCTTCCATCTTGATGAGCATTTCTCGATACATATAGCCACTTCCCTAAATTTTTTAAGGCAAAATTTTGCCCTTATTACCTTCAATAAAAAGCCCACTTCTTTCAATAAAGAGGATACGGCCTTCCGGCGCAACCGCAGCAGCTACCTCTTGCGGTTTGGGTGACGCGCCGTCCCCGATACGACACTCTAAAGTTAAATTCCCCTCTTTATGGGCTAAAGATAAAACTGCCGGCCTGATATCCACTTCTTTTCTGCCTTTGGGAGAATAGCGCTGGACAAGATGTGAATCTACTGCCATAAATTTAGCAATCCCCGCTTCCAGCTGTTCATCCGTGATATCTTCCAGGCCGATAGTATAATTAACTCTATTGATAACCGCCATCAAGGCGGGAGTGGTTAGTCCAATTTCTCTGGCTGCTATTATGGCTAGCCCTTCCGGCAATACGGCATTAAGTTTTTCGGTCCAAACTGCAGGAGGATTATTAATAAAATCAAGATCAAAGTACTCGTTTTCTCCGCAGATACCTACGGGATGAGCAGGACCCCAAGAGATAATCATATGGGGATTGAAGCCCTCTGAATAACGCACAGGTAAATCAGCTCGACGCAAAGCTCTCTCCATGGCGGAGAGCAGATCTAAATGCGATAAATATGCTAAACGTCCACGAATAGCTAAGCGGACTCTGTATCTGACGACATTTTGCAACTGTTCCATTTAACTCTCCTTAGGACTTTCTTTGCTTTTAAAATCCTTGCCACAATGCAAATTAATACATACGCCGCAACGACTGCATTTATTATTACGGCAATCAGGCGTTAGCAAACCCTCAATAGCTTTTTGCTTTTCCGCAAGCAGCCAGGACTTATCCACACCACAACTTATATGATCCCAGGGAAGAGCTTCCTGATCAGCAAAAACATGCCCAGCAAACTGTTCTATACTATAACCGGCCTCGTTAAAAGCCTGCTGCCATAGATCATAGCGAAAATATTCGCTCCAACCGTCAAATCTACATCCTTTTCTCAAAGCGTTAAGCAAAACTGCTCCTAAACGTCTATCCGCTCTGGCAAAAGCTGCTTCTACAGCGCTGGTATAAACATCATGGAAGCTAAGATTGACTTGCTTAAGCGGCCGCAAAGCCTCGCGCAATAGGGATTGTTTGCGACGCAATTCTTCAATACTGTTTTGCCCGTACCACTGAAAAGGGGTATGGGCTTTAGGTACAAAGGAAGCAACGCCTAAAGATATCTTGATTGGCTTTTTAAGATAGGATGGCTTATGTTGCCTGGCACAATTAAGAACCCGTCGGCAAAGATCGGCAATCGCCAGGATATCATCATCGGTCTCATTAGGCAAACCGATCATAAAATAGAGCTTGACCGAGGTCCAGCCTTCACTAAAGGCGGCGGCAATAGCGCTAAAAATATCATCCTCTACGATGCCTTTATTGATACTGTCGCGCAAAGACTGGCTGCCCGCCTCCGGGGCAAAGGTCAAGCCGCTTTTGCGTACCTGCTGCACTTTAGAAGCCATATCAACGCAAAAAGCATCCATGCGCAGCGAAGGCAGGGAAACGCCCACCCCACGGCAACTATGCTCTTCCATAAGTTCATCAACCAAGGATTCCAATTGCGAATAGTCGGCAGAAGAAAGAGATATCAGGCCTATCTCATCGTAGCCGGTAGATTCCACCTGACTTCTCGCCTGTTCCAGTAGTTTGGCCACACTTTTTTCTCTGACGGGGCGGTAAATAGTTCCCGCCTGGCAAAAGCGACAACCGCGGGAACAGCCACGCATCAATTCCAGCATGATCCGGTCATGCACTACTTGCGTATAAGGCAGTATGCCTTTTTCTGGGAAAGGTGCCTCATCCATATCGGCAAAGACACGTTTATGCACCACTGTAGGTGCACCATCATGAGCGGTCAAGGAAGTAAATCGGCCTTGCTCATCATAACTCGCCTCATAGAAGGCAGGTATATAGACTCCTTCCAGAGACAAAGCGCGGCGCAAAAATTCCTTTTTACCGCCGCCTTCTTTCTTAACTTCCCCAATTAAGCGCAATAATTCTGGAAAGATTTCTTCGCCCTCTCCGATCACAAAAAGATCTATAAAATCGGCCAAAGGCTCCGGGTTATAGGCATTAGGACCACCGGCAATTACCAGCGGAAAATCATCCCTGTCCGCAGACAAAAGGGGTAGCTGCGCCATATCCAGCATATTAAGGATATTGGTATAACTTAATTCATATTGCAGCGTGAAACCCAAAAGATCAAAATCTGCCAAAGGACGGCGGCTTTCCCAGGAAAAAAGGGGCAGGTTCTGCGCACGCAATTTTTCTTCCATATCCACCATCGGTGCAAAACAGCGCTCCATAAGCATATCATCCTGACGATTGACCGCCTCATATAAAAGGCGCATCCCCAAGTATGACATCCCTATTTCATAAGTGTCCGGAAAGCAAAAAACTGCCCTCACAGGTGTGCTCGTCCAATCCTTGAGCATAGCATTATATTCGTTGCCGATATATTGGCCGGGCCTGGTTACTGAAGGTAATATCCGGCTCTCCCAAATATCCGCCGAATCTGTCTTAGAAATATCTGCACACACTAAAAGGGCCACATCCTTTGACTTCTAGTTTATTCTATCTTATGCGATTTACAGGTTTTTATTTATCAGTACTTACTACAAATTTATTGATTATACTTACAACTATTTTCCACATCTCTTGAGTTAAACCCTTTTTTATCACATTAAAAAAGCAGCTGCCTAAAGCAGCTGCTTTTTATCTTTACTTAAACATCATCTTCCTTAAATAACCAGAGCAGTGGGTCCTGAGCCTCGCCATTTAAGGTCAGAGAAAAAATTATCTCTTTATCCCCGGCTATACCTAGCGTATCTCCGGAGGCCACCTCTTGATTTTGCTGCACGTTTACTTTTTGCATACCCTGATAGTTGCTGACAAAACCGCCTTCATGCGTGACTTCCACCATCAAAACTCCGTCCACGTCCAGGACACGGCTAACCGTACCGGCAGCCGTGGCTTTGACTTCATCCCCCGACTCTCCTTTAATAATGATCGAAGAGGCTGTATTCGTGCCGCTTTGGTCAAAACTGATATCGCTGACCACTACGCCGGAGATTGGCAGCAAAAAACTGGGTGGTTCACTTCTGCTCTCCAAATTTGCGGAAGCGGTCACGATCTTCTCGTAGGGTAACCAACTGGTTTCCATAGAGAGACCATCCTTAGCAATATAGCGGGAATAATCGCCCAAAGTATTATCATAACCACCAAATTTGGCTATTGCTAAAAAAAACAGAGCCGCAAAAATACATTGCCCTAAGAAGCGAAGACGCCAGGGCATATGTCCTTTTGCGGAATCTTTTTTAGATCTTTGAATACCATAATCACTGAGGCTGGCCATATGATCACCCTTAACAACGAGAGTTTTGTACTACAAATATATGCCAACCTCTGGGAAATATAACTAGCTTTGTAAAAGAAGCTTTAAGGCGCTGATATGCTCAGGTCTGGTACCGCAACAACCACCGGCCAATTGGGCTCCGGCTTTGATACATTCCATGACCCCACCAGCAAATTCTTCTGGTCCCATCGCATAACGGGTGACACCGTTCTCATAAATAGGTTTTCCCGCATTAGGCTGGACGATCAGTGGCAATCCGGCACTCTTCATCTGGGCCATTATTTCGGCCATTTCCAAGGGGCTTAAATCCCCGCAATTGGCACCAACAGCACAGGCTCCAGCTTCTTTTGCCGCTTTGGCACAATCTACGGCGCTATTACCCATAATCGTTCTGCCTCCACGTTTGACGGTGCTGAAAGTGAGCGAAACGATAACCGGCAGTTGTGAAACTTCACGGCAAGCCTTTAAGGCCAGCATGGCTTCAGCCAGGTCAAATATTGTTTCAATAATAAAACCGTCTATATCCTCACTAGCCAGGGCTTTAGCCTGACGCAAATAGGCCTGGTAAAACTCTTCCGGTTCTCCCGGCCCCAAAGGTTTGAGCATCAGCCCAGTAGAGCTGATATCACCAAAAACAAAGGCCGATGGGCCAGCGGCTTCACGTGCCAGACGGACTCCAATCTTATTAGCCTCGTCAATATCAAAGCCTTCTTCGATTTGCTTTTTCATATAGAGCTCATTAAGCGTAAAAGTATTGGTAATAATGCAATCCGCTCCCGCCTCAACATATTCTCGGTGAGCCTCCATCACAGCTTGCGGATTAGTGAAAAGGTTGGCAGGACCGGACAGGGCCAAACCCTTTGACGCTAAAAGGCTGCCCATGCCACCGTCAAAAAGCATTATTTTGCCTTGAGCAAGAGTGCTCCTAAAATCCATCATGACACCTCATTTTTTATATACTTAATCTTAATTCTCTAGAAAATAGCATCCTGGCAACGCAGATTGACACTAAGGATCAAGCCAATCGCCATCATATTGACCAGCATGCCACTACCGCCATAACTCAAAAAAGGTAAAGGCAAGCCGGTGATGGGCATGATGCCGATAGTCATACCGATATTAATAAATATCTGGAAAGCAAACATCGCCACTACACCTGCGACGATCAGTGTGCCCAACATATCTTTGGCATTATAGGCAATACGTACGCCCCGGTATAAGAAAATAGAATATAAAAGTATCAAACCAAAAGAGCCCAGAAAACCAAATTCTTCACCCACTACCGAGAAAATGAAGTCAGTATGATGTTCTGGCAAAAAATTACCCTGGACCTGCGAACCTTGCCCAAAACCTTTGCCAAGGAAACCACCGGAGCCAATAGCGACCTCAGATTGTATCATATGATAGCCCGAACCCAAGGGGTCCATATAAGGATTGATGAAGATAATCAGGCGGTTGATCTGATAAGGCTGCATAGGTAAAAACCTAGGCGCTTCTTCCGGGACATACTGGAAGCCGCCGGTGACAAAATACAAATAGATAAATATTCCAACTACCAGTATAACAATAATCAAAAGAGCTATACCGATGATTTTGGGAGAAACACCACCCACCCACATCATCACAAAGAAGATGGCGATAAAAACCATTGCCGTTCCTAAATCTGGTTCGATCAAGATCAACATCGCGGGAAAAGCCATAAAAATTAGAGATAAAATCAAGTTGCGCAACCGGTTGATATCTTGGTGACGATATACTATAAAACAGGCAAAAGCCACGATCATAACTAATTTCGCCAGTTCCGAAGGTTGCAGGTCAAAAAAACCCAAGTCATACCAGCGGTGGGCACCCTTCTGCGCCGGCATAAAAAGCACGCCTATCAGTAAAACGGTCATTATGCCATATAAAGCCTTAAATAATTTAGGAAAGTATTTATAATCGAACATAGCTACTACTGCCATGGCGATAATACCTGCAACTATCCACAAAGCTTGTTTTTTGACATAGTAAAATGGATCTCCTGACACGATATTCCCCGAAGCACTAGTCAGGACAATCAAATTGACACCAAGCATAATTGCCAGCGCTATGACAAATGGCAAATCTATATTGCGCATCATTTTTTTTACATTGCGCATGAAAACCCTTCCCACCTAACAGATTTTCCGAAGAAAAAAGTCTGTATACGAAGATGGATAAGGGGAAAATAAGCATTTCCTCCTCATCCATATCCATCAGTTTAAACGCTCATTAAATAAATAATCTATTTAAGACATAAGATTTAGGCGTTTTGTCTTTTGACCTTGATAATAGGGATATTGGCGACTAAAGCAACACCATCATCCTCTTTACTTAAGGTAACCTCTAAAGCTTTTTCATCTATTTCCATATATTTGCAAATAACTTCAATTATATCATTGCGTAAGGAATGCATCATAGAATCAGAGATATCGACTCTGTCATTTATCAATACCAAACGCAATCTTTCTTTCGCTACATTCTTGCTGAGGGTAGAGTTGTCTTTACCAAAAAAGCGGCCTAACGCTTCTATGACACCCATTTCTATCCCCCCCTTAATTATTGCCACGGAACAAACTCTTGAGTCTGCCCCATAGGCTACCAGGTTGTTCATCAAGAGACATTAAAGGAACTTCTTGACCCGTGATTCTCTTAACTATGTTACGGAAGGCCTGTCCTGCACGGGATTCTTCATCTAATACTGTAGGTTCACCACGGTTTGTGGAAATAACTATCACATCATCATCAGGAACAATCCCTAGTAAATCAACAGCTAAGATTTCCAGAATGTCCTCCACGCTCATCATATCGCCGGATCTGACCATTTTGCTACGGATACGGTTAATAATAAGTTTTGGTTTGCGGATCTCAGCGGCTTCCAAAAGACCAATGATCCTATCTGCATCACGGACAGCAGAAACTTCCGGGGTGGTGACTACGATAGCTTCTTCGGCACCGGCAATAGCATTACGGAAACCATGTTCTATCCCTGCCGGACAGTCGATGATCACATAATCAAATTCGGCTTTGAGATTTTCGCAAAGCTCTTTCATCTGATCTTCAGTGACAGCTGTTTTATCTTTGGTCTGCGCAGCAGGCAATAAGTACATTTCTTCCAGACGTTTGTCTTTGATCAAGGCTTGGCGAAGGCGGCAATTGCCCCGTACTACATCCACGATATCATAAACAATGCGGTTTTCCAGCCCCAGTACTACATCAAGATTACGTAGGCCGATATCAGTGTCCACCATCACAACTTTATTACCGATTTTTGCTAAACCGGCCCCGATATTGGCGGTCGTGGTGGTTTTACCTACGCCCCCTTTGCCGGATGTAACCACAATAACTTTTCCCATACTTTTACTTTTCCTCCTTTTAGCCTTTTTCTATTTTGATGGCTGATAGTTTTCGATTGTGACCACGTCATCCTTTATCCTGGCCGTTTCCGGCATAAGGATCTCCCCGCTCTTGTTACCATCGGGGGGACGCGTGATATGTGACGATATACGTAATTGCGTGGGGTTTAAGACTAAAGCGGTAATGGTTGCACTTTCATCACCTGTCGCTCCTGCATGAACCACCCCGCGCAAAGCACCCATAACTAAGATATCTCCGGCAGCCATAATATCCGCTCCGGCATTGACATCGCCCAGGACAACGACATTACCGTCATAATTGATATGCTGCCCTGAACGCAAAGTATGCTGTACTAATAATGTGGGCCTGGCGCTGATCCCTTCCTGCCATAGCTCCTTAACCAAAAATACCCCTCCCTATAAAAACGACGAAAAGCTAAGTTTTTTACCCTAAACCTAAAAATAATATAGAATTTGTTATTTCTCCTAAAAATAAGTATTTCCTGCTAAAAAACTTGAAAATAAAAGTAGGTGTTACCGATAAAGTCCTTTTGGCGCTGTTTATAAAACTTCCTTTTTTATCCACCGGCTATTATTCCATAGCCTCCGGAAGATCATCGGGCAGAGGTTCGACATTTAATCCAAAATATTCTTGAAAGACATCACGGCAAACAATACCACCGGAACTGTTCCCTGCATGCCCATATTCAACTACACAGGCAAAGGCAACTTCCGGGTCATCATAGGGAGCAAAAGCCACAAATATCCCGTGATAGTCATTATCTTTATCATCTCCCGCAAGACCGGTCTGCGCTGTCCCTGTTTTCGCTCCGACCTGGATGGGGAAATTAGCAAAAAGGCTGTAGGCAGTACCACCAGATTGGGTAACCCCCAACATAGCCTTACGCACATCGGCAAAATTTTGGGCAGAGGCATTGACATTATTGATCGTTTCCGGCTCGGCCTGATAAACAACTGCGCCTTCCGGAGAAAGTATTCTGTCTACCAGGTAGGGGCGCATCCGTGAACCTCCATTAGCAATCGTAGCTACATAATTGGCAAGCTGCAAAGGCGTATCCGAATTATAGCCCTGTCCCATAGACATATAAAAAGTATCATAATTGCGCCAGGTATTTTCCCAGCCGGAGAAATTTTCATTCTTCCATTTTTCATTAGGCAAAAGACCGCTCACTTCACCAGTTAACTGGATACCCGTAGTCTGTCCCAACCCCAATTCGGTACCCATCTCATAAATCTTATCTACACCTGTGCGATAGCCCACTTCTTGAAAATAAGTATTACAGGAACCGGCCAAAGCCTCATAAAGATCGACTACTCCATGGATATGCGAACATTTTGCCCGTGGCGCCTTCCAGGCAGCAGGCACACAATTGACTGTAAAGGATGGCTCTATAGTACCGGAAGAAAGGGCAGCCATAGCTGTTACCATTTTAAAGGTGGAACCAGGTGGATAAGCGGCAGCAATAGCCCGGTTAAGTGTCGGCTTTAAATTTTCATCCCAATAATACTTGGCTTTTTCCGATGAAAGGCCATTGGCAAAATCATTGGGGTCTGTTCCAGGAATGCTGGCCATGGCAATTATGCCTCCGGTTTTGACATTTATCAAAACTGCAGAACCGGCTTTACATTTGGGATATCTTTTTTGTAATTTAGTTATCACATTACTTAAGCTGTCTTCCATCACCTTTTGCACATTGGCCTGGACAGAGAGCACCATATCATTACCGGAAATTGGCTCCTGACTGGAAATAGTACGTACGGCACGGTGACTGGCATTGACCTCCACTTGCTCCATACCCTTTATGCCCCGCAGACCTATTAATTTACCATTATATGTAAAATTTTCCATGGTCTTTTCCAGACCGGATTTACCGATCCAG